>OBAI01000454.1_pt1 | contig 45112 bp, 28 predicted proteins | sample 1517461 | NCBI WGS metagenome assembly OBAI01 (sample SAMN04571696, study PRJEB22368) | human gut metagenome | biome: human gut; material: stool | host: Homo sapiens | place: Luxembourg | collected 2012-06-29
CGGCCCCGTTTTTTAACGCTTGTCGCTGCTCGTTTCTGTTTCCGCACTTTTCGCATGGCGGAGACTGTTGTGCGCTTCGCGCAACGATGATTTTAATTTCTTTTACTCAGTTTTAGCAGGCCTCGGCCTGCGGGATCGCACTGCGAAAATAGCGGAAGAAGCGGCGACATCGGCGCGAGCGCCCGAAGCGGGCGTGCAAAACAGCGCAGTCTTTTGTGCCCGCTCGGCGAGCACTGATGTCGTCGCCCACTACTTTCGCCGTGCTTGATCTTTGGGTGCTTTTGGATCAAGACAAAAGCACAGAAAAAAGGAACTGAAATCGATTCTTACTTCGAGAAGCATCCCGCACCTTCGATTCGGCGTTTCCTGCGAGGAGCGGATTTACCACCTTTTGTCACCGAAAGGTGGCGCCAAAAGTGTCCGCAGGGCACCTCCGTCGGGATCGGACGGAGGTTCTCACTGAGCGATCACGCAAGATCTGCGCCGTTTGCACACGATCGCTCCGGGCGTTCCATCCTTTGTCCGATCTGTTTCCGTCTCCGGTACAATGCGGAAGTTATGGTGCGCTGCGCGCAACGATGATTATTTGCTGGTCTCCTGTTTTAACAGGTCTCCGGCCTGCCGGATCGCACTGCGAAAGTAGCGGATGAAATGACGGCACCGGGTGAACGCCAAGAGTGGGTGTGCAAAACGACGTTCAGCAGGCGAACGCAGAGGCCGCTTGCGGACTTTGCCGAGCCGCCACAGTCGAAGCGGCGCAAAGGATTGCGCCGCAAAAGCGAAGTCTTTTGTGCCCGCTCAGTGAGCGCAGGTGTCGTCACCCGCTGCTTTTCGCCGTGCTTGATCTTTTGGTGCTTTTGGATCAAGACAAAAGCACATAAGAAAGAATATGCTCCACAGAAGAAATCGATTCTCCGGAAAGAATTCCGACGCCAAGATCGGCTGCGTCGTATCTGCGGGCCGAAGGCTGCGGGACACGCCCACGGTGGCGGGCCTCCGCAGGCGGAGACTTCAACCCGCACGGCGCAAAGGCCCGCAATATTTCAAGCCGGATTGTGGGGTTTCGCAAGGCCGAAACCTGGCCTGCACGGCACGTTGCTCCGTGAATTCCCGAAAAGTTCGTTCAAGCAGGAGATTTCCGCCCGTCCCGCTCCGTTCCGACCGGCACGACGCCCCCCCCCGACATCCCGAAGGGCAACAGACATACCGAAAGGAGCACACGGCCCCCCGACAAACAACGGGAACCGTTTCCTATGAAACGATTCCCGTTTTCTTTTCCGCGGCGTATCCCGCCCGATCCGGCTTAGAGCGCGTTGACGTGCAGTTGGAGCGCGCCTTTCAAGTTACCGGCCTTGTTCTTGTGGATGATGTTGTGCTTGGCCAACTTGTCCAGCATCGACGTTACCTTGGGCAGCAACGCTTCGGCAGCGCTCTTCTCGCTGGTGTTGCGCAGCGCCTTCACCGCATTGCGCGCCGTCTTGTGATAGAGACGGTTGTGCGCACGTTTGGTAACGGTCTGGCGAATCCGCTTCTTGGATGACTTATGGTTTGCCATAATTTCGTTTTTTTATTTTATTTCACTTTTCGTCAATAAGCAAAACGGCCGTAGCCGCCCTCGGATAGGTCGCTAAAACCCGCTCCTGCAACGTATCGCCCGTGAAAGCCGCCCACTCCGCCGATCCGTATCGGGCAAAACTTCTGTTCCGTCCCTCCCGCTTCCGGCAGCCCCGCGGCCTCTCGTTTGTAGCCCATAGCAGAATCGAACTGCTCTTTCAAGAATGAAAATCTTGCGTCCTAACCGATAGACGAATGGGCCTACTCACCGCTATTTCCGCCTCGCAGCGTACTTTAGCGGTGCAAAGATAAGCAAAAAAGCGATCGAAACAAAAAATGGAATAAAAAAATTGCGAAATAAACGCATTTTAAACTGCAATCTCCCGATAATCAACGCACTGCAAAAACAAACGCAATCTATTCCGCAGTCACCTCCGCACCGTTACCGTGCGCGTCGAGGCATCGAAGGCCACCGTCCCGTTGTCGAAAAGCCGTTCGATATGGCCGCTGCGAATCATTTCGTCGGTAGGCAGAAGGTGCAGCCGCGGCGGATCGATCAGCGCGACGGCGTCGCACAGCGTCAGCGCGATGTCCAGTTCGTGCGTCGAAAAGAAGATGCACTTCCCCTCGTCGTGCGCCAGCCGGCGCAGCAGCGTACACAACTCGTAGCGATTGGGCATGTCGAGAAAAGCCGTCGGCTCGTCGAGCAGAATCACCGGCGTGTCCTGCGCAAGCGCACGCGCGATCATCACGCGCTGCGCCTCGCCGTCCGACAGGCGATCCATCGGCTTGTCGGCGAAACCGCCCATCCCCACCAGATTCAAGGCACGGTCGACGACCGCACGGTCTTCGGGCCGCAGACGCCCCAGCCAGTCGGTATAGGGAGCCCGCCCCAACCCTACCACGTCGCGACTGGCGAGGTTGGCGATGCGCACCTTCTCGGTGGTGACGAAACTCACGACCTGCGCGAGCTCGTGCGCCGGCGTCGCACTCAGCAGGCGTCCGCAGAGCCGTATCCCGCCCGACAGCGGCGCCTCGAGCCCCGCGACCGCACGCAGCAGCGTACTTTTTCCCGTGCCGTTGCGTCCCAGCAACGCGACGAGCCGTCCGCCGCCGATAGCCGCCGAAACATCTTCGAGCAGCACCCGGTGCCCGTAGCCGATAGTGATATGCTGCAATTCGACGTGTGTCATACGATATTCTTATTACGCACCACCACCCACACCACGATCGGAATGCCCATGAGCGCCGTCAGCGTATTGACCGGCAGCGCCAGCTGTTTCGAACAGAGATCGCAGACGAGCAGCATCGCCGCACCGAGCAGCATCGAGGCGGGCATAAGCACGCGGTGGTCGGCGCTGGCGAAGAGCATCCGCGCCAAGTGCGGCACAGCCAGCCCCACGAAACCGATCGGGCCGCAGAAGGCGGTCACGGTACCCGACAGCAACGTCGTGGCCAGAAAGATCAAGGTGCGTGTACGGCCGACATTCAGCCCCATCGTGCGGGCGTAGCGCTCGCCCAGCAGCAGCAGATTCAACGGTTTGAGAACGGCAAACGTCAATCCCGTACCGACCGCCACGGCCGGCACGAGCAGCGTCAGCTGCGGGATCGTCACATCGCCGAGCGATCCCATCGTCCAGACGACGAACGATTTGAGAGCCGCCTCGTTGCTCATGTATTGGAGAATCTCGACGAGCGCTCCGACGGCCGATCCGAACATCATTCCCAGAATCAGAATTACCATGATGTCCTTGATACGGCGGCTGACGGCCATGATCAACAACAGGATGAGCGCCGACCCGATCCATGCGGCGCCCGCCGTACCGACGCTGGCCAGCAACGAATGCCCTGCGATGCCCAGCAGCGGCGCCCCCAACAGAAACAACGCCACGCCGAGACTCGCGCCCGAACTGATACCCAGCACGAAAGGGCCCGCCAGCGGATTGCGGAACAACGTCTGCATCAACAGGCCGCTGGCCGCAAGCGAAAACCCCGCCAGCACGGCGACGACGGCCTTTATCAACCGGATTTTCAGAATAATGTCGCGCGCCATGGGATCGCACGGCCCGCCCGTCAGCAAGGCCCACACCTCGCGGCCGCCCACGCCGACCGATCCCGATGCGAGATCGAAGGCGAAGAGCACGACGACGACGATCGCAAGGAGGCCGAAAAGAATTCCTCGGCGGATTTCGAGGGCGGATTTCACTTTTTACGAAAATTATTCGGACAAAAGTAGTAAATATTTCAGAAAATAATTATCTTTGCACCGCAAAACCGACCGAGGGTTTGCACCATACGCCATCGGGGTGTAGCTCAGCCCGGTTAGAGTACACGTCTGGGGGGCGTGTTGTCGCAAGTTCGAATCTTGTCACCCCGACTAACCGAGAATCCTTGATATTCAGTCGAATATCGAGGATTTTTCTTTTATGCCGTATGGCCGGAAAATGGCGGTGGTACACAAGTGGTACATAAATGGTCGCTATCCGGAAATTTCGATATTAGCCGTTAAGTATTTGGTTGTCGGTTAGTTGCCGCATTCGGGCCTATACAGTCGCTCCGAACAGGCGGATAATGAATTTTATCGGGTCCGCGGTTATATGAGTTGTAATCGCGTCGCAGTATCTTATGCAGGGGAGGGGCTGCCGGATGGATTGCGGCAGGCCGGGACAACTAACGACGGTCGGGATGAAGATTCGAAAACGATGCGGATAACGACTCACTGCCATGGGCTTTATCCGCGGCTGCAAGTACATGCGAGACCATCAAAAACTACAATATTGAACACTTCGCCCTCCCCTTGTGGTTCCACAATTGGCGGAGATTCTTCAAATATAACGACAAAACCCATTTTAAAATAGGTATTCAGTCTCGGCATCGCCGGCTGCACCGGCGGTTCGCCGCTATCCGATGCAGCCTGCACTCGCAAAAAAATGCGCGACACCGACCGCAGACGACGAACGAGCGGAACATGCAAAACAAAACGAACAGGAGTATTCGGACGGACAAATACCGATATCGCCATTTCGAGCGGACACCTCGGACAACGACCCCTTCTCCTCGGAGGGGGGGGGTAGTGCCGTTCGCAAAACGGGACGATTGCAATACGGAAGCCAATGACTCCGCAATATCATTCGCACGAATGTCGGAGATTTATCTTCGGCAGAAAAAGGTATCGCAACTTACACGAGTCACCGAAGAGAACGACGACGACGGCGTCGCGGGACGAGTCAGAAATCGAGCCGGAAATCAAAGGGTTTCGCCTCTCGGTCGGACACCGGCATACGGCGATACGCTCAACAGCGCCCCGAGACCTTCATGCCACCGGCCCCCCGGAACCCTCCGTACAGAGCAATTCCAGCTCCGGCAGCAATCCCCGCACGCCCCCCCCCGAAACAATATCCCGCGACTTCATGCGCAGAAAAACTCCGGCCTGATGAAACGAAAATACCAAAAACGACAACCAACCGCATGAAAATTTATTCGTTCCGTATTTTGCAAATTGAAATTTTTTATTTATTTTTGTCTAAATGCTTCCCCTTAATGGAGAAGCGACCCGACCACTACCGACCAAAACCGAACCGGATGGGAACCTCGACCATCGTCTATACGATCTTCGCTCGCAGGATGCGGCACGCTTCTACGCGCCGTAGCGAGGGAATAATTCCCCCCCCCATCGGTATTTAGATCGTAACCCACTAACACACGTACGATTACACGTGCGCGCATTGTTTTCTGCAATGTGCGCTCCTCTTTTTGCATTCCGTTTCCGGCCGCATCCTGTCTCCGCAGAATTCCTAAATCCCATATACTATGCTTCAAAATCTACTAAGAACCTTAAACTCTTTCAGCAAAACGACAGTATTGCTGATCTGCTGTTGCTGTCTGGGGTGCGGCAACGGTGAAAAAGAAATCGACGACCCCGACCGTCCCGACCGACCGGACGGCGACGAATACGAGGACATCGAGGTGGTGGACGGCAAAGTGCGTTTCTACCTGTCCGAGTCGGAAAACGGCATCCGCCGGCCGATGGGCGTCGGCGAGCGGGTATGGAATGAGTCGAAGGTAACGGTCAACGGCAAGCCCTATGCGATTGCGACCGACGAGAACGACCGCCGCTATATCGACGTCGCGGCATCGAACGCCGGCACCTACAACGCCACACTGACCACTACGGAGTCCGGCAGTTGGTATGACACCTCGGTCTACACCGATGTGAAACTCCCCTACTCGCAGTTCTGGACGACGACCGCCCAAGCGCTGCAATCGTACCCGATGTACGGTTCGTACACCAAAGAAAACGGCAACAAGCTGATTTTCGACGACGCTTTCGCCGTGCTGGACGTGGCGCTGACGGGATCGGCCGAAATCGCTTCGGTGAAGGTCGCGTCGCCCGACGAAGAAATCGTGGCCGGATTCGCCAACTACCTCCCCTCCCGCGGGGGCTTCTCGATGACCGAAGGCGTCGACTTCGCCGTGCTCAACTGCACCGACGACGGCCGCTGCGTGGCGCTGGACAAGGGAACGCCGAAACATTTCCACATCATGCTGGCGCCGGGCGACTATCCGACGGGGTTGGAGATTACCGTCGGCGACGCGGAGCACCGCGCCATGAAACATACGCTGGCGTCCCTGCAACTCGCCGCAGGCGAAGTATACACCGTCGATCTGGCCTATACGCCCGACGCCGACCTCGTCTTCTACGAAGGTTTCGACAACTTCGTCTGGGGCGGCGACATCATGGGCGGACAGGAGGCGTCGGGCTACGCCCCGACGGCCGAAACCGTTACGACGGACTCGGGAACGGACCGCGACGGTTATGCGGACGCCTTCGAACGGGTCGCCTACAACAACCCCGGGTCGGCCTTCATCCAGTCGAATACGTGGGATGAAGTCAACGGCAAGACGGTCGGCACGTCGCATCAAATGTCCGACTCCTACGTGGCCAGCCGCAACATCGCCGACTACACCTTCATGTTCCGCTGTCAGGAGTATCAGGGTTATCTCGCCTGCGGCACGGGGAACACGGGCCGCGGCATCTTCCAGACCGCCGCGCTTCAAGCCATAGAGGGCATCGGCTCCGTGCGCGTCGCATTCGACTTCTGCTACCAGTACGGTTCGACGGACGTCCTGCTGTTCCAAGTCCTCAACGGAGGAATGATCGCCTCGGCGACCGTCGACGGACACTCCGTCACGCTGACCGACGAGAATTCGGGCTACTCGGGTGCAACGGGAAAATACATCGTCGAGAAAAACTACGTGACGCTCCCGTCGAGCGAGTCGGCCGTCAAGGAGTGGCACCGCGTGGAGGTCGTCGTGGAGAACGCGACCGACGGCACGATGCTCTACTGGGCGGGCAACGACACAAGCAGCGGCGTCCATGGCTTCTATCTCGACAACATCGAGGTGCGTTCGCTCGGCGAAGCGGAGCGGGGCGAGAACATTCTGCGCGTGCTCTACTGGAATATTCAAAACGGCATGTGGTCGGATCAGGCCAACGATTACGACAACTTCACGGCTTGGGTGAAGAAGTACGACCCCGACATGTGCGTATGGTGCGAATCGGCGACCATCTACAAGGACAATACCAATGCAGGAGCGCCCGCATCCGATAAGTTCCTGCCCGACGGCTGGCCGGCACTGGCAGCGCGCTACGGCCACTCGTATACGGCCGTCGGCGGCTGGCGCGACAATTATCCGCAGACCATCACCTCGAAATATCCGATCGAGACGCTGCTCAAAATCACGGATACGGAGCAGGCGGGAAAACCCGTTTCGCACGGCGCCGCCATCCAGCAGGTCACCGTGAAGGGCCATAAAATCAATGTCGTGACGCTCCACACGTGGCCGCAGGCCTACGCCTTCGGCGTCACCGGCTCGGCAAATCAGGCGGCGAGCGCCGCCAACAACGAAGGCGACAAGTACCGTGCGTTCGAAATCGGGTACATCTGCGACAAGACGGTCAACGATCCGGCCTACGCCGCACAGGAGGATTGGCTGATGATGGGCGACTTCAACGCCCGTTCCCGCGTCGACAACTGGTTCTACAACTATCCCGAGAACGACACCCGTCTGCTGGTTCACGATCACATCCGCAACAATACCGATTTGGTGGACATCATCGCCGAGCGCAACCCGGGACGCTTCATCTCGTCGACCTACGGCAATGCCCGCATCGACTTCATGTACGCCTCGCCCTCGATGTACGGACGTGTCGCGAACGCGCTGATCGTCATCGACAAGTGGACGACGGCAACCAAGAGTCCCTACGTGTCCAACTTCTACGACCCCTCGGACCATCGTCCGATTTTGGTGGATTTCGAGTTGAAATGACCGTTGGGAACGAATCTCCGACCTGAAACCAATACTACTACTGTTAACCTTATCGACTTATGAGAAAAACATTTCTGACGGAAAGTCTCGCCCGCTTGCTGCGGGGAGCGATCGGAATCGCGTGCCTGGCGGCGGCCTGCGTGTCGTGCGAAACGCACTCGAACTCCGACCGCAGCGAGTCGATCGCGGTCTACGCGGACCCGATCGAAAAGAAGCCGGTCGACGCCGTATACGTCGGCGTGCAGGGCGGGCAGGCGAAAATCTATGCGGAGGCGAACGTCGACTTCGTCGCCTCGTGGGAGGACGACGCCAACATGCCCTGGGCGGCAGTCCTGGACGACACTGCGGTCGACCCGCTGACGGGGTGCCGCATAGTGACCCTCGACGTCCAGCGGCGTGTCGAAACGGGCTGTTACTACACGCGGCGCACGGGTATGCTGATTCTGGCGGCGACCGACGGGACGCTGAACTACAACCGCATAGTGCCCGTACACCAAGGTTCGACAGCTCGCGTGAGCAACGATTTCTCCTCCATGAAGTACGGCAAAACCGATCCCCGCTTCACGGACGACGAGACGCCCATCGACGACTGGACGACCGCCCAGAAGGATTACGGCTTCTCCTCCACGACAATCGACGGCGAGGAGCACGCCCACTGCTACGGCAAGAACGGCTATCTGAAATTGGGCGACGACGAAGGACACGGCGCCGACCTGATTTCGCCCTACACCAACACGCTGCGCAGCGACTCGATGCTCATGGTCTCGTTCCGCGCTGTGGCGTATACCGACTTTTACACCGGAGCCAAGGACGACAACAAAATCAAGGTCGAGGTACTCGACGGGGGCGTAATCGCCGATTTCGCCGACACGGGCAAGACCTCGATCGAGCTCGAAGCCGCCTACTACGACCCCCGGAGCGACGAGTTCCCCGAGAACATGTGGGAGGGAAGCGACCTGCTGGTCTTCGTGGTCGGAACGCAGCTCAATCCGATTACGGTCAACACGCGCATCCGCATCAGCTGCGGCTCGTTCACACAGACGTCGCCGGTCAACAACCGCATCTTCCTCGACAATTTCTACATCCGCCGCCTCGAAGCGGACGAAGAGAATTACTTTACCGAAAACAACGGCAGCGGCAAGGACATAATCCTCGGAGCGCCTCTCGAGGAGGGTCAGGAGTAAGCAGGCCGGAACAAGTCGTATCACCTAAAACAACCTGAAATGAACAAATTTCTTCACACAATGAGCGTTTTCGCCCGTGCGATGTCGCTGGGGGCGATTCTGATAATGCTCGCAGCATACACGGCACCGGCGAAGGCTCAGGAACAGCCGCAGGCGGTTCACGGCATCATCTTCGACTCCGAAGGCAATCCGCTGGTCGGAGCCACAGTGGTCGTCGCTGGCGGAGTGCAGGGCACGACGACCGACACCAAAGGTAAATTCACACTCAAAGTCAAACCCTCCGATTCGCTGACATTCTCCTACCTCGGCTACACGTCACAGACGACGAAGGTGGGCAGCCGCACGAAATTCAACATCCGGCTGGAAAAGGACGCCTCCACCGACATCGAAGAAGTGGTGGTCATCGGCTACGGCCAAGTGGCCAAGAAAGACCTGACCGGTTCGGTCTCTACGGTCAAGATGAACGACATCAAGGACCTGCCCACGCTCTCGGTCGACAACGCATTGCAGGGACGTATCGCCGGCGCCGACTTCATGTCGACCACCGGCGAACCGGGCGCCACCACGACCATCCGTATCCGCGGCACGCGTTCGATCAACGCCTCGAACGAACCGCTGATCGTCGTCGACGGCGTGATGGACGCCATCCACGACCTGAACGACATCAACTCCGACGACATCGCTTCCATCTCCGTGCTGAAAGACGCCTCGTCGACGGCCATCTACGGTTCACGCGGCGCCAACGGCGTCATCCTCATCACCACCAAACGGGGACTCGGCACGACGGGCAAGCCGAACATCACGTTCAAGACCGACATCGGCTTCTCGCAGCTGCCCCGCCACCTCGACATCATGAACGCGGCGGAATTCGCACAATACCGCAACGACTACGCCTCGTTCGGCTCCGACGCCAACCATCCCGACATCGGCGCCGATACGCCGCTCTCCGGCTCGGTGTACCCCGACCCGCTCTCGCTGGGCGAGGGAACCGACTGGATCAAGGAGATCACCCGCACGGCCATCTACTCGAATTACGCGCTCTCGCTCTCGGGCACCAACGAGAAAGCCTCGTACTACTCTTCGTTCTCCTACAACGATACGCAGGGCATCATCGACGACAGCGGCCAGAAGCGCTTCACGGGGCGTATCAACCTCGAACGCCAGCTGTTCAAATGGCTGAAAGTCGGTTACACGGGGTCTTATACATGGAGGCACAACGACCAGAACAAGGCCACGATAGGCGGCACCAACTGGTGGAGCGGCGCCCAATACCTGTCACCGCTGCTCAAACCGACGGACACATACAACCCGCTGTACTACAACGGACAGAAAATCAATACGCCGCGTGCGTTGATCGACCAGAACACCCATTACCTCGAACGTCATTCGAGCAACCACAACTTCTCGCTCAAACTGGAACCGATCAAGAACTTCACGATCAACAGCACCTTCTCCTACTACCTCTACCAGCGTCACACGTACCGTTACTATCCGGGCACGCTGCCCATGAAGAGCGAAAACGAAGGCGGCGAGGCATACCGCGCCGACTGGGACGAGAATTCGTTCTCGTGGGAGACGACGGCCGGCTACAAGTTCGAGAAGAACGGCCATGCGCTGGACGTCCTCGGCGGCTTCTCGGCCTACCGGTTCGTGTCGCACGACTTCAATCTCTCGGGCAAAGGCTACATGGACGACGCCATCATGTGGAACAACATGAACGCCGTCCTGGACAAGGAGACCTACTCGGCAGGTACGGCCTACTCGAAAAAGACCAAAATGTCGGTCTACGCCCGTCTGAACTACAACTGGAAATCGCGCTACTACCTCACGGTGACCGGCCGTTACGACGGCGCCTCGAACTTCGCGGCCAACAACAAGTGGGCATTCTTCCCGTCGGCGGCCGTCAAGTGGAATCTGGCCAACGAGAACTTCCTGAAAGACTGCGACTGGATAGACGACCTGTCGATTCGCGTGAGCGCCGGTCTGACCGGCAACGACGCGATCAGCACCTACCGTTCGCTGGCCGTGCTCTCGTCCACCACAGGCGGCTATCTGTTCGACGGCTCGCAGCCTGTCGCCTTCTACCGCAGCCGTCTGGATTCGCCCGACCTGACATGGGAGAAGACGGCCGCCTACAACGTGGCCATCGACTGGTCGATGTTCAAAGGACGCCTGAACATCACGGCCGAAGCCTACAAATCCAAGACAACCGATCTGCTCATGTCGCTGGCCGTAGCCGCCCAGACGGGTTACACCTCGCGCTGGACCAATATCGGCTCGACGTCGAACAAGGGCATCGAGCTTTCGATCGAGAGCCAGAACATCGTGCGGCCGAACTTCCACTGGACGACGACGCTCACGATGTCGCATAACGACCAGATGGTCGACGATATCGGCTCGGAAGACTTCATTTCGGCTTACGACTCGCCGGGCAACAACAGCTACATGATGTACGGATACGTCAAGGGATACCCGCTCAACTCGCTGTGGGGATTCAAGTACGGCGGCACGTGGAAAAACGCCGACGAACGCAAGGAGAACGAAATTACGAAGACCTACGTGAGCGTCTCCAACACCGACGGCGGCGCACGCTACTACGACGTCAACCACGACGGCGTGATGTCGCGCGAAGACCTGATTTATCAGGGCAACGCCGACCCCTATCTGTACGGCGGTCTGCAAAACACGTTCTACATTCACGGCTTCAAACTGGGTGTCTATTTCGCCTACTCGCTCGGCGGCAAGATCTACAACTATTCGGAGATCTACATGGCCGGTTCCCAGTTCGCGAACCAGTACCGCTACATGCTCGACGCCTGGCATCCCGTGCGCAACCCCAACTCCGACATCCCGCGCGCCGGAGCCAAGAGCGACGCCGCGCTACCGAGCGACTTCATGATTCACGACGCTTCGTATCTGCGACTGAAAAACGTCACGCTCGCCTACACGTTCGACTTGCGGAAGAAATGCTCGTGGCTGCGCGACCTCACGCTGAGCGTATCGGGCGAAAACCTCTATCTGTGGAAGAAATACAACGGATTCGACCCCGACGTATCGAGCGAAGGCACCTCGTCGACGCTGCGCCGCATGGACTTGGGCGCCTACCCCAAACCCCGAACCATCATATTCAGCATCCAGTTGAGATACTAAACCAATAAGATCATAAGAACTATGAAAATCAAGAACATATTGTATGCGACGCTCTTCTCGGCTTCCCTCTTGTTCCAGTCGTGTTCGCTCGACGAGGACACGTCGGGAATTTCGAGTCCCGACAATTTCTTCCGCAAATACTCGGAGTGCCAGTCGGTCGTGAACAGCTGCTACATCCCCATCAAATCGATTTACACCTACACCTACATGCTCGCCACCGAATGCGTCACCGACATCGCATACTGCCCGTCGGGTACGCGCGACGCCAGTCTGGACATCTCGCCCGCCGTGCCGCGTTTCGGCTCGACCGTCTGGACGCAGGGCTACCTCGGCGTACAACGTTGCAATTTCGCTGTCAACGGCATCGAACGCGCCTATCAGAACGAAGTACTCTCCGAAGAGCAATACCTGCAACTGCTCTGCGAGGCCAAGACTCTGCGCGCGTTCTACTACTGGACGCTGACCTGCTTCTTCGGCAACGTTCCCTTCTACTTCGACGACGTCACCGACAACGAGGTGCTCAACCGCATTCAGGTGCTGCCGCGCATGGATGCCGACGAAACGCGCGCGACAGTAATCAAAGACTTGCAGTCGATCGCGCCGCTCGTCGACCAGACTCGCACCTACGACAACGAGGCCAACCGGCTGGGAGCCTCCTGCGCCTACATGCTCATCGCCAAAATGGCCATGTGGAACAAGGAGTGGGACACGGCCCTCGAAGCGCTGCAACAGATCGAGACCATCTACGGCCCCCTGTCGCAGTACGACTACGCCCAGAACATCCTCTTCCGCAACAAGAACACTCCCGAATCCATCATGGAGATTCAGCACACCTACACGCAGGGCGGTCTCACCTATACCTCCAACGTGGCCTGCATCTGCCAGCCCTATCCGCGTTCGGCCAACTCGTCCATCTACGACGGCGTCGACATTCCCGAACTCGGCGATCAGGCGACCGTATGGACGGCCATGCGGCCGAACGTCTACTTCTGTCAGGGACTCCAATCCAAGATGGGCAAGGATATCCGCGCCAAATACAACATGGCGTGGGGCTATGAAGACAAGACCTTCAACAGCACCAACACCCGTCCCTGGTGCGGTCCGAAATTCTGGTGCCCGAACATGCAGGCATCGGCCGACGGCAACAATTACAAGGTATTCCGCTACGCCGACGCGCTGCTGATGATGGCCGAGTGCTACTTCTACAAAGAAAACTACGAGAAGTCGATCGAGTACCTCGACATGACCCGCACGCGCGCCGGACTGGGCAACTACATCTACCGTACGCCCGCACGCCTGGAAGAGGAGATTCGCAACGAACGGGCGCGGGAGCTCTTCGGCGAATTCCAGCGCAAGTACGATCTGGTGCGCTGGGGCATCTGGTACGATGCAGTGACGAGCAACAGCGACTATGGCCCTCTGCAACTCAATACGACGTCCAGCCTCATCAAACCGTGCCATCGCTACTACCCCATTCCCGACACGGAGGTAACCTACTCGAAGAATAACCTCGACAACAACGAATACAAGGCCTACGGGTTGTAACGACCAGAAACTCTCAGACTATGAAAACATCACTCAATAAACACAAAAGATCGGCCGCCGGCCTGCTGATCGCCGTCGCGGCATTCGCGGCCGCCCTGACCGGCTGTCAGAAGGATTTCGAGATGGACCTGCCGCTGGCGGTGGCGGCACGGGAACTGTCGCTGAGCAAAGAGGCCGGCTCGACACACGTGCTGGTCTATTCGAACGGAGAGTGGACGGCACGCTTCACGCGCAACGTGAAGTGGGCGTCGCTCAACAAGCTCGAAGGTTACGGCAACCACGAAATCGTCTTCACCTACGCGGCCAACTACGGTATTTCGCGCAAAGTCGGGGTCGTCTTCCAGAAAGGCGAACTGGCCGACACCGTGACGTTCACCCAAGCGGGCACTGTCACCGAACCGTCGCTCGCGTTCGCCAAACCCGCCGTAACGCTATTGAAGGCGCCATCGCGAATCTTCGCACCCATCGACACCAACCTGCGGTACTGCATCGACGACGTGGAGGCTTCCGTCACCTACTACGATGCGGACGGAGTGCCCGGTGAACCCGTACCCGTCGTGACGCGCGCCGAAAGCGAAGAGGGCGACGACAAACCGCAGGCGCAACCCGTTACGCCCTGGATTTCCGAGGTCGCCATCACGCACGAGGGCGTGTCGTTCGCCGTCGAGGGCAACGAGGCCGGCTCCACGCGCCTGGCCGACCTGACCCTCTTCATCGAAGACGCCGAGGGCACAGCCACCACCTCGGTGCTGAGCATCTCGCAGGGAATCGCCGAGCCTTCGCTCAAACTGGACAGCTCCGTCGAGACCTACGAGGGTTATGCACAACAGTGCACGATTCCGGCCACGACAAATAACCTCGTACCCTACGCCGACCAAATCGTCTACGATATCACCTACGATACCCCCGTCGAGGAGGGCAACGAGTGGCTGTCGGAACCCATGCTCACGGACGAGGGGCTGACCTTCTCGCTGACTCAGAACGACAGCTCGGAAGCCCGTTCCGCCACGCTCAACCTCAGTTACGCCGACGCATTGGGCGCCTCCGTTTCGGCAGTCTGCAAAATCACCCAGAAAGCCTATCCCACCGCCGTCGACTTCGCGACCGTACGCGGAATGACCCCGGGCGAAATCTCGCTGGCGGGCTATATCGAGGGATTCGTGGTCAGCGACCCGGCCAGCAAGAACATCGTTTCGAGCCCCCAGACCGGACAGTATGCGTTCGACCGCACCGAGAACGACCGCACGGTCTACCTCGAATCGACGGACGGCCGCTACGGTTTCTGCCTGAAATTCGCAACCGAAGACGACAACACGCTGGAACGTTTCTCGAAGGTGCGGCTCTCGCTCGACGGCACCATCCTCGAAAAGAAGGCCGTCCCCGAATGCTACACCATCACGGGACTGACGGCGGCCAACATTCTGGATACATCGACACCCGACGAATTCAAGATTCCCGTCAAGACCAAACGCATCGCCGAACTCACCGACGACGACATCTTCACGCTGGTCTCGGTACCCGACCTGGAAATCATGTGCAAGGACGGCGCCTACACCAACTGCACCGACGGTTACTCGCTCAAAGACGACGTGAACCCAATCGGCGCCACCGCGCCGCGCTGGGACGTCGCACCGCTGATGTGCTACGACAAGACGGGCGAAGTAATCCACATGCTGACCAATGCGGCCGTACCCTGGCGCCGTTTCAGCTCGGGACGCGATCTGGAATTCTATTCGGTCGTAGCCCAAGGTTCGGGTACGTTCCGGGGTATCGTCGTAGCCGACGACGTGGCGCCCGTCCGTTTCGGCGACCTCGGCCGCTACCAGCTGCGCGCCATGACGCAGGGAGAGATCGCCCTGACCGAAGAGCCGTTCTCGAAGACCATCGTCGAGTGGAACTGGAACGACCGCCAGAACGACCTCACACCGGAAATCGGAGAGGGCGAGATCGACAAGTACGACGCCACGCAGGCCGGGTCACCGGACTTCAACAATGTCGTCTGCTCGGGCAACGGCGGCGGAACTTCCGAACAGAAGGGACTGGTGCCTAATGGCAGCGTCGTGCTCTCGCGCCAGTGGTGGGATTTCGACAAGGACGAAGGCAAATATTTCGACATCTCGTTCTCGACGCAGGGCATCACCGGATCGAACCTGATTTTCGGCATCGTTTGGGGACACGGAAACATGAACAACACCTCGTTGACCGGCCCTGCGCACTGGAATCTGCTCTACTCCGTCGACGGAGGCACGACGTTCCGGCCCGTTCCCGACTGCCCGATCATCAAGAAGCGTTCGATCGTATGGTGGAGCGGGACATCGCAGGACTCGACGCCGGGCTACACCGAGCATCTGCGCCGGCTGCCGGCCGATTGCTTCGGCAAGGAGAAGGTGGTGTTGCGCCTGCAAGTAGCCGACAAGGTGACCGACATCGCCCCGAGCAGCAGCGCTTCGACCTATCCGACGAATCTGGGCATCGAAAAAGGCACGCTCACGCCGGAGATCACGGCCGCCAACTGTCAGGTTCGAATCGGTACGCTCACGATACGTTACAACTAAACGCATTTCGGTCGGGCGGCGGACGACAGCCGGCCGCCTGACCGGAAAAACAACAACGACAAAACCGAAACAACATGAACTTTCGCAAATCGATATTCAAGTTTTGGAGCATCGCCGCTGCGGTCGGAATCGCAGCTGCCTGCACCAATGTCGACGCCGAGGACATCGACCTCGTCAAACTGGGCGCATTGGAAAAAGAGTTCATCGTCGAGGCCGATGCGAACTCGTTCGACATCGACATCTACACCAACGGCGCATACCATATCGAACGGATAAACGAATCCGACTGGCTGAGCCTCGCGTGCGGCGAGACGACGGACGGCAAGGCCACAATCACGGCCGAATGCGAATTCAACGAGGATTTCAAACGCAAGGCGGGCATCGTCCTCTGCTCCGACGTGGATTCGCGGCGCGACACGCTCTACATCAAGCAGAAGGCGCTCATCGACGCGCGCATCGCATTCGCGAATTCGTCGATCATCGTCCCCGGGGCCGGCGGCGAGAACAAGTCGGTCATCGAGACCAACGTTCCCTTCTCCGACATTACGGTGGAGACCGAATACTCCGATCCCGAGAATACGGACTGGATCCAGGAGATCGAGATCGTCGACGCCGAAAGCGAGGAGCGCGAGCTGGTCATCACGCTCGACGCCAACCCCGCCGAAGAGGTTCCGCGCTCGGCCGCCGTGTCGCTCTCATTCACCGACGGGTGGGACGAGACCGTCTCCGTCGAGTTCAATCTGCTGCAACGCACGGCCAAAGAGACGCTCGGACGCAACATCACTTTCGAGGAGTTCCGCCAAAACTACGCCCTCAACAAGAAGATCGAAGACTACGTCATCATCGAAGGCATCGTCGTGAGCAACCCCGACAACCGCAATGCGGGCGAGAACACCCAACTTACCACCTCGACAATCGACTACACCGTTTCGGAACGGACCCTCTACCTCGAATCGAAGGACGGCCGCTACGGCATCTCGATTCTCACCAACGAGGTCGAGGACAACATCTTCGACCAGTACGACCACGTGCAGCTCCTCATTCAAGGCGCCACCGGCAACCTGGTCGAGAATCCCGACCGCTACGAATTGGAGGGTGTCACCAAGTCGATGGTCATTTCGCGCACCGCCGGTTCGGCCTCCGACGTTCCCGTCAAGGAGAAACACATGAACGAGCTGACCGACGACGACATCTACACCTACGTGACACTCAAAGAGGTCGAGTTCCCCGTACGCAAAGGTTCGATCACGCCGGTCAACGAAGGGTACGCAATCGGCACGAACGCACACCGTATCAGCAAATACCCGCTGCTCGTGCGCGACATCAACGGCGACGCCATGTACATGATGACCAATACCAACTGCGCATACCGCAGCGACGGCACACGGCTGCCCTACGGTTCGGGCGACATTTCGGGCGTAATCGTCCACGAACGTTTCTCGCGTTTCGAATGGCGCAACGGAGCCGACCCTGCCGAAATGACGGATGATCCGACGCTCGGCTACATCGGCCGCTATCAAATCCGCCACCAGAACAAGGAGGACATCTGGGGCAAGATGCAGAACAGCGTGGAAGACAGCTTCTCGGCACTGCTGACCGAATATCGTTATTGGAACCCCGACACGGAGAACGAGGTGCAGAAACCCACCTACGGCACGAACGGCTGGCTGACGCACACCTATCAGGAAAAGTATTCGGGTTCGGCCTCCAAGGAGTACCTGCAAGCCACCTACAAGCAGCACATGGTGGGCGGCGGCACGTACGAATACTTAGGGCCCGTCGGCAACAGCGCGAACAACCTCTTCGGCGCCAACTACGGCAACAAGAACGGTATCGGCATCGTAATCGACCCCTCGAAGGAGAGCTGGAATCCGAAGATGGACGCCTTCATCAGCCGCAATCCCGACGGAACGATCGAGTGGTGCGGCCCGTACGCCTCCGACCAATACGCAGCCAGCGGTTCGGGAGGCTGGCCCGGAAACGACGCAATACCGACGAGCTCCCAGCAAATCAACTACAACGGCAGTACGTCGATGCGCGGCAAGGCCAACGTAAGCGGCAACTGTTACACCGCCTTCTCCAACCACTACTGGTGGGACGACGACACGGGACGGTTCTACGCATGGCTGATCAACTTCTCGACCGAGGGCATTTCGACCTCGCACATCTCGATGCAAATCTCCGTGATGAACACGCAGCAGACCTTCTATTCGCCCCGCTACTGGTGCGCCGAGTGGGCGCTCACCGATTCGCAGGCGCCCGAAGACGACTCGCAATGGAATCTCATCGGCGAATACACGGTGCCCGACGTCTCCGTCTGGTCGAATACGCTCTACTCGTCGATCGTGGCCTACAAATACATCGACTTCGAACTGCCGCAGGAAATCCTCGGCCACCCGGACGTCTACATCCGTCTGCGTCCGACGAGCGACCTTTGCAGCGACGGCGGCGATTATGCCAACGCCCGCCTGAACGGAAGCGCTGCCGGAGCGGCTTTGGCCTCCCAGCATGCAAGCAGCCTCGAGTATTTCGCGATTCGTTACAACAAATAACCGCTGTATCCGATAACCGGCCGAGGGCCGGCAAGCAACGGAACGTCCGGGCTTGTCGGCCCTCTTTTCGAATACATCCGAAACAATGAAGCTGAAAATCACGCTATTTCTGACAGCATTGCCGTATCTCGCCGTCGCGCGCGCCGACATCGGTATCGTGCCTCGCCCGCTTTCAGCCGCGGAAGGCAGGGAGGGGGTCACGGAGCGCACGGTCGTCGCATCGCCCGAAACGCTGCGGCAGGAAAAATAAGGTTTCGGAATCGCGCAGTCACGTATCGCAATCCCTGTTTCGTTCCGGCGGACCGGGAGGAGGCACCGCGAGCCGTCAGAGACAGTCCCGCTTCACAAGCGGGACAAATTGCGACACGGGAAGACATGAATCCGCACCTTCTGACGAAAACCGCCTGCCGAACCCTCCGGCGCGAACTCTCCGCACGAACCGCTCCCGTTCTCGTTTTTATTTCCTATCTTTGACGGTGAAAACGACCTCGCTTTCGGCGGCCGGACAGGAACGACCGGTTCCGCACCATGCGGCCGCCCTCAAAACTGTGACCCGGCATGGACAATCTGAACCAAGACCTGACATCGCTGCTCCGCCGCGCGGGGCTGGACAACTCCGGCGGAGAGTGGGGCTCGCGCATCCTGCTCGTCGCAGGCATCGTCCTCGTCTGTTACCTCGCGGTGAAATTGTTCCGGCATCTGGTGACACCTGCCCTGCAACGCATCAGCGCCCAGACCCGGACGATGTGGGACGACCATCTGTTCGACGACAAAGTCCTGCATGCCGCCTGCCGCCTGATTCCGCCCGTCCTCCTATATCTGCTGCTGCCGCTGGCCTTCGGCGACGACCCCTCGCTGCTGAAACTACTGCACAAAGGCTGCTCGATTTACCTCATCGTCGTGACGATCGCCCTGCTAAACACCTTTCTCAGCGCGCTCTACGACATTTCGAACAAACACGAAACGCTGCGCGACCGGCCGTTGAAAGGCATCTACCAGATGCTCAAACTCGTGACCGTCAGCGTCGGCATCGTATTGATCATCGGGATTCTCATCGACCGGAACGCCACGAGCATTCTGGCCGGACTGGGTGCATCAGCCGCCGTGCTGATGCTGATTTTCAAGGACAGCATACTGGGACTCGTCGCCGGCGTTCAACTCTCGGCCAACGACATGCTGAGACCGGGAGACTGGATAACGATGAGTAAATACGGTGCCGACGGGTATGTAATCGAGGTGACGCTGACGACGGTCAAGGTGCAGAATTTCGACAAGACGATTACGACGATTCCGCCCTATGCGCTGGTCAGCGACTCGTTCCAGAACTGGCGGGGCATGCGCGAATGCGGCGGACGACGCATCAAGCGCTCGGTCTTCATCGACGCCCGCACGATTCGCCGGTGCACGCCGGAAGAGACGGCGCGGCTCCGCGAAAAGGGGTATCTTGCGGCCGATACATCGCAGGAAATCGTCAACCTGCAAGCGCTGCGGGAGTATCTCGCGAATTACCTGCGCAACTGCCCCGACGTGCGCAACGACCTGATGTTGATGGTACGCACGCTCCAACCCACGTCCGAAGGCGTGCCTTTGGAGTTCTACTGCTTCACGCGCCACTTCGAATGGATTCCCTACGAAGCGTTCCAGAGCGAACTTACCGACCGTGTGCTCACCCTTCTGCCGGAGTTCGGCTTGCAGGCGTTCCAGCGGCCTGCGGGCACCGATCTGCATGAACGGCACTGACGGCATTCGGACACAGGAGGAATGTCTGTTTTCCGACGCAAAACGCGCGCTTTTTCCCCGAAGGAGCGTATCCCTGCAACGGTTTTTCCGGAAAAGGTGCGCGAAATACCACGAAATACGCTTTGCCTGCGTGCGTTCCTGCCGTCGCAGGCGCGAACGTCCGCGGAAGACGGCCCGACGAAGGACGGCGAGGGCAGAACGCCGTCTCCACCCTATCGGATATTATGCCTCCGCACTGAGACACATGCTGACATAGCGCACGGCGAACCACGCCTACGGAAACTCCAAAAAGCCAAAGACTACTGATTTCCTGCCGCTTGCATCGAAAGCAAACCTATCGCCGGCCGGCCCTCCCTATGCCGCGCACCGCGCAAGGCCGGCTACGCACGGCGACAGGATAAAAGCGCATGTATGCCGATGCATGCGCCGAATCGGGATTGCGACGGCAAGGCGCCCCCTGCTCCGAATACACCGCCGCAAGGGAACGAAAAGGGGCAGAGTTGTGAAAACTCTGCCCCGAATCGTCCTCCGTCGCGACGGAGGAGAGACGATCCCCGCTATTTGAGAATCTTGTAGGTCACCTTACCGCTCTTCACGGCCCAGGGATAAGCCACCTCGACGTTGACCGTCACGTCGACATCCTTCTGCAACGAGAGGTTGTTGAGATTCGAGAAGGTGATCCGACCGGTCGTCTCGTCGACAGTTACACGGTCGCCGAGTGCCGCCGAAGCGTCGAATCCGTTGTCGGCATAGGTCACCGAGAAGCTGACGATGCGGATCGCTTCCAGTCCGAAGACGTCGTCGCTGTTGGGACGGACGCCCGTAGCGAAGCCGTTGGTGTCGTCGCCCGTGATCCACGGATCGGCCAGCGTCGCATCGTGATCGATCAGCTCGAAACCCTTCATATCGTCGGCGTCGCGCATATCGCGCAGCGAAAGTACCTCGCAGATATTCTTCGTATAGGTCGCCTCGGCCGTGCGGGTCGGGATTTCGACGGTCTCCGACTGCGTGAACGAGCGGATCGGGTCGAACTTGTTGACCTCATACGACGTATAGTCGTTCACGGCCGTGAAGGCGTTGCCGATGACGATACCGTCGATCGAAAGCGTACCGACGACGGGCACGGATTCGTTGCGGCCGTAATACGAAAGTTTGTTACCGGCGATCTCGATGCCGTCGTGGGCGGGAGCCGTCGCGGGAATCTCGTAAGCGAAGACGAGTTTCTGTGCAGCGATCTCATCGTCCGATACCGGTACCCATACGCCCTGCGCATCCTTCTTGACGATCGTGAAGGCGGATTCCAGATCGATGTCGGCTACCGAGAAACCCGTGAGCGTACTCGATCCGAAACTCGGCGACCAGAGACCCTTCACATCCGACTGCCACTTGCCGTCCGCGTTGTAGACCCATGCGTCGACGTGCTGCGCGGCATAGGCGGGAATCTCGACCCTGGCCTCGCCCTTGACATAGATCGGCAGGCCGTAGTTGGGAACGAGCTTCGTCTCGAAGGCGAATACGTCGGCGTCGGTCTCCACATCGGCACGATTGACCTGCATGTGGGAGGTCATCTTGCCGTCGTTGGCCACGGCGATGCGGGTGATCGTCGCAGGGTTCGAACCGTCGAGGAACCAGTGGTTCTTCTCCAACGTCCGGTCGCCGCAGACAGCCTTATAGAATGCGTTCGCACTGTTGGGCGAGCCTCCATCGTAAGGACGGGTAAGCGACGTAGCCAGTTCGGCGGCATCCGTGAAGTGAACCTTCACCTGCTCGAAGAGTTCGCCGACAACGGAGGTATCCTCGGCTACGAACAGCTCCTCGGTGGCATCGTATGCGAGCGTAGCGTCGGGAAGCGTAACCTCGATCTTCTCGGGCAGTGCGACGAACTCGGCCTCGAAGGCGATCGTCACCTGCACGTTCTCGAACTCGCTCGACGCTTCGACGGCATAGCGCTTGCCGAAGGTGTATCCCGAAACGCGCAGCGTATAGCCCTCGTCGGCATCGTAAGCCACGGGAACCACCTTCACATTGTCGTCGACGGTCTCGGTCGGCTTGCCCTCCGCGTCGAGCTCGACGGCCTTCACCACGGCGCTGCCGCCCTGGTTCCAGTAGGTCACGATGTTCTCGGGCGTGATGTCCTGAGGAAGCGTCGACTCGGTTACTTTGAGCGTGAATTCGCGCTCGGCACCTTCGTACTCGCCGCCGGCTTCGTAGACCGTCCGGAAATCGGAGTAGTTCCAGACGTACTTCAACAAGTCGAGCGTTACGCCGCGCTTGGTCTTGACGATCGTCACACGGCTGTTGAAGGTCGGGTTCAGCGCATCGTAGGCGGCAGCGACCGTATAGGCGTGCTCGGTGAGCAGGTAGTTGTTGCGCGTCGACTTGTCGGCGGCGATCAGCTTGACCGTCTCGTCGCAGACTTCCTCCCCGCCGTTCGCAACCTCGAAGTTGCCCTTGTCGGCCGACTCCAACTCCGTGCCGTCGGCCTTGAAAGCCTTGCTCGTGCAGGCCACGACGGGCGCTTCGAGCGAATAACCCATGTCGGCGAGCTGAGCCAGATCGTAGTAGGCTTCGCCGTCGGTAGCCCAGAGTTTGTAGCCCTTCATCAGTTCGACGACCATGTCGGTATCGTCGTAGGGAATCTCGTAGGCCACTTCGCCGTCCGCAGCGACGATCCGGTCGGCGTCGATCGAACCGTCCTCCTTGGCGGGAGCCAGCACGACGGCCTTCACGTCGGCGCGCGCCGGCACGAGGTTCACGTAATCCGAAACCACATTGGCCGAATAGTCGTTCCCGGCCTCCGCATCGTAGGCTTTCTGTACGCGCAGCGCAATGCTGTACGAAACCTTACCCGTGAAGAAGTCGGGGGTGAAATCGGCGGGAAGCGCCGTCACGATGAAGCGGCCGTTGCCCGTCTCGTCGGCCTCGACCTTCCGGATATTCAGCGCAGGCACCGTAGCGCGCGTCTTCACCTGTTCCATTTCCAGCGAGAACATCTCGGGCTCGGCGGCATAGGCGGCCACGAGCTGTCCGGCAGCCTCGACGGGCGTAACGCGGAAGGTCATCTCCACCGTACCGTTCGCCAGCAGAACGGGCTCCTCGCCCTCGGGGGCATAGTAGAGCGCGTTGACCGACGCCTTGTGATCGTCGTAAGCCGGAACATAGACGAGGCTCTGGATACGGCTCAGGAGCTGATCCACGTCCATGCGCAGGCCGTCGATGAGGTTTTTCAGATCCTGCATCGTCCCCTCGTACTCACCGGCGACACCGTTAATCGCATTGGCAATAGCCTCATTGATCTTGCCGTCGTTGGCGAGCGCCTTGCCGATGCAGTCCTCCACGCCCTTCGTGAAGGCGGCGTTCGACTCGTCGTATTTGATCTCGGCATTTTCGAGCGCTTCGAGCCGGCTCTTGATGTTGGCCAGCGAACCGTCGGCGTCGGGCTTGCCGTTGAGGGCATCGATCTGCCTTTGCAAATCCTGGATTTCGAGATCGATCACCTCCTTCTGGGCGAAGTTATATCCCTCCAGGATCGGCTTCATCGCGTCGCCCAGCGAGTTCTTCATCGCCACCTCGCTCTGGCGGATCGCCTCCTGTAAGACGGTCAGCGTCGGATAATCGGCCAGTTCGGCGTCGGTCACGTAACCTTCGAGCGTCGAAGCCAGCCCTTCGGCCGAAACGTAGTTGGCCTTGATCTGGTTGAGCAGCTGCGACAGACTCTCGACCGTCGTTTTGGTGGCGTAGGTCGCCTCGGCGTCGCTCTTGGTCAGGTAGTTCGCCAGCGAACCCTTCACGGCGTCGATTTCATCCTGCAAACTCGTGCGGGCGCTTTCGAGCGCCTCGATCCGCTTCTCCAGCTTGCCCTTATCGCTTTCGAGCGTCTCGATCTGTTTTTTCAGCGCTTCGACTTCCGATGCGGAGGCCGCCTTTCCCAACTCCTCCTGCAACTTTCCGATCTCTCCGGCCTGCGTCTCGGCTTTGCCCTGCAACGCCTCGATTTCGTCCTTCAAGCCCGAATCAACCCCGTCCAACCGGTCGACCGCATTTTGCAGAGACTGCATCTGCTTCTCCACGGAAGCGATCTGCCCCGTCGTCAGCTCGTCGATCCGGTTGTTCAGACTCGTGATGTCGTCATCGTAGTCCTTGCAACCGACTCCGGCTACCACCGTTCCGACAAGGAACAGCGATAGGAGTCTACCTAAGAATTGTCTTTTCATAATGAAGAAATTAAAGATGTTTTGAAATGGTTTGAACTTCGTGTCTTTTCGGTATTTACTTACTGATTCCTACATAGTTGTCATCCCTTATCGGCAGGATTTCATGCCTCCCGCCGCCGGACTGTTGGTATCATATATGATACGCATGATGCAAAGATATATGAAAATCTTTGCAATACAAAACTTTTCGTAAAATTTTTCGGGATGCCAATCGACTATACAGAACAGATAAAACTTATCGCTCTAAAAATCAGAACACTAAGAAAGGCTCGAAAGCTCACGGTACAGGAATTGGCCTACCGCTGCGACATCGAACGTTCGAACCTGAGCCGTATCGAAACGGGCCGTTCAAATCCCACGGTCAAAACGCTTTGCATCATCTGCAACGCACTCGACGTACCGCTTCGGGCACTGATCGAATAAACGCCGCCCGCCGCCACGTCTCCATTGCGTCGTTCCGTCCCTTCCGCTTCGTCCGGAAGGGACGAATCCCAAACTTATCCTGTACTTCGAGGGCCGGAAAAGCCTCCGATCCGCCGGACTATATAAATAATAAGTAGTATCCTTCCGGATTCCGTCCCCCACGGGAGCGTCGGCGGCGTCACTGTCGGCGGGCCGCTCCCGTCGGCTGCGGTTATGTCCGCGCATTGTCCGCAGCGCCGATCCCGCCACGGAGCGCCTTTTCGGACGATCCGTGCGGCGATCCGAAACGGCAACTTCCTGCAAACAAGATCGTACAATTTATTATTTACTTATACAATATTATATTTCATCCACCAACAAACGTTGCTTTGCTTGTTTCGGCCGGCCGGTTTTCGGAACTTTATATTGATTAACCCGCTAACGAATCATCGTATGAAAGTGACCAAAGAACGACTCAGCTATCTCAAACAGGCGCAATACGTCCAACGCCTCGCCGAACCCTACATCCGCAAAGGGAAGCTCCCGCTATGGAAAATCCATACCAAATTCGTGATCGAAGAGGCTCCCGTCAGTCTGAACACGTTCCGCAAAATGCTGAAAGAAGACGTTTCACATCTCAATGAGAAGATCGAAATCTATCGCAAACAGATGGAGGAGCAGCACGACCGGGAGGTGGAGAAGAAACGGCGCAAACGTATCAGAAGCAAATAACCGGCCCGCAGCCCCGCCACACCGGCCGGCGCCGGTGCGGGCCGTTCCGGCCGCCGTGCCTCCCGTGCTGCGGCACGGAAACTCATTCCCCCGAAGCCGAAAACGCCGCCGCACAGGCACCTGCAAACGGGTCGGGAGACCCGCAAACGGAATACCCCCGCCGGAAACATTTCCGGCGGGGGTAATGCAAGGAACGGACTCGTCCGAACGTCCCCCACACGTCGCACGCCGAACGGGCCTGCGACGGAACGGACGCTATTTATACTTGATCCACGGCGCGTTCTTGTCGAGCCAGTTCTTGACCTCGACCGCACGGTCGCTGTTGAGCGCATCGGCACCCAGATAGGCACCCCGCATGAACTCTTCGGGCGACTGACCGGGCCACAGCGAGACATAGAGTCCGGCCTTGTGCGCCAGATCGACCATCGCCTTCGACGTGCCCTCGATGCGGCAGCCCAACCGTTTGATGCCCATGTCGATCGCTTCGAGGATCGTCTCCTCGCAGATCGGCTTCGAAATAATCAGCAGCAGATCGACGTCGGGGTGGAGCGAACGCATCATTTTCAGCGCGCGTTTGTCGCTCGACGTGAACAGATAGAGCGAGTTGGCGGGTTTCTTGGCCATCACCGTGTTGTACACCTTCTCGCAGTACTCGCGCAGCCGCTCTTCGGGATAACTCTCGACCGGCTTCGTCTTCATTTCGAACTCGATGTATACGTTGTCCTTGTCGGCGAAGAAGTCCACCAGCTCGGGCAGGAAGATCAGGTCGTTGCCCTGGTTGGTCTTGACCTTGCGGATCTCGTCGGCCGTCATCGTCTCCACCACGCGCTTGCAGGGCGTCAGACGTGCCAGCGTCTCGTCGTGCGAGATCACCAGCTCGCCGTCGCGGGTCATGCGGATGTCGGTCTCGAAACCGCGCAGGCCCGCATCGTAGGAGGCCTTGAAGGCCGGCAGCGTGTTTTCGTCGTACTCGAAACGGCTGCCCCGATGGGCGAAGAGCTGGATGACCTGCTCCTGCGCCAGCGCCTCGGCGGCACCGGTGAGCGCCAATGCGCAGACACCCAGTTTCAAAAAGAAGTTTTTCATAAGCTTATAAGGTTTTAGTTGGTTTCGGCGGCGTCGTGCTCATATCCGTCGCTCTTGGTGTTCCACATCGACAGCAGCACCAGGAATCCGAGCACGGCCATGGCGATCATCGTGATGAAGACCCAGCGCCAGCCGAAGTGGTCGGAGATGAAGCCGAAGCCCCAGCCCGAAACGACGACACTGACGTAGCTCACCATACCCACCACGCCGTTGGCCGTCGAAGCGGCCTTCTTCGTGGCGTGGTTCGACGCGATGACGCCGATGAGCGCCTGCGGGCCGTAGATGAAGAATCCCGCCACGGCGAGCATCACCAGCAGCACGACAGGATCGGTCGACTCCGGCAGGGCGAAGAAGAGCGAGATGAAGAGGATCACGCCCGCCATGCAGAAGACGCAGGTGCGCTGCGCGCGGCCCCCGAAGAATTTGTCGGAGATCCAACCCGCGAGCAGCATGCCCGTGATACCGCACACTTCGAAGATGGCGACCGTCCAGCCGGCCATGCTCGACGAGAGGCCGCGCGACTCCTGCAAGAAGGTCGGGCCCCAGTCGAGCACGGCGAAACGCACGATATAGACGAAGAAGTCGGCCACGGCCAACCCCCAGATCATGGGATTGAGGAAGACCTTCTTGCGCAGGAACGCCTTGAACTCCTCCGACGAATCGTGTCCGTCGAGCTGCGTCTTGGTGCCCTCCAATTCGGGCAGGCCGACCGACTTGGGCGTATCGCGCAACGTAACGATGATGAAGATCACGCCCAGCACCGCGATGGCAGCCGGAACCCAGAACGTCCACTGCCAGGCGCCGACATGCTGCAACGCGTTGGTGACATAGGCTTCGGCCGAAGCGGCGTCCATCTTTTCGGTGATGCTCGCCGTGTTCTCCACGACACGCTGCCGCATCTCCGGATCGCCCGTCATATCCGTACCCGTGTGGCCCATCAGATACCCGCACAAGATCGCGATGATGAAGGCGCCGATCGAGTGCGAAGCGTTCCAGATCGACATCTTGGTCGCCAGCTCCTTGGGCGGAACCCAATGCGTGATCAGGCGGTTGCACGGCGGGAAGCCGCACCCCTGGAACATGTTGTTCAGAATCAGCAGCACGCCGAACAGGACGACCAGCGTATGGATGAACGTCGTCCCGTAGGTCTGCCCCGTAATCCATGCGCAGATGATCGCACCGCAGCCGAAAATGAAGTTGATGACCGAACACACCGACAGGCCCGTCACCATGTGCCAGCGGCCGTTGGTGCGGTCGGCCAATACGCCGTTGACGAATTTCGACACGCCGTAGATCAGCCCGACGAGGGTCATGATGACGCCGAAGGTCGTTTTCGAGATGCCGTACTCGGCCGTAAGACCGGGAATGGCGAAAGAGAAGTTCTTGCGAACGAAATAAAAAATGGCGTAACCGATCATCGTTCCGATGATCGTCCGCCACTGCCAGTATTTGAATCGTTTGGTCTGTTCCGCAGTCATAAGGCTTGTCGATTATGCGATTTCCCAAGCTCCGCCCTTGCCGAAGACGCGGGCGACCAATTCATCGTAAATCCGTGCGCGTTTGGCCAGATCGAGCAGGTTGATGCGCCAGCGCAACAACTGCGTGAAATCGACCATGCTGCGCAACTGCTCGCGCGAAACACCGATCTGCGAAGGATCGGTCGGCGCGCCCGCGGCGGCGAACAGCGCGCGCATCTTCTCGAACGGATAGCACTGCGCCTGCAACCGTGCCTTGAAGGCGGGCCAGTTCTCCTTGACTCGCGTGAGTTGAACGCGAACCGTCTCGGCGTCGTTCCACTTCTTCGTGATCTCGGTATAACCCAGCTCCGGCACGGGGAAATCGCGGAACAGATCGAGCGCACGCCGCTGCTCCGCTTCGAGCGAGGGCCATGCGGCCACGCAGGCGTCGACGTCGAGCGTCGAGAGATCCATCTTGAAGAACTCGTCGAAGAAGGCGCACATCGTGAGCGTACCGATCGCCACCTGGAAACCGTGCGACTGGAACTTGCCGTTGTAGCGATGGTGCGTCATGTCGAGCACGTGGCTGAACAGGTGTTCGGTACACGACGCCGGACGGCTCGACTTGGCCACCTGCATCGCGATGCCGCTCAGCGTCAGACCGGCGAAGAGCGAAGCGATCGCTTCGGGTTTGCCGGCCGCCACCCCTTCGGGATCGGCGAGCATCGCATCCAGATCGTTCATGAAGACGTTCCACGCAGCGGGAATGATCGGCTCCGTACCGAACAGGTCGGCGATCATCCACTCGGCGCCGGCGGGTATCTTGGCCGCCAGATCGGCATAACCTGCCGCTGTCATCTCTTTCGGCGCGGCGGCCAGCACGCCCACGTCGGCCAGAATCACCAGCGGCGCATGGGTTTCGATATTGAGTTTGGCGCCGTCGCGCGACACCACTGCGCCCGACGACGAATAACCGTCGACCGAAGCGGCCGTAGCCACGCAAAGATAGGACTGACCGTGGTGGAACGACGCGAGTTTGCACAAGTCGTTGATGACGCCCGACCCGACGGCGACGGCGACGGCCCCCGTGCGGTCGAGCATCTCGTCGATCCGCTCCACATAGGGCCAGTCGGCATGAAACTCCTCCTCTTCAATAAGGAAACGCTCGCAGGGAATTCCCGCCTCGCGCATGGATGCGTCGACGGCTTCGCCGGCGGCTTTCCATGTATTGTTATCGGCGACGATGACGGCCTTCCGATTCGGAAAATACTCCTTAAAAAGAGTCGGAGCACGGTGAAGAACACCCTCGCCGAGTTCGAATGCTTTCGTATCGGTTGCGATTTTTAAAGCATCGAGAATACATTGCGTATTGTTCATTCGATTTAAGAGTTAGTAAGTTACTATTCCAAGACACAAAGTTACAAAAACCGCGTGGAATAGCAAGCTTTTAGCGTTATTTTTCCGACATTTATTTCCGGAAAGCCCTGTCCATCCTCCGGAAAGGCCGGCTGCGTTCATCTTTCGGCGGATTTATCGGAAACGATAATACCCGCACGCCTCTTTCGAAAATCGAAATAAATCGTAAACACGCACTACTGAATTTCGAATCGGTTCCGATTCTGCAAATCCACATCCGGTCGGCCCGTACCGGAAGTACATGGCGGGACGGGAGAAATCGCGGCGGAATCCGCCCCGCCGTCAGATGCTCTCCGCAGTTCCGTTCTCTTCCACACGCCGCCTGTCCGCACTGCGATCTCTCTGTCCATACCCAAGCGGACGCGGAAGCCCTTCCTCCGAGCCGTCACACCCCAAAGAGATGCATGCCGAAGTCCCTGCCGAAACGAGACGCCGGACGCAACGCCCAACCACGCCGAGACCGCCGAACGACGGCGTATTAAAGCGGATGCGTCCCGTGTCTCCGGTCGCGGAACGGTTCCGGACGGACGATGACCGCAACGCATTTTTTCCGCAAAATAGTTGCAACTTTAAAAGTTAAATTCTATTTTTGTAAAAGCATTCGAAAGAAAATAGAATTAAAACGAAATCGGATTCGATCGGAAGCGTACGGCAAACGCAGTCGGGAAACTCCGAGAACCGCCCTGCGGACACGCAAGACCGTTGAAGGCCGGAAACGACAACCAGCAGACGCGACGACGGATGCCGAAGCGGATTCCGGCCTGCCGGCACAAAAGACGTTATACCTAAATATATAAATAGATGAAAAATACGATGAAAGCGCTCAACCTCCATGCGGTCGGCGACCTGCGTTACGAGGATGTGCCCATGCCCGTGCGTCAGGCGGGAGAGGTGTTGCTCAAAGTGCACGCCTGCGGAATCTGCGGAAGCGATCTGCCGCGCGTCTTTACCAAAGGAACCTACCATTTCCCGACGATTCCCGGTCACGAATTCGCCGGGGAGATCGTCGAAGCCGACGACCCGTCGCTCGTCGGCCGTCGTGCCGCAGTCTTCCCGCTGCTGCCGTGCCGCAAATGCGAAGCCTGCCAGGTGGGAGAATACGCACAGTGCAGCGATTACGACTATTACGGCTCGCGGCGCGACGGCGCTTTCGCCGAATACATCGCCGTGAAGGAGTGGAACCTGGTCTTCTTCGACGACTCGCTCTCCTACGAGGAGGCCGCAATGTGCGAACCGGCCGCCGTAGCGCTTCACGCCATCGGTCAGGCGTCGGTCGGCATCGGCGACACCGTCGCCGTGTTCGGTGCAGGCCCGATCGGCATCATGCTGGGCCTGTGGGCCCGAACCGCCGGCGCGTTCCGCGTCATCCTGTGCGACATCGATCCGACCAAAGTCGAATTCGCGCGCAAACAGGGATTCGACGCCGTGAACTCGCGCGAGACCGATCCGGTGGAGTATATCCGCACGCAGACCGGCGGCCGGGGCGCCGACGCCTGCATCGAAGGAGCCGGCGTGGCGCAAACGTGGGAGCAGGCCCTCAAAACGGTCAAAAGTTTCGGTACGGTCGTCTCGATGGGCAATCCCGCCGGCGACATGACCCTCACCCAAAAAGGCTACTGGGAGATTCTGCGCAAGCAGCTCACGCTGAAAGGGACGTGGAACAGCAGCTACAACGACGTCCGCAACGAATGGCGCACGGCGCTCGCGGCCATCGCGTCGCACCGCATCGACGTGCGTCCGCTCATCTCGCACCGCTTCCCGCTCTCGGAGGCCGACAAGGCGTTCGGCGTCATGCGTGAGCGCAAGGAGTTCTTCAACAAAGTAATGTTCATCAACCGATAGTATCACCGGCAGGGAGGTCGCAGCCCCCTTTCCGACCGCAGGAGGCGGACAACACTTCCGCAGGAAGCGGTCTCCGGCCGCCCCCGTCTGACGAAACCCGGCACCATCAACACCCAACGATTATGGCAAAAACCGAAAAACTGTTGCAACGCATCGCGGAGCTGGAACGCGAAACCGGCATCCGTCGCACCCTCTTCGCCGCCTGTCCCAATTCGACGGCGGTCATCAAGGCCGCCTTCCGTGCCGCCAAGCGCAACAACGCGCCGATCTATTTCGCCGCGACACTCAATCAGATCGACTGCGACGGCGGGTACACGGGGATGCGGCCCGACGAGTTCGTGAAGCTCGTGCGCATGGAGGCCGCCGCCGTCAACTTCGACGGAATCTATATCGTGGCCATCGACCACGGCGGTCCGTGGCTCAAAGACAAGCAGCGCACCGAGAAGTGGTCGACCGAGGCCGCGATGGACGGGGTGAAGCGCTCGTTCGAAGCGGCGCTGCTGGCGGGGTACGATCTGATCCACGTCGATCCGACGGTGGACATCAACGTACCGGCCGGCCAGACGATCGACATCCGTCTCGTGGCCGCCCGCACGGTGGAGCTGATCCGGCACTGCGAAACCTTCCGCCGTGCGAAGGGGCTGCCCGAAATCTCCTACGAGGTGGGAACCGAGGAGGTGCACGGCGGTCTGGCCGACGAACGGACGTTCGACACCTTCATCGCCGAACTCAAAGCAGGACTGGCGCGCGAAGGGCTCTCCGACGTATGGCCCTGTTTCATCGTGGGCAAGGTGGGAACCGACCTCCACACGACCCTCTTCGACACGGAGGTAGCCCGCAGCCTCACGGCGAAAGTCCGTCCGCTGGGCAGCTACATCAAGGGACACTACACCGACGGCGTAAGCAACCCGCAGGACTACCCGCTGTGCGGCATGGGCGCCGCCAACGTCGGCCCGGAGTTCACGATGAGCGAATACGACGGATTGGCCGAACTGGAACGTACCGAACAGAAGCTCCTGGCCGAAGGACGTATCGCCATGCGTTCGCGCATCACCGAGACACTCGAACGACTGGTCGAAGCGTCGGGCCGCTGGAAGAAGTGGCTGCTGCCCGCCGAGGAAGAATCGGCATTCGGCGCACTGAGCGCCGAGCGCCGCACGTGGCTCGTCAAGACCGGCTGCCGCTACATCTGGCAGGAACCCGAAGCGCTCGTAGCGCGCCAACGGCTCTACGACAACCTGCGCCGTGTGGGAATGGACCCCGAAGAGGTGGTACTCGGCCGCATCGAACACGATATGGACAAGTATTTCTACGCATTCAATCTGGTCGACCTTAACAACCTGCTGTAATGAACGTAAAAGAACTGTTGAAAAAATGCCAGCGCGACCGGACGGCCGTGCTGGCGACCAATTTCTATAACTTCGAGACCCTCACGGCCGTCATGCAGGCTGCGCAACGAATGCAGGCTCCCGTGCTGTTGCAGCTCACGCGCAGCTCGATCGACTATATGGGGCTCGAACAGGCCGTCGGAATGGGCCGCAGGGCGATCGCCGACTACGGCGTCGAAGGGTGGATCCATCTCGACCACGGCGGATCGGTCGAACTGGTCGAGCGGTGTCTCGATGCAGGATTCGACTCGGTGATGATCGATGCCAGCGAACGTCCGTTCGACGAGAACGTCTCGACGACCCGCAGGGTCGTCGAACTGGCACGCCCCTACGGCGTGAACGTCGAAGCGGAGCTGGGCTACGTCGCCAAACTGGGACAGGCGCAGGGCGGAGGCTTCACTACGCCCGAAGAGGCCGCACGGTTCGTCGAAGCGACCGGCGTCGATGCGCTGGCCGTGGCGATCGGTTCGGCCCACGGCTTCTACAAGCAGGCTCCGCGGCTCGACATCGAACGGCTGGCGCAGATCCATGCGGCGACCGACGCGGCGCTGGTGCTGCACGGCAGTTCGGGCATCCCCCACGACATGGTGCGCGAAGCGATCGCCAACGGCATCGTCAAGGTCAACCTCGCCACCGAGATCAAGGACAACTTCATGCGCGCGCTCAAAGGCGTACTGCTCGAAAGCGAGGAGATCGACCTGCGAAAGGTTTTCCCAAAAGCCGTGGCGCCGGTCGTGGAGCTGCTTTGCGAAAAATACCGCATGGTCGGCAGCAGCAAGGTGAAATAGACGGATAAAATTCGGGCGACGAACTGCTGAGCCGCCCTCCCAAACATCGCATAGCCCCCGCCGGGATTCGGCAGGGGCTATTCGTATTTTCCGACCTCCTCCGACAGCCTTCCTGTTACACCGCAGGCTTCCCTGCGGCATAAAAAAAGCGGCGCACCCGCGATGGTGCGCCGCAATCGAAAAAAGAATTCAAGCTGCTAATGAGCGAAACCGGCATAATCGGTCTGCAAAGCACTCGCTTCGTAGACATTGGTTTTCTTGCTGCCAGGAATCGTCTGCGTAGCACGAACCACCCAATTCTCCTCCTTAGCGGGATCGCCGCTCGGAGCCTCAATTTTCCAAAAATGCTGGAAGGATTTGTTCCATGTCGTCGTATTCTTACCGCATTCGTTGAAGAAGAACGATACGACACACATGTCTCTCGTACTTACGCGCGTCATCGGTGTCGACTGGCCGTTCTGGACGAACTCGACTTTCCAATACGAAGGATCATCGTTCCAGATCGAAACGACGAAGCAATCCTTCAACCCTGCAACACCGGGAGTACTGATACTACCGCCAATGCCGCCGCCCGTCCATGTGTAGGAGTAATTCTTCGATCCCGTATAGGTCGCATTGCCATCGTATACACGAAGTTGATAGCTCTCGGGCTGGTTGGTGGGTTTGGCTACCCAATTGTCAACGACATTGCCCTTGACCTCGTAGATGCTGTAACCGTTGGGGGCACCGTCGACATTCAGATTGCTCGACCACCAAGCGCCGCAGGCGCCGCCGTGAACATGCTCGTAAATAGGCAATCCGCTCTGGCACTTGTAGCCGGAGTGAATATAGTTCTGCGGATAATGCGTATGTCCGATCATGATATGCGCCTCCTTGAACTGAGTAAGCAATTGAAGTACCTCCGCATAATACTTATCCTTATTCACATTGGAACCGGTACCCGTACCGCCATTTCGGAAGGGGATATGCGCACAGAAGAAGACGATTTTGTCGGCTTTGTTCTCGACCAGATCCAAATCGGCTTTGAGCCAATTGTACTGCTGTTGCGAGAAACCCGCCTCATAAGTCCACGTAGACTGATTGGTAGTCGTACATACGACATTGTCCATCACGACGATATGCGCTTTACCGCGATTGAACGAGTAGTCGACCGGGCCGAAACGCTGGATGTAATTCGTCTGAGCCGTATAGGTATTCGCCTGTGTCGCATCGTGGTCGTGATTGCCCATGCAGTTGAAGATCGGCAGATAATCCGTCCCGATCTGCACGTTCGACATCGATTTTTTCATCGGATCCCACTGCACCGTATTGTCGAACGTAATATCGCCTAACGTAACGGCATAGGCATTCGTCCACTTACCGCTCTCCTGCGCACTTTTGAGTGTGGATTTGATATCGGGAATCGTCTCCGTTTCCCAACGAGTCACGTCAGCATCCGTCTTACACTGCGGATCCCCGATAGCGACAAACGTAAAATTCTCCTCGACAGCAGGAAGCGGCTCCAATTTAAAATCGTTGCGATTCTCCTTGTAGCGCTGAATCGTAGAGGTCGAATAGAACAGCGGCAACTTGGAAGAAGGATCGAGAGCCACCTTATAGTTCGCCGGAGTAACGTAATAGACATTGCGGCAATAACGGTTCGCCACGAGTCGGTAGTTACCGTCAGCATCCGTAGTAGTAAACGTATAGCCGTCCGTCACGGGAACGCCGGCAATACCTTTCCCCGTCGTAGCATCCGAGATCTGACCGATGAGAACGGTCTCATTCCCTCCGCTGGGAGGCGTAGGATCCGGATCATCATCAGGATCGGAACTTGAACAAGCGGCTCCGCCCAGCAAAGCCACCGTCAAAAACAGATAATAAAACTTTCTTAACATATCAATCCCTTCTTATTTATGGATTTATTTCTAATCATTTATTTGGAACTTGCCCAACTATTTATTTAAGACGAGCAATCATTGGTTTCCCAACGATTGCTCATCCTATTCAGACATTTCAGACAACTTCGCTATTGCCCCCAACCGTAATTTTGACCCAAATTAGGATTCTTGTTCAACGCAGAAGTCGGAATCGGACGAATATACCGCTTCTCATCCCAGATCAATGCCTGATGGTAGATCAAATATCCATGATCGCCCCCTGAAATTGTCCAGTTATTATCGCTCGTATTGGTACCTACCATGTAGTTGTTATCGTTCGTTCCCGAAGAGGTGAAAGTGAACTTCTCGCCATTGAACTCGAAACCGTTCTTCACATCGTCGGCCGTCAGATACAGGCCCTTCCAACCATTCTGCTGTCCATCGCGATCAACGATCAAATTCGCACAATGCCAACGATAGAGGTCGTCGGCACGAAGACCTTCGAGTATCAACTCGGTCACACGCTCACGACGAATCTCCAAAATCGTATTCGACAGATTCGTAACAGCGGCTCCTTCGGCTTTGGCATAATAGCCTTTCAACCAAGTATCTTCTTTATAAGAAGCATCTTCGGGATAGATATTCGTCACGCCAGCACGGATACGCAACGCGCCAACCGTCTTGTCCCAATCATCCTTCGACAGAGAACCGTTGTTGAGTTCAGCCTTGGCCTCGGCATAGTTCAGCAGAACTTCGCCATAACGCAAAATCGGAATCCAGTTATCATTACGTCCGTTAATATAATTCTCCTCCAGCTCCTGATTCCACTTCGTAAACATGTAACCCGTTACCGTCCACGTGAAACGCAACGGTTTGGGACCGGTCACACCGGCCATTGTCCACTGATGGCCGGGACACTGTACCGTTGCTGCCATACGAGGATCACGATCGGTGAATTCGTCGTTGAGCGAAACCTCTCCGTTGTTGGTAATCGGTGTACCGTCTGTATTTAGATACATGTTCATCAACGTCTTCGTAGGAGATACTTTCTGACTGGCTGTCGCGGTATTGTACTGCAACGTCAAATCATGCCATACGTTCAACGATTCGCTGCTCAGATATTCACGATACCACAGCACCTCGGGAATCTGCGACAAGTCGGTCGAAACGAACAGCGAATGATAATCGTTGTACAAAGTACTTCCCGAATCCTTCATAACCTCTTCGGCGGCATCCACAGCAGCCTGAAGAAAATCATCGGCCGTTCCATACTGATTATTCCACGGTTGATTGGTAGATGGATTCACGCTGTGATATTTACGGAAGGTGCCTTCATACAGGCAGACACGCGACTTGAAAGCCAAAACCGCCCATTTCGTGATTTCGCTACCTTTGCAATCGTTTTCACCTACGGGGAAACAGTGCTCTCCCGCGAAATTCAGATCTTCCAACACTTTGCTCATCACATATTCGCGATCATCGCGACCGGCATAGAGCAACGCATCATCGATATCCAGCGGATGATCGATCCACGGAACATTTCCGAAACTCTGAACTTTGTCGTAATAAAAATAAGCACGCCAGAAACGAGCCACACCTTCGTAATGGTTGTAAACTTCCTCGCTCACATTCTCCTTAGCCCGTACCATGTCCCGCAACATGATATTGGCACGGCGGATGCCTCTCCAATTGCTGGCGGCCCAACCGGTCTGCTTGCTGGCATCCCACGCAGCTCCCGGTTTGTAATAATCCGTCGAAGACTTGCTGGCGGTCAGATCTGTATAGTTGTCTCCCATGCCGACCGTACTCGCAGAGGGACAATAGTTGTCAAGCATGCCCGTACAATAGAGTTTAAAATCCATCTCCCGGACAAAGAAGGCGTCTGCCGAGATTTGCGAGATAGGCTGTGCATCCAAAAAGTTCTCACAAGAGACTCCCGAATAGGCAATCGCTGCCGTTAATAATAATTTTACAATATTTTTCATATTTAGAATAGCATTAGAAAGTGACATTCAAACCGATCGTCCACGTCTTCAGCATCGGGTAACTATATCCTTCGCCGACACCGCTCAGACCACCGGTCGTAGTGTTGTAATCGCTATCGCCGGTCCCGATCACCTCGGGATCGAACATCTTGGTATGTTTGAAGATGGGCGAATGAGTGAAAATATTTTCACCCGATACATAAATCTTCAACCTTTCGATCCGAATCTTACGGGTCAACTCCTGCGGGAACGTGTAATCAACGGTGATGTTCTTGATACGCCAATACGAAGCATCCTGCAGATAGTAATCATTCTCGTATGTCAGAGGGCCGACATTACGATTGGCTGCATAGGCAACCTTACGTGTATAGTAGGCTCCCGGATTGGTTACGCGCCAGTTCTCGGTACTGTAATCCATAATGACCGCATCGGTCGTATGGACTTCCGGCAAATAACCGTAAGGACGGTTGTACATACCCCAGAAGAAACCGGACTCGGTACGGGGATACCAGTCGCGCTTGCCGACGCCCTGAATAAATACGCTCAAACCGATGCCGTTCCAATTCGCGCCCAGATTGATACCGTATTGATAACGAGGCATCGAATTACCGATGCGTTCCAAATCACCGGGATCGTCGAGCGTACCTTTGCCGACTCCGATCTTGCCGTCGCCGTTCAGATCGAGGAATTTCAAATCGCCGGCATAGGCACGGAAATTATTGCCGTTCTTATGGAAGGTATCCTGAGCCCAGTTGTTAGCCTCCTCGTTGGTCAGGAAATAACCGTCGGTACGGAAACCCCATATTTCGCCAAGCTCTTTGCCGTCGTAATAATTATAAATGTTACCGTCGATATTGTAAAAATCCTTCACCCACGTACGGCTGTCCCAAACACTGACTTTTACGTTGTAATTGAATGGTTTACCACCAAGCTTGAAACTGTCGCGCCATGCAAGCGAAGCCTCCCAACCCTTGGTCTTCAACGAACCGTAGTTTCCTTTCGGCGACGACTCACCGAGGATCTCGGGATAGTCGGGTCCTGTAATGAGCATATCGTTGGTATAACGCCAATAATAGTCGAACGAACCCGATAAGCGGTTGCGCAATACGTCGAAATCCACACCGATATCGTATGTCGTCACGGTCTCCCACGTCAATGATTCGGGAATCAAACCATCCGTTTGCGTCTTATTGGGTTTAATGCCGTCGATAACGATATTTTCCGTCTTATCGACATTCCACAAGTTGAGGAATTGATATGCACCGATAGAGGCATTACCCAGCGATCCCACATTAGCGCGAATCTTGAAATTGTCCAGCCAGTCGCGCGACCACTTCATCCACGGCTCCTCCGAAACACGCCATCCGATCGAACCCGAAGGGAAGAAACCCCAACGCTGATTGCTCGGAAAGAGCGACGAACCGTCGTAACGACCGGCGAACTCGAAGATGTAACGATTCAGCAACGTATAGTTGACACGGGCGAACACACCGACCATCGTCTTGTCCCAACCGCTATCGGTGACACTGTAATATTCACCCGAATCGGTCAACTCGAACGAAGGCTGAGAAGGATAGAGGAGATTACGCAACTGCAAGTACATGTTGCGATAGTTTTTCTTCTCGATGTTCCAACCTGCAACGACATTCAGGCTATGATTTTCACCTAATTTAGGCGTCCATGTACCTACGATATTCGATGCTACATAATCGGTATTCTGACGCCAATTCGACTTATAAGAAGTCGGGTTGTACTCGTGAGGAATACCCGGCGTGGTATAGCCCGTCTGAACGGGACTGAGACGATCCTTCGTATAGCGGGTGCCTTTGTACGTGAAATCTCCCGTGAACTTCAGCACATCCTTGATCGGCTCGAAGGTCAACGTAGTAGTGGTAGCTATATCCAGCGTATTCTCTTCCTGATAGGCCTGATCTTCGTTCCAACCTTCGTAGACCATAGAAGCCGCGGCATAAGTCAATGTGCCATCTTCGTTATAGACGGGATAGATCGGCTGTGCGCGGTGCTCGATCTGGCGCCAAATCGGCATCGAACCGTTGACTACGAACGGCTGGTGATACTTGCGCTTGTACATCGAAGTGTTGTTGGCCAACGTGAACATCTTGCCCAGTTTGACCGATCCCTTCGCACGCAGGTTGTACTGCTTGAAATCTTCGTTGCCAAGATTGTAAATACCGTCCTGATTGTAATAGCGACCCGAAACCGAGAAGTTCGTTTTCTCGCTTCCGCCGCTGATCGTCAAATTGTGGGTCTGCGTAAAATTGTAATCTTTCAGATAGAGACCGACCCAGTCCGTACTGCCATAATAAACAGTCTTGTCTGCGCCGCCCAAATCTTTCAAATTACCATACAACTTTCCGTAGTTTTCATAAGACGGATCTTCGCGACGACGGTGGAACTCCTCGAGATAAGCCTGTGAAAAACCGATCTCCTTGTTGACATCGCTGGGGAATACACCCGAAGACTGCGGCGTACGGGCATCACCTTGGAAATACTCGGCGAAATTTTCAGCCCATACCAAACCGTCGCTTACCAAATGATCCTCCCAAATCACCGTACGGCGATTGAGAGAAACCGAACCGCTGTAATTGACCGTGACACGATCTTTCTTCGCCTCCTTCGTTGTCACGAGGATCACGCCGAATGCGGCACGCGCACCGTAAACGGCCGATGAAGCAGCATCTTTCAACACCGAAATCGTCTCGATATCTTCGGGGTTGACGGAAGAAAGATCACCCTCGACACCGTCGATCAGCACCAGTGCGGAACCGCCCTGACCGATGGATTTCGTCGAATTCGAAGATGAAGAAGTGGACGAACGCGTCTGATAGGAAGTAGCGCCGCCACGGATGTAAACAGCTCCCGAGTGGTTGGGTTTACCATCGGACTGAATAATGTTCAGACCGGGAATCTGTCCCTGCAACGAACGGGTAATACTGGCATTGGTACGCGAAGCGATCTCTTCGCCATCGAGGTTCTCGACAGCACCTACCAGCTGCGTTTTCTTCAGCGTACCGTAACCTACGACAACTACCTCGTCGATCTGCGTATTATCTTCCTGGATTGCGAAATTGACAGCCGAGCGATTGCCGACCGTAACTTCCTGAGATTTGTAACCGAAGAACGTACATACCAGCACGTCGGTCGGTTTGGCATTGATGCGATACGAACCGTCCGCATCGGAAATGGTACCTACTGTCGTTCCTTTGACCATGATCGCCGCACCTGCAAGCGGGCTGTTGGTCGTAGCGTCGGTAACAGTACCAGAAATCGTTTGGCTCTGTGCGAAAACGCTCGATGATATGAGCATCATCAAACAAGCAAGAGCACACGTGAACACACCTCGCACAGCAAACTTTTTACTGGGGGGGGGAAGTAGTACGTGTTTCATTCTAATCTTCTTTAATTAGTTCCAACATTTTTAGTAATTTTCAGGCGCCCCTTTACCTATTAATATAGGAAAACATCTGCCTGCCCTGAGGGCATTCAAACGGGGACGATTGCGAGTTTGGATTCTCTGAAAATAATCGAATAATGGTTTAAGGGAATGTTTGGATGGCTTTCTGGGTCGTCGTAATTTTCGTTTAGGTTGTTAAGTCAATGAATTAGGGGTTATTACTTATATTTTATACAAAAAACTTTTATGCAAATATAATAAATTTCGAATTCAAACAAATAAAATCGGATATTTTTTTACTCGAAACCAAAATTAATTCCGATCGCCCGACGAAAAGGGAATAAAAAACAGCATAAATATCTGACAAACAATAAATTACCCCCCCCCCCTACATCTCCTTCGGAAAAGCCAATACCTTAGAAACCAAATACTTTCAATTTCTTTCAGTTCCCCAATCAGATTTTTCGATTCACTTCGATTCCCGACACGGTTTTCCATCCGTCCGCATTTATGAAACTCGCCCGAAAATCCGGATGAAATTAAAAATTTCAGGAAAAAAGTTTGTTTTTGAAAAAAAAGATATATATTTGCATTGCAAGTTTGGAACAAAGGCGTGGACATCGATGTCCGGCCGACTCTTAGATAAATTGAATAATGTGGATTAAGGTTCGCTTGAGAAGCGAGACCTTGATTTATGTTATTTTGTGTTTATTATCTAACAAACAGTTCAAGACAAACTTATGAAAATCAATAAAATGCTTATAGCGGTTCTCGCTATGTTAGCAGTTGTTCTGAGTAGCTGTAAAGACGACGATCCGACGGTCGGTATCGATTCCGGCATGCCGGCACCGGCGATCTATTACGACGCCCAGGCTTCAACAGGTACGAATATCGGCGTATACTGGAACGCGCAGCAGGCGGCTTCGGCAGGAGCTACCACATTTACCGTCCAACTTATCAAAACCAAGGACGGATCCTCTGACGTATATGACAACACGGTATCGCAGACGCTCAACGTATACGATTCAAGCGGACAGTTGACCGAGTTCACCACATTTTCTGGACTCACCGAGGGCAGAATTTTCTATGTTCGCATCCGTGCGAACTACCCCCGCTCAGTCTTCTCCGAATGGGTATTGGCAGCCGTCGACGAAGCGAATCCCAACACTCCGGCTCGTATCAAGGTCGGAACGGGTATTGTCGACGATGACGAGGAGGAGACCTCTTCCCTCAAAACCAAGATTGTCGCTGTCAGCGAATCGACAGCCGCAGTATCATGGTCGACCTGCAATTGGGCGAACAACAAAACCGATGCAGGTTTTGCGTATAACATCGAACTTTTCAAGGACGCCGAATGCGAGAATCTCGAAGTTTCGTGGGCACTCGCAGCCAACGCCATCAAATTCTCCACTTACGGTACTTCGTTCATCTTCTCCGGCCTGACCCCGGAAACATCCTACTATTTCCGCGTTACGAATACTACGGACAATATCGTCAGCGATCCGCTTGAAATCAAGACGAACGAGTCGAAATTCAAGGATCTGCCTGCGACGGCCAATCCGGGCGACATTATCCTCTATCAGGACTTCCACGAATTCCTCTGGGGCGGCGATCTGCTCAACAATGCCGCAGGTTACTCGAACGACGCCCGCAGCAGCGCCACGTCGATCGAGAAGGCTACCGGTGTCAATCCCGTTAGCGCGGACAAATTCTATCTCGCATCTGCCGATACCGAAATGGGGCTGTTCAATACACTCGGTAAAGCGATTCCCAGCACCTCGCTCAAAGATTGGGGACAGCAATCCGAATCCGGCAACGCCGATAAACCCGGCATCCTGCTGGCCCGTCCCGGTATGCTGAAAATAGGCGCAAGCAACTACCGCGGCGCAATCGTAACGCCTGAATTGAAGTGTCTGACGCAGCCTGCGACCATCGAAGTTACATTCAAAACAGCGGCTTACGACGATAATCAGAACGTCATCATCGAACTGCTTGACGGCACGACTAAATCGTCTTCGAACAGTTGGATCACCGCTACGAGCCAGTCGACCATCCAAACGGTCAATGCCGGTTCGACAGGCGGCGGTTGGACTGAACACACGGTAACGATCTCGAACGTAACCTCCACGTCGCGTATCGCCATCGGCAGCGCCGATAAGGGCGAAGGCTCTGCACAGCACCGCTTCTACCTCGACGACATCCAGATCAAGCTCATCTCCTACGGAGAACTGAGCGCTCCCGATGCTCCTGCCAAACCCGAACTCACCGCTACGGACAGAGCCATCACCGTAAAATGGGAGAAGGTCGCCCGTGCCGACGGTTATAAGGTAGAATACAAGGAGAGCAGCGCAGCCGATTGGACGGCAAGCGAGAAAACGAACGAACTGACCTACACGATCGAAGGGCTCAAATTCGAAACCGCTTACGATGTCCGCGTCGTCGCCCTGCTCGGCGAACTGGCTTCGGAACCTTCGGAAGTCGCTCAGATCACCACGCTGGCCGAGATCAAGCAGTTGGCTACTCCTCAGAACATAACGGCCGAAGCCGATTACGGCGTTGCGACGCTGACGTTCGATCCGGTCGTAGGTGCTACCGGTTATGAGGTTTATGCGAACGGTTCGCCCGAGAAACTCGTCGGTATGGTTACTTCCGCAGCTGACGCAGCCAAGGTGACCTACAAGGTAACCGGACTGGCATTCAACACCGCCTACACATTCCAGGTCAAGGCCGTTGCCGACGGTATAACCGCATCCGAACTCTCCACGGCAACCGACGCGACCACAACGTCTGAAATCGTACAGGTCAAGAATAATGTCGGTCCTACGACCGCTACGGTCGCTTGGCGTAAGGATTTGGGTAAATATGAGACCAGCGTAGCAAGTCCCTACGACCAATACACGATTCAGATCGCCGATAACAGCGGAACCGTAAAGGGGACGATCAATCTGAAATCAACCAACTTCGGAGGAGCTGCATCGACACTCGGGAAACATGAACAGGGCAACTTGAACCCCAGCCGTTTCACCTTCGGAGCATTGGAACCGGCCACGACCTACAAGGTTCGCGTGAAGAAACTCGGCGAAGACGATCTTCTCTACTCGCCGTGGTGCGAGGTTACGACCGAAGCAGCGCATGTCAAAGCAACCAAGGAGGTTCTGTTCCAAGGCTTTGACGAGGCATGGTACGGTGGCGACGTGATGAATCTGGCCGGTGGAATGCGAGCTACGGGAGACAATACCAAAACGCCTGTTATGACGTGGGAAAGCTATATCGGCAATACGGACACCAACCGCTTGGCCGACGATACAGGCTCTACGGCCAGTACATTCTCAGGGGCCATTACCAAAGTCGCAACAAGCAGTCTCTATGGATGGGAGGTTGTACAGAATATCGCATTGCGTCCGGGCTATGCAAAATTCGGAGGCAGCGACAAACCCGGCATCCTGATTACGTGTGCGCTTGGCGACGAGATGCTGAATGCGACGACAGCCACGCCTTGCACCATCTCGTTCAAGGCCTGCCCCTATTCCGAATGGACCTCAAGTAAGGATACTTCTTGCGAAGCCCAAATCAGCATTATCGTCGTACATGCCGACGGCAGCGAAACGGTCGCTATCGAGAATTTCGATCCGATTACCGGCGGCAATCCGTTCGACTATGTATGGAAAGAAGGCTCGGTCAAGGGAGTGAATCTGCTTTCGACCGACAAGCTCAAGATCACGAGCAAGGACATCGGCAGCAACAAGTGTCGTTTCTGTTTCGACGATCTGTTGGTCGTAGCTGAGTAAGACCACACATAACTCTTCTCGATCGGCCGCCCTCATGGGCGGCCGATCTTGTTTTCAACCGAAATCGATAAGATAGGATTTTGTTATTCCGAGCGCAACGCATCAGAACGAGTGAATCGACCGCTTTGGA
>OBAI01000477.1_pt1 | contig 43677 bp, 48 predicted proteins | sample 1517461 | NCBI WGS metagenome assembly OBAI01 (sample SAMN04571696, study PRJEB22368) | human gut metagenome | biome: human gut; material: stool | host: Homo sapiens | place: Luxembourg | collected 2012-06-29
TACAACCAAGAAGGGTCGCAGCGGCCAGAAGCCACAGGTTTCTTACAATGGTACAGTTTCAGTAAGTACTATTGGTAAGAAGTTGGATGTGATGAACGCATCAGAATACGTTGACTTCATCAAGAACTATTATGGCGAAGGTTCATCTGCCTACCAAGGCTTAGGTTGGAAGGAATACAATGCTGATGGTACACCTAACTATGCTGCCGGCACATACGATACCGACTGGCAGGATGAGATTTACCGTGCAGCTGTCAGCCATGAGCATAATGTCAGCTTATCAGGTGGCATCAATAAGAAATCATGGTCAATGCCTTACCGCGTCAGCGTTGGTTACACTGGCCAGGAAGGTATCTTGAAGGGTTCTGACTACAAGCGTGTTACTGCTGGTTTCAACCTCAGTCCTTCTTTGCTCAACAAGCACCTCAACCTGAATGTAAATGGTAAATATTCTTACTCTAAGACAGTTCCTGGCGGACAGGATGCCGTTGGCGCTTCTATCACAATGGACCCTACTCGTCCTGTTAAGAGCAGTGATGAGAAATTCAAGAACTGGGGCGGCTATTGGCAGTGGGCACAAGAGAGTAACTCATACGACCCAACCTTCCCATACGACCGCAATTCAGATGCTCCAGCCAACCCTGTTGAAAAGGTAGAGAACTACGGATTTAACAAGAGTGCACATGTTCTCTTGGGCAACGTAGAGGCAGACTATAAGATTCATGGTTTCGAAGACCTTCATCTGCATGTCAACTTAGCAGGTGAATATACCACCGGTGGTGAGTATGATCACAAGAATCCACAGTCTACCTACGCATACTACTATGGTGGAGAAAGTGAAAATACAGAAAAGAAGTATAACGTTGTAGCAACAGCCTATGCTCAATATACCAAGGACTTCAACAAGGCTAACCACTTTGATATCACAGCTGGTTACGAGTATAGCCACATGAAATATTGGGGAGACCAATGGAGCAGAACCATGTATCCATCTACCTACGAAGGAAAGAATGACAAGGGTGAAGCTCTTGCTGGTACAGAAAAGGCTTACGATACTAGCAGATGGAGAGGTCAGACCTATCTCGTGAGCTGGTATGGTCGTGCCAACTATTCTTTGTTGGATCGTTACCTCCTTACATTTACCGCACGTTATGATGGTTCTAGCCGCTTTGCTGATGGACACCGTTGGGGTTTCTTCCCTGCAGCAGCCTTCGCATGGCGTGTTAAAGAAGAAAGTTTCTTGAAAGATGTTGACGCAATCAGCGACTTGAAACTTCGTTTGGGTTGGGGTAAGACTGGTCAGCAGGATACTGGTAAAGAGTATTATACCGCTACATACAAGAAGAGTACAAGTAATCACTTCCTCTATCCTATCGGTGGCGGCGACAACACTGGATTGCTCTATCGTCCATTGGCATACAATGATGACCTGACTTGGGAGACAACCACTACTTGGAACGTCGGTCTCGATTACGGTATGTTCGACCAGAGACTGGTTCTCAACTTTGATGCATATTACCGCAAGACTACTGACCTTCTGAGTGAAACAACCATCCCAGCAGGCCAGAACTTCGACAACAAACTGTTGAAGAATGCTGGTACCTTGGAGAATAAGGGTTTTGAAGTTGCTGTAACAGGTCGTCCTATCCAGACCAAAGACTGGTTTGTTGAATTGAGCGTGAACGCAGCCTACAACAAGAACGAGATTACTGAGCTTGCAGGCGGTCGCGATATGATTGAAGCAGGAATGACGGTAGGTCAAGCCCAGCCAATCACCTATCATAAGGTAGGTAAGCCAGCCAACTCATTCTTGGTTTACCAGCAGGTATACGATGAGAACGGACGCCCTATCATGGGTTGCTACGTAGACCGCAATGGTGATGGTTCTATTGACGAGAACGATAGATACTTCTACAAGAATATCGTAGCTCCTTGGACAGGCGGTTTCAGCTTCAAGGTTTCATACAAGAACTGGGATCTTGGAAGTAACTTCCGTGCAAGTTTTGGAAACTATCTCTACAACGGATACGCAGAAAGCAAGGCTAACACTTCTGTTCTCTGTAATCCAAAGGGATATTATGAGAATTGTACAAAGGAAATAGCAGCCTTAGGTTGGACTTCCTACAACTATCCTCGTACCGATTACTTTGTACAGAATGCAAGTTTCTTGAAGTGTGACAACATTACTTTGGGTTATAATTTTGACAATGTATTGAAGATGGGTAACTACAAGGGTATCTCAGGTCGTATCTACGCATCATGCTCTAATGTATTTACTATCACAAAGTACAAAGGTCTCGAGCCGGAACAGACATCAGGTAAGGACAGCAACGTATATCCACGCTGCCGCACATTCCTGCTCGGTTTGAACCTCAACTTCTAACAATTTAAAATAGATTTCAATATGAAACTCAATAAATTCAAAACATTCGTCCCTGCTGCAGCTCTTCTGCTTTCAGCAAGTTTGTGCTCTTGCATGGATGATTTGGACAAGGGAAACATTGATCCAAATGGTGACGCAAATCCAAACATAACAGGCTTGTATAGCAAGTGCTATGCTGGACTTATTATGGAAGGTAATGATGGTAATGCCGATTTCAATATTCAAAACAACGGCAAATCCACATTGCTACGTAACATATACAACTTCAATGAGTTACCTACTGACGAATCAATCTGTTGGTGGTCAGATGGTGGTCTCACTGAGATCAGCTACAACCAGTTCAAAGCTGATAATGAAACTCTGAAGTATTTGTACTATCGTATGATGTCTAATATCTCATACGAGAATCATTTCTTAGGACTCGAGGCTGCAAAAGAAGATAAGACCAAGTATGCAGAGGTACGTGTTATCCGTGCTTACCACTATTTATTGATGCTTGACTTCTGGGGCGACCCTTCATTCACAGATAAGATTTCGGCAGAGACTCCACGCCAGGCTCACACCTACAATGCTAATTATGATGCAAGCAAGAGTTACACTCGTGCTGAGCTTCTTCAGTTGGGTCGTGAGTTCCTCTTCAACTGGGTTAAGGACGAATTGCTCGCTGCCGAGCCCGACTTATTGGAGGCAAAACCAGAGACTGACACCGATGCTGACTATGGTCGCGTAGACAAAGGTACATGCTGGTTGCTCTTGAGCCGTCTGTATCTCAATGCAGGTACATACCTCAACAACGATGGTCAGAACAATCCTTACTGGAAAGAGGCGCTTGAATATGCCGAGAAGGTTATCAACTCACCATATGCCCTCTTCGATGAAAGCAAAATGTCTGCAGAGGCCAAGGCTAACGGCTACAAGCCATACGACCTGCTCTTTATGGGCGACAATGGTTCGAATGGTGCCAGTTGCGAGGCTCTTCTTCCATTGATGCAAGATGGTGACAAGACTCAAGGATGGGGAGGTTCACTCTTCTTCGTTGCAGCAAGTATAGATGAAAAGTCCAGAACTGTTACAGGTGAAACATTAGGTACATCTGCTACCAACTGGTCAGGTATGCGTGTTCGTCCTTCATTCTTAACCAAATTTGTCAATAACCCTTCGGATTTCGAAGGTAAGACTGCTAAACAGATTCGCGATATGGGTATTGATGACCGTGCCATGATTTGGGGTGTAGACCATAAATTAGCCCTGGGCAAGAATGACGCCTTCAAACAGGGACTCACCATTGTAAAATGGAATAACGTTTACTCCAACCATGGAACTACACACGATACCTTCTGTGTAGATACAGACTTCTTCCTCTTCCGTGTAGCAGAGGCTTACCTCAACGCTGCTGAAGCAGAAATGCATCTTAACGGCGCAAATTCTGCTAAGGCTAAGGGATGGATTGATGCTCTTCGCAAGCGTGCCCACGCAGAACCACGTTCAACATATTCTCTTGAAGACGTGCTTGATGAGCGTGCCCGTGAGTTGTACTGCGAAGGTTTCCGTCGTACTGACCTGATCCGTTACAACCAGTTTGGTGGCAGTCAGGCTACATACAATTGGGAACTTAAGGGTGGTAACGAGAAGGGTACAACCTTCGACAAGAAGTTTAATGTATATCCTCTCCCATCTTCTGAGATTCTTGCCAACCAGAACCTGACACAGATTGACGGATATAACGAGGTTCAAAACTAAAGTATAATAGATTCATAAAAAGTAAACGCAATATGAAGAATAAATATATAATTGGTGCTATGCTTGTCGGCATCATCAGCTTATTCGCATCATGTTCGGATGACAACGACTCAAACCCAACGCTGATTCAGCCTACGGAGTTTAAGTTGAATACTCCAGAATATGTAAATTCTACTATTGACTTGGAGCATTCTACAGGACTTGGTCTTACATGGTCACAGCCTAAGTACACTGCCGACAATGCCCCAATCAATGTAACATACGAGGTACAGGTATCTCCAACCAACTCTTTCACGGTTTCTACAGATGAGGCTGCAGCAGATGAAAGTGGCGAGAATGTTGCCGATTATGCAGCTCTTAGCCACACTACATTGGAATGCAAAACTTCAGCCTCTGCTGAAGAAATAGACAAGGCTTTGGTAAAGATTCTGAAATTAACAGAAGCCAATGTTCCTGCAGAGCTGGATGCGTATGTACGTGTGAATGCTTTCATCCTTGAGGGCACAAATCGTCTGAACCCTATCGCATCTAACTCTGTACAACTTAAGGTAAAACCTTATTATGTTGAGTTGAAGGATGCTACTCCTATCATGTGGTACCTTGTAGGTAACATGTTCGGTGGCAAGTGGGCTGGTGATAAGATTACTGGTACAGATAATCTTCCTATGTTCTTAAAGCCTAACTTCGCTTACGACAAGAAGACTGGTGCTGGTGAGATTGAATACACCAACTACTTCCTTACCGGTGCTTACAACGACAAGGCTGAGTGTGCCGACGCTGGATTCAAGATTCTGCCTGCAAGCTTCAGCTGGGATTACAGTATGAATGCTGATGGTGGAAAAGCTGGTACAATCGTCTATCGTGGTGATACTGGTAGCGACGGTGGTCATATCGTAGCTCCTGAAGCTGGTTACTACACCGTTACCATCAACACAGCAAACAATACTGCTACAATGGTGAAATATGAGGATGAAGTTAATAAGACCTATGGTACTATACAGATTGCTGGCTCATTCAACGAGTGGGCAGATACTCCAATGCTTCCTTACAACACAGAGGGCGTTGAGAACCACGCTTGGTATTATGTAATGGAAGTTCCTGCTGGCGAGACTGCACAGTTCAAGTTCAAGATTGCAGGATCTTGGGATACAAGCTGGGGTTATGGCAAAGCAGACGGCGATATCAACATGTTCGGTAAGTGTGAGGCTGGTGGCAAGAACCTCGGCTTGGCAGAAGGCAAGTACGTCATCTCATTCAACGACATCACAGGTGCATTCAGCATCGTTAAATTGTAAATCACTTAAAGTATAGACAATTATGATTAAGAAAATATTATTGGGAATGACCCTGCTGATGTCTATGGTATCTTGTACCGAGGACTACACAGACTGGGCGAACCCACAGACCAATCCTCAAGAGGATGCTGTAGCATTCGGAAATGGTAGCGTAACTCCTGTTGATGTCATCAACTTGGCTGATGTGACAGAAGATAAGGTTCAAGTGGCGAGCATTGTTGCTCCCACTTCCTCCAACGCAGCTTACGCTCCAATCATCAAGATCAATTTAGGCGATAAGACCTTCGATATTGATAATGATGGCAAGATGGCAACTGCCGACTTGGCATCATACATCGCAGAAACGTATGGCAAACGCCCAGTTGAGCGTGACATCGATGCTACTCTTGACGCATGGTTTAACAATGGTTCTACCGTTGTAAAGATGGCAACATCTGAAACTTTCCAGGTAAAGGCTATTCCTGTGGCTCCTGTTATCGATGAGGGTTACTACCTCGTAGGCGACATGTTTACTACCATAGAAGGAGAAACAGAAATTAGTGGCTGGACGAAAGAATCCGCAAAGGCATTCAAGCACAGCGACAGGGATGTATATGACGATCCTATCTTCACACTCACTTTCGAAACAAAAAAGGCTAACCAGTATTGGAAGATTATTCCTAAGAAGAACATTGTTGCTGGTGACCTCTGGGCTGATGGCGTAGTAGGACCAAAGGTAGACGGAAGCGACAGCATGGAAGGTCTGTTGACTAACGTCGGTCCTGGTGCTGGTAAGATTGCAGAGCCTGGCAAGTACAAGCTCACTCTCAACATGATGGATTATTCTTATACCATTGAGCCAGTGAACTACGATCCATTCATCTACTTCATCGGCAGTACAGACGGTTGGGGATCTTCAGACCAGAAGCTTGCCCTTGTAGACGATGAGAAGGGTACATATACTGGTTACATCTATTTAGCCGATCCTAACAATGCCGGCTTTGAGTTTAAGTTCCAGCGCGTAGCAGGAAACTGGGATAACGCTATCGGTGCAAGTAACTTCGTCACATTCAAAGATGCTGCTATTGATGCCAACAACGGAAACAATCTTGGTGTAAATGCAGGAGAAGGCGTTTACTACATGGATGTAAATCTTTCAGAAGGCACGATTACTGCCACAAAGGTTGAGTCCATGGGTATGGTTGGTCAATTCCAAGGTTGGGATAAGGAAGCCCCAGTTCCCATGACCTGGAATGCTGAGGAGTATTGCTTCGAGGCTACTATGGCAGGCGTAACAGCCGATGGTTGGAAGTTCATTGTAAATAAGGATTGGGCAATTAACCTCGGTGGAAGCATCGACAACTTGGAGCAAGATGGCGCCAACCTTACAGTTGCAGGCAACACGATCAAGTTGTATCCTACAAGAAAGACAAAAGACAATATCTTCTGTACAGTAGAATAAGCAACTTCACCATTGCAAACTTATATATTAAAGGCGGTTTCTATTCAGAGACCGCCTTTTTGTATGCCCTGCATTCTTTCCTTCATTTTCCCCAAAAAACATTTGGTGGTTAAAAAGAAATGTTGTACCTTAGCGGCATCATCATAATAAATAAAAAATATGGGACATCAAGAAGATATTGTAAAAACAGAAAGTAAAATCATAGTCGTCAGGAATATTCAAGTTATTCTTGACAGAGATGTTGCAGAATTGTATGGAGTAACAACCAAGGTGGTTAACCAAGCCATAAGAAACAATCCGGATAAGTTTCCTTCTGGATACGTTATCGAACTGACTAACAGCGAGAAAGAGTATGTGGTCAAAAATTTTGACCACCTCGAAACATTGAAGTTTTCTCATGCAACAGTAAAGGGATTTACAGAACAAGGACTTTATATGCTTGCCACAATATTAAAGTCACCAATGGCAACAGCCACCACCATTGCCATCATTGATACTTTCACTAAGCTTCGCAAATTGGCAAGAACCATCGACAAGGTGAACGAAGATGCTAAGGAGCATGGTATTTATCCGGACAAGAACACAGAGGACAAGATACAGACTGCCATGAACGAAGTCTTCGCCGACAACTTGCCACTGAAAATGCGCAAGCTTACCTTTGGTGTTAACCTGGGAATCCTAAAATTCTCTTTGGAAACAACAAGGGAATCCAAAGAATAAAAGAAAGAAAAAGGCGGTTTCTATTCAGAGACCGCCTTTTTGTATGCCCTGCATTCTTTCGACCTGTACAGTTGGCACGCCCTGAGGGGACGAAACTTGAGTAAAAAGCAATACGCTGATAACAGAAGCTTATCGCTTTTCGCCTCCTGAAATAACATGATTCTGAACTGAGGTCATGACAGATACTATGAATTTGCACAGAAAATGCAAACGTTTGCGCAAGTCGTTTGCTTGATTTAGGTCAAGAAAAGATTGCCACTACAAAAGAAAATCATAACTTTACCACCGAAAACAAAAAAACAAGAAGAATATGAAGAAAGTTTACTTGACACTTATTGCACTCTTAGCAGTAATCAGTGCTTCGGCACAGGGATGGCCGGCAAACTACAATGGAGTCATGCTGCAGGGCTTCTCTTGGAATGCATACGAGGCTGCACAATGGAAAGCTCTTGAGGCTCAGACTACAGAGTTCAAAGGATTCATCGACCTCGTATGGGTTCCTCAGAGCGGAAAATGTGCTGAAACCGTACAGGTAATGGGCTATAAACCCTATTACTATTTCAACCACAACTCCAGTTTCGGAACAGAAGACGAGTTGCGTTCCATGATCAAGACATTTAAGAACAATGGTATCGGAACCATTGCCGATGTAGTTATCAACCACCGCAATACCGAGGGTTGGTTCACTTTCCCAGCAGAGACATACAATGGAGTGACCTACCAGATGTTGCCTACCGACATCTGCAAAAACGACGATGGTAGTAAGACCTTAACCCAAGCCACAAAAGAAGGTGTTAACCTCAGCAACAACAACGATGAGGGCGACGACTTCGGAGACTGCCGTGACCTGGACCACAAGAGCGCAAACGTACAGAAAGTGGTAAAGGCTTACTTGAAATTCTTGAAAGAAGACCTTGGCTACATCGGCTTCCGCTACGACATGGTAAAAGGTTTCAACGCAAGCCATGTGGGCGACTACAACACAGCAACAAGTATTCAGTACTCCGTAGGCGAGTATTGGGATGGTGTAGGCAATATCAAGAACTGGATCAACAATACAGGCAAGAAGAGCGGTGCCTTCGACTTCCCATTCCACTACAACATGACCAATGCAATCAAATACAACGACTGGAGAAAGTTGAATGATGCCAGCCTGATGTCTGATGTTTCCTATCGTCAGTATGCCATAACCTTCGTAGAAAACCACGACATACAGGTACGCGAGGACAATAGCAACGGGGGAACCAAAGACCCTATCCCTACAACATATATTCCTGCTGCCAACGCATTCCTCATTGCCATGCCTGGTACTCCTTGTATCTTCCAGCCTCACTGGAAAGCATACGAGCACGAGCTGAAGAGCATGATAGAGGCCCGCAAATTAGTAGGTATCACCAACACAAGTTCTTATAGCAATTATGCCAGCAACACACAGTATTTTGCTAATGCGGTAAATGGTACTAACAGTCGCAAGTTGTTGGTGGTTGTAGGTATTCCAAGCATGATGACTACCCCATCAAAGACTGAGTACACCCGCATCCTCTCTGGCAAAAACTACATGTACTATCTGTCAAACAACTCAGAGACTGCATGGGCAGACAAGGCTTCTGGCGAATACGAGGAGGGCTTCAAAGTGGCTCTTACTGCAGTAAGCAAGAACACCTCTGCCAAGTTGGTTTACACCACCAATGGCAGCGACCCTACAGCCAGCAGCACTCAGGCAACAAGCGGTACATCTATCGACATCAGCAGTTCATGCACACTGAAGGTGGGTCTGCTCATCAATGGTACTGTAAGCGGCATTCGCACTTATAACTATAGCATCAAGCGTTTCGAGCCATACAACATCACTGTTTATGTAAACACAGATGACACCGGTTGGAAGAAGGTGAACTTCCACTTTTGGAGTAATATGACTGGCGTGGAAACAGACTGGCCTGGAACCACCATTACACAGACCAAGATGATTGATGGCAAGAACTGGTACTATAAGGACTTCACCATTACCCAAAAAGACGGAATGATCAACTTTGTTTTCTGCGAGCCTAACGATGCAGGAACAAAAGAGAAATCTCAGTCACTCGACATTACAGGCATCAACTCAACCGTCTTCATCAAGGTTGGTCCTGAAAAAAGCGGTGGAAAATATGTCGTAACTAATGTCACTAAAGAAGTAAACACTGGCATCGACCAGCCTATCATCGAGAATACAGGCAAAAACGTCAACAATGCCTGGTACACCCTTAGTGGTATGAAGATGAACCAAAAGCCCAACCAGGCTGGCATCTATATCCACCATGGCAAAAAGGTAGTTGTCAAGTAAATAAAAAAACCTAACATATAATTCATCTATTCAACTGGCGGCTCACGTTATGCGAGGGTCGCCAGTTTTGCGTATAGAGTAAAAGAGCCGAGAAAGAAGAAATATCATTTTTTCGGTAAAACATTTGGAAGCAAAAGAGAAAAAATGTATCTTTGCATAAGATATTCTGCACTCGGCAATCTGAAAACAAGTTTTCAATGCGCTCGTTGGTGCTATCTTTGCATAAGATATTCTGCACTCGGCAATCTGAAAACAAGTTTTCAATGCGCTCGTTGGTGCTATCTTTGCATAAGATATCCTGCACTCGGCAATCTGAAAACAAGTTTTCAATGCGCTCGTTGGTGCTATCTTTGCATAAGATATTCTGCACTCGGCAATCTGAAAACAAGTTTTCAATGCGCTCGTTGGTGCTATCTTTGCATAAGATATCCTGCACTCGGCAATCTGAAAACAAGTTTTCAATGCGCTCGTTGGTGCTATCTTTGCATAAGATATCCTGCACTCGGCAATTATCATTTAAACAAAAAGGAGGTTTTATTATGGCAGAACTGAGAGATAGATACATCCGTTTCGACTGGGCAATCAAAAGATTACTCCGTCAGAAAGCTAATTTTGACGTTTTGGAAGGATTCCTTACCGTATTTCTGAATGAAGAAGTAAAAATCATAGAAATACTGGAAAGTGAAAGTAATCAGCAGAAAGAAGATGATAAGTTCAACCGCGTTGATATAAAAGCCAGAAACAGCAAGGGAGAAATTATCATTGTGGAAATACAAAACACAAGTGAGCTGTACTACTTAGAGCGAGTTCTTTATGGAGTAGCAAAAGCTATTACTGAGCATATCAACCTCGGCAACAGCTATAAGGAGGTGAAAAAGGTATATTCTATCAGCATCTTGTACTTCGATCTCGGAAAAGGTTCTGACTACATCTATATCGGACAGAATAATTTTACAGGTCTGCACACGAAAGACCAGCTCGTGATAAGTGCCAAGGAAAAGAACAATATCGTAAGAAAATCACCTTCTGAGATTTTCCCTACCTATATCCTTGTGCGTGTCAACGAGTTCAATAAAGTGGCCAAATCACCATTGGAAGAATGGGTAAACTATCTGAAGAATGGCGTTATCTCTCCAGACACTAAAGCTCCAGGTCTGCAAGAGGCTCGCGAGAAGCTAAAATACTACGAGATGTCGGATGCAGAACGTCACGCATACGACGAGCATATCAATGCCATCATGATTCAGAATGACGTACTCGGCAATGCTAAATTAGAAGGATTGGCTGAGGGAAGAGCTGAGGGAAGAGCTGAGGGAAGAGCTGAAGGAAGAGCTGAAGGAAGAGCTGAGGGAAGAGCTGAAGGAAGAGCTGAGGGAAGAGCTGAAGGAAGAGCTGAAGGAAGAGCTGAAGAGAAAAAAGCAATAGCCCGCAACCTGCTTTCACAGAACATTCCTTTGGAAATTATTTCCCAAGCAACAGGACTGAGCATAGAAGACATTCGGTTATGTCACCCTCACTCTTGAAGAGTGAAATATACTCAACTGTTGTTGGTGCGCTCTATTCTGAGCACCTGGTCGCAATAGTCGACCACAGCAGGACGATGGGTAATGAAGATAATGGTCTTATCGTGAGAAGACAGGATGTTCTGCAACAGCTGGCGCTCGGTTTCTGGGTCAAGGGCACTCGTAGCCTCATCGAAGAGCATGATGCTGCGATTGCGCAACAGACTTCGGGCTATAGCAATACGCTGCGCCTGTCCTTCACTCAGTCCACCTCCCTGTTCGCTGCAAAGAGTATCCAAGCCTGCAGGCAACTCCATCACAAAGTCGGCGCAACTCTTATGCAGAGCCTCCACCATCTCCTCATCAGTAGCATCGAGCTTACCCAACCGCAGATTGTCGCGGATAGTTCCGCTCATCAGCGTGTTGCCCTGAGGCACATAAACAAAGTTGCATCGATGAAGCGGAGTGAGCGTCTGACTCTTCACCTTATTATATATAGAGAGCTGACCTTGCTGCGGACGAAGCAGAGCCAGGATAAGGCGAACAAGAGTTGTCTTGCCGGCACCTGTCTCACCCAAGATAGCAGTACAGCTGCCTGGTGTGAAATCGAAATCGAGGTGATGAATGACATTGCGGGCATCGGAAGCTGAGTCGTCCTCAGACTGTTCTTCCTTGTAGGCATAACTCACTCCCTCAAGGCGAATGCCGCATGGCGAGTCTATCTCTATTGGCTCACCCTGTTCCTCCAATGGATTTTCCTCCAACTCCATGAGTCGTTCGGCAGCAGTAAACACCCCCACAAAGGCAGGAACCAGCTTGGCAAGGTTGCGTGCCGGACCCTGTATCTTGTTGACAAGCTGCAGAAAGGCAGTCATGCCGCCAAAGGTAAGCGATCCTGCACTCATGCGCACGGCAGCCCAAAGGAATGCCACCAGATAGCCCAAGGCAAAGCCAAAGTTAAGAACCAAGTTGCTGAACACGCTGAATATGGTCTTACGCACCACTTTGGAGCGAAGCTCGCACTGGGTGTTCTCCAACCGTTCCACCATGACACTGTTACTCTCCAAGGTCTTGATAAGCATGCGGTGCTGAATGGTTTCCTGCAGCACACTCTGAACCTTACTGTCGGTATCGCGCACCTGACGGGTCAGGAATCGCATCTTGCCCATATACACCTTGCTGAAAGCCAGGAAGATAGGAATCATAACGACGATGACTACCGACAAGAGCTTATCCATGGAGAAGAGATAGAAGAAGGCGCTGAGGAAAAGCGCCAGGACGCTTAAGGTACTTGGAATAGTCTCGGTAAGGAAGCCTACCACTTGCGACACATCCCCCTCAAGCCTGTTGAGCACATCACCCGAATGAAAGCGCTCCCTGCCCTGCCACTCCGAGCGAAGGATGCGGTCGAGCATACGTTGCTGCATACGGTTCTGCGCCTTGATGCCCAGGAGGTTTCTTATCCAGATGCCAGAGATGTTGAGTGCGAAATCGCATAATATCAGTCCACCCATCAATGCCACAGCCCAATAGATATTGCCCTGCACGGCATGCGAAGCCACATCGATGGCATGCTTCACCGCCCACACCTGTCCTAAACTGACAGCAACAGACAGCAAGCCGACAACAGCATTGAGCGTAGCCTGCAGACGGTTGCCACGCCAGGAACGCCAAAGCCACTTGAGCAGGGTCTTGGAATCATACTTGAACTTGGGAACCTTGATTATCTTCATCCATCTCTTCATTTGAATTCTTCACGCTTCGTTCTTCACTCTTCACTTAAATTCATCTTCCTCTCTGATCGGCACCCCACATCAACTTCTCTCTCAGAGTGGAGAAGTATCGCTGGTTGCGCTGTTTTACTATTTTAATGGTATGGGCAGCCTTGCGGATAACGAGACGTGTGCCTTCAGTCATTCGCTCACTGCGTCCGTCGATGGCAACAAGGTAGTTGTGGCTACGGCTCTCCACATCGAGTGTTATCTCAGCCGTATCATTAATGACGACGGGACGAATATTTAAACTATGAGGAGCCACGGGCGTGAGACACAAGCTGCTGCTCTGGGGAATGATGATAGGTCCGCCATTCGACAGGTTGTAGGCTGTAGAGCCCGTAGAAGTGGTCACGATCAGTCCGTCAGCCTGGTAGTTAACCAGAAACTCTCCATCCACCTGCGTGCGAATAGAAATCATGGACGCATCGTCACGCTTCAGCACGGCAATATCGTTAAGGGCAAAAGGATTGCCTGCCAAGACACCTCCCTCAGCCTCTACCTGAATGACGACATGTTCCTCTATCTGGCACTCACCGGCATACAAGCTGTCCAAGGCTGCCTCCACCTCGCCAGGCAACACATCAGCCAGGAAGCCCAGTCGCCCCATATTGACACCGATGATGGGTGTTCCCTTGGCTCCCACTCTGCTGGCAGCCTTGAGAAAGGTGCCGTCGCCTCCCATGGAGATGACATAATCCACATCGAAGTTGTAATCCTCGAACACTCCTGCCGCCTTCACATCGATGTGCTGACTGCGGGTGAGAAACTCGTAATAGGCATTCTCCACATAGATTTCGGCGCCTTTCTGCACTAAATAGTCCAGGATCTTCTCTATCGAAGTAGACTTCCTGGCCTGGTACTCATTGCCAAATATCGCAAATTTCAATGGTTGTCGTGTCATTTATTTTGCTGTTTCAATTATTATTCTTACTTTTGCAAAGGTAATAATATAAATCGAATAATCAGATAAAAAGAACATAAAATTATGGCAAAGGTATACGAATTTCTTGCCAATGGCTTCGAGGAAATCGAAGGTTTGGCTCCGGTAGACATACTTCGCAGAGGTGGTGTAGACATCAAGACCGTAAGCATTACGGGCAGCGAATGGGTAGAAACTTCTCATGGCGTAACGCTGAAAGCCGACCTGCGCTTTGAGGACGTGCAGGACTTCGGCGATGCCGACATGCTCTTGCTTCCAGGAGGAATGCCAGGCAGCACTCATCTCAACGAGCACGAGGGCGTGCGACAGGCGCTCATCGCTCATCACAAGGCCGGCAAGCGCATAGGTGCCATCTGTGCTGCCCCTATGGTATTGGCAAGCACGGGCATCCTCAACGGCAAGAAGGCTACCTGCTATCCTGGTTTTGAACAATACTTTGCTGCAGATACCGAGTATACTGGCCATCTGTATGAGGAGGACGGCAACGTGATAACAGGTGAAGGGCCGGCTGCTACCCTGCCCTATGCCTACAAGATATTGAGCTACTTCGTAGGCAACGAGGCTGTGGCAGAACTGCAGAAAGGCATGAGGTACACACACCTGATGAGCAGCAAATAATTCTTAACTCTTTACTTAAATTATGGATTACGTAATCATTGTTGCCGGAGGCAAAGGACTGCGCATGGGAACAGAGACGCCCAAGCAGTTTCTGCCTGTAGCCGGCAAGCCCATACTGATGCGCACTATAGAGCGCTTCTACGAATACAACCCCGACATCAACATCATCCTTGTGTTGCCAGAGAGCCAGCAGGAATACTGGCACCAGCTTTGCGAGGAGCATCATTTCGACATCAAACACCAGATAGCCAATGGTGGCGACACTCGCTTCCAGTCATCAAAGAACGGACTGGCGCTTATTCCCGATGACGCCGACGGAGTGGTGGGAATACACGACGGTGTGCGCCCATTCGTATCAACCTCAGTCATAGACGAATGCTACGAGACCGCCCGCGAAGAATATGCCGCCATACCCGTATATGCTGTGACCGACACACTGCGCTATATAGACCAGCGTGGAGGAGGCAAAAACGTGATGCGCGACGACTATCGTGTGGTACAGACTCCTCAGACTTTCGACATTGCTCTTGCCAAGCAAGCTTTCAATCAGGGTTACAAGGCCCAGTTTACCGACGATGCCTCGGTGGTGGAAAGCTTAGGATGCCAGGTGGCAATGGTGGAAGGCAACCGCGAGAATATCAAGATTACAACCCCCTTCGACATCAAGGTGGCAGAAGCCCTATTAGCAGAATAAGAACAAGGGAATTCTTCACTCTTCATTCTTCACTCTTCACTTAAAAAATGAGTAGTATTTTAGACCAAGACATCATGTACCTGCCTGGCGTAGGTCCCAAGAAGAAAGAGATTCTGAGCAAGGAGCTCGGCATCTGCTCGTATGGTGACTTGCTGGAATACTATCCTTATAAATATGTAGACCGCACCAAGGTGTTCCACATCAGCGAGCTGACACCGGAAATGCCCTTTGTACAGATAAAGGGAAGGATCCTCAGTTTCGAGGAATTCGACATGGGGAAACGCAACAAACGGGTAGTAGCCCACTTCTCCGACGGATTCGGAGTGGCTGACTTAGTTTGGTTTCGCGGCGCACAATACATCTACAAGACTTACAAGACCGATACCGAATACATTGTTTTCGGCAAGCCAACGCTTTATGGCGGACGTTTCCAGTTTGCTCACCCCGATATCGACGACGCACAGTCGCTGCAACTCTCCGACATGGGCATGCAGCCCTACTATGGTACCACCGAGAAGATGAAAAAGATGGGGCTTACATCGCGCGCCATAGAGAAGATAGCCAAGGCGCTGATAGAGAAGCTTCCTGCCCTGCCAGAAACCCTGCCCGACTTTATCACCCATCGTCTGCACCTTGTCTCACGCGACGAGGCCTTCCGCAACATACATTATCCACACTCTCATCAGGAACTGCAGAAGGCACAGGTGCGGCTGAAGTTTGAGGAGCTGTTCTACGTGCAACTCAATATATTAAGGTACGCGAGCGACCAGCGACGCAAATACCGGGGATATGTGTTCAACCGTGTGGGAGAGATATTCAACAGTTTCTATGCGAACAACCTGCCTTTCAGTCTTACCGGAGCACAAAAGCGGGTGATGCATGAGATACGCGCCGACATGTGCAGCGGCAAACAGATGAACAGACTTCTGCAGGGAGATGTAGGATCGGGCAAGACACTCGTGGCACTGATGACCATGCTCATAGCACTCGACAATGGATTCCAGGCCTGCATGATGGCTCCTACCGAAATCTTGGCTGAACAGCATCTGCAAACCATCAGGGAGTTTCTGAAGGGGATGGACATCAGGGTGGAACTGCTGACGGGCATCGTAAAAGGCAAAAAGCGACAGGCCATACTCGACGCATTGGCTTGCGGAGAGGTGCAGATATTGGTGGGAACTCATGCCATCATAGAAGAAACCGTACAGTTTGCACACTTAGGACTGGCTGTCATCGACGAACAGCATCGCTTCGGTGTGGCACAAAGAGCCAAGCTATGGAGCAAGAGCCTGAATCCGCCGCATGTATTGGTCATGACGGCAACCCCTATACCACGCACCCTTGCCATGACTATATACGGCGACCTGGATGTAAGTGTCATCGACGAACTGCCGCCTGGCAGAAAACCCATACAGACGCTGCATAAGTTCGACACCCAACTGACCTCTCTCTATCAGAGCATCAGACGCCAGATCAACATGGGGCGACAGGTCTACATCGTATTTCCGCTCATCAAAGAGAGCGAGAAGAGCGATCTGAAAAACCTGGAAGAAGGCTTCGAGACTCTCAAGGAAGCCTTCCCCGACTACAACCTCAGCAAAGTGCACGGCAAGATGAAACCTGCAGAGAAGGAAACTGAGATGGAGAAGTTTGTGAAGGGCGAAACCCAGATACTCGTTGCCACAACCGTCATCGAGGTAGGCGTCAATGTGCCCAACGCCTCGGTCATGGTGATTCTGGATGCGCAGCGATTCGGACTCTCTCAGCTACACCAGCTCAGAGGACGAGTAGGACGAGGAAGCGACCAAAGCTACTGCATCCTGGTAACCAACTACAAGTTGAGCGAGGATACAAGAAAGCGAATCGACATCATGTGCGACACCAATGATGGATTCCGAATAGCCGAAGCCGACCTGAAGCTTCGAGGCCCTGGCGACCTGGAGGGAACGCAGCAAAGCGGAATAGCCTTCGACCTGAAGATAGCCAACATAGCACGCGATGGTCAACTTGTGCAACTGGCAAGACAGGAGGCGCAAGCTGTTATCGAGGCCGATCCGCAATGCAGTCTTCCCCAGTACGCACCACTATGGTCGAGGCTCAGAGAGCTGAAGAAAACCAACATCAACTGGGCTGCCATCAGTTAGCGGCAGCCCCCTCAACCAGACAACACAGGCTATCAACATCAAGTAAAACAGAAGCAAAAATGGCAATAAAAGAACAAACATCTGAAGGAAACCTCTTCCCCGACATGCCCACTACGCCAGCCACTGTGCCTGTCTCCATACCCAAGAAGCGTGGTCGCAAACCACTGGTTCGCGAGCCAGAGTCACGGCCCGACCTGACCAAGGAGGGAATGAGAGAAAAGCTCATAGGCATCAAAGAGATAGAAAGCGTAACAGGCATCAGATACATCCGACTGCACGTCACCGCCAAGATGATCATCGGTATAAGAGAAAGGTCGGGCAAGGAATTTACCATCAATCTCGATGAACTCTATAAAGCCTATACACAGTGCAACCACTTCACAAGTCCGGAGGTAAAGAAGTACATCTTCATGGGACATTCACCAGCCGTAGCTCTGCTCAGATATCTGAAAAATGGATAAATTACAAAAGAACAGAGATATCCAACAAGAGTAAAAAAAGGAAAAACGAGAAACAGAAAAAATGTTAAATTCTGCTTTCGACTTTTCATGCAATAATTATGCCAATTCGCCTATATATAAACTGCATTCGAAAGCTATCCGAGTGAAAACGAGCATGTTAAAGACCGAATAATTTATGTTAATCCATTAGGTTGTTTGAATTATTTTTGTTATATTTGCAACGTCTATATAACAAAATCGCATCTTAGAGCACTTTGCATTGCGATTTTCCGTACAGAATTCTTATTGTTCTGTATGCTAAACGACCAACCTAAAAGAGTATTAATTTAGAATTATGAGTTTAAAAAGCAAGATAAGTAAAATCTTTGTAGGAGTATTATTGTCCCTCGCTACCATGCCCACTCAGGCTCAAGACCTTCTGGCACGTCAGGCACCGGTAGATCATCGAATGAAGTCGCTCGACACTTTAGCCATCTCTCATTATCGCCAGATGGAAGAGCGTGAGAACCCAGCCAGCGAGCTCTATGAAGATTTCTCCAATAAATACGCTCACAAAGCCACATCGCTGCCTGAGCATTTCCGTATAGACCTTCGTCATTTCTGTATGCCTACCCAGAGCCGCGTGGTAACCAGCAACTTCGGTTATCGTGCGCAATTTGGCCGTAGCCACAAGGGTATGGACATCAAAGTATATATCGGCGACACCATACGTGCTGCCTTCTCGGGAAAAGTACGTATCGTAAGATATGAGAGAGGCGGATATGGCAAATACATCGTTATTCGTCACAACAACGGACTGGAGACTATCTACGGTCACCTTTCTGCACAACTCGTAGAAGAGAATCAGGACGTAAGAGCCGGCGAAGTGATAGGACTCGGTGGAAATACCGGTCGAAGCACGGGTTCGCACCTCCACTTTGAGACTCGTCTTTGCGGCGTAGCCCTGAACCCTGCCTTGATGTTCGACTTCCGCAACCAGGACGTAGTGGGCGACTACTATGACTTCAACCGCGACACATACGAGCACGAGGGCATTGCAGCCAACTCGGTTCGTGGAAAAGTGGGCAACGGTGGCTACACACGCGAGCAAGTCAACGGAGGCTCTGTGGGCAGATACGAAGCCAGCGCAAGTGGCGAGAAGCTTTACCACAAGGTTAAGTACGGCGAGACTCTCAACTCTATCGCCGAGAAGCGTGGTGTAAGCGTAGAGAAGATCTGCCACCTCAATGGTTACAAGAAGGACAAGAAGCTTACTCCTGGACAGATTATCAGATATTCATAATTCTGTCATCATCCGACAGACTGCTCGGCATAACATAGCGAAATAAACTTTCATACAATAAATATAAAAGCAGGAACTCCCCAATAGGAATTCCTGCTTTTTCGTACACTAAACATTCCCACTCCAAGGATATTGGCTATAACTTTTACCGACGACCGAAGGGAGTGATAACTTCTTTAATTTCTATAACTTCTGAACTTCAGATTGATTGTGTTCTGACTTTTTAAAGTGTGCACAATTAACATAAATCTAACAGTTAGCTAACAAAAGGTATTCGCAAATTATTGTAACTTTGCAGGCGACAACAAAGTTCAACAATTATTAAATTGAAAAATTATGCAAGAAATCAATCAATTAGTCTCTCTGTCTTCAGAAGACATGAAAGACACTAATGGCGGAATTTGTATTTTCGCAATTAAGAACTTGTTCAACAACAAAAAAGGTGACACAGAAATATGGTTGTTTGGGCAACGTATCTATCACGGTAAAAATGCAGATAAGTAGTTTTGGCAAATTGAGAATGTGTCATAAAGTTACTATGGCACATTCTCTTTATAAAAAATCTCGGTATGAAATATTTGTATTTAGTTTTATTGCTTCTACCGCTAAAGGTATTAGGGCAGGTAAAATTACAAGATGTCACGATAAGTGGTAAACAACCTAAGTTTGTAAGATTAAAGGGATATTATCGTAGTTATCAACACAATGATTCTTTGCTTAAGTATTACGTTGATGGTATCGTGGAATACTATATCAATCTAAAAAATGAAAAAGTATATTTAAGAAAATATGGCTGTCGTTATCTAAGAAATGAAGAGCTTATCAGCAAAGATAAGAAAAGAGCCTTTATGCTTAGCGATCAAGCAACATTTCGTCCGTGGCCAGAAGGAACAACTTTTATAGAGGAATGTCGTAAAAAGTATACTATTCAAGATTCTGCTAATATTGGATATATCAAAAAAAACAGTCAAACAATAGGAAGAATAACAACTGATTCTATCCGTAAATGCTGTACGATAGAAATGGATATGGTGCCAACATATGACAAGCTTTCTCAAAATATATTTGGTTATTCGCAGGAAATAGTAAGTGACAAATTCACGGAGGCTTACCGATTAAGTGATGAGGATTATTATTCCTTTAAAAACTTGATTTTTCAGAAAACTGATCAAAGTTACAATTATTGGCATAAAAAGGATTCTCATAAACAGTTAATTCACGTTGTTACAGAATTGTTTATTACGGAACAAGAATATATAGATGAAAAGAAGAAAGAATCAGGCATTAATCTGCAACCGCAAGAAGCTACTCAAGCGATAGAAAACTATATATCAGTCCATGGATTGCCACTCCTGCCGTCCGAAGAACAAGCAGAAATGAAGAAACTACAGTTTTATGACCCAGCCAAATTGTAAGAAATAGAAACTATCAACGATTAGACAATAGTTCGTAAACAGAGTCTACTTTAAAGTAAGGTCTGTTTTTAAATGCTTATATTTCACGAAAATAATCTCTGATTGATGCCGCTATCAGGATTTATTTTCGTATCTTTGGCACCGTCAATCAAATAGAAAGACTAACAAACAACTATGGCAGACATAAAATTACTTCTGGTGGAAGATGACGGGAATCTCGCATTTGTCGAGAAAAATACGTTGGAAGATGTCATTGGTGGTTATGAGATTATAACAGCCTGCAACGGTAAAGATGGTATCAAGGCTTGGGAAACATTCAAGCCTGATGTTATCATCTCAGATATTGACATGCCTGTCATGAACGGCATTGACATGGTAAAGAATATCCGGGAATTAGATGGCGAGACCATCATTATGTTTACCACCAACCTCACTTCACCGTCCAAACTGAAAGAAGGGTATAATGTTGGTGTTGATGAATATATAAAGAAACCTTTTGTGCCAGAGGAACTTGATTGTCATGTCAAGGCATTGCTAAAACTCAAAGGAGGAATAGAGAGACGTAATGTCTCGAATTGTGTCAAGATTGGCAAACACATATTGGATCCAGAACACACATGTTTAAAAGATGAAGATGGAAAAATCTGCTTGAAATTGGGACGACAAGAATCAAAGACATTAGAAATTCTTGCCAAGAACAAAAATGCAATCATCAAGCGGGAGACCATACAGAATATCCTTTGGGGAAGTGACGAGAAAGATTTCTATCTTGCCCGACGACTTGATGTTGTCATAACAAACCTTCGAAAAGATCTTCAAATAGACCCGTTTGTGCAAATAGAGACCACACGTGGGGTAGGCTTTTCATTGATAGAGTTCATCTAATCCTTCTTCTTCACCCCCCCCATTGCTTGCATCTTGATCTGGCAAGAATATGGTGAACTCGGTATATTTTCCGAGTTCACTATCTACAGTTACCATACCATGATGTGCCTCTAATACATGAAGAACATAGTTTAGACCTAACCCAAATCCTGAAGCACCACCTTTAGTAAATGTGCGTTTAGAAGCGGAAGCTCGTTCAAATTTATCAAAGATAATTTGTTGGTCTTCTTTGGATATGCCAATGCCATTATCCTTCACCCGGATATTTACACCATTTTCTACTCTATAAGAAGTAATTTCTATATAAACTGTGCTTTTAGAATATTTTATAGAGTTGTCTATTAGGTTATAAAAGACTTCATTTAAATATTCTTCGTCTGCAAACACCAGTGATTCATTTATAATATTTTTGAATGTAATATTTTTCTGTGAGTTTACTTCAAAATTACCTTCTATATTATTTAATAGTTGTTCTAAGTTTATAATAGTCTTATTTAATATAAGTTTTCCTGATTCAAACTTAGAAATAGTAAGGATTCTATTTATTAATTGATACAAATGTTTATTCTCATTTCTTATAACTGTTAGATATTTTGTTCTCAACTTTTTATTTTCTCCAACAGAAGGAACAGTAAGAGTATTAATCCCCATACTAATAGTTGACAATGGAGTTTTCATATCATGTATCATAGCATAACTAAAATCCTTTTGTATTCTTGCATTTTTTTGTTGGGTTCGAATAATTGCAACTTGCTTCATAATACATGTAAATGCTAAAATGCAGAGAATGAAGCTTATAAAAATTAGAAGTCCAAGCTCATGAAAGTATAAGGAAATAGGATTTGCAAATTCTATTTGAATGCCTTGTGAACCATCTATCCTTGTCGGGATAATTTCTGATTTTATAGCTCCAATCTTAGTTGTATAAAAGCTATTATTTTTATATACTATTGACTTTTTCTTATTAGTTACTTTATATAGTATATAAGTATTAGGCATGTTAGTTTGCTTGATATTTCGACTGAGTATCTTTGTTAATTGATGAAAATTGACATCTTTATGGCACAAGTTGAATATGCCATTATTGATGTATTCATAATTATCGTATTTCGGATTCGGATTATTAGAACCTTGAATTTGAGCATCTGGTGGGATATTTGCAAATCTGCCGTCTAACTCCTTAAAGAGACATTGAATAAAAAAAGCGTTTACATCCGCTGTCAACTTATTTACAGCCACACTGAAAGAATTATACAACCATATCGTTTGCAATAAAAACACAGCAAATATAGTGGCAATAGTAATATTTTTATAGCCGTCAACTTTCATTTTTTGCAAAAATACAAATAAAATCTAACATAAACCTAAGAAACATCTAACATTTAATATTTTTAAAACTTTATACATTTGCAATCGAAAATAACAAACAACAAAAATAATGAGAACAGAAATAAGAAATTTGACCATAGAAGAGTGTTTATCTTCACTTGGTGGTGCTGGTGGTGAGAGAAAAGTATACTATAAGTTAATAAATGGAAAACTTTATCCATTTTATTACCATGATTAAATGTATACTATTAATGTAATAATTAAATTAAAAACTTAAAATTATGAAGAAGTTGGAAGAAATGGGACTTGTCCCTTTAAACAAGAAAGAGTGTGTTGAACACGATGGTGGCAATGACAAGCCTGTCTTCAAGGGTATTACGGCTGACGATTTCATCGTATGTTGCATTAATATTCCTCCTGTGAAATTACCTGAGGATGGAATATTTGGTATTGGCTAATCTATAAATGAAAAAGTTGGAAACAAAAGACTACAAGTTGGTCAAAGTTAAGGATAAACAATACGTATTCCTAACAGGAAGTCAAGAAGTGTTGGAAATCCAAAATCCTTTATTGGAAGAATACTTTGACTCGACTTGTAGTTGGAATGAGAATGCCACACATGAGGAGAAGTTTGATAAGCTTACCTCTGCTCTTATCGCAATGAGAGATAATGTGCATATTCGAGAAGAAACCGAAACTGTTCCACAACAGGTGATGTTGACATTCAATACGACTCATGCTTGTAACATGGCTTGTCGATATTGTTTTGCTTTTACGAAGGAAAAGCATATTGAGCCGATGTCTATCCACGTTGCAGAAAAGACGATAAAAAACTTGTTGAAGGATTTTCAAAATACCAAACGTTATCTCTTCTATTTCTTTGGTGGAGAGCCCTTATTATGTAAGGACTTCATAAGAGAAACTGTAAGAAGAATAGAGGAAAGGTTTAAGGAGTATCCAGGCAAAGATTTTGCGTTTCTGCTCAATACAAATGGATTACTACTCAATGACAAAGACTTGTTAGCGCTTTTCAAGGAAAAAGACTTTACCATTACTATAAGTCTTGATGGACCACAAGAAGTAAATGACCAAAATCGTTTGTTGGTTTCTGGTCAAGGCTCATTTAAACGAATAATGGCAAACATAGAACTGTTGAGACAGGCAAACATTAAGTTTAATCTCAGAGCTACAATAAGCCCAAGAAACCAGAACTTACTTGGTACGTTTCAGTTCTTTGAAAACCTCGCTATTCCTTATGCCTATGCCTTTACCATAAGTGCTAATGAAAAGGATGAGGCAGAAACAAAGATAGACAAAAGAACTTGGGAAAGAATACAAGTGGATTATCTGCAAGTATTCAATTTCCTAACAGACAAACTTCTTCGTAAGGAGGAAGTATTCTGTATGGACTTCAAGCAGAAGCTATCTATCCTGTCTCAAAAAACGATAAGGACGCATGGATGTGAAGCTGGCAGAGCAAACTTTCTGGTAGATGAGCAAGGACGATATTTCGCATGTCAAAATATGTTGCCATACCAAATTACCATAGGAGATATCGAAAGAGGTATCTTATTATCAAAACAAGACATCTACAAGTCCCAGTTCATTTTGAACTTAGAAAAATGCCAGCAATGCTGGGCTCGTTATCTTTGTGGTGGCGGTTGTCAAACAGAACGCATTCATAATGCTCCTTCATTTATGATGCATTGCAAAATTCATCTTTTAGAATGGGAACAAATATTAGCGGCATACATTAAAATAAAGAAATTCTGAAAAAGACTTCTTTTTATGTGGTTTAATCTACCACTTATGGAGATTCTAAATACAAAATATAATATTTAATTATGGCATCTTTTTGGGCACCTTTGAAATCAACAACTCCGAAATGGTGGTTAATTACAGCATTGCTTATCATCGATACTTTTGTATCATTATTCGCCTTGCAGTTTTTAACCTCTGCAATTAGTTTCATAGCAATGATTCTAATAGGAGGGTTAATTTGTTTTTTCTTATATTGTTTATATTTTAAATTATTTGAAAAATGAAAAAGTTTAGAAAAATATTTTGTCGTTAAAACGATGAATCTTAAATTAAGTTTAATTCAAAAAGTAATAAAAATGAAAACAAATGACAATTCTTTAAAATGTATGTCTTTAGAAGATATGCAAAGTAATCAAGGAGGTATGTTTGCATGGGCCGATATGTTTTGGTCTGGATGTAAAGTAGGTTTAGGCGTAGGAGGTGCTTTTGGTATCGCTTATTATTTACGTGGTTAACCATTGCCTCTTTTTTATAACAGATGTTGAATTCTTAATAAAATTACGAATATGAATAAGACCAATGGTATTTCTGAATTATCAGACAAAGAATTAATGGACTATAGTGGAGGAATAGGTCCAGGAATGATAGGTGTAGGCCTCTGTGGATTTGGTGTAGGTGTTGTCGTCGGTTTTGTGGCTGTAGCAGCATTGTATTATGTGGTAAAGAATGTCTAATGAACAAGGAATATAAAGAAAAAATCCTAAAGACTGGGTTGGAAGGCTTTTTAATAGGTGTTGCTATAGGTGTAGCAGCTGGAATAGTCTATTTTTTCACTCACTAATTGGCTATACAATTCCTTCTTAGGAATAGAATATTTTGTCGTTCTAACGATGAATTTAAATTAGAAACTTAGTGATTAACCTTTAACCAATTAATGTCGTAATTAAAAACTTATAATTATGAAGAAATTAGAAGAGATGGGGCTTGTCCCTTTAAACAAGAAAGAGAGTCTCGAGCAGTTTGGTGGCATACTTAACATTTGGGAGACGATAGGGTATTTATGGGGTATGGAATATGCTTCCTTTAAAAGAAATAATTTTGCGCCAGCAGTATTACCCAGTAAATTTTAAAAAAAGAACAACTATGAATACAGTAAAATTTAAAGACTTATCAGAAGCTGAATTGAAAAAATATAATGGTGGTTTTTCTTTTCTTCCCTGGATTTTCGGGATAATGACAAGTGGCATGATATATGATAGTGTCGCACATTGGGGAGAAACTTCTGCCTCATTTAAAAAAGGCTTTAAAGCTGGCGTTGCCGATTATTAATATATTGTTATTAATTGTAGTCCCAATTGAATTTGGGACTACATAAAAAATTATCCTAATGAACAAAAGTAGTTTTTTAATAGGTTTAATTTTATTGATTTTATCCCTAATCATATCAAATATTTTTGATGAGAATGCATTGGTAAATAGAGCTATAGAGTCGTTTTTCTTCTTGCCTATATCCTATTGTTTTTGCGTTTCTTTTAGTAATAACAGAAAGTTACTAAACATACTTTTTGCGCCGGCATTAATTAGTTGCATAGGAATCTTTACTCCGAAATGGGATTCTTTGACAGCTATTGTGGTAAATGTCATTTGTTGTCTTATCTCGTATTTGTTTCTCTTGTTTACATTAAAAGTTCTTGAATGCCTTAAAAAGAATTCAAATCCACGCTTATGATTTTACCTCCTGCTTGGATAGAGAATAGTATTGAGACCTACATCTATCAACACACGACAAAGTCTCAAGTCATTTATTGGGTGGTCTTAGCAACCATAGTTCTGGCATTCATACTGTTGCCATTCGTCTATGTTGATATTTCCATCCAAAGTAATGGTGTGGTAAGACCAGCCATTGAGAAAACTGACATCAAAGCAACGATCTCTGGAATAATAAATGATGTATATGTTTATGAAGGGCAGAAAGTGAAGAAAGGAGATATCCTTCTTCGCTTTCGGGCCTCTTCTTCTCATGAAAAAATAGCCTATCAAGACAATCGGTTAAAAGATTTTGAAGACCATATATCTGACTTGAAGACCTTATCTCTTGGTGGTAAGCCTTCTGTTTTTCGATCACCAACTCGCCTACAGGAATACCAACTGTATGTTAGCAAAAAACAAGAATTACAGGTAGCTATAGAACAAGCCAAAAGAGAATATAACAGAGAAAAAATACTCTTCGACAAGTTTCTTGTCTCCGAGGAAGAATATGAAAAGTATCTCTTTACTTATCAAAGCAAAAAGGAGGAATTGTCATCTCTTATAGAGTCTCAGTTAAGCACTTGGCAAACGGAACTGAACAATTATCAAAACCAATTTAAGGAAATGCAATCTGCCCAAAATCAAGAAAAGGCGGAGGTTAAAGATATGTATGAATTGCGTAGCCCGGTAGATGGCACCATAGAGCAATTTTCAGGAATCTATCGTGGAAGCAGCGTACAGACAGGGCAATCTATCTGTGGCATCAGTCCTGATTCCACTATATATGTAGAGGCATACGTATCACCCAATGATATTGGCTATATCTCTGTAGGTATGCCTGTCAAGGTTCAAATCACCTCATTCAATTATAATGAGTGGGGCACGGTCATGGGTTCTGTCATTTATGTGTCGTCCGATTATATGTCGGATGAAAAAGGAAATACTTACTTTAAGGTAAAATGCAAATTGCAACAAAAGTTTCTCGTCATGAAGAAAACTGGCATGAAAGGATACCTCAAAAAAGGAATGGTGGCAAATGTGAGATTTATGATAACCAAGCGCTCGCTGTTTGACATTCTATATCAAAACATAGACGAATGGATTAATCCTACCCAATATATTACCGAATAGACTGTAATGATGATGAAAAGAAGCATTAAGATAAAACAACACGATGTGACAGATTGCGGGGCTGCATGTCTCGCCTCGGTATGCGCACACTACGGGCTTAAAGTGCCTGTAGCCAGAATACGCCAATATGCCTATACCGACCAGAAGGGTACCAACATTCTGGGCATGGTGGAGGCTGCACAGAAATTAGGCTTTTCTGCCAAAGGTGTAAGAGGCGTATATGACGCGCTCAGCATGATACCTGTCCCAGCTATTGCTCATGTGGTGATAAAAGAAGTACTTCACCATTTTGTCGTGCTCTACAAGATAAGTAAGAAGGGGGTAGTCTACATGGATCCTGCTGATGGAGAAATGCATAAGGCAACAAGGCAAGAATTTGAGAAAATGTGGACTGGGATTCTGGTTATATTGGAGCCAAACGAAACTTTCGAGAAAGGCAACGAAAAAGTTAGTATGACCATAAAGTTCTTACAACTACTTGCTCCACATAAAAGCATGATGACGCAGGCTTTGTTTGGTGCCTTGATATATAGTGTATTAGGACTTTCTGTATCAGTATATGTAGGCAAGATAACCGACTATGTGTTGGTCGATGAAAATCTCAACTTACTCAATCTGATGAGTGTCATAATGATTGTGTTACTCGTATTGCGCACTTTCATCGGTTCGATGAAGAGTATTCTTGCCCTAAAAACAGGCCAACGTATTGACGCAGCCCTTATCCTTGGTTATTACAAACATTTGCTGCATTTGCCACAACAATTCTTTGATACCATGCGTGTGGGTGAGATTATCTCTCGTGTCAATGATGCGGTCAAGATAAGAAACTTTATCAATAATGTTTCTCTCGACTTGATAGTAAACATGATGATATTGATATTCTCCGTGTTCCTTATGTTTGTTTACTCTTGGGAGTTAGCTCTGATAACGCTTGCTTCGGCTCCATTGTTCTTGTTGGTATTCTGGGGATTCAATAAACTGAATCGTAAGTATCAACGAAAAATCATGGAGAGCAGTGCCGACTTGGAGTCGCAGCTTGTAGAGTCTCTTAACTCTATTGCCACCATCAAGAGATTTGGCGTGGAAGATTTTGCCAATCTGAAAACAGAAAATCGATTTGTGGTATTATTGAAGAATACTTTTCGTAGCATCTATGGATCTATCATGGCAAATAACGGAGTGCAATTCATATCTACAGGTATAACCATTGTGGTATTATGGGTTGGCAGTACTTTGGTCATCGACAAATCCATTACACCTGGTACTCTGATGCTGTTCTACTCGTTGGTAGGATATGTCATTTCTCCTATCGGTTCGATAATAACCTCAAACCAGACCATACAAGATGCACTTATAGCTGCCGACCGCCTATTCCAAATCATGGATTTGGAGGTAGAGGAAGAGAGTATGTTGTGCTTCGACCTTGAGCCTGATATGATAAATGGTATTGTCTTTGAAGATGTATATTTCAGATATGGTTCGAGAAAGCAAGTCTTTGAGAAACTTAACTTGAAAATAGAGACAGGAAAAACAACAGCTATTGTGGGAGAAAGTGGGTCGGGCAAAACAACATTGGTATCCCTGTTGCAGCATATCTATCCAATACAAGATGGAGAAATACGTATAGGCAGTTATCAGATAAAGAATCTGAGTAATAGAAGCTTGCGCCGTTATGTAGGTTCTGTTCCACAACAGATAGAACTGTTTGCCGGTACAATCATAGAGAATATTGCTTTGGGAGACTTTAATCCAGATATGCAAAAGATAACAAACATCATAGAGCAATTAGGACTAAAAGAGTTCATCGATAGGTTGCCTAATGGATACAATACTATAATTGGTGAGCATGGCACCAGTCTTTCGGGTGGAGAGCGTCAACGCATTGCCATTGCAAGAATAATGTACAAAGACCCGATGATTCTTATCTTTGACGAAGCTACCTCTTCGCTCGACTCTATCTCCGAGCGATATGTTAAAAAGGCGCTTGATTCTCTTTCAAAGCAAGGCAAAACCATCATTGTTATCGCCCATCGTCTCAGTACGGTAAAAACGGCGGACAACATTGTGGTTTTAGACCAAGGCAAAGTGGCAGAATCAGGCAATCATCAGTCCCTTCTATCTAAAAATGGAATCTACCATAGACTATGGAAAGAACAATTTGATGAAATTGATTTGTAAAAACATGAATATTCAGAATGAAATTTACAGAAGATTAAAGATGCATGAGTTGTTGCTGCATAGTAACACAGGAACACCTGAAGAGTTATCACAAAAACTACTTGTATCCAAGCGACAACTCTACAACCTTGTAGACGAATTCAGAGCAATGGGTGCATCCATAAAATATAGTAGAGAAAGTAAAATATATTATTATACAAATGACTTTGATTTAAAAAATAAAATCTTTAAATTATGAAGTATTTGAATTTAGATATTAATCATTATCTTTCTGATAAGGATAAAGGAGAGAAACCGATAGTGATACTTATAAAGGGGGCTGTTATTTATCTTATTTTATTAATAGTCTCTATTCTTGTTATCAGCTATGCACATCATATAGGATGGCCTAATGAACTTAAGCCAAAGGAAAATATAACAAAAGACACAATACTAATGTTAATAGTAATTGGGCCGATCATAGAAGAAACAATACACAGACTATGGTTGTCATTCCACAAGACAGAAATCATTATCAGTGTAACTTGTATCTCTTTTTTCATTTTAGGAGAATTATATCACATAGACGACAAATATATTAGAATTCTTACAAAGTTAGCAATTGCATTTGTGATGGGATATCTTTTTTACAAGATACCGCAAGCAAGGTATGATAGTATCAAAAGTAATAAATATCTATACAGATCATTCATCTGGTTTTCTATCTTATGGTTTTCCCTAATGCATATAAATAATTACAATGTAGAAATGTATTACTTACCCTATCTCATCATTGCTTGTTTGCCACAATTTTGTGCTGGAATATTGTTTACTTATTTCAGGTTGAACCTGGGAATTTACGCAAGTATATTCGCACACATATTACTGAATGGAGTTACATATATTCTTTTATAGTTTAAAAATGAGAGCGTGTTTCAAGTCCTGATCGTTTTTTTCAAATTAACTAAAAACGTAACTACTCAGCATCCATATAGAAGTAACAACTCAGCATCCCCATAGGAGTGCTGAGTTGTTACTTATCTCACTTAATCGGACAATGTTTTTTAAAATAGTAATAAATGATATACGTGAAAAATCCACCTAAGCACGCAGCAGAAATATCTATCCAGTCGATATTTTTAGTGAAAAACGCATCGACGAATTCAAAGCCTATAAGAATTAACATGGATTCTAATATACTTCCAACAATGGATTGTTGCTTATGAGCACGAAGACATCCCTGTATGAAACACACTCCCATAGGGACTCCTAAAAAACTGGTGTAGCTATCTGAAATATGAAAATCACTTAAATGTCTGGAATAAGCATATGGTCTATATATAAAGTTCAAGAATATACAAAGTAAAAGCAGTAAAAGACCAACACATATAAATAAGATTTTTGGCTTTTCTTTGATTTTGTTTACTAGATGTAGCATAGGCGACTTATTGATTATATTAATAGAAACTTTCCTTTGCGCAGAAAGAGCGAAAAGCAAAAGGGCAGTACGTGAGTGCTGTCAATTAATAAGTTACATAAACATTGAGGTCTGAAAGACCAGCAATTATGATACATATTGCAATTTCAATGCTCCGAATATTATCGCTTTACATTAAACCGCTCTGAAGCTCTGCCCTTTTAAATGTATGACTTTCAGCCCTCTTTCTTTTCATCAAGTGGCGGGGAACTTGAATTATAGTAATCAACTGATCGTGTTTTCAATCACCGAACTAACTATAATTCAATAACTTTAGCCAAACAAATAATTGCTGGCTAAAGTTGTACTATTTGTTTTAAATACAGTTCATGAGAGTATCATTCATCCTCACGTCTGATCCAGGTTTAGTTAACCAACTTACACCTTTGGCCAGATAGTAGAGCAAACCTTTTGTGACTTCTGATTGTCCACCAAAAACACATATTTGCTCTTTAATTGATAAAGTTTTCATACGCTAAAATTTAATTGGGGATTATAACAATAATGGAATAAACATGTCTATTAAGAATTATTTTCTTCCGTCTTCCCATCCTTTTTTCAGAGCCTCCCAGCTTCCTGATGGATTAAGAAGAGCATCTAAGAGAATGGTTACACCAACAACTTGCAACCATCCACCATTCACATTTAGTTTTTCCTCTGAAGTAAGAGTTTTAATCATTGCAGTCATAATGAAATGTTTGTTGAGTTATACAATAGCCGTCACGTGCCAGCGTTATTCCTTAAGGTGATGCAAAGATACTCTGAATTTTGTAACTATAAAAATATATTTTCGAGAAAATACTTTCCGTGCAAAAAACTTGCACGGAAGGAGCTTTTTCCTGGTAAATCATGAAGCCGCCAGATATTTCTTGCCACTCATTGTTTTCTTTCGTCATAATTTTGAATGATATGTCAAGATCAAATTTCTTTAAGTAATAAAATGTGCGATCCGTACGACTATATACCACTTGGGCACCTAAACCTTTTAGCTTGTCAAGAATATAATACATTTTGCGGCGTGATACACAGAGCATAGAAGCAAACTCTTCAGGCGTTCCTGTGGTTCTTTTCTGTATCATGCAATGAACTATGCGCAATTGTCTGATATCGTCAATATTCAACATATTCCTAATTTCCGCAACACTATTATATAATATTTTTATAAGCACCTGAGCAACAAAAGTTTTCAAGGATTTTGCCATGTCAGAAATTTCACTTATCTTAGTGTTGCATTTAATAACAAATGAAACTCTGAAAGACTTAGCAAAAGTACAAATAAAATCTGAAAAACTCACTCCATTTGGAGGATTTTTTCGATTTGCAAGCAAAATTCCACTAAGCCTAATAGGTTGTGAATTTGAGGATGAAATTGATTTGTAAAAACATGAATATTCAGAATGAAATTTACAGAAGATTAAAGATGCATGAGTTGTTGCTGCATAGCAACACTGGAACACCAGAAGAGTTAGCACAAAAACTACATGTATCCAAGCGACAACTCTATAACCTTGTAGATGAATTCAGAGCAATGGGTGCATCTATAAAATATAGCAGAGAAAGTAAAACATATTATTATACAAATGACAAGAAATGCCATTTTTCAGCCAAGAAAACTTAATTTCGAAGGGAAAAACATTGTTATTTGAAATAAAAACAATATCTTCGCAGTCGGAAATATTTGCAATCATTCCGACCAATCAATATCTATATGCAAGATGCTGTAGTTAACAAGATTAAGAGTAAAATTGCCCATGGCAAGTTTGGAGAGGTTTACTTCGTGTCTTCCTTTCCGCAATATGATGTGGAGTATGTCACAAAACTATTGGCTATCTTTGAGAAGGAAGGTATTTGAATAGAAAAGTCGAAATATGAAAGCGGCTTCGATAGTCAATGAAGCCTATTTCGTAGAGCAATGAAAGCGGCTTCGTAAGCAGTTAAAGCTTACCATCAAGAAAAGTCAACAAAGGGCGTTGTTAACATCTGCCCAAAGCGTTGGGCAACTTTGCCCATAAGGATGGGCTAACTTGCCCAATGCTGTGGGTAAACTTGCCCATCGTATTGGGCAAAGTGCATAGTTGTGGTTTAACGATTTTAGTTGACCACTTTAAACTTTATTAATAATACACGTTGACTCACTGTATTAGCGTAACAACTCATGACAATAGGGTGCTGAGTAATTACCCCGTGTTTGGTCGCGCAGACTCAACAAATCTACTACAATGTTCACTATACTAACTATCGTGAAGCATACAAGGCCCGAGACGAGCACGAGCACTGCATATCGCGAATACCGTCCGAGCGCTACGAGCAGGGCGTTCTCCACGCCGAACGAAAAGAGTGGCTGTTCGGCTGGCATGGCGAGCATAACGGCTATGACGCCTCCTCCCAAGATAACTCCAAGCACGAAAGCTGCGAGCATGGCATAGCGGTAGCGTCTGAGGCATGCTTCTTCGTGCTGCTTCAGATACTCTACGGCGTCGAGGCGTTTCTCGAGTCTGGCAATGAATGCGTCGCCATCGTCAAAGGTGGGTCGGGCTGCGAGGAAGAGTTCCTCAAGTGCTTTATCTTTCTTCATACGTTCAATATTGTTTTAAGGTTGTCTCTGCCGCGCGAGAGTTGCTTCTTCACGGCGTCTATGGTGCTGTCGGTGATGTCAGCTATCTCCTTCACCGAGTAGCCGCTCATGTAGAACATCACCACTGCAGAGCGCTCCTTGGGCGAGAGTGTGGCGAGCGCCATGTACAGCTCCTGATGGCGGAAGGCGGAGTCGGCTGACGTTGCTGACGCCACGCTGCGCGCTGCGGAGATGTCGTCGAACGTGCGCTTGCTTGCCTTGTGGTTGAGGAAGGTGTTGCGTGCTATCGTGAACAGCCACGCGCGAAACTTGCCCTTGTCTCGATAGGCCGACGAAGAGAGGTAAGCCTTCACCAGCGTCTCCTGAGCTATGTCGTCGGCATCGTCACGCTTACCGCAGCAGAGGGCGAGCAGGAAGCCTCGCAACGCCTCCTGCTCACTCTTCACAAGTGCTATGAATTGTTCTCTCGTCATACGTTATTACTCTTGCTTCATGTTCTGCTGCTCTGCCTCCATCTCCTTGGCGAGCATACGGCGGCCTACGAAGTAGCTTATGAGGAAGGCGATGCCGATAGGTATCAGCGCTGCACCTACGATAAGGAGCATATCTGTTCTGATCACTTCGCAGAAGAAGTAGAGCAATATGAACGCCACGCCCATTAGACAGCAGAGGCAGCCGCGTTCAAGTCTGGCGAGCAGCTTCTCCTTGATAAGCTTCTCCGACTTCTTCATGCCCTTCAAGAGGTCTTCTACGTTGAGGTTGGGGTTCTTCTCCAATGCGGCGAGCACTATCTCCTTGCGGTTGCGGTCTGCCGCCATCGCGCTTCTGAAAATGATTGACACGATACATACCGGGAGGGCTACTGCTACTCCTAACGGAACTAAGATTGCTACTAAATCCATATTCTTCTTTCGTTTTTAAATTGTTATACTTGTTGTTTGTTATATCGTTATGTGCAGAAGCGGTACGTTTGTTGCTTCTTGCAGAACCAGTTCATTTATATAACAAGCGGCACGGGCGAAAGGTGACATTGCTGGAACAAAAATAATTGATTTTATTTGAAAACAGCGCTGATTCTTGTAGTAAGGAGTATTTTGAAATTGTTTAACCTTAATTCCGCAACACTATAATTGAAGAGTCCACTTAAAAAAGTACCATCAAAACATAAGGGTACTTTTTAAAGTGGACTCAGTTAATTTATAGTATATTCCTTAAATGATGCCGAAGAGACGCAACACATCGTTGAGGTTGGCAACGACGAGAAGGAGCAAGAGGATGGTGAAGCCCGCATACTCAGCATAAGTAAGGAACTTGTCGCCAGGCTTGCGCCCTGTTATCATCTCGTAAAGGAGGAAGAACACGTGTCCGCCATCGAGTGCAGGGATAGGCAGGATGTTCATGAAGGCAAGGATGATGCTCAGGAAGGCTGTCATCAACCAGAAAGCGTGCCAGTCCCACATGGGTGGGAAGAGGCTTCCCAAAGCGCCAAAGCCACCCAAGCTCTTGGCTCCCTCCTTGGAGAAGACGTATTTCATGTCGCCCACATAGCCCGACAGCACATTCCAGCCATACTTGATGCCGGCAGGGAAGCTCTCGAAGAATCCGTAACGGATGTGAGTCACCTTATAGTCGCGTACAATATTGTAGTTGACGAATCCCATGCGGGTGTATCCCGCTGAGGCATCGAGCTGAACAGATGTGGTAAGCGTGTCGCCATTGGCTTTCAGCACCGTCAACCGGGCATTGAGGATGGCTGCGCTGTCCTTGGCAGTAGTGGCAGCAGCCAGCTGGTCGTCGATGCGGCCCATCTCGTTGGTGAAGGCATTGAAAGTCTCCACCTTCTGACCGTTGATGCTCAGAATCTTATCGGCAGGAGTAAGACCAATCTTGGCGGCAGGTGTGCCCTTTGCCACACTGTCGATACGAAGAGGCTGATAGATTTCCACAAAACGGGGAGTAGCCTTGAACATGCTCAGCATGTTGATGTCGCCGGGCAACTGCAGGCTCATAGGCTTGCCATTACGGATAATGTCGACTCTGTGGGCAGTAGAGAGCGCACGGAACATGTCGCCATCGTAGGTCTTGAAAGCTCCCTCCTCGGTTCCTACCAAGATGTCATGATCCTGGAAACCCAAAGCCTTGGCTTCGCTGTTGAACGCCATGCCCTGCTTCATGTCCTTGGTAGCCACGTACTCGTCACCCCAGTGGAAGAGAATCATCGAATAGATGAAGAGCGCCAGCACGAAGTTGACCAGCACACCACCTATCATGATGAGCAGACGCTGCCAGGCTGGCTTGGAGCGGAACTCCCAGGGTTGCTCGGGCTGTTTCATCTGCTCGGTATCGAAACTCTCGTCGATCATACCCGAAATCTTGCAGTAACCGCCTAATGGCAACCAACCCATTCCGTAGGTAGTGTCCGAATTCTTGGGCTTGAACTCGAAGAGATGGAACCAAGGGTCGAAGAAGAGATAGAACTTCTCTACCCTAACTCCGAAGAGCTTGGAGAAGAAAAAGTGACCGCCCTCGTGGAGCAACACCAATATGGAAAGCGCCAACATGAGCTGAAGCGCCTTGATCAAGAATATTTCCATTGTTTTACTTTGAACTGTGAAGGCAGAAAACTGAGACTTTTGTGAGGCTCCTCCCGCCGTTCACCATGATTATGATTGATAAACTTTATTGATAATTCGTGATTGACAGTGTGCACACCTTATTATATATATAGCGTCTCTCACACCTTCATTATATTACGACGCACTCTTCATCAGTTCTGCAGCGATGCGTCGGGCCTCGGCATCGGTCTGCAGATAGACGTCGAGATCGGGCTGACTGTCGAAGGTGGCTTTCGCCATTACCTGCTCTATGATGTCGCCCATCTGCAAGAATCCACACTCGCCACGGCGGAAGCCGGCATTGACCACCTCGTTGGCTGCATTGACGATGCACGACATGTTGCCACCTTTCTTGATTGCTTCGAAGGCTAAGCGCAGACATTTGAACTTCTCGTAGTCGGGCTCAAAGAACTGCAAGTCCTTGGTCTTGAACAAGTCGAGACGGGCGCCCTGCAGAGGCAGGCGCTTGGGGAAGGAGAAGGCATACTGTATGGGCAGACGCATATCGGGCACACCCAACTGAGCCTTCACGGCTCCATCGACAAACTGCACTGCGCTGTGCACGACACTCTGCGGATGGATGAGCACCTCTATCTTGTCGGCAGGAACGCCGAAGAGCCATTTGGCCTCAGTCACCTCGAAACCCTTGTTCATGAGCGAAGCCGAGTCGATGGTGATCTTGGCTCCCATGTCCCATGTAGGATGGCGGAGCGCATCGGCAGCAGTTACCTTAGCCAACTGTTCCATGGTGTGATGGCGGAAAGGTCCGCCCGAGCAGGTGAGCAATATCTTGTCTATCTCGTTGTCGTCCTCGCCCACCAGGCTCTGGAAGATGGCACTGTGCTCGCTGTCGACCGGCAGGATGGGCGCATGATACTGCTGGGCCAAACCGCATATCAGTTCGCCAGCCACGACGAGGGTTTCCTTGTTGGCAAGACATATCTTCTTGCGGGCCTTGATGGCATGGATTGTCGGCTCAAGTCCTGAGAAGCCCACCATAGAGGCAAGCACCATGTCGATAGGGTCGGCCTCTACGATGTCGCAAAGCGCCTGAGCACCGGCATAGACTTTGATGTCTGGCTCATCGCTCAACAGGTTTTTCAACTCGTCATAATGTGCCTCGTTGGCTATCACCACGGCAGCAGGCTTGAACTTACGAGCCTGCTGTGCCAGCTCCTTCACACGGTTGTTGGCTGTAAGACAGTACACCTCATACAAGTCGCTGTGCTGCTCTATCACGTCGAGCGCCTGTGTGCCGATGCTTCCCGTGGAGCCAAGGATACATATTTGTTGTTTCTTCATTTTCTTTTATCTTGTTCTAATTTGCAAGCCTTCGCAACAGGGCTTTTTTATTTTTCCAACTGGGAAAAATCTTCTGCCCAGTCAGAAAGTTTATTCGCCAAGGCTAACGGATAACATATCTGCTTTGTAGCTTTTCGCCGCCATTCAATCCAACTCGAGGATTCCCTGGGGCAACTGCATCTTGATGACACGCTGCCCGGCATCCACCTCGTGAATGAAGTCGTTGCTGGCAGGAATCAGCAGTTCCTTTCCCGCAGGTGTCGTTATCTCGAAGAGCAAGTTGATGGTGCTGTCGTCCACATGGTCGATCGTACCTATCACCAGACCGGTAGTGGCATCTACAAGCTGGAAGCCGATAATTTCTGCCCACGACATATTCTGCTCATCGCTGTCGGAGAGATGACGGGGAAAGAACACCTCGCAGCCCGTATAGGCACGCACCTGTTCCTGCGTATCGATGTCCTCGAACTTCACCAGCACATTCTCGTCGTTCTTAAACCGGTATTCCTCTATATAGAAAGGCACCAGGATGCCGTCGATGTCGAGAATGAGATAATCGGCATCCACACGGTCGAACACATCGTCGGTAATGGCAAAGGTGATTTCTCCCTTCACGCCGTGGGGCTTTCCCAACTTGCCTATCTTATAAACGTCGTCTCGTCTTATCATATCGCATAGAATCTTTGAAAATCATGATCAGTAAAGCCATTGAATTCTTCACTCTTCACTTACTCAATCCGTGACACGCGTAATCTTGGCTCCGAGCCGATTGAGTCGGAACTCTATGTCCTCGTAGCCACGGTCGATCTGTGCGATATTCTCAATGCGGCTTGTACCGTTGGCACTCATCGCTGCAATGAGCAGGGCAATACCGGCACGGATATCAGGACTTGTCATTCTGCCGGCACGGAGTCGGATCTTATGGTCGTGGCCCACCACCACAGCACGGTGCGGGTCGCAGAGAATAATCTGTGCACCCATATCGATGAGCTTGTCGACGAAGAACAGTCGGCTCTCGAACATCTTCTGATGGAAGAGCACGCTGCCACGTGCCTGTGTCGCCACAACGAGGAGAACCGACAGGAGGTCGGGGGTAAGTCCTGGCCATGGGGCATCGGCAAGCGTCATGATGGTTCCATCGATAAAGGAATCTATGACGTAGTGCTTCTGTTCAGGAATAAAGAGGTCGTCGCCCTCAATCTTTATCTTCACACCCAGTCGGCGGAAAGCCTCGGGAATGATTCCCAGGTTGCGGACCGACACGTCCTTGATGCGTACACCGGCTCCACACATGGCAGCCATACCGATGAACGAGCCCACCTCGATCATATCGGGCAGGATGCGATGCTCGGCTCCGTGAAGCGACTTCACGCCCACGACAGTAAGAAGGTTGCTGCCTATGCCGCTGATCTGAGCGCCCATAGCGTTGAGCAGATGGCAGAGCTGCTGGATATAAGGCTCGCAGGCTGCATTATAGATGGTGGTGGTTCCCTCGGCAAGCACCGAAGCCATGATGATGTTGGCAGTACCCGTAACCGAAGCCTCATCGAGCAACATATAGCAGCCCTTCAGTTTCCTGGCTTCTATCTGATAGACATTGCGCTCGTCGTCGTGCACGAACTTGGCACCCAGATACTTGAATCCCAGGAAGTGGGTGTCGAGACGACGGCGGCCTATCTTGTCGCCACCCGGCTTGGCGATGGTTGCCTTGCCACAGCGTCCCAACAGCGGACCAATCATCAGCACGCTTCCACGCAGCGAGGAGCACTTAGCCACAAACTCCAGGCTGTCGAGATAGTCGAGCTTCAGCTCGTCGCTCTGGAATGTATAGTCGTTGCGACTGTTCTGAGTTACCTTCACGCCTATCTCCCTGAGCAACTTGATGAGGTTGTTCACGTCGAGGATGTCTGGCACATTCTTGATGCGCACAGGCTCGTCGGTAAGGATAGTAGTGCAAATCACTTCGAGTGCCTCGTTCTTGGCGCCCTGCGGAATGATGGTTCCTGTGAGCGGATGACCGCCTTCTATGATAAATGACTCCATAGACTATTCTTTGGGGGTTATGAATGATAAGGAGAATATAAGTTACTTTTTCTTGCCATTGCGTCCTTGCGACTGCTCACGGTCTACAAATCTCTCGAACTTGAAAGTGTCCAAGTCGAGCTGAATCTTTCCGTCGGTAAAGCGGGCCAGGTCGGAAGCCACCTTCTCGCCGTCGCTCGAACCATGGCTCCACTGCATCAGGTTGCGATGCATCTGGTTGGCAGTGAGTTTCACCAGTTCGTCGCGCTCCCTGCCAGGCTCCATGGTCTTCAGTATCTCGAAAGCCTCGAAGAGCATGGCACCATAGTGGCGCACGGGAATCTTCTTCATCGGATAAGGCATGGGCTCGGGCTTCTGGGCTATCTGCGAGGCACTTGTCACATCGAAAGGATAGTCGATGTCGAGCTGGAAACGGCTCATGATGGCGAGCTGATCCCAGAGCTTGCGCTCATGTCCCTCCACATTCTTGCTCTCGGGGAACATTCGGTCCATGATGGCAATGATGGCCCTGGCGCATCGCTGACGCTCCTCACGGTCGGGCAGGCCGACTGCATAGTCAACCATCTGCTGTATCTCTCGTCCATACTCAGGCAGCACGATCTGCTCTCGCTGGGTGTTATAGTCTAATCCGTCTATATTCATTAATCTAAATATTGAACTTTAGCAAGTTCAGAAGTTATTGAAGTTAAAGAAGTTATCACTCCCTTCGGTCGTTAGAAGTTATAGCCAACAGCATTTTTGGTTGAAGATCTATCTGTAAAGCATTTGGCTTTAACTTCTCTAACTTCTTTAAATTCTTTAACTTCCCCATTTGCGAAAGTTGAGTAAATATATATTATAATAGGTGTAAATATCAAATAAGTTTCTTAGGCATCTTGGCCACGAAGTCCTTCAGATAGAAAGGCACGAAGTAAGCCACATCCTCAAACTTGCCTTCCACGAAGCGCTTCTCGGCCAATGGCGCCATATTCTTTGCCAGCGGCTCGATGTTCTTCACGAGATGGGCGTTGGGATGATTGATGATTTCCATACACTTGGCTGCTCCGTTTCCGAAGAAATAGACAGCACCACGGTCGAGATACTCCTTGTAGGTTTCTGCGTCCACAATGTCGGCCTGTATAGGGCGCACCTCGCGGAGGGCACGGTCGAAGACCTGCGCATACACTTCCATTCGGCGGGCGTCGAGCATAGGCACAACGAGCGCATCTTCCTCGGCAGGATGCTCGCCAAGGAGCACGGGCACAGCCAGCAACTCGAGTGTAGGCACGGCGATGAGCTTTGCGCCACGGCCATAGCAAAGGCCCTTGGCCATACTCACTCCTATGCGAAGACCCGTATAAGAACCAGGACCGCAACTTACTGCCACAGCCTCGAGCGGAATATTGCGGGAATCAATGTAACTGATAGCCTCATCGACGAACAGGCCCAACTTAACTGCATGGTTGGGACCGCTGTGATCTTCCTTGTTGAAAATCACGGCTCCATTATCACTAACTGCCACCGAGCACACGTCGGTACTCGTCTCAATACTTAAAATACAAGACATAAAAATAAATATATTCTTAAATAAGGTGCAAATTTACGCTTTTTCTCGCATTTTTTTGTACTTTTGCAGAAATTTAACGTGAAGAATATATGATACAGTCAATGACAGGCTTCGGAAAAGCTACCGTAGCCTACAAAGAAAAGAAGATCAACGTAGAGGTTAAGTCGCTGAACAGCAAGACTCTCGACCTCTCCACACGTATTGCTCCTCTGTATAGAGAGAAGGAAATGGAGATACGTCAGTTCATCGCCAAGAATCTGGAAAGAGGCAAGATTGATTTCTCTATCTGGATAGAAAAAGACGTTGTGGCTGACGCCACGCCCATCAACATGGCGCTGGTGGAGAACTATTACCAGCAAATCAAGAAGATTTCGGCACAGACAGGCATTCCTGAGCCTGCCGACTGGTATGCTACGCTGTTGCGCCTGCCCGACGTGACGACCAAGACCGATGTGGAAGAACTGACCGACGAGGAATGGAAGGCTGCACAGCAAGCCATCGACGAGGCTGTGAACCACCTCATCGAGTTCCGCCGCCAGGAGGGAGCTGCCCTGCAGAAGAAGTTCACCGAGAAAGTGGACAACATCCAGGCATTGCTCGCCAGCATAGAGCCTTACGAGAAATCGCGCGTAGAGAAGATCAAGACCAACATCGTGAACGGACTGCAGCAGATTCCTAATGTCGAATACGACAAGAACAGACTGGAGCAGGAACTGATCTACTACATCGAGAAACTCGACATCAGCGAGGAGAAGCAGCGACTCAGCAATCACCTGAAGTACTTCCGCGAGACAATGAACGAGGAAGGACACGGCGTGGGCAAGAAGCTGGGCTTCATCGCACAGGAAATGGGACGCGAAATCAACACCACTGGCTCGAAGAGCAACCAGGCTGAGATGCAGAACATCGTGGTGAAGATGAAGGACGAGCTGGAGCAGATCAAGGAACAAGTGCTCAATGCTCTGTAATAAAGTGAAGAACGAAGAATTCAACGGCTTTACTCATCATAAAGTTCAATGCTGAAGTTTCGCATGTAAGCTCCACACGCCCTGAAAGGGCAGAAGCTCTTAGCCCAGGGCAGCGCCCTGGGGATAATGGCAGTCAACAAGGCGCCCTGTAAGGGCAAAAGCTTTGTAAATTGCCTGATTCTTTTGAGGCTTTTGCCCTTACAGGGCGACAAACTTGCGTCCTTGATTACCCAGGGCGCTGCCCTGGGCCAAGAGCTTCTGCCCTTTCAGGGCGTGTGGAACATACTTGCGAAAGTTCAATTCAATGTATAATATTCAAAGCAAAATGAAGAATGGACTGTTAATATTCAGCGCCCCATCGGGCAGCGGAAAAAGCACCATCGTAAACTGGCTCATGAAGGAACACCCCGAACTGAAACTGGCTTTCTCCATCAGCTGCACATCGCGTGCACCACGTGGAACAGAACAGAACGGAGTGGAATACTTCTTCCTCACACCCGAGGAATTCAAAGCCAAGATAGAAGCCGACGAATTCCTGGAATACGAGGAAGTGTACCAAGACAGATTCTACGGCACGCTGAAATCGCAAGTGGAAAACCAGCTTGAGGCTGGCGACTCTGTAGTCTTCGATGTAGACGTGAAAGGAGGCGTCAACATCAAGAAGTTCTATGGCGGGCGCGCCCTCAGCATCTTCGTACAGCCACCATCGGTAGAAGAGCTTCGCCGCCGTCTGAACGGTCGTGGCACCGATGCTCCCGAAGTTATCGAACAGCGACTGGCAAAGGCTAACTACGAGCTGACCTTCGCTCCACAGTTCGACCACATCGTGGTGAACGACAACCTGGAGAAGGCTGAACAGGAAGTTTACAAGCTCGTTTCCGACTTTCTGAATCAAGAGTAAGACAAGCCGGGCTGAGGTTTCAAGGAAAAGTCCGGGTCGAGTCGTCGGATAAGGCAGGAATTAGTCATTGAGCCCACTTGAAAAAGTCATTTTTGATAATTTCTTCAAATGTAACCATCTGATAATCAAATGGCATTTTGTAGGGAACAGAACCAAAAACTACTTTTTAAAGTGGACTCGTCATTGACGTTTCGCAAGTGGTTCAAGTACGGGCTGAAGGCCCAGAAGCTCCTATAAGCAGCACGCCCTGAAAGGCCCAGAAGCTCCTATAAGCAGCACGCTCTGAAAGGGCAGAAGCTCTTAGCCCAGGGCGTTGCCCTGGGTATAATGGCAATCAGCAAGGCGCCCTGTAGGGGCAACAGCTTTATAAATTGCCAGGAGTTTTAAAGCTTTTGCGGCTCAGGTGCGGAAGTCCGTGGATAGCCCACCAGACATGTTAACCAAAAGATTATCATCGCACGGTACATGTTTTCCAATAAAAAGTAGTACCTTTGCATCATGGCAA
>OBAI01000492.1_pt1 | contig 42976 bp, 31 predicted proteins | sample 1517461 | NCBI WGS metagenome assembly OBAI01 (sample SAMN04571696, study PRJEB22368) | human gut metagenome | biome: human gut; material: stool | host: Homo sapiens | place: Luxembourg | collected 2012-06-29
TTCTGCAAATGTGAGATGTTGAGAATTGTCAAAGATGTGTATAAAGGGTAGGGCGTTGCCCTGGGCTATGTGCTTTTGCCCCTTCGGGGCGTCCTACTCGTGAGTTTTGACACACTCTCCTCCTACAGTTTGATTAAACCATTGTTAATAACATACATATTCGTCCTTAATTGATAGCGATCTGTCATCGTGCAGCGAACGCCGCCCGATCGGATTCCGTACGCCGTCCGATCGGATTGCGTACGCCGTCCGATTGGATCGCGTACGCTGCACGATGACTTTTATTATGATTCAAATTTCTTTATTTAATACTTTTGACACGCCATCTTGCTTGCGTAAACGTTTACACACACTATACATTAGATTTATATTAAAAAAAAGTGCAACGAATTGATATAAATCATAATTTTGCACATGGAAAGATCCTAATAACATTTGTAACTAAAAACAATTTATTATAAAATCAAAAGCTACATGAAGAAGCAGGTTAAATTCCCTAATGCCCTCAGAACAGCTACGCTCTCAGCAGGCTTGTTCCTGTCGGCAAGCGCCTTTGCACAGCAGGTTGTTGTGAAAGGCAACGTAGTAGACGAAACCGGCGAGCCGGTTATCGGTGCTTCCGTCAAGGTTGTAGGCGGTACATTAGGTACTGTTACAGACATCGACGGTAATTTTACTCTCAATGCCGACAAGAAGTCGACCATTGAAGTTACTTACATCGGCTATGAACCTGTAAAGATACAGGCCGGCCAGAACCTAACAATCCATCTCAAGAACACTTCCTCTACACTTAACGAGGTTGTCGTAATCGGTTACGGCGCTGTGAAGAAGTCGGACCTTACCGGTTCGGTAACAGCTCTTAAGCCCGACTCAAAGAACAAGGGTCTTGTGGTGAACGCTCAGGACATGCTCGCCGGTAAGGTGGCAGGTGTGAACGTTACGTCAAACTCTGGTGAGCCAGGCGTCGGCACACAGATTCGTATCCGTGGCGGCTCTTCACTGAACGCCAGCAACGACCCGCTGATCGTTATCGACGGCGTGCCTATGGACAACAACAAGGTGGGCAACACTGGCTCCAACTTGCTTTCTACTATCAACCCGCAGGATATCGAGTCATTCAACGTCTTGAAGGACGCTTCGGCTACAGCCATCTATGGTTCGCGCGGTTCTAACGGTGTCATCATCATCACCACAAAGAAGGGTCACAAGAATCAGAAGCCGGAGATAAGCTACTCGGGTTCTGTATCGCTCTCTATGAAGAAGAAGACTCAGGATGTGATGAACGGCGACGAGTACCGTGCTTACATCAAGAGCCTCTTCAACGAGAACGACAATGCCGTTAAGGCTCTCGGTACAGCCAACACCGACTGGCAGGAACTCATCTACCGCAAGGCAGTGAGCCACGACCACAACGTGACGGTATCTGGCTCTGTAAAGGACTATCTGCCCTACCGCGTTTCTCTCGGCTACACAGGCCAACAGGGTATCTTGAAGAACTCTGACTACAACCGCTACACGGCTTCAGTGAACCTCAACCCGTCGTTGCTGAACAACCACCTCAACCTCAACCTCAACGCCAAGGGCATGTTCTCTAAGGCGAAGAAGGCTGACACTGGTGCCATCGGCAATGCCGTAAGCTTCGACCCGACACAGAACCCGTACGGATACACATCGCAGCGCGACCTCGCTATGCTCGGTTCTAACGCACAGCAGACACTGCATAACTTCGGCGGCTACTTCAACTGGCTTACCGCCGCAGGCGGCTTGGGCGACCCGTCATGGGCATTCACACGCTTCAAGGACGCTCCTGCCAACCCGCTCGCTCTGCTCGAACTCGGCAACAAACAGGAGAAGGTAAAATCGTTCATCGGTTCGGCTGACATCGACTATAAGGTGCACGGTTTCGAAGACCTGCGTCTGCACGCTACTCTCGGTCTTGAGGTGGCTAAGGGCACAGAGGACGAGTCGCAGCCTACATCTTATGCCTCTACATTATATTATGGTGGCATCACAGACAACGAGAACTTCAAGCGCAACGAGCTGCTCAGCCTCTACGCTCAGTACTACAAGGACTTCAGCAAGAACCACCACTTCGACATCATGGGCGGTTACGAGTATCAGCATTTCTTCTTCCGCTACAACAACTCGTGGATGCAGTACTACCCGCAGACACACCCGGAACATGCAGGTGAGGTATTCAAGGACACTAAGGACGTAGACAAGTACGAGAACTTCCTCGTTTCGTTCTTCGGACGTGCCAACTACACACTCATGAACCGCTACTTCTTCACCGCTACGGTGCGCGACGACGGCTCTTCACGCTTCAAGGACCACTGGGGACTCTTCCCGTCGTTCGCCTTCGCATGGAACATGAAGGACGAGAACAACATCAAGGATATCAACTGGCTCTCTGAACTGAAGTTCCGCGCCGGCTACGGTGTGACTGGTCAGCAGGAAGGCATCTCCAACTACATCTGGTTCAAGCAGTACAAGAAGGGACAGAACTTCGGCCAGTACCCGGTTATCGGCGACGGTTCTATCTATACTCCGCTCTACTACAACGACAAGCTGAAGTGGGAGACCACAACAACGTATAACCTCGGACTCGACTTCGGCATCTGCAAGCGACTCACCGGTAGCATCGACTGGTACGTACGCAAGACCGACGACCTTATCAACGACGCACCTGTAACAGCACTCGCCGGCTCTGCCGACCGCGGCTTGCAGAACATCGGTTCGTTGAAGAACACCGGTGTTGAGCTTTCGTTGAACTACGTAGCAGTGAACACCAAGGACTGGTACTGGACGATGAACTACAACTTCACGTACAACCGCAACCGCATCACCGACCTCAACGGCGTGAGCGACAATGGTGACCCAGTAATGACAGGCGACAACATCGACTCTTCTAACAAGGTGCTCGCTTACCAGACAGGCTACGCTGCCAACTCGTTCTACGTTTACCAGCAGGTTTACGACAAGAACGGCAAACCGCTTGAGGGCGTGGTAGTAGACCGCAACGGCGACGGCGTCATCTCTGAGGCTGACCGCTATCTCTACAAGAGCTCTATGGCTCCTGTCACAATGGGCTTCTCTACACGCGTTGAGTGGAAGAACTTCGACCTCGGATTCTCACTCCGTGCAAGCCTCGGCAACTATGTATACAACAACTTCGAGCAGGGACAGCGTCTGAAGACTACCAGTGCAGTATGGTGCCAGGACTCTTACTTAGCTAACCGCTCTGTAAGCAGCCTCGGCTGGTTGTCAGACTCTAACACCTCGAAGCTCTCCGACTACTTCGTACAGAACGCTTCGTTCCTGAAGATGGACAACATCACACTCGGCTACTCGTTCGACCGTCTCTTCAAGAGCGGCTCATGGAAGGGCATCTCTGGTCGTGTATACGCTTCTTGCAGCAACGTGTTCACCATCACCAAGTACAGCGGCATCGACCCTGAGGTATACAGCGGCATCGACAAGGACGTTTATCCGCGTCCTATCACATTCCAGTTCGGTCTGAACCTCAACTTCTAAACAAAAAAACATAACTTAAACGATTCACGACAATGAAAAGATATATAAAATCGGCTCTCGCACCTGCCGCTGCGCTGCTCATCAGCCTCGCTTCGACATCGTGCCTCAACGACCTTGACAAGGAGCCTATCAGCCCGAAGATCGACCTCAACGTCAACAACGACGGACTGCTCAACAAGTGTTACGCCAACTTCGGCATCAACGGCAATGGTAGCGGATCGAATAGCGACGACGATCCGGACGTAAAGGGATTCAACGACGCAGGTATGACCGGTCTTGTACGTGCTATGTTCAACATGAACGAGCTGCCTACCGACGAGGCTACATGCTCATGGGGCGACGGTCTGCAGGAGCTCAACTCGGCTAAGTTCGACCCGTCACACGCTTGGGTGAAGCTCTACTACACACGCCTCACTCTGGGCATCACGTTCTGCAACCAGTATCTCGAAGTTGCAGGCGGCGAGGACAAGCAGAAGACAGCAGAGTGCCGCTTCCTCCGCGCTATGCAGTACTACCTGCTTATGGATGCTTACGGAAATGTCGGCTTCTCTACATCACTCGAGAAACCGCACAGAATGGAGCGCGCAGAACTCTACAAGTGGCTCGTAGAAGAGCTGACCGCCATCGAGCCCGACCTCGCTGAACCGAGAGTGAAGACCGGCAGCGACGCCGACTACGGTCGTGTAGATAAAGCTGCTTGCTGGATGCTTCTCTCACGCCTCTACCTCAACGCTGAGGTTTACAGCGGCAAGGCAGAATGGCAGAAGGCTAAGGACTACGCCAAGAAGGTGATGGACTCTCCGTACGACATCAACACTACATCTGTAGGTCGCTGGAGCGCATACCAGCTTGTGTTCATGGGCGACAACGACAGATCTGCTGCCGCAAAGGAGATTCTCTTCCCTATCGTGAACATCTCTGGCAAGACTGCAAGCTACGGCAACTCGCTTTTCCTCATAGCTGCTTGCTTCGATCCGTCTATGCACGCCAACCCCGACGATCCGACCGGTTCTAACGGTTTGGTAGGTCAGCAGTGGATCGGTCTGCACCCACGCGTTTCGTTGCTCAAGAAGTTCTTCCCGAGCACATCTGCTCCTGAGGTTCCTTCTTACGAGATGACTGCTCAGGCAGGCGACGACCGCGCTATCTTCTGGGGCGAGGGCCGCTCATACGAGATTGAGAACATCACAAAGTCTGCTGAGGGCTACGGCGTCTGCAAGTTCCTCAACTACAACAGCGACAACTCTACAAACGCCGACCCGACTTTCGCTGATATGGACTGGCCGTTCATGCGTGCTGCAGAGGCTTACCTCAACTATGCAGAGGCTGACGCTCGCCTCAATGGTGGCAAGACATCGCAGGAAGGCACACGCATCCTTAACAAGCTGCGCGAACGTGCCAACGCAAGCACTCGCGCCGAGTCAAGCAACTACTCGCTCAACGAGATCTGCGACGAGTGGGCTCGCGAGTTCTACTTCGAGGGTATGCGCCGCACAACACTCGTACGCTTCAACCTCTTCGGTGGTAACACTGGCTACAACTGGGACTGGAAAGGCGGCGAGTCGGCTGGCAAGAACTTCGAGGCATACAAGAACATCTACCCGATTCCTCTGACACAGCTCCAAAGCAACACATACCTCAAACAGAACCCTGGTTACACCAACTAATAACAACGACCGGAGGAGAGCGACAACCTCTCCTCCACCGTTACAATCAACCTAACAAACAAGCATAAGCAATATGAAAAAGATATTGAAATCGGCATTGCTGATCATGATGGGTCTCGTGATGTTCACATCGTGCGAGGACGACAACGACAGCAATCCTATCGTTAAAACACCGACGGAGTTCCATTTGAACACTCCGGCACTGGCTGCTACGAATATCGACCTCACCAACTCTTCTGCAATAGTGTTCACATGCTCGCAGCCTAACTACGGTTTCCCTGCATCTACTATGTATAAGGTGCAAGTATCGCTGAAGGAAGATATGACCGACTTCGTAGAACTCGACCAGTCGTTCCCTAATACAGTATGCAGCGTAGACGCAGCTATACTCGCAAGCACACTCACCACAATGGAGCTGAACGCAGGCAAGAGCGAAGCCGACTTCCCGATGGATGTAAAGGTATATGTACGTATGCGTGCCTACATGACTACCGATACCGGCGAGCCGGTGGCTGACACCGAGATTCTTTCTAACGTCATCTGCCTTGAGAACGTTCACCTCAACTACTCGCTGGCTCCTGTTACAATGCCTGAGCACCTCTACGTTGTAGGCGGCTTCTGCGGCTGGGACTGGGGCAACAGTTTCGAGTTCGTACCGGTTTACGACCATCCGGAGATGTACTGGCGCATGGTTTGGATTGACGAGGCTGGCGTTAAGATCAACACCGCAAAGGATTGGGACGGCAACCAGAAGGGTTACAACGACATCACCGTAGCCGGCGACCTCGCTGACAAGATCTCTACTAACGACGACGGCAACATCTGCTCTACAACTCCGCAGTGGTACCTCATGGTGGTTACTGCTTCTGTAAGCGGACGCGATATCAAGTACACAGTAGAGTTCAACGAACCGAACGTTTACCTCATCGGCGAAGCAATGGGCCAAACCGACTATACCGAACTGGCGGAGGACTGCAAGTTTGAGGTTCCGACAACAATGGACGCCGACTTCGTTTCACCGGCATTCACTGGAAACACACCTGATGGTACTGGTGTACGTGCTTACGTTAAGATTCCGGGCAACGACTGGTGGCACTCTGAGTTCATGGTGTTCAACGGCGAGATCGCTTACCGTGGCAAGGGCGGCGACCAGGAACGCGTGGCAGGTAAGGTTGGTCAGAAGCTCTACCTCAACTTCGCAACAGGTAAGGGTAGCATCAAGTAAGAAAATGAAGTTTCACAAGTTTCGCAGGTTCTTCTGCCTGCGAGACTTGTACAAAGCAACTTTTCAACATTAAAAAGACAAAGGAAATGAAAAATATTTCAAAGCTTTTAGCATTCGGCTTCATGGGACTCGCACTCGCTTCGTGCGACGACAGCTACGACGACTGGAGCCAGCCACAGCAGAACCCGCAGGAGGAGATTATCACACTGCCTAACTTCACTGCTACAGTGGCACAGCCTATCGACTTCGATCAGGTTACATCAGACAGCGTGACGGTGTTCACACTCAACGACGCAACTCTTCCCGAGGGCGTGACTCTCGAAAAAGGACGACTCGAAATGACAGCACAGAACGCTGCAAAGACTACGGTAAACGTGAGCGGAAACGGACGTGCCTGCACAGCCGAACTGCTCGACGCAGTGGTAGCGGCTTACGGCAAACGCCCTGTGGAGCGCACAATGAAAGCCGAGGTGCTGCTGAACGCCATGAAGGACGGACAGGCTGCACTCATCAAGGCTGGAACAATCGAGCTGAAGCTCACTCCGAAGGCATCGGAGTACACACCTATATATTATCTCGTAGGTGCATTGCAGGGCTGGGACAACCAGGCTAAGACTTGCATGTTCTACCCGCAGAGCCAGACAGTACAGACCTACACCACACAGTGGACTGGTGATGGCAACCTGAAGATTTGGGACGAGAACAACTTCGGCGATTGGAACAACTGTATCGGCGCAGCTACCGACGGCGACAACGCTGCTTCGGGCAACCTTGTGACAAGCAATGCTGGAGCAATAGTATGTCCGGAAAAAGGCGCCTTCTACACACTGAAGGTCGACTTCGAGACTATGTCGTACACATGGACAAAGCTCGAGAACCAGACTCCTAAAGAGTTCGAGAAGATCGGTCTCATCGGTGGCTTCAACGAATGGGGAGGCGACGAGAATATGACTGCTACCGCACCGCACAACTGGACTGCGGAGGTAACTTTCGCTGCGGATACCGAAGTGAAGTTCCGCGCTAACGGCGGTTGGGACGACAACTGGGGTGCTGGCGTGAACATAGCAGAGAAGTACTACGGCACTGGCACAAATGGCGGCGATAACATCAAGGTTCCGGCAGGCACATACAACGTGTTCTTCAACGACATCACCGGCGAGTTCGTATTCGCTGCAAAGTAAACTTTTGATATCAAACATATAAAAAATAAAAAGTGAGATTGCGCATCAGTCGCAATCTCACTTTTTCATATTTAAGGGATGTGAAAAGGATAAGCTCTTTGGTGCACTTCTTGCTCTGGCAAGCGGCAAAGCCGAGCGGAGACAAGTGTACCCCCTAAAAGCAAAAGGTGTATCAACATTGTTGATACACCTTTTTGCTATTCTGTGGGTGGTGATGGATTCGAACCACCGAAGGCATAGCCAGCAGATTTACAGTCTGCCCCATTTGGCCACTCTGGTAACCACCCGATAGCTTTTGTCTTAAAAGCGAGTGCAAAGATACAAATTAATTTTGATACTACAATAACTTTGCACAGTTTTTTTTCATTATCTATAAAAACAAACGCAAAAATAGTGAAAAAGCAGTTGCTTACACTATAATGCAGCTGCAATTCTTCTCACTTTAGCCAATCTATCCATGAAAGATGCGTCTTTACGAGTGGTTTGAATGTTGTAGCGCATCTGCATCTTTAACAATGGTTCTGCATTTACACCTAATGCTGCCTCAAACAGAAGTGCAGTCTTTTCTGTAATAGGTCGTCGAGCATTAAGTATCTCGTTAAGTGCCGAATACGCAATGCCCATCTCGTCTGCCAACTGGCGTTGGGAGATGCCTCTATATTCTATCTCATCCTTAATAATTTCACCCGGATGTGTGGGGAAAGCAGGATTGATATTATTTGCTATCATATTTGGTGTCGACATATTATTTCTTATTTATTATCTTTGCAAAAATAGTGCAACAAATTGACATTCACAAATTTTGTGAAGATAAATTCATTTACATTAACAATAGCAATGAAAATTTGTACGACTCCCAAATTAATAGTAAATTTGCAGTAATTCGGAAACAAATCAAAAAACCTAAATAAATGAAGAAAACTTTATTGTTAGTGGCTGTTGCAGCATTGGTATGCAGCGGCACTGCCTACGGACAGCGCAAGGCGAAGCGTCAGGCAAAGAAGAACGTGCCGACGGTGGTCCATGCGGTTGAGACAAAGGACATCGCTACGGTGGTTGACTCATGGGTGGAGAACGAGCAGAAGTTTGAGGACCAAAAGCTCCCGGCACACGCTACGTTCATACCCTACTCGTCTACATCGCAGATGATGCAAGACAAGTGCTACGCCATGCCGTGGCTCACGCCGGAGCGTGCCGACTATCTGCTGCTCAACGGCGAGTGGAAGTTCCGCTACACAGCCGACTGGAAGCAAGGCAAGCCCGAAGCAAAGGACTTCTACGCCGACAACGCCGACGTATCAGCATGGGACGACATCAAGGTGCCGCTCAACTGGGAGATGGCTGGCTATGATGTGCCCGTATATAACAATGTGGGCTATCCGTTCCACAACGACCCGCCGCGCATCAAGGCGATGGACGACAACTTCGACAAGAACCCTGTAGGTTCGTACCGCCGCACGTTCAACCTGCCCGAGGGCTGGGAGAAGGAGAAGCGCGTAGTGCTCCACTTCGACGGAGCGTGCAGTGCCATCGTGGTATGGGTGAACGGCAAGTACGCCGGATTCTCTGAGGGTGCGAACACCGACGCCGAGTTCGACGTGACGGCACTCGTGCGCAAGGGCGAGAACAACGTATCGGTGCGCGTGTACCGCTGGTCGGATGGTTCGTATCTTGAGGGTCAGGACATGTGGCACCTCGCCGGCATCCACCGCGACGTGTATCTCATGGCTACTCCGAAGGTGGCTGTAAGCGACCATTACATCACATCGCAGCTCGGCAAGGGCTACACCGCAGGCTCTATGAACGTGGAACTGACAATAAACAACTCGCTGAAGCAAAGCGCAAGCAAGACGCTCGAAGTGGAGCTGCTCGACCCCGCAGGTCAGCTCGTTGCAAAGAAGCAGCAGGCTGTGGAGCTGACAGCAAAGGATGCGCAGAAGACTGTTTCTATAGACTTCGAGGGTCTGACGGACCTGAAGCTCTGGTCGTCTGAGCACCCGTGGCTCTACACCGTCATCGTGCGCCAGCTGAACAACGGCGGCGAGGAGATGGTGTTCTCTACGAAGTACGGTTTCCGCGCCGTGGAGAAGAAGGGCAACCTCATCTACGTTAACGGCAAGCGTGTATACTTCAAGGGTGTGAACACGCAGGATATCCATCCGCTCTTTGGTCACGCCATCGACGTGAAGACGATGCTGCGCGACGTAGAACTGATGAAGAAGGCCAACGTAAACACCGTGCGCACATCGCACTATCCGCGCCAGGCTAAGATGTACGCCATGTTCGACTACTACGGACTCTACTGCATGAACGAGGCTGACGTGGAGTGCCACGGCAACCAGAGCATCTCTAACATACCGTCGTGGGAGGCTGCATACGTAGACCGCACGGCACGCATGGTGCTGCGCGACCGCAACCACCCGAGCGTGGTGTTCTGGTCGCTCGGCAACGAGTCGGGCGGCGGCTGCAACTTCCAGGCTACATACGACTGCGTGAAGCGCCTGCTGCCGCGTCGCGACGCATGGGTTCACTACGAGGGCTACAACCACGGCGAGAAGTATTCCGACTTCGGTTCGGACATGTACCCTGTGGTGAGCAAGGTGGTTGAGCAGCGCGACGGACTGAACAACAAGCCTTACTTCATCTGCGAGTATGCTCACGCTATGGGTCAGGCTGTAGGCAACCTGCAGGAATACTGGGACGTGATAGAGAACAGCAAGGGCATCGTGGGCGGCTGCATCTGGGACTGGGTAGACCAGGGCATCTACGACACACGCCGCATCAAGGCTGGCGAACCGCTGAAGGATCCGAAGACAAGCATTCCTTACTACACTTCGGGCTACGACTATACTAAGATGAACCGTGGCGACTATGGTTTCCAGGGCGATTTCATGAGCAACGGCATCATCACTCCGGGACGCGAGTGGACGGCTAAGCTCGACGAGGTGAAGTACGTGTATCGCGATGTCGACTTCGTGTCGTTCGCCAATCACAAGCTCACGCTGAAGAACAAGTTCGCCTTCACCGACCTGAGCGACTACCAGCTCGTATGGAGCATCAGCGGACGCGGCGAGGGAGAGAGCAACTTGGCTCACGGCGCAGTGAAAGACCTGCAGTGCAAGCCGGGCGAAACATGCGTAGTAGAAATTCCGTACGACGTGAACGTTCCGGCAGACAAGGAGATTATCATCACCTTCAAGCTCAAAGTTAAAGACAAGACCGCATGGGCAAACCGCGCTCATGTGATTGCGGCACAGCAGTTCCGCCTCACACCCGACGTTGCAGCCAACTGCCCGTCGGTAGCCGACCCGACATACGTGCAGCAGAACCACATCGCTCTGCCCGCAATTAGCGAGAAGGGCAAGCTAAAGGTGAAGGGCAACAGCGTTGAGGGCAAGAACTTCAGCATCAAGTTCGACACTGACGGCACCATCGCCGAGTGGACATACGAGGGCAAACAGATCGTCATGCCGTCAGCAGGCCCCGACTTCAACGGCTTCCGCCGCATCGCCAACGACAACATCTCGCTCGGCGCAACGGGTGGCGTAGCCGAGAACGAGAACAAGGAGGAGGGCGCGCTCACTGGTCAGAAGACGCTCGTAAAGGCTCCGAAGAAACAGGGCAACAACGTGATCGTTGAGACTGCCGTGTCGAACGGCAAGGACACCCACCACATACTCTACACCATCTATCCGAACGGCGAGGTGGACATGCGCGTAGCGTTCAACAACTCGTCGGAGGAGACACGCCGCGTGGGCATCACAATGCAGTTCGCACCGGGCTTCGAGGGCGTGCTCTACTACGCTAAGGGTCCGCACTCCAACTATATCGACCGCCAGCGTGGTTCGATGCTCGGCTGGTACCGCACGTCGGTAGACAAGATGTTCGAGGAGCTGTCGACTCCGCAGACCATGGGCGACCGTCAGGGCCTGCGCGAACTGACGCTCAGAGACAACGGCAAGGGCTTGCAGCTGAACATGAAGGTGGAGGGTCAGCTCGCCTTCTCGCTCTCTCACTACGACGACCAGCAGTTCAACTACGACGTGTTCTACGGTGGCAAGCACCCGTACGACCTGACACGCAGCGAGCAGGTGTTCGCTCACTTCGACTTCTGGCAGCGTGGCATCGGCAACCACTCTTGCGGTGGCGACTCTTGTCTGCCGCAGTTCAAGACTCCTACTGGCGAGCACGTGGTGACAATGCGCTTCACTCCGCAGACTTTCAACCCGAAAGCACGCTTCAGCGCTGACATCGTGAAGAACATCAAACCGATGGGGATTAAATAACAGCATCTTGACGCTCGTTTTTTAACGACGGATTAAAGCGGATTTAACGGATTCGTTGTTAAATACGTTGCTAATCGTAGCGGAGGTCTCCGGCCTCCGCAACACCAAGTCGGCATTTGCACTAAACAAACAGCGGATTAAACGGATTTTTATTGATTGAGCAATAAAGTCCGTTTAGTCCGCTTTTTCGTGTTCTGAACACACCTGTCTATCACTATATTAAACGACACGAAAGCAAAGCTAATTCGGTATTCCTCAGGGGGTGCACTTGTCTCAAGTGCACCAACACAGCAAACCGTAAATCAACATAGCAAGGAGGGTGTGTCAAAACTATAAAATTGTGATGAATGGCTAACTGTAGGAGACTACGGCATTAGAACTGTTTGCTATTCAATTTGCCAAATATTTTAGTTTTGACACCCCCCTTTGAGGATGGGCACGCAACTTTTTGGTTCCGCGTTCGGTTTCTATAGAATGAGTTTTTTCGCGGAAGTTTTCTTGTATTGTATTTGCGAGTAAAAGTAAAGGAATAAAAAGGTAAAAAAGTAAAAAAAACGCAGAAAATAACATGTTTCTTTACAACAGACTCACTTACTGAAAATATAGAAAGCCCTAAACATCTGAATTCCGTGGGAGCACACCCAGGGGGTGCAGCTGTCTCAGCTGCACCAACCGAGCAGATGGTACGCCTCTCGGCTGGTGCAATTCTTGATCGGTTGGTGCACTTGAGACAAGTGCACCCCCTAAAGAATTCTATGAGAAAGCAACCAACAATCTACGCTTTCTCCGTGGTATCCTCTGGCGCACGGAACAGCGAGAAGTTGACGCTGCCGTAGGCGCGGTGCTCTATGAAGCCCGGCACATCAGAGAAGTCATTATGCTTACCGTGCTCGAAGACGAGCAGACCGCCGGGGCGCAGCATACCCTTGCCAAGAATGAGCTGCGGTATGGTGGGCAGCGTGGGCAGAGCGTAAGGCGGGTCGGCAAAGATGAGGTCGTACTGCTGCTTGCACGACTTGATGAAGCGGAACACGTCGCCACGGATGAGGATGTTGTCCTTCGTGCCGAGCTTCGTCATGCACTCGCGGATGAACGACGCATGGTCGCGGTCCATCTCCACGCTCACAACCGGAGCGCAGCCGCGCGAGAGCAGTTCGAGCGAGATGCTGCCCGTACCAGCGAAGAGATCGAGCGCCTGTGCGCCATCCATGTCTACGTAGCCGTTAATCACGTTGAAGATATTCTCTTTGGCGAAGTCAGTTGTAGGACGTGCCTTGAACGAGCGCGGAATATCGAAGTGGCGCCCTTTATATTTTCCTGTTATTATACGCATAATATGATGTTGAGATGGTGTTATGGTGAGATGGTGAGGTGGTGAGATGTGTGGTGAGATGTGTGGTGAGATGGTGAGGTGAGGTGATGGTGTAATGGTGAGGTGGTGTTATGTTGACATTTGCATTGCAAATCTCAACATCTCAACACAACAACATAACAACACAACTCCTCAACACCTCAACATCACAACTCATTTACATTCTTTACAAACTGCCCGAGCTTTGTCTTCAACGTCTCGGGCTCCTCGGCGTTGCCTGTGATGACGAGAATGTCGGTGGGTCGCATGGCGAGCTGTTGCCACACGCTCATGATGTAGAACACGGCGTCCTGCGTGTCATCGGCATGGAACGAGTTGCAGAAGCGCAGGCGGTGCTTGCGGAAGGCGATGATGTCGAGGTCCTTGCCGCGGAACACGCAGAACAGCTTCTCCTGGAAACCGCCGTACGCACGCTGGTTCAGGTCGGCGAGCGTAGAGGCGATGCGTGGCTCGAAGCACACGTAGCGGAAGTTCTCGTTGAGCACGAAGTGGAGGTCCTTGTTCACGGCGAACGCCACCACCACGCCCAGCGCGTCGAGCGGCGACGTCTGCACCTCGTCGGCTGCCGCGAGGCAGAACGCGTTGCGGTAGAGCAGTGTGGCGCTTCCCGCGCTGTACTCGTCCTCGGGGATGAGCATCACGGGCGTGTCGACCACCACCGTCACACGGTCGTACTGGCGCGGATGGCGCAGCAGGGCGCACGAGGCGAGAGCCTGTCGCAGGTTGGCAGCCACGGCGATGCCCGAATTCAGGGCGTACGTCTCGCGGTCGTTGCCGCCGTCGGCAGAGTCGGTCTGCAGCGTCATCATCGTGTTGTCTATCGTGATGATAAGTTTCATGTTTTTATACTGATATGTTTGCACAAAGTTACTGAAAAAGTTTGGGTTATGCGAAAAAAACAGCGTTCCAATGCCGTTCTATAGTCAAATTTCTGTAATTTTGTAGAATTGAAAAGACAAAAACCACAACGCTTATGCAATCATACAAGACCGACGTAGCAGTACTCATACTCTTCTTCAACCGTCCCGACCACCTCGGCAAGGTGTTCGACGAAGTGCGCAAGGCGCGTCCATCAAAGTTGTTCCTCTATCAGGACGGACCGCGCGGCGAGCGCGACCTGCCAGGCATAGAGGCATGCCGACGCATAGTAGAGAACATCGACTGGGAGTGCGACGTGCAGCGCCTCTATCAGGAGCGCAACTACGGCTGCGACCCCTCGGAGTACATCTCGCAGAAGTGGGCATTCTCGTTCGTCGACAAGTGCATAGTGCTCGAGGACGACGACGTACCCTCACAGTCGTTCTTCACCTTCTGCAAAGAGATGCTCGACCGCTACGAGCACGACGAGCGCATCTGGATGATTGCGGGCTTCAACCCCGAGGAGCAGCTGTCCGACTACCCCTACGACTATCTCTTCACCTCCGTGTTCTCTATCTGGGGATGGGCGTCGTGGCGCCGCGTCATCGACAAGTGGGAGCCCGGATACCCGTTCCTCGACGACCGCACGTCGATGCGACAACTTAGGAAGATAATGCGCCAGCGACGCTACTGCGAGGACACGCTGCGCGCATGCTACGACCACCGCGCGTCGGGCAAGGAATACTACGAGACGATATTCTGGGCATCGATGGTGATGAACTCCGGACTCGCCATCATGCCCTCGCACAACCTTATCAATAACCTTGGAGCCACCGACGGGTCGACTCACTATACCGGCTCGCTGCAGACCATGCCGCGCCGACTGCGCCGACTGTTCACCATGAAGCGCTTCGAGCTGGAGGGCGGACTGAAACATCCGCCGTACGTGATAGAGGACGTCGACTTCAAGGAGCAAGTGTACCGCACGTACGCCTACGGCCACCCGTGGATAAAGTTCGGACGCTCTTTGGAGGAGCTCGAGCTCAACATACGTTACGGCAACTTCACGCATATATGGCGTTCGATAGGCAACCGCATACGCAAAATATTCGGCAAAGACAGCCATTGGTAAGCCATGAGAAGCAAAAAACTTAATAATCTCACAATAATATTAATAAACAAACGTTATACATACGTGTTAAAACGCGGATACATAATAATAACGATGATATTGTCGCTTGTCTCGATGAAGAGCCAAGCGCAGTACGACGTATCATTCAGCCACTACTTCGACATGGAACCTTCGTTCAATGCCGCAGCCGTGGGCAAGTCGCCGAAGCTGAACATCGCGGCGGCCTACGCCATGCAAATGGCTGGATTCAAGCGCAACCCTAACACGATGTACGCCGGAGCCGATGCACAGTTTCTGCTCATGAAGCAGTTCCACGGTGCAGGCGTGCAGTTCATGAACGACCAGATAGGTCTGTTCAGCCACAAACGACTCGCCCTGCAGTATGCGTTCAAGTTCAAGCTGTTCGGCGGACAACTGTCGACAGGCATCTCAGCCGGACTGCTCAGCGAGAGTTTCGACGGAACAAAAGTGGATCTTGAGGAATCAAACGACCCCGCATTCTCATCATCAAAAGTGGACGGCAACTCAGTAGACCTTGCCGCCGGACTCTACTACTCGCACCGCAATTGGTACGTAGGCGTCTCGGCGCAGCACCTCAACTCGCCCTGCGTGAAACTCGGCGAGACCAACGAGCTGCAGGTAGACGCCACCTACTATCTCACCGGCGGCGCAACCATCCGTCTGCGCAACCCGTTCCTCACCATCCTACCCTCGTTTCTCGTGCGCAGCGACCTCTCGGGCTATCGCGGCGACATCACCGGACGCCTCGTCTACACCAACGAGAAGAAGATGATGTACGCCGGCGTAAGCTACGCCCCTACGATATCTACGACGGTGCTCATCGGAGGCAAGTTCCACGGCATCGTCCTCGGCTACTCCTACGAGATATACACCTCTGCCATCAATCCTGGCAACGGAAGCCACGAGATATTCATCGGCTACCAGATGGACCTCAACCTACAGAAGAAGGGCCGCAACATGCACAAGAGCGTGAGAGTGCTGTGATGAGAGGGTGTTGTGGTGTTGAGATGGTGGTGTGTTGAGATTTCCCAAGCTCCCTAGAAAGCCTAGTCAGCCCAGCTCTCCTAGAAAGCCTAGCCCCTCCCCCCCAAAAAAAGAAAACAAAAAAACAACAATAGATGAAAACAACAAAAAGCATATTACTATTAAGTCTCATGGCACTCACCATGACACTCACCGGCTGCTTCGGCAGCAAAGCTGCCTCGTCGGCAGGACGCGGCGGCGAAGTGGTGGGCGTGAGCGGACGCTCGTTCGCCGAGCCCGCACCATACGGCATGGTGCGCGTAGGACGCGGCTATCTGCGTATGGGCCTCGAAAGCCAGGACAGCCTGTGGGGCAAGCAGACACCCGTGAAGGACATCTCTGTAGACGGCTTCTGGATGGACGAAACCGAAGTAACCAACTCCAAGTACAAGCAGTTCGTGGTGTGGGTGCGCGACAGCATCATACGCACACGACTCGCCGACCCACAGTATGGTGGCGACGAGACATACATGATAACCGAGGACAAGAACGGCGACCCCGTCACTCCGCATCTCAACTGGAAGAAGCAGCTGCCGCGCAAGCCTAACGAGGACGAGCTGCGCGCCATCGAGAGCGTGTACACACGCAACCCTATCACCGGCGAGAAAATGCTCGACTACCGTCAGATGAACTACCGCTACGAGGTGTACGACTACACGGCTGCAGCGCTGCGCCGCAACCGACTCAACCCCGAGGAGCGCAACCTCAACACAGACATCGCCGTAAACCCCGACGAGGTGGTGATGATATCGAAGGACACGGCGTACATCGACGACGAAGGACGCATCGTACGCGAGACAATAAACCGTCCGTTGAGCGGTCCGTGGGACTTCCTCAACACATATATAGTTAATGTATACCCCGACACAACATGCTGGGTGAACGACTTCCGCAACGCAGAGAACGAGACATACCTGCGCAACTACTTCTCTAACCCGGCATACAACGACTACCCAGTAGTGGGCGTCACATGGGAGCAGGCCAACGCCTTCTGCGCATGGCGCACCGACTATCTGCTGAAGGGTCTCGGCCCCGAAGCACGCTACGTGCAGCGCTACCGCCTGCCGACAGAGGCAGAATGGGAGTACGCCGCACGCGGAAAGAGCGGCACCGAGTTCCCGTGGGAGGACAAGAGCGTGAAGAGCGGCGACGGATGCTTCTTCGCCAACTTCAAACCCGACAAGGGCAACTACACCAAGGACGGCAACCTCATCACATCGAAGGTGGCTATTTACGGCTCCAATAGCAACGGACTCTACGACATGGCGGGCAACGTGGCAGAATGGACAAGCACCGTATACACCGAAGCGGGCGTAGAGGCGATGAACGACCTCAACCCTACACTGCAGTACAATGCGGCGAAGGAAGACCCCTACAGACTCAAGAAGAAGAGCGTGCGCGGAGGTTCGTGGAAAGACCCCGAGTCGTTCATACGCTCGGCATGGCGCACATGGGAATATCAGAACCAGCCACGTTGCTACATCGGATTCCGCTGCGTGCGCAGCTTGGCTAACACATCAAGCGGCAAGGTAAAAGCAAAAGGGAAAAAAAAATAAATAAAAAGCTATGACTATTTACAGCAAATTCAACATAGTCTACCACTTGCAGAAGTGGATGGACAGTGTCCCCGGACAGACATTCCTCAACTACGCATACAGCTGGGGTGCATCAGTCGTAATTCTTGGTACGCTCTTCAAGCTCACCCACCTGCCGGGTGCCAATATCATGCTTTTCGCTGGTATGGGCACCGAGGTGTTCGTGTTCTTCATCTCGGCGTTCGACCGTCCGTTCGACAAGACGCAGGAAGGCAGAGACCTCCCAACTCACATTGACGAGGAGGAGATTGACCGTGAGGAGGCTGAAGCAGAGGCTGCATACAACGCCGGCGTGCAAGGCAGCGTAATCATCGGCGGCGGCGCAGCAGGCCCTGGCGCAGGAGTTGCAGGATCTGGCGCTGGCGTAAGCGGCGGTGGCACTATTATAATAGGTGGCGGTGCAGCAAGCGCAGCCGCTTCAGCAACAGCACCGGCTTCTGAAGGCGCAGCACAGACTGTTGCCGGCGGTACGCAAACTGTTGCCGGCGGAACACAGACTGCTGTTTCGCCCGAAGCAGCTCAGACAGCTGCTGCAGCAGCCGAACTGGCAGCCAACCATGAGGTGGCTATGCAACTGGCAGACGCGCAGGCAAACTATCTCGACGAGCTCAAGCGCCTCACAGAGACCCTACAGAAGGTGTCAGACCAGAGCGTGCGTCTCACCCGAGACAGCGAGGAGATGGAGAATCTCAACCGCACACTCACCGGCATCTGCAAGATATACGAGATGCAGCTCAAGGGCGCAAGCCAGCAAATCGGCACTATCGACCAGATCAACGAGCAGAGCAAGCGCATGGCAGAGCAGATAGAGCAGCTTAACGGCATCTATGCACGCATGATTGAGGCAATGACCGTCAACATGAACTTGAAAGTAAAAGAGTAAAAACCCTAAGAATGGCAATAAAGAAAAAACATATCTCCCCACGCCAGAAGATGATCAACCTCATGTATGTGGTGTTGATGGCGATGCTTGCCCTGAACATTTCTTCGGAAGTGCTCAACGGCTTCTCTATCGTGGAGGAGAGTCTGAACCGTACCACTGCCAACTCCTCGAAGGAGAACGAGGTGCTCTACGGCAACTTCGCCGACCAGATGAAGAAGAACCCGCAGAAGGTGAAGGAGTGGTTCGAGAAAGCTACGGCTGTGAAGCGCATGAGCGACTCGCTCTACAACTTCGCGCAGGCGCTGAAGGTGCAGATTGTGCGCGAGGCAGACGGCAAGGACGGCAATATCTACAATATTAAGAGCAAGGACAACCTCGAAGCGGCAAGCCATGTGATGCTCGCTCCAGGCACCGGTCAGGGCAAGAAACTCTACGACGCCATCAACAACTTCCGCGAGCGCATCCTGAAGATGGTTCCCGACCAGCATCAGCGCGACATCATCGAAAGCAATCTCACGACAAAGGTGCCGAAGAACGCAAACACGCTCGGCAAGAACTGGCAGGAGTACATGTTCGAGGACATGCCCGTTGCAGGTGCCGTGACACTGCTCTCGAAGTTGCAGAGCGACGTGCGCTACGCTGAAGGCGAAGTGCTGCACACGCTCGTTGCGAACATCGACATGAAGGACATCCGCGTGAACAAGCTCTCGGCGTTCGTCATACCCGAGTCGAAGACCGTCATCAGCGGCGACCAGTTCTCGGCACAAATCGTCATGGCAGCCGTAGACACCACACAGCAGCCGGAGATATACGTAGGCGGACAGCGCATCACCAACGGACTCTACCGCTTCACGGCAGGCGCTGTAGGCGAGCATCAGTTCGGCGGATACATCACAATGCGCGACGGAGCAGGCAACGTGATACGCCGCGACTTCACACAGAAATACACCGTCGTAGCACCGAGCGCCACCGTATCGGCAGACCTCATGAACGTGCTCTACGCAGGCTACGACAACCCGATAAGCGTCAGCATACCTGGCGTGCCTCTCAACGCCGTGTCGGCTTCAATGTCAGGCGGTTCGTTCCGCTCTATCGGCATGGGCAAGTACATTGCGCGTCCGTCGGCAGTGGGCAGAGACGTCACTATCTCCGTCGCATCCAACGCCAACGGCAAGTCGCGCCAGATGGGCAAGTTCACATTCCATGTGCGCAAGCTCCCCGACCCGGCAGCATACATGCAGATCGGCACCGACCGCTTCCGTGGCGGCGGACTCGCCAAGGCTTCTATCATGAGCGCTCCGGGCATCAAGGCAGCCATCGACGACGGCATCCTCGACATTCAGTTCAAGGTTGTGAGCTTCGAGACCGTTTTCTTCGACAACATGGGCAACGCTGTGCCGATGGCTTCGGCTGGCAGCAACTTCTCTGAGCGCCAGCGCGACACCTTCCGCAAGCTCTCAAGAGGCAAGCGCTTCTACATCTCGCGCATCACAGCGGTTGGCCCCGACGGCATCACACGCAAGTTGAACGGGTCTATGGAGGTTATCGTGAAATAAAACAGGGCTTCCTATCCCCCTAGATATCCTAGAAACCCTAGAAACCCTAGAAAACAAAAAACAAAACAATGAATAAATTCTTAGCAATACTCCTCGCCGCCCTCTTCTGTGCCGATGTAGCTTCGGCACAGCCTGCGGCACGCCGCCGCGAGCAGGCTCAGCAGCAACAGCAGAAAGACCAGGGACTGAGCGTGCGCGCCCAGATATCGTTCCCAACGCAGAAAGCGATGGACGAGGACGTGACATGGCGACGCGACATATACCGCGAGATAGACCTCACGGAGGACGCCAACGCCGGCCTCTACTATCCGGTGGAGCCGGTAGGTTCGCAGATGAACCTCTTCACGTATATCTTCAAGCTCGTAATGAAGCGTTCTATCACCGCCTACGAATATCGTCTGGACGGCAATGAGGTGTTCGACGACGCAGCAAAGGTGAACCTCAAGTCGCTGCTCGACAACTATCACATCTTCTACGAGCGCACCGACCGCGGCATACGCATCGACGACAGCGACATCCCGTCGCGCGAAGTGACAGCCTACTACGTGAAGGAGGCTACATACTTCGACGACCGCAACTCGGCGTTCCACACGAAGGTGCTGGCACTCTGCCCTATCCTCAAGCGCGAAGACGACTTCGGCGACGCTGCCACAAGCTATCCGCTCTTCTGGGTGAAGTACGACGACCTTGCTCCGTTCCTCACAAAGCAGACCATCATGACAAGCAACCTCAACAACGCTGCTACAATGTCGATGGACGACTACTTCACAAAGAACATGTACAAGGGCAAGATATACAAGACCACGAACATGCTCGGCAAGACACTCGCACAGTACTGCCCCACCGATTCGGCTATGAAGAAGGAGCAGAAGCGCATCGAGAAGGAGCTTACCGACTTTGAGCAGCACGTATGGGGTGCGGGCGAACCGAAGGACTCGCTCGACAGCATCGCCGCTGTAGACAAGAAGACGGCTAAGGCTATCAGAAAGAAGAACCGCCGCGCAGGTGCCTCAGCCTCAACAAAGACAAAGGCTGCGAAGGTGAAGAAATCACGCTCGCAGAGCAGCTCTTCAAAGTCGTCGGGCAGCGCAGCACGCGTCAGCGTGCGCAGACAGCGACACTAATTCTGTTGAGAATTGAGGAGGGTGTGTCAAAACTCGCAAGCCGTACGCCCCGAAGGGGCAGAAGCACATAGCCCAGGGCAGCGCCCTGGGTAAAAGGAACCCACACGACTCCTACGCCCTGTAAGGGCAAAAGCCTAATTATTAAGGTATTGCCCTTCTTGCTCTGGCAAGCGGCAAAGCCGAGTCCAGGGCGCACTACTCAATATATACACTCAATACCCAGGGCGCTGCCCTGGGCTATGTGATTATTGGGCTTTCAGCCCGCATTAATTGAGTTTTGACACACCCTCACCCCACGTTATCAAGCAAACGCAAATTGAATATTAACTAAAACAAAAACAGGTATGAAAAAGATCTTTACATCAGCAGCTATCGCCCTTGCGATGCTTTTCACAGCAAACACAGCGAATGCTGGTATCAACTTCGGTGTTAAGGGAGGTCTGAACGTAACAAGCATGAGCCTCAACTCAGAGGTGTTCGACGCAAGCAACCGCGCAGGCTTCTTCTTCGGTCCGACCGTAAAGTTCACGCTTCCTATCGTAGGCCTGGGCATCGACGCTTCGGCTCTCTACGACCAGCGTGAGGCAAAGCTCACCGTAGGCGAGGCAAAGACCAAAGAGACCGTGAAGACACAGGCAATCAATATTCCTATCAACGCACGCTACAGCGTAGGCTTGGGCAGCGTAGCAAGCGTACTGTTCTTCGCAGGTCCGCAGTTCGGCTTCAACGTAGGCGACAAGAACGTTGACCTCGGCGACGACAGCCGTTGGAAGTTCCGCTCATCACAGTTCAGCGTGAACGTAGGCGCAGGCTTCAGTTTCATGAACCACTTCGAGGTTACAGCCAACTACAACATCGCTTGCGGCAAGACGGGCGACGCTACACTCAGCAAGACAGTAAGCGAGGTGGTAGGCTCTGCTACCAAGGACAAGGGCCGCGCTAACGCTTGGCAGATTGCCCTTGCATACTATTTCTAATGCACTACGTAGACGTAATACTTCCTTTACCTTTAGAAGGAACATTCACATACTCCGTGCCTGAGCCGATGGTGGCTCAGGTGCGGATGGGTGTGCGTGTACTTGTGCCCTTAGGCAGGTCGAAGACATACACAGCGATGGCGGTGCGGTTGCACAGCGAGAAGCCGGAGTTCGAGACACGCCCAATCATCCAAGTCATAGACGCAGAGCCAGTGCTCATCGAGCAACAGCTACGCCTATGGCAGTGGATTTCTACCTATTACATGTCGCCCATTGGCGACGTATTCAAGGCCGCGCTCCCTGCCGGTCTGAAAGCCGAAGAGAACTATCGTCCGAAGACGGTGCGCTGCGTCACGCTGCCCGCCAACCTGCGTTCGGAGCAGTCGCTCCACATGGCGCTCACCATTCTGAAGCGCGCGCTAAAACAACACCAGACATTCATCACCTACCTCGAACTGTCACATTGGAACGAGATTGACGGCGAGACACCGCCGGCACATATCGCCGAGATAGCCTGCGACGAGCTGCAGAACGCAGCCAACGCATCAGATGCGGTGTTGCGCCAGCTCATTCAGCGCAACTTCCTCGAACTTTACCATCGCGAAGTGGGCCGTCTGAACACCTCCGGCGAGTATCACCCCGAGCGTATTCAGCCGCTCAGCCCGGCGCAGAAAGCAGCTGAGGACAGCATCAGCCGCCAGTTCAACGAGAAGAACGTAGTGTTGCTGCACGGCGTAACGTCGAGCGGCAAGACCGAGATATACATCCACCTTATAAAGAAAGCCATCGACGAGGGCAAGCAGGTGCTCTATCTGCTGCCTGAGATAGCGCTGACGGTGCAGATGACGCGCCGTCTGCACAACGTGTTCGGCTCGCGCCTCGGCATCTACCACTCAAGATACAGCGACGCCGAGCGTGTGGAGATATGGAAGAAGCAGCTCTCCGCCGAGCCTTACGACGTAATACTCGGCGCCCGCTCTGCCATCTTCCTGCCCTTTACGCGCCTCGGACTCGTCATCGTCGACGAGGAGCACGAGACCTCCTTCAAGCAGCAAGACCCTGCGCCGCGCTATCACGCACGTTCGGCAGCCATCATGCTCGCCCGAATGTACGAAGGGGCTAAAGTGCTGCTGGGCACGGCGACGCCTTCCATGGAGAGCTACCACAACGCCTGCACGGGCAAGTACGGCTACGTGCAGCTCACAACCAGATACAAGGACGTGGCGATGCCCGAGATACGTGTCGTAGACACCAAGGACCTCTACCGCCGCAAGATGATGCGTGGGGCGTTCTCGCCCGACTTGCTCGAGGCGATGCGCACGGCGCTCAGCAACAAGAAGCAGGTGTTGCTGTTCCAGAACCGCCGCGGCTTTGCGCCTATGGTTGAGTGCAAGGTATGCGGATGGGTGCCTAAGTGCAAGAACTGCGACGTGTCGCTCACCTATCACCGTTCGATGAACCTGCTCACCTGCCACTACTGCGGCTACACCTACCCCGTGCCGAAGCAGTGCCCCAACTGCGAGAGCACCGAACTGCTCGGTCGAGGCTACGGCACGGAGAAGATTGAGGACCGCGTGCGCGAGTTGTTCCCCGAGGCGCGCATCGCCCGCATGGACCTCGACACGACGCGCTCGGCTGGCGCCTACGTACGCATCATCGACGACTTCTCCTGCGGCAGAACCGACATACTCATCGGCACGCAGATGATAACCAAGGGGCTCGACTTCTCGGGCGTCACGGTCGTGGGCATTCTGAATGCCGACACCATGCTCAACTATCCCGACTTCCGTGCCTACGAGCAGGCGTTTCAGATGCTCTCGCAGGTGAGCGGCAGAGCGGGCAGGCGCGACGAGCGCGGACTCGTGATACTGCAGACCAAGAGCGCCGACCTGCCCGTGATACAGCAGGTCGTGGCGGGCGACTTCAAGACGTTCGCCCGCGACTTGCTCGAGGAGCGCAGCATGTTCCGCTATCCGCCGTTCTACCACCTCGTCTACGTCTACCTGCGCCACCGCAACGAGCAGCTCGTAGACAGCGCCGCCATCGAGATGGCTTCGCGTCTCAGACAGGCGTTCGCCGACCGCGTGCTCGGCCCCGACAAACCGGCTGTGGCACGTGTGAAGACCGAGTCGATACGCAAGATTGTCATCAAGCTCGAGCAGGGCATCAACCTGCCACTCGCACGCCAGTGCATGGCAGAAGCACGCACGCAGCTGCTGCAGGACAAGCGCTACGCAGCCATGACCGTGTTCTTCGATGTCGACCCAAGCTGATATATTTATACACGCAAGCGAGTTAGCGAAATGAAATGAGCCTACTAAAAAAGCTCTTTTATTTCGCTAACTCGCTTTTTTATAGTAACTTTGCAGCCTGTACTATGTACCAATATTAAGAATGACTAACAAGATACTTATAACAGGAGCCAGTGGCTTCATTGGCAGTTTTATCGTTGAGGAAGCCCTCAACAGAGATATGGAGGTGTGGGCAGCAGTGAGAAAAACCACATCGCGCAAATATCTTCAGGACAAACGCATACATTTCATTGAGCTTGACTTCGGTTCGAAGGAGCAGTTGAAGGCGCAACTCGGCGAGCACGAGTTCGACTACGTCGTTCATGCCGCCGGCGTGACCAAATGTCTCGACAAGGCCGACTTCCGCCGCATGAACACCGAGGGCACAAAGCACTTCGTCGATGCGCTCATCGAGCTGAAGATGCCGCTGAAGCGCTTCGTGTTCCTCAGTTCGCTCAGCGTCTTCGGCGCCATACACGAGCAGCAGCCCTACCAGGACATCAGCGAGCACGACATGCCGCGCCCCAACACGGCGTACGGCAAGAGCAAGCTCGACGCCGAGAAGTACCTCGACGGCATCGGCAACGACTTCCCCTACATCATACTGCGCCCCACCGGCGTATACGGACCGCGCGAGAAGGACTACTTCCTCATGGCTGAAAGCATAAAGAAGCACATCGACTTCGCTGCGGGATACAAGCGCCAGGACATCACGTTCGTCTACGTGCTCGACGTAGTGCAGGCGGTGTTCCTCGCTCTCGACCGCGGCATGAGCGGCAGAAAGTATTTCCTCTCCGACGGCGACGTATACAGCTCTACCGAGTTCAGCGACCTGCTGAAGAAGGAGATGGGCGTGAAGTGGATGCTGCGCATCGTGGCGCCGATATGGGTGCTGCGCATCGTGACGTTCTTCGGCGAGAAGCTGAGCCAGATCACGAAGAAGCCGACCGCTCTGAACAACGACAAGTATAACATTCTGAAACAGCGCAACTGGCGCTGCGACATCGAGCCGGCTTGCGACGAGCTGGGCTATCATCCTCACTACAAACTCGCCGAAGGCGTGAAGCTCGCCGTTGAGTGGTATAAGAAGAACGGATGGCTGTAACGCCTGTGCGCGCAGGTGATTGCTCGGTTGGTGCACTTGAGACAAGTGCACCCACTAAAATTACACTTAAGACAATGAAATTCCTTACACAACTTTTCTCTATAGACAAATCGCCCAAGCGCGGACTGCTCGCGCTGGAGTGGCTCGTGATGGCATACACGGTGTTCACGCTGCTCGTGGCGCTCTTCACTTACACCAACCTGCAGAACCCCGACGCCATGATTTGGGGCCGCGTGCGTGCGGTGGCAATGACCGTGGCGCTGTGGGTGGCTTACCGACTCGTGCCGTGCCGACTGACGCTGCTGGCGCGCGTGGTGGCGCAGATGTCGCTATTAGCGTGGTGGTATCCCGACACGTACGAGCTCAACCGCATGTTCCCCAACCTCGACCATGTGTTCTGCCGCGCCGAGCAGTCGGTGTTCGGCTTCCAGCCGGCGCTCACCTTCGCTTCCACCTTCTCGTGGGCTCCCATCAGCGAACTCATGAGCATGGGCTACGCTGCCTACTATCCGATGATAGGTCTCGTGGCGTTCTACTATTTCTTCGCACGCTACAAGGAGTTCGAGCGCGCATCGTTCGTGCTGCTCGCCTCGTTCTTCATCTACTACATAGTGTTCATCTTCGTGCCCGTAGCCGGACCTACGTTCTACTTCAAGGCGGTGGGCTTGGAGAACATCGCCAACGGCTTCTTCCCTGCTGTCGGCACCTACTTCAACACGCATCAGGAATGTCTGCCCACGCCGGGCTACGTAGACGGTTTCTTCTACGACCTCGTCGAGCAGGCTAAGGCAGCGGGCGAACGCCCCACAGCTGCCTTCCCGTCGTCGCACGTGGGCGTTTCGACGGTGTGCATGTGGCTGGCTTACCACTCGGGCAACCGCCGCCTGCTTCTCTTCCTCGCGCCGTTCTACTTCTTCCTCTGTCTCGCCACGGTCTACATACAGGCGCACTACGCCATCGACGCCATCGTGGGTCTCATCACCGGCACAGCTTTGTACTTCGCGCTGATGTATGCGACGAAGGGGTTGAGAGGTTGAGGTGGTGATGGTGAGATGGTGAGGTGGTGAGATTTGTTGTTGTGGTGGTGAGATGGTGATATTACCGCAGACTGGTAACGATATTCCCCCTATGCTGTAACGACGTTACAGCATAGGGGGAATGTTGTTTTTGCCGCGCGGTAATTGTATTACACCGTTACTTCTGCCGTATAGGATGCGTAAACACGAAGCGTGCGCCCTCGGTGTACGTCGTGTCTACCCATATCTTTCCGCCCAATTCCTCTACGAACGCCTTGCAGATAGAGAGTCCGAGCCCCGTGCCCTGCCTGAACGAATTGAGCTTGCTGAAGCGTTCGAACACCTCTGTAGCCTTCTCCTTTGGTATGCCGCAGCCCGTGTCGCTCACGCTGATGCTTATCATGTCGTCCTTGCGCAGCTTCTCGAGCGCAATGGTTATCGTGCCCTTCTCCGTACACTTCTTTGCGTTGGTAGTGAGGTTGGCGAGCACCTGCAGCAGGCGTTCGCGGTCGGTCTCTATCATCAGACGGCTGACGTTCGTCTCGACGCGTATCTCCACATCCGCCGACTTGTTGTTGGCATCGGCTATTTTCGCCGCCGTGTTCACGAGCGCCACCACGTCGTGCTCGCCGATGTTGAACTTCAGCTTGCCCGCCTCTATCTTCGACACCTCGAGCACGTCGTCTATGAGCTTCAGCAGCATGTTGCCGTTGGTCATGATGAGGTCGGCATACTGCTTGCGCTCCTCCGCCGACATCTCTATCTGGTCGTTGGCGAAGAGCTGCGAGAAGCCCAGCACGGCGTTGAGCGGCGTGCGTATCTCGTGACTGATGTTGGCAATGAAGCGCGACTTGGTCTGGTTTGCCTCCTCTGCGTTGTACTTCGCCACGAGCAGTTCCTTGCCCTGCTTCACGAGCTTGGCGCTCAGCCGGCGACTCTTGCGCAGCAGATGGAGCGTTATGGCGAGTGCCGAGACGAGCACGATGATGAGCACGGTGATGAACAGAATGGTGTCGCGATACTCCTCGAAGACGCTCAGCGGCTCGTTCACCACGTCGTAGTTGAAGCTGAAGCCCTCGAGCGAGAGCTTCAGCATGTCCAGGCGCTGCAGGTCGAACACATAGCGGTTCTCCACCAGTCCTACCGGCTTCTTCCTGCCCGTCTTCAGAAACTCCACCACCTTGTCGGCAAGCGTGCGGCCCATGACATGATAGCGCGGCGAATAGCCCGCCACGGGCCAGTGGCCCATAGCTACGTCGGTGAGGGTGAACGTAGGCAGCTTCGGGTTGGTCTGTCCGAAGGTGTACGTAGAGTTGCGCACCACATAGCTGTTCGAGTTGTCCACGCTCCACGTACCTAACAGCAGCGCCTGCGAAGGCGGCATGTTCGATATCGTCTCGTCAACCTCTATCATCGACATCTTTCTGCCGTCGATATAGTTCACGTCGAAGCGTTTGTCCGTCTGCGCGTACTTCTTGAAAAGCGCATGCATCGTTACGCCGTGCAGCGTGTTGTCGGTCATGAACGTGAGCGTGCTGCACTCCGGGTAGAAACGCTTTATGAGGTCGAGGTTGCGCTTCACGTCGTAGTAGTAGAGCTCGCCGCCCACGATGTTATAGTCGTTGAAGTCTTTCGTAAGGTCGTACGACTCAGGGTCCCACTCCACAATGTCGAGATTCTGCTGAGCTGGAATCTTCACTATTGCCGAGCTTCTCATGCCCACTACAACTGGCGTGCGCTTCAGCTCGGCGTCGTCGAACGAGAAGAACACCGACGACGCCTCCAGACCCAGCAGCACGATGCACGCCGGACGGTTGCCGTGCTCGTAATACTTCCTTAGCACTCGTCTCAGTCGGTGGCGCCAGCCGAGGCAGTCGCGCAGGTTGTGCGCGTTGATGTCCTCAACGGTTATGGGATTAGGTATGCCGCTTCGGGTGTACTCCTCGAAAAACTCCGCAAGGTTCTCGTTCACGTGGCGCACGGCGGTGTTGTACGACGACACAATCAGCACCGGCGCCAACTCTTTCGGTGACGCCGTACGCTGCTCAGCCTGCGCCCATAACGGCAGGTTGAGCAGCACTGATAAAAGCAGCAGAATGCCTGTTCGCATATATATGTATCCCTATTGTTTGTTCTACCTACAAATTTAACTGAAAATAAGGAGTCGGCAAAACAAAGCAGATACTTTTTAGCGCTTTACTCGTTTTACTTTTTTACTCTTTTACTTTTTTACTTTTAAAAGTCTTTTTTATCGTTGTATTTAGAGCCTTATAACTAACCATAACCTACAATGACTAACCGATCATAAAGTCTTGATTTTCAACACTCTTTGATTTTTAACACTTTCTAAGTGCTTTTTGGCAGTTTGAAGCTGATTTTGAAAAACATCTGTTTCATACCAGCAACAGATGATCAATAAGATATGGGCGTTGGCTGGCATGAAGGCGCTGGCTGAGATAGCAGACATCTATCCACGTATGACGAGTAATCACGACAGCAGCCTATTTGACGACAGCTTTGCAATGGACTTCATCAACTACGGTGACAAAATCATCTATTGTGCAATGTACCTGTACATCGGCTACATCAACGAGGCTACCAACTTTGCTGAAAGTCAAGGTGGCGGCGGTAGCGACACCAAAGACTGGGGACGTGAGAAGGACGAAGATGAGATAGAATGGATAAGACGATGCTTGCGACAGGCGACAAAGATGATGAAGCCAATGAAGAGAAAAGGCTTGAGTAGATAAAATATTAATGGAGGAGCGCATTTCGAACACGCCCCTCCCAAATTATTTTACAACTCGCAATGATCTTGCAAATCACTATCCTTAGTAACGACTTGAATAGTGAGACGAGTGTGAGCTATGCGAGCTGTGAGAACTGTGAGAAGAATGAGAACTGTGCGAATAGTGACCCGCAAGAGAACTCTTTACCATGTCAATGGCTTTCTGCAAGACCAAAGGCTGGTTCTTCTGTTTCTCAATTTGTGTTGTTTCGTCATTATTGCCCAATACGTTCATGATGTTATCAGAAACGTTGGCGCAATAACTCGTTGTAGCGATAAATGCCGAAACAATCAAAAACATTAGTCTCTTCATTGATACCTCCGTTTTTAAATTTGACAATATTGTTAATAATTCACTCTGTACATGAATCTGTACATTCTATTTTGTGGATATGTGTACTTATGTTGTTTTTATTTGTCGTGAAGAAACCTCCACATTCATTTTTAAGAACACATCCGTCGCAGACTGGAAGGTAGACATCTTTCCATTCACTAATTGATTGCTTTGCGAATGGGCGCAATTCTGGTGGAAGCACACATAATTGAGCATTGTAGATATAAGTCGTTATACCTCTGTCGTTCAACAGAAGTACAGCTTCTCTCAACTCATTATTATAACTATATGGGTCGATCCACAAGTCTTTTAAATTCGTCTCTGCCAACCCCGTAGTTTCCATCTGCATAAAAGCTACCTGAGTGACAAATGGGAAATTATGGTAGATATAATCGGCTAATTGCGGCAAACGCTTATATGTCTGATTGTGAATAACAACTCGCAAACCTATTTGTTGCCCGAACTGTGCCAAATTATACAAACCTTGAACCGTTTTGTAAAACGTCTTAGCTCCTACTATATGGTTATGGATAGAAGCTATATCTGAAAAGATAGGAATGTCTATTTGTAAATCATGATGGTTGCAAGCTGCTAACTTTGCAGCGTAGTCAATATCAGCAAATTTCACTCCATTGGATAGTATGCTTATGGCTGCTTTAGGACATGATTTTTTTATTTGGCGTATAATCTCAAATAATCTGTCACCAATCATAGTTGGCTCACCACCTGTAATTCCGACTTCTTGTGTATTCTTATCGAACAGTTTAATCAAATCTAGATTAAAATCTGTTCTGTCCTTCTCTTGCTGCACTGGAGGTTGAGGACACATGATACAACGATGATTACAACGAGCTGTAGCAAAGATTGCATTGGATGCAGAATTGATTTCATATAGAAAACACACCTCTCCATTAGGGGATATGTTTATCACATCACCTTCGTTAAAGTCAGAGATATTGTCAACTTTTATATATGGTGTAGATGTATTGGCAGAGAAATCATGTGTTGAAATGATAGCCTTGTAACCTTTAGGCGTATTCTGCTCATTGGTAACAAGGATATATGCTGAACGGTTTAATATATTTTTACCGCTAAGTGTTATTCGTCCAAGAAGCTCCTGTGCGTTAGAGTTGTATAATGAATTTAATTGTTTCATATCTCACTATTTTATCCAAGACCAAAATATTCTATTTATCTCGGGATCATGTCTTTGAAGAAGTTCAAAGAGATAATGCATAATGGCTTTATTCTTCTTACACATCTCGTTTGTAGGACGATGACCAACCATATCTCCTTGCTCTGACATGTTTCTTACAGGGTCTGCACCACAGTAAGGTTGGAATACACATTCTGCGCATTCGGGCAAGCATTCATTGCAAGCATTGCTTATAATCTCATGCAACTTTTCTCCATTGAACATGGTTTGATACGAATCTTCGTTCACATTGCCAAGTCTGAAATAATAGTTTTTGAAACGAGCCATCATTCTTCCTTCATCAGCAACATACACACTGCCATCATAATCATATATAGCTCCAGCTATGCCAACACCTGCAGGAGATTGCAAGTCTACGAACCCTGTAGCAAAAGGTGTGAGAATCCTACGAAGAAGCAATGCTGCATACCCCTCAACAAAGAATATTCCTTTCTTGTTGAGTTCTATAATATAGTCTAGTCCCTCTTTGTAGTTCTTTACGAAATCTTCTATTGGGTAGGCTATCTTGTCCTTATGCTGTTTGGCAAAGCCGTAAGGATTCAGTGCCCTTAGGAAGATGTTATGGAAACCTAATCTGATGTATTCGTCTATGATGTCCTTAAATCTTCCAAGACTATACTTTGAGGTAGTCATTAAAGCGGATGCACATTCATCATCCCCCCAAATACCACGAATCATCTGTAAATTTTTCTCAAAGATAGCGTGGTGGTCAAGATTCTTATCTTGGAGAGGTCTGTTAGCGTCATGCAAATCCTTTGGACCATCCAAAGATGTAGAAATCATACAATTATGCTTCTTTAAGTACTTAACCATCTTCTCATTGAGCAAAGTAAGATTGGTGCAGATAACAAATTCTAATTCACGTTTCTTGAATAAGTTTTGCCATTCAGCTTCTTCTATGATATACTTCACCATTTCAAAATCGGTTGACGGGTCACCACCCTGAAACTCTATTTTGATACATGGAGAGGGAGACATGAAGATTGCCTTGACGATATTCTTTGCCGTCTTTTTGGTCATGTCCGCAGAATGATCTGTACTCTCATGTCTTTTTACCTGACAATAGATACAACTTGAATTACAACGTAAAGTTGGCACAACCATGTGCAAAGAAGTGAAATCTTCCAAGATACTCTTCTTTGTGCGGAACTTTGTAGCAAGCATTTTCACAACATCTTCAACTTTGTCCGTTGTGGCTATTTGCTTTGACTCTATATCATAGAACAAGTCACTTGTAGGGTCAAGTTCTCCATTGACAAATTTGTGAAAATCGTCATTCTTTAGGAAAATATATTCTCCGACATCATTCGACAGAAGATATTCTTCTTCGTTAAATCGAGCGAAGCGAAATGGAAGTAGCTGATATTTCATTTCTGTAAGATTTTGACAATTCTTTTCAACCATATTATATCTGATATTTTTTGTGGAGAATCATAGACACTAAATCCGTTTCGTAAAAGAAAAAAGTATTTCATTTTTCCATAGATATAGTACTTGTAAACATTTGAATCGAAATCAATTGTTATTATATTGCATTTCTGTTCTACTCTCACATTCTGGAACGTCTTTAAGTAACAATATTGTATACGAATATTCTTACATAAAAGGCCATTGCCTTCAGACACAATTCGCTTTAACTTTTTCAAATCAACATTATTTATTTCCTTTTCCCCTTTAACCTCAATTTTTGCATAATTGTCTATGACTGCAGAAAAATGAGAAGTATGTGAAGCATGCGAAGCGTGAGCCATATGTGAGCCATGAGCATTATGCGTCCTGCCAATATTTGTTGGCGTTGTTTTATGTAAAACCAACAAAGACTGGTTAAAATTTCCCCTGCTTGCTTTATACACCCTTGAATTATTTTTTCCAAAAATAGGAATATATGCAAACAGACATGAAACTAAAACGAATAGAAATCTCATCTTGATACAGGTTTAAACGCTTCCTCTACTATCAAATCACGAATATGCCCATACTTCTCCGTGGTAATCTCGCGAAGTTGTTGGTCAATCAAGTCATTGCAGAATTGCTTAACGATATTCTCGTCAAGTCCACCATCTTTTGATTCAAAGATAACACAGACCTGTTTATCATCATTAGGCATCGTGTTCTGATAAACAAAGAACTTGTCTGTGTATTTGTAAATCGTAGCTGTTATAGCCTTTTCGCTATATAAATTCAAGTCTATTATAACTTGAAATCCTTCCTTATCCGTCTTTGTGATTGGAACTTTTATACTATTCATACCAACAATTCTTCTTTTTTTTGCCAACGGCTACCATATTGGCATTATTAACAAATGGTTGGTATATATACATGAAAACGTGGAGCCAATCCTGTCACTCGTTCCACGCAGTAAAGGCTCTGGCATCGCCCAAGTTGTCGAAACGAGCAACGCCGAAAGCCCCACGCCTGTGTACGTATATAGAAAGCACTCTTGACAACGAACGACAAAATCGTCCGAAGCCAATGAGGGCTGTATACAATACACCTCATGAGGCGTTCCCGTTGCTTTGTTCTTGACAACTTTGCTCGAACTGCCAGATTCTTACTGCGTCAAAACCAAAGCGTACAGTTACGCCTTATATGTATATATGTCTGCCCAACCTCTGCCCAGCGGGGCTTCCGGTATGGGTATAGACGTTACAAAGATAGCACTTTTACCTTGAAAACAGCTTTGTTTGGCTGATAAAGTATTATTTTAAGGTCTGATTTAACATTACTAAATATAAATATGTCAAAGAATTCCACTTTTACGTGATTTCTCTTGCCGAAAAGTTTGTATTATCAATGATTATTCGTATCTTTGCAGCGTCAGTCCTCGCCAAGCCTCTTAACAATGCTCAAATCGTGCGAGGCGTTTTTTGTTTATACACATTTGAACATGGCGAATCTTATTCCCTTTACAAAACGGTTTGAATCTTCAGAAAATCTCGTTAATTTGCTTGAATCTCGAGGTTTACAAATTTGTGATAGAAACAAAGCCATACAATACCTTGACAACATTGGTTATTACAGATTGTCTTATAATTAAATATGTCAAAGAAATCCACTTTTGCGTGATTTTTCCTGCTAAAAGTTTGTATTATCAATGATTATTCTTATCTTTGCAATAACAGAATCCGCCACGCTTCCCATTTGAACAGCGAACCAGGGCGGGTCTTTTGCTTTTATGGAAACATTAAGATTTATTGCTGTCCGGTAAAACTAATAATGAGGTCAAAGACGGGCTGAAAGCCCAAAAGCACATAGCCCAGGGCATCGCCCTGGGTAAGCATTATATCCCCACATCTCCATCCGCCCTGAAAGGGCAAAAGCCTAATTATTAAGGTGTTGCCCTTACAGGGCGCACTACTCAACCTATACACTCAACACCCAGGGCGTTGCCCTGGGCTATGTGATTATTGGGCTTTCAGCCCGCATAGTATACAGGCAAGCCCCTTTAGTAAATATTGCTATAAAACACTGAACTACAAAACAATATAAGGGTGAATAATTGTTTACCGGACAGCAATATTACTTTTACAACACTCCCAGCTGGTTGAGAAATATTGCCACGATGCACACCGGGCACACATAGCGCACGAGAATCATGTACACGCCGAAGAATGTGCCGCGCAGCGTGCCCCAGTTAGTGAACTCGTCCTTTATCAGCTTGCGCGGCACCACCCAACCCATGAAGATGCAGGTGAGCACGCCGCCGAACGGCAGCAGCAGCTGACCCGTTACGAAGTCGAACCAGTCGAACAGCGTCTTTCCGCACACGCTCAGCCATGCTCTGTCGCCGAGCGAGAGCGAGCAGAACGCGCCTATCACCGAGCACACCACCGTGACGAGGCGTGCCGCATTCTTGCGGTCGAGGCATGTCTCCTCGCTGAGGAACGCCGTGCTCACCTCGTGCAGCGAAATGAGCGACGTGAGGGCAGCAAGCGAGAGCAGCATGTAGAACATGACGGCTACGGCAGTGCCCACGAGCGGCATTCCGGCGAACGCCTGCTGGAACACGTTGGGCAGAGTGATAAAGATGAGCGACGGACCGCTGTCGGGGCTTACGCCCACGCTGAACGCAGCGGGGAAGATCATGAGTCCGGCGAGAATAGCCACCAGCGTGTCGATGACGGCGATGTTCACAGCCGACTTCAGCAGATGGGTCTCTCGCGAGAAATAGCTTGCGAACGTGCTTATGCAGCCCATGCTAAGGCCCAGCGAGTAGAACGCCTGACCCATTGCGGCGAGAAACACCTTGCCGCTCACCTTCGAGAAGTCGGGCTTGAAGAGAAACTCCACGCCCTTCATTCCGCCGGGCAACAGACACGAACTCACAACCACCACCAACAGCAGCACGAAGAGCGTCGGCATGAAGGCTTTCGACGCACGCTCGATGCCGCCGCGCACGCCGCGCACGATGATGAAGTGGCAGATGCAGAGTATCGCCACAGTCCATAAAACCGGCTTCACGGGCGATGCGGAGAAGTCGGCAAAGTAGTTAGCTATGTACTGCGGGTCGCCGTTCAGCTCGCCCACGCCCGAGGCGAAGATATACTGCAGGCACCAGCCCGACACCACGGCATAATAGCCCGTGATGAGGAAACCCGTGAGCACGCCCATCAGTCCCACGAAGCGCCACGCCTTATGCGTGTCCATGCGCGAGTAGGCACGTGCGGTGTTGGCTGCTCCGTGTCTGCCGATGATAAACTCGCTCATCATGCAGGGAATGCCGAGCAGCATTATGCACATTATATATATAAGGATAAAGGCGGCGCCGCCGTTGTCGCCCGCCATATAAGGGAAACGCCATACGTTTCCTAAACCTACTGCCGATCCTGCTGTGGCAAGAACCATGCCCAACTTGCTTCCAAAACTAACTCTCTTTTGTGTCATCCTTGATACTTTTTTATTGTGTTACTATTATAATGCGCACACTCCTTGCGCCTTACAGCTTGCAAATTTACACATTTTTGCGCTTTCTACAAACAATCGTAAATACAAAACGTCGAAGAAGTACACAATTAACAATGCGTCATATACAAAGAAAGGCGACACCAAACAACCCGAAAATCCCTTTCAAGTTGTTTGGCGTCGCCTTGCTATGTTGTTACAGTCGTAAAATATACGCTTTATGAATGGCGCTCTGCGTTCATGAGTGGTATTCTGCGTTCATGAACAGCGCCCGATTGCACTTTAAGAGTAGCGCAGAATCTGACCTGGGCGCAGACGCATCGTCTTTGTGATGTGGTTGAGCTTGCAGATCTTTTCGATTGTCACGCCGCGCTTCTTTGCGATGCGCTCCAATGTCTCGCCCTTCTTCACCTTGTGGTAAGAAATCTGGTCGGTAAGACCCGAAGTGGTACGCTTGTTTGTAGCGTAGTCGTCCGAAGAGTTGGTGCTTGCATAAGTAGAAGAATCCTGCTTACCGCGCAAGCGTGTAGCGTTGGTCGACTCGTTGTCGTATGTCTCTTTGTTGAATGCGTAGTAGTCGCCGGTTACGTCCTGCGCGCGGAAGTCGAACATAAGCGCCGGGTTTAGCGCAACGCCGCAAAGACGTGTTTCGAAGTGGAGATGCGAACCGGTGCTGCGGCCTGTATTGCCGCCGAGACCGATAACCTCGCCCGAACGAACCTCCTGGTTCTCCTCGACGAGCTGCTTTGAGAGGTGGCCGTAGATGGTCTCCAGGCCGTTGTTGTGGCGAATTACGATATACTTGCCGTAGCCGCCTGCCTCGTAGCGCACGATACGCACTTTGCCAGAGAAGGCAGCGCGGATTGTGTCGCCGATGTACACCTTGATGTCGAGACCCTTGTGCTGGCGTCCCCAACGCGAACCGAAGTTGCTCGTGATGACACGGCTTGTGGTAGGCATGGTGAAGTGGCGGAGGTCTATCTTGTATGTCTCAGGAAGCTCCGTAGCGCGGTGAGCGTACTTGTTGTCCCAGTTGGCGTATAGGTCTGCAGAGGGCGATTCGAGTTCTTCGCGCATAGTGATGTTGCGAAGCATGATTGTGTCGACGGCTGCCATCTTACGGTCTACCGGCGCCTGGCGTGCAAGAAGGTCTTGTGCGTTGGCGGTTGTAGAAGTAACGGCGAGCAACATCGATATTGCAAATGTCTTAACGATTTTCTTCAAATTCATTCTTCAGGCAGTTTTTTTTAAAATAGAATGAGTATATCATTCCTTCAAAAAGATGGTCATCGAATTGTAGTATATTCGATATCAGTAGTAGTTAATTTGCAATGTTGGCATAGCATTTTGAACATTGCGTTGCAAAGATACGAAAAAATATTGAATAATATTACATCATGCACTCTGCATTAACAGTTTTTGTACGAAGTTTAACATTTTCTTTGCAGCTATAAAGCAAAAAAACAAGCCGACAGACACGCCGTCGTATCAGCCTGTCTGTCAGCTTGTTGCTATGAAATTGCCGCCCAATTGACGTTCGTATCGCGCAATTCGCGCAGTCGACGCCAGAGCATGGCGTACTCCGACGAGGTGCATGTAGGGTCGGCGTCTATTATCTTCTGAGCTTCTTCGCGTGCGATGGTCATTATCTGTCCGTCGCGCGCTATGTCGGCTATCTTCAGGTCGAAGGCAATGCCGCTCTGCTGCGTGCCTTCGAGGTCGCCGGGTCCGCGCAGCTTGAGGTCGGCCTCAGCGATGCGGAATCCGTCGTTGGTCTCGCACATGATGTCGATGCGCTTGCTCGTCTCGGCGGAGAGCTTGTAGGTGGTGACGAGTATGCAGTAGCTCTGGTCGGCGCCGCGTCCTACGCGTCCGCGCAGCTGATGTAGCTGCGAGAGTCCGAAGCGCTGCGAGTCGAGTATCACCATGACGGAGGCGTTGGGCACGTTCACGCCCACCTCGATGACGGTGGTTGCGACGAGAATCTGCGTCTCGCCCGATACGAACTTCTGCATCTCGGCGTCTTTCTCCTTCGACTTCATCTTGCCGTGCACCTTGCTTATCTTGAACTCGGGGAAGATGTCGCACAGCGCGGCGTAGCCTTCCTCGAGGTTCTTGAGGTCGCTCTTCTCGCTCTCGGTGATGAGCGGATAGACGATGTAGACCTGACGTCCGAGTCGTATCTGCTGGCGTATGCCGGCGTAGAGCGATGTCATCTGACTGTCGTACTTGTGTATGGTCTGCACGGGCTTGCGGCCGGGTGGCAGTTCGTCGATTATGCTCACGTCGAGGTCGCCGTAGATGGTCATGGCGAGTGTGCGCGGTATGGGCGTTGCGGTCATCACGAGTATGTGGGGCGGGTTCTCGCCCTTAGCCCAAAGGCGTGCGCGCTGAGCCACGCCGAAGCGGTGCTGCTCGTCGATAACCGCCACGCCGAGTCGCTGGAAACGCACGGGGTCTTCGAGCACGGCATGCGTTCCGACGAGTATCTTCACCTCGCCGGCTATGAGGGCGTCGAGCACTTCCTGACGCCGTTTGCCCTTCACCTGCCCCGTCAGCAGTTCGACGCGTATGTTGAGACCGCGCAGAAACTCCTGTATCGTGGCGAAGTGCTGCTCGGCGAGTATCTCGGTAGGCGCCATGATGCACGCCTGATAGCCGTTGCCGAGCGCTATGAGCATGGTCATGAGCGCCACGAGGGTCTTTCCGCTGCCCACGTCGCCCTGCAGCAGGCGGTTCATCTGACGGCCCGAACGCATGTCGTCGCGTATCTCGTGCACGACGCGCTTCTGCGCACCGGTGAGCTCGAACTTAAGGTTCTCGGAGTAGAAGCGGTGGAAGTCGTCGCCCACCTGCGAGAAGACATAGCCGCGGAACTTGCGGCGATGGTCGGAGGCGTAGCGCAGGATGTTGAGCTGAACGTAGAACAGCTCCTCGAACTTCAGTCGTTCGCGCGCCTTCTGCATCTCGATGGCGTTCTTCGGATAGTGGACGCAGCGCAGGGCTGTGTCGCGCGAGACGAGGTGGCGTGCGTTCACGATGAAGTCGGGCAGCGTCTCGGGTATCGGCTCCGTTATCTTCTGCAGCATCGCCTTCACCATCTTCTCCAAGGCGCGCGACGAGATGTTGCGCTTCTTCATCTGCTCGGTAGTGACGTAGTAGGGCTGCATGCCCATCTCGGAGAGCTGCAGTTCGGAGGCGCGCTCTATCTCGGGATGAGAGAACTGGAAACGCCCGCCGTATACCGTGGGGCGTCCGAACACGATGTAGTCTTCGCCCACCTTGTAGGTCTTGTAAACGTACTGCGCGCCGGAGAACCACACGAGGTCGACCACTCCCCTGCCGTCGGAGAAGTGAGCCACGACGCGCTTCTTGCGTGCCGACATCTCGAACTCCTCAAACGAGAGTATCCTGCCGCGTATCTGCACGAAAGGCATGTCGCTCTGCAGTTCGTGTATGGCATAGATGCGGCTCCTATCCACATATTTATATGGATAGTACTCCAGAAGGTCGCCCCAGGTGCGCACGCCCAACTCCTTGTTGAGCACGTCCTTTTTGTTGGGGCCGACTCCTGGCAGATACATTATGTCCTGTGAGAGGATGTTCATTTCATGAATTTTGAATTTTGAGTTTTGAGTTTTGAATTATTGCCTATGGCAATTTTGAGTTTTGAATTTTGAGTTTTGAATTATTCTCGGCTCCGCCTGCGATTTTGAATTTATGAGTTTTGAGTTATGAATTGCGAATTTTTAATTCAAAATTGAATAACTCAAAATGCGCGCAGCGCATAATTCAAAACTCAAAACTCAAAATTCAAAATTCAAAATTGAATAACTCAAAATGCGCGCAGCGCATAATTCAAAACTCAAAACTCAAAATTCAAAACTCGTACATCATTCCTTTCTTCAACTCCTCAACGACGCCTGCGCCCTTGAACTCCTCGAGCAGTCGGTAGGCGTAGGCGAACGATGCGCCGGGACCCTTGCCCGTGATGATATTGCCGTCGGCAGTGCAAGGCTCGGCGGTGTATGTGGCGCCCTCAAGCTCTGTCTCGAAGCCCGGATAGCACGTAGCGCGCTTGCCGCGGAGCAGCCCGAGATGGCCCAGCACCATAGGCGCAGCGCAGATGGCGCCGATGAGCTTATGCTGTTCGGCATGGCGCATGAGAGCCGCGCGCACACCTTCGTGCTCGTCGAGGTTCTTAGCGCCGGGCATTCCGCCGGGCAGCATGAGCAGGTCGGCGTCGCTGAAGTCGGCATCGGCGAACATCATGTCCGCCTTCACCTGCACGCCGTGCGCCGACGCCACCATGTCCGTAGCGTTGATGCTAACTGTCTTTACGTTGAGTCCGCCGCGGCGGAGGATATCTACTGGTGCCAACGCCTCGATGTCCTCGAAGCCGTCGGCAAGAAATACGTATGCTTTTGCCATGTCGTATATGTTTACTTGTTGTTGTTCTGCATTCTTCACTTTCGGACGCAGCACGCCGAACGGATCGGCTGTCTTCGCGTCGTCCTCATCCTTCTTTTTAAGCGAATAGAATCGTGCCATGTATGTATCTGTTTATCAGGCAGCGCCGCTTCAACGCACGCCGCCGCTTGTTCCTTTTGATTGCAAATATACCGTTTTTTGGCGAAACTCCGTAAGGTTTCTACTAAAAGTAGCACAGCGCGACTAAAAAACACATTTCTAAAAATGATTTTTTTAAATATCATTTTTCAAACAATCATTTTCAAAACCTACCCCTCTCTGCCACGAACCGCTTCAGCAGAAACGTCAGGAAGTATGGGAATGTATAGAACTTGCCGTTGAATCCGATATTCTTGTACCCCAACTTGATGCCGTATTTTATATCTGGATACTTGTCTTCTTTCAGCAGATTGTTTAGTGAGGCGGTAGCGTTGTCATTAGCCTTCACCTCTACCGGAATCAAAGAATCGGCATCTCTTACAAAGAAGTCCATTTCGAGTGCGGGTCTGTCGTTGTTGTAGTAATAAAGATTGTAACCCTGCTTCACAAGCATGTCTCCAACTATATTCTCATAGACAGCCCCCTTGTACGTGCCGAGGTTCTTGTTGGCTCTCAAATCCTCCTGAGCTTCTTCGTCAAGAGAAGCAATCAGCAGACCGGTATCCTTGTAGTAAATCTTATAAAGTTTAGGGTCGTAGTTGCCCTTCAACGGAAGCTCCGGCTGATTCAGACAATAGCAGACATTGATGACTCCTGCATCAGCCAGCCATTCTACACACCCCGCATAATCTCTGTTACGTGCGTTCTTGCCTATCTTTGTTATCTGGAAACGCTTGTTCTCTTTGGCAAGGAACGTAGAGATGTGGCTATAGACAGCCTTCACCTTAGCTTTATCCAAACCTTCTACATATTTGGTGATATCTTCCTCATAGTCTTTCAGCAACTGACGCTGAATAGCCAAAGTACCGCTGAAATTGTTGTTCTTGATATACGAATCTACCACCTCAGGCATACCGCCTATAGTAACATAATCGCGGAAAAGACCGAAAAGAACGTCCATCTGCAAATTGTTTATAGGCTTGACCTCCAACATGTTCTGGTAAAGGTCGTCTATAAATTCCTCTGAATACCCTTTTGCCCATAGGAATTCTTCGAAATCCATAGAATGCATCTCGTAATCTTCCTTGTAGCCAACACTGTTCGACTCTATTTCACGATAGTTGATACCCATCAATGAGCCGGAGCAAATTACATCAAACCGACCATCGAGTTTGAAAAACTTCAATGAAGTGGCACAATTGGGACATGCCTGCAACTCATCAAAAAAGAAAAGCGTGTCACCGGGTATAAACTTCAATTCAGGATTAAGCAAGGAGATGTTCTTCAGAATCGCATCAACTTCAAACCCATCTTCAAAGATAGCCCTATACCTCTTTTGCTCTACAAAATTAATCTGAATAACACATTGATAGTTCTGGCTGGCAAACCATTCAACAGAACGAGTCTTGCCAACCTGTCGGGCACCTTTAATAATAAGTGGTTTATGGTCTGGATTGTTCTTCCATTCCAACAAGTAGTTATCTACCTTTCTTTTGAGCAGTTTATCCATATTCCTATTCATTTGTTATATGTGCAAAGATAACACTTTTCACATAATCCACACCATAATCACCCTAAATTTTCACATAATCCATACTATAAACGCCCCATTTTTCACATAATCGCACTATAAAACACTCTGTTTTTTCACATAATCCGCAATACGGAGCGCTACTCCATCACTCCTCCTCGTCATTTATATTCTTCCGCAAGTCGTTTTCGCCCATAGTATAAACATTACCAAGAATGCCGAAGGAGACAGTTCTTGTTTTTCCCTTGAAATTCAACTCACCAGTACTGAAGATAAAATAATTGTTCACTTTCAGACGCGAGTCAACCACCTCATCCAACACTTTCGACATAAACATAGTGCCTAACACTCCCAAAGGATTACTCTCCATATCGTCATCGAGTTTCTCATTCAAAACCGTTGACACCATATAACGTATAGCCTCTCCATGAGCCTGCTTGTTTGGACAGGTGAAGATAAGAACGAGGAAAGCAAACACTGCGCACAACGAAATAATGCTTTTATTTTTCATATAAATAGATTTTGTTTCTGCAAACTTACAAATAATAATCCAGTAAGAAGAATATCCGGCTGAATACTTGCCCAACGCCGCAGAAATTCACCTCTACTCTTTGCTTGATCTTTGCTTGAATAAAACGAACAGCGGATTCGCTGGGTGCGATGAAGCAAAGCGGATTGGACGGGGTTAGGATGGTGTTTTTTTACATTTTTACTCTTTTACTTTCTAATGCAAATTATTGCTGTCCGGTAAAACACAAAAGAGCATAAAAATCCTCCCCGAAGCCCCGTA
>OBAI01000514.1_pt1 | contig 41661 bp, 39 predicted proteins | sample 1517461 | NCBI WGS metagenome assembly OBAI01 (sample SAMN04571696, study PRJEB22368) | human gut metagenome | biome: human gut; material: stool | host: Homo sapiens | place: Luxembourg | collected 2012-06-29
CATGACACAGTTCATGAAATGGCAAGAGACGAAGCAAGACACGGAAAAGCATTCGCTGGACTGCTTAAGAGATATTTCGGAGAATAAAATTTTAAATTTTATATGAAACAGCTGATCCCCAGGGCATATGCCCCGGGGATCTTTTTTAATCAGATTTTTTTATACTCTCCGCAATCTTTTTCTTACTGTCATTCCGCACTTCATCACGGAGACGTGTCAGATACTCCGAAAACTGCACTTTATCATTTCCGTAAGTCATCTGCAGATCATATTCCAGCGGAATCCATGTACTGATATCCGACTCATTATGCTGGATCAAAGCCTCCAGATTATCCAATGCCTTATAGATTCTTGCCTCCAGCGTCTGACGCTCCTCCATTTCTCTGTAAAGAGCCTGCATTTCACTGGCAAAAGGTTCCGGCAGCTGCTTCACCCATTCATCCAGAAGTGACGCTTCTTTTTCCTCATCTTTTTCTGACTTTTCAAAGGTTGGTATGTCCCCGGTAAATGCCTCTCCAAGATCATGGATCAGACACATTTTCATTAATTTTTTCAGATCTGCTTCCGGAAACTCATCACTGACAAAATATGCCATCAACGTAATTCTCCAGGAATGCTCCGCCACACTTTCCCTGCGGCCTCTGGACGTATAACAGTGCCTGGTGGCATCTTTCAGACACTCCGCCACAGCTAATGTTTCTATCAGTTTCTCAGGTTCCATCTATCTGCTCAGTCCCCTTTTTGTATTTTAAGTTGTTTTATTATAACACTTTTTAAGCAGTATCGTCTATAAATAATCTTTTTCATACTCAGGCAAAAACCTCTGGTACCTGGCAGAAATCTCGCATTTCAAACAAAAACGATCTCCGCAATTGCTCACGGAGATCGCCTCTTACACTTTATTTGTTGCTGCGAACAGTAACCTTCATTTCATTATTTCACAGTCACTTTGCATGTCATTTTCTTAGAACCACTCTGAACTGTGATCGTTGCTGTTCCCTTTTTCAGACCTTTGACTACGCCCTTGGATGTAACAGTTGCAACTTTTTTGTTAGATGATTTAAAAGTAATTTTTTCATCTGTGTTCTTTGGTGTTGCTATGGCTTTAATCTTGAAAGATTTTCCCTTGGAAACATTTTTTGCTGCCGGAACACCGGAAAGATTTGTTGTTTTTACACCTGTGACCTTTACTGTCACAATCACTTTCTTTTTACCGGATTTGACAGTAATCTTTGCTGTACCGGCTTTTTTCGCTTTGATCACACCTTTGGAGCTGACGGTAGCTACCTTCTTATTTGAAGAAGAATATGTAACTTTCTCTTTGCTTGTTACTGGTGTAACTGCAATAGAAGAAGCCAATTTCTTGTAGGTAGCTCCTTTTGCAAGTGTCAGTGATTTCGTCGTTGTTGTGATCTTTGTAGTTTTTACTGCTGCCTTCTGAACAGTTACCTTGAAGCTTGCTGTCTTTTTGCTTGCAAGAGTAACAGTGACTACAGCACTTCCCTTCTTCTTGCCGGCAGTCAGCTTGAATGTTCCATTTTTGTTTACATTTGTTACTTTTACAGTTCTCGGTTTATTTGAAGTAACTGCTGTAACATAGTCTCCTTCTGAAAATCCCGTTGCTTTGAATGCAGTTGTGGACTGACCTGTTTTCATTTTCAATGAAGAAGCTGTCAGATAAATGGTACCTGGAACTTTTGCTATTGTATTCTGCTTCTCAAGGACTGTACCACATACAGAACAATGACTTCCTTCGGTCTTTCCGTCTGCAAATACAGTCGGAGCTACTGCTGCATCTTTCATTACAGTATGGCCTTTTACAGGGATTGACACAGTCTGCACTGCATCACAGGAAGCACAATTTTCAACCTTACTTCCTGCTTCTGTACAGGTAGCTTCTTTTACAACATTTTTAGTCACCCAGCTGTGGCTGTGTACTTTATCTGTGGCATCAAATTCATATCTCTTTGTATCAATTATTTCCCATCTTCCTGTCTCCAGTTTTTTCTCCCATGCCTTAAAAAAGATCCATGTAGCATCTTTTGTCTTTCGGGTCATGGTCGGAACATCCCAGCCTTCCGTATACTGTACGCTCCAGTCATTTTCATCATACACCGTTTCAATTTTTAATGTCTCTGGATCTCCAACACCTGTTAAATTTCCATTTACATAATGATACAGAGCAACGCCCTTCTTCGCATAATCAATTACTTCTCCAACCTGCGGATTCAGTTTATTTCCATTTGCATCTGTAAGAACATCCGGTCCCAGCATCGGTGTATTATTACCATGGTCTCCGTTATCTCCATCATCCCCGTCATCTCCATCATCATGTAAAGAATCTACCTGATAATCACGTCTTGCGATATAATTCCATCTTCCGTCTTCATCTTTCTCCAGAGCTGTCAGAGCAAAGCTGGTACCGTTTTCCGTTATTCTCTCCAATATCGGAAGTTCCTGCCCGGAAACTTCAATCCATTTCCATCCTTCTGTATCGTAGTCATTATCAGGTTCACCTGTTTCCTCATCTGTCCCTCTATAAATAATAATCTTATAATTATCTCCTGTTACAGGACTAAGCTTCTTCGTATCTTTTTCATAACGGAAAAGCTGTGGTTGCATATCTTTGGCAATATCAATCTGTTCTCCCACCTTAGGATTAAGTACATTTCCATCTGCATCCGTGGCATTTTCCGGCATGATCACATATTCACTGATTTCAAAATAAACTTTACTGGTAAATGTTTTAAAAGCATCTGAGCTGACTGTCACATAAATACCAAAAGCTCCTGTTACCCCATGAGAATTTATAACAATATTATTATCATCTACAGAGACATCTACCTTTCCGGTATAGTCCCAATCATCTTCCATTGGTTTAAGTTCTAATTTGTATGCTTCTGAAATTGTCTCATCGCCATCTTCATCAGAATGATACACGCTGGTTGAAATCGTCATCTGGCTGTTTGGAAGCATAGTACCATTTCCTGTATGCCCGTCCATAAAATCATACATCAGACTATATTTGGATTCTTCTTCCCCTACAGCCTCTGTGCTTTCATCTCCGGCTGTAAAATCCACATTCTGCGCTTCTTCCTGGATTTCTGCATCCTCACCGTCTCCTACGGAAAACTCATCCTCCTGAATATTTACTTCTGCATCCTCTGAAGCAGCCCCTTCTGATTCTACTGCTGCTTCTGCATCAGCATCATCCTGGCTCATTTCCACTTCCTGACCGGCATCTGCTGTCAGTTCCTCTGCTGCTACCGGTACGGCTACACTCTGTGTAACAGTAAGTGCCATTGCCAGAAGCATTGCGATTTTGTTTCTTTTCATATAAACCCCATTCCCTTCTTTTTTATTGTCTGTAAACAGACTGATAAATCATTATAAAATGAAAAAGAAACAAAACCCATTACCTCGCAGCATAGTTTATGTTTTTATTTACAAAAAAGCTCCTGCAAATTATATCGCAGAAGCTTTCAGACTGTTCTTTATTCAAATGTCGCTTTCGCTGTATCTACTGCATGATCTGCTTTATTGTCAATATCTGTATCATTTCCTGAGAACACACTTCCAGCAAAATCAATAACCTCATTTCCCGGCAGGCTGTCAATACAGACAGCAGTTCCATTATCCGCAAATGTATTATTCACATAATTTGGCGCAGTTCCATAAGCCATAGTGGTACTAAATTTCAAACCAACCGTATTATTTGCAAAAGTACATTCCATTGCATTGACCCATGCACCGTTCTGTGAAACAGCAGCCGTATCCCAGCCTGTGAAGTTGCAATCGGTAAGAAGCACCAGACAATACGCATCCAGTCCGATTCCACCCTCACCTTCAAAATTAATCCCCGACAGATCTGCATAGTTGCCATCATGTCCCTTTATACTGACAGTTCCGGTAAAAGTAGTCACCGCATCACCGTCTTTGCTTCCTGAAATGCCCCAGACATGATCGCCAAAAGTGATATCTCCGTCATAGGTCACTGCCGGAAGATGCAGATATACCGGAGTATCTGAGGATACCTCTTCTTCAATGGAAGCAAGCAGGGCATTCAACTCTTCGGTGGTCTCCATCGGTGTATCTTCCGGATAATAGCTGACTGCCGGCTGTTTTTCAATCGTAAGTCTTGTACTGAGAAAAATTGTATCTCCATTCTTCATGGTAAGTGTCCACTGGATATCATTCGTTCCACTGTCAGATACATAATTGATATCAGAAACATACGCTGCATTTGGGAAGCTTTCATTGTACACCGGTTCTACATATTCCATTTTCTGCGATCCCTCTGATGGCTTTGTATCTACTTTACAGGACTCTACCTCTTTGGAAAAATCTTCTCCAGCCAGTTCTCCTGTATCTTTGTTTAATACATACAACTGGCATGGAAGTGCACTGTTCATGCCTTCCGACAGCGTATCTGTGCGCTCACCCTGGGCATGTCCAGTCATACCGCCTTCCTCAGAAAAACTCAGCAGAACTTTGTATGATTTTCCCTTATCCGTATAAGTGATCTGAGCACCGCCTTCATATGTTTTTGGTCTGTGATAGATAGAAAAAGCTATTCCGATAACCGCAGCTACGGCCAGAACTGCCACTCCTATCACTGCTTTCTTTCTCCACTTTCTTGGCGTCTTTATCTCTTTCTTTTCTATCTGAACTGTTGTACAATGTGGGCAGAAAGACGCGTCCTCCGGAAGTATCTCCCCACATTTTATACACTTTTTGCTCATTGATTTCCCCCTTATCTCTTTTTATTTTCTTCTCTATTTTTATAGAAAATTTTCTACAGAACCTCCATCAGATGAAGAATATTCTTGTATCTCTTTGCTGGATTTACCATCGTACAGCGTTGAACGATTCTTCCCATTCTGCCACCTGCAAGTTTCCTGGAAGGATGTTCGCCGGTCAGCATAATATTAAGCAACACACCAAGCGCATAGATATCTGCCCGTCCATCTGACTGCGAAAGGCCATACTGCTCCGGTGCTGCAAATCCGGTCGTTCCCAGAATCTGTGTATCTTCCTGAATTGTGCTTTTATATATTCTGGATGCATCAAAATCGATCAGAACAGCTTCTTTTCCACGTATAATAACATTATCTGGCTTCACATCTCTGTGCACCACACCCATAGAATGAAATACCCACAATGCAGAACAAAGCTGTCTTGCAATCTGTTTCGACTCCGCAGTTGTCAGAAGACCGCCTTCAAGGATCTCGCTAAGCGTATCACCCTGCACATATTCTTCCAGCAGAGCTGTCTTTCCATCTTTTTCTCCGACTTCCATTATTTGCGGCAGATTTGGACAGGAAACATTCAGAAGTTTCTGATAAACTTCACTGTTTCCATAAAAATGCCGGAAAATATAACGGGTGCCGCTGTCTCTGTGACGTACAAGTGAGACCTCGCCCCGTTCACTTTTTTTGATCAGCATGAGCACATCATATTCGCTATGAACTGCACCCAAAAGACTGTCGTAAATATTCATATTTCTCATCCTTACTCGTTACTGTTGTAACTGATATTCCTTTTTACTATGCGGTCTGCATATTGTTTTTCAGAACTGTTTATAGTATATTTTAATTTATGTATACTATTTAAAATATTATAACTTATTAGTAATTATTCAGCAAGTAATATAACAAATAGAATATTTGTATTACTATTGACACTATTCGTAAAACAGCATGAATAGCAATATATTGTTCAAAAATAACGATGAGTAAAGGCGCGGATTATGAAAAAGAAAAATACAGATAGTTTACAGCAGGAACTTATGGATTCACCAGATCTGACTCAGTTTCTGTCACAAAACCAGGAACAGTTTGTAAATAAAAATGTGGCAGAATTATTAAACCATCTGTTTGAAAAGAAAAATATCTCAAAAGCGGCTCTCGCCAAACAGTCAGGCATGAGCGAAATCTATCTGCACCAGATTTTTGCCGGTCGCCGAAATCCTTCCCGAAACCGTCTGCTGTGTCTGTGTTACGGTCTGGATGCAAGCGTAGAAGAAACTCAGGAATTATTGAAACGTTGCGGAAAAGCCCAATTATATCCCAAGTTGAAACGTGATGCAATTATATATTACGGACTTCTGCACAAACTTGATCTTTTTGAGATCAACGATAAACTGTTTGATGAAAACGAAGAAACTTTATTCTGAAACTACATCTTTTCATTTATCACATAATAGAGCAAAATCCCCTTTAAAACATGATATGCTGTCAGTACCCTGGATATATCAATGTTTTAGGGGGATTTTTTCTGTCTGTCACTAATAAAATGGTTAAAAGTCTGTTGCAATGCCAAACATTTTCCCAAATGTTCTTTCATATTATAGAAAAAGTGCGTATACTAAAATTATATATATCTGAAACAATCTCTCAAACAATAAAAAGGAAGTGTCATTTATGAGCGTAATGAATACATACAGTGGGCGAAAATTTGATCCCATGAAGATCGCCCCGGAAGATGTTTATCTGGAAGATATTGCACATGCTTTAAGTCTTGTCTGCCGTGGTGGCGGGCAGATCCGGTGGTTTTATTCTGTAGGACAGCATTCCATTAACTGTGCTCATGAAGCTCTGGCGCGTGGATGGTCGGACCGAATGGCTCTTGCCTGTCTTCTGCACGATGCAAGTGAATGTTACATTTCCGATGTCATCCGCCCGGTTAAAGTCCATCTGCAGAACTACCTGGAAATCGAATCTATGATCATGGATGCGATCTGGGAAAAATTTCATCTTGATGACCTAACTGATGAAGAGAATCAAAAATGGAAACAGATTGATAATGAAATCCTGGAACTGGAATTAAAAACTCTTATGAAAGGTGAAAAAGACAGGGAGATCATCCCCCTGTCTTCTACTCCTGACCTGTCTGAGCGCACTTTCAGTTCTGTAGAAAAAGAATTCAAAGAACTTGCACTTGAACTGTTTCAGAAACTTTCTTAATTTCGTCCAAAACTTCGTATCTCCTGCCGCACATTATCTTCCATACAATATAGAGGATGACTCACCCAGCCGGTTATACAATTTTACCGCATCATCAATATGCGGATTACCTGTGCCCGGTGCACCAGCTGTTACAAGAATGTATTCTACTCCATCAATTTCTGCAAAACTTGCGAGGCAATGACCTGCCTGACTCGTGTACCCGGTCTTGCCTCCTTTGATCTCTCCATCGATCACAGAAGTATCCGACAAATTCTTAAACATCGTACTATAAAATGTGATTCCATCCGGATGAATATTTGTTCCTGATGTAGAATGATATGGACTTTCAATGATCTCACGGAAAGTGTCATTTTTTATCGCATAACGAAGCAACAGTGCAATATCTTTTGCTGTGCTGTAATGATCTTCCCTGTGCAGTCCTGAAATGGAACTGAAATGAGTACCTGTCATTCCAAGCTTCTCTGCTTTTTCATTCATAAGAGTTACAAAATCACTCACCGAACCCGCAACGGTGTCTGCCAACGCTACGCAGCACTCTGCACCGGACGGAAGCATGACTCCGTAGAGAAGATCAATTGCCTTCACTGTCTCATTCGGCTGAAATCCAGCCTGCATTGCATCCTGCACATAAAGATCCGCTACCATATCGTTTGTAATCGTAATCTCCTGATTCAGATCCTTGAGATTTTCAATCGCAAGGATTGTAGTCATGATCTTTGTCATAGAAGCCGGATACATTTGTTCTTCACCATTAATATCACCGATGACTTTGCCACTCTTTGCATTCATGAGCACCGCATAAGGGCTGTTGATTCCCGTAATATCCAGTTCCTCGACTGCAGGTTTACGGATACTGTTTACGAAGTTGGTGATTCCTGTTCCCAGTCCCAGATTATGCCCCACGATCATTACAAGAACGACAACTACGATCAGTTCTGCAGCAATCAGACCCTTGAGCCTGCCCTTCTTTTTTCTTCGACCGTTATTTCTTTTATTTCCTGTATTTGAAGTATTTCTACGTTTCTTATCAGCCATACTGCCCCTTCTTCTCGAATAAATTTCCTTATCATTGTATCATATTACCACAGAATCCTGTAAAAAACTTTATTGTTTTCTTAAGAAAAAAAGGGAACCCTGTGATGGGTATGATTGGAGATGCAAGGGCGGGGGTGGGTGTATCCGGAGTGGGAAAATTCATCGGTCCTAAAGTACTAAGACTCTGATATTTTGCTAAGAACGATCATAAAAATGTCAAACTCGCTTCGCTCAGACAGTGCCATTTTTATGATCAACACAAAATTCCAGAGTCTAAGTACTTTCACGAACCTCTTCAGGCTTCCCCCTCCCGGATACACCCTCCCCGCCTCCAACATACTCCACAAACTCACTCACCAACCCTTTGAAATAAATTGTCGCTCCACCACATCGCAACCATTCCTAAAAAGTATCCACCATATTATATCTCTATTATCCATTTCTTCCCCAGCAAACTCAGCCTTTTTGTTTTTCAGCGTGGCCGACAAGGGGGAGTCCGAGGGGGAACAGCGGCCTTCGCAACTGTGAGCGAGTTCCCCCTCGGATTTTTTTCCCATTTGCCAAATAGCGGGACCCCGGGCAGTACCCGGCCATGCAACTGTGAGCGAGTTCCCCCTCGGATTTTTTTCCCATTTGCCAAATATAAAAAAGTATATTAAAGAAAAAATTTCGGAAACATAAAAAAAGACACCCTTCAAAAGGGTATCTTTTTTGTCATTTATTTAGGCGAATTTAGCCGGGTTAACTTTCACACCAGGTCCCATAGTAGGTGTAAGAACGATACTCTTCATGTACTGTCCTTTCAGTGTGCTTGGTCTAGCTTTAACGATCGCCTCAATCAGCGTCTGGAAGTTGTCGCTTAACTGTTCCTCAGTAAAGGAAGCTTTACCGATCGGAACATGGATGATATTGGTTTTGTCAAGACGGTATTCAATCTTACCTGCTTTGATATCATTGATCGCTTTTGTAACGTCCATAGTTACTGTTCCAGCTTTCGGGTTTGGCATAAGACCTTTTGGTCCAAGTACACGACCAAGACGTCCTACAACACCCATCATGTCTGGTGTAGCAACAACAACGTCGAAATCCAGCCATCCTTCGTTCTGAATTCTCGGGATGAGATCTTCTGCTCCTACGTAATCAGCTCCAGCTGCTTTAGCTTCTTCAGCTTTAGCGTCTTTTGCGAATACAAGAACACGAACTTTTTTACCAGTTCCATGAGGCAGAACTACTGCACCACGGATCTGCTGATCTGCATGACGTCCATCGCAGCCTGTACGGATGTGAACTTCGATAGTTTCGTCAAATTTAGCAACTGCGGATTTCTTTACAAGGCTGATAGCCTCAGCGGTATCATATAATGTTGCGCGGTCTACTGCTTTAGCAGCTTCCACGTATTTCTTTCCTCGTTTCATTTCTATAACCTCCTGTGGTAATTGCGGGAATTTCCCTCCCACTCACTTCAATTAATTTTTTCTCAGTCTACGACTTCGATTCCCATACTTCTAGCAGTACCAGAGATCATGCTCATAGCTGCTTCAAGGGATGCTGCATTCAGGTCTTTCATTTTCAGTTCAGCGATTTCCTGAATCTGAGCTTTTGTTACTTTTGCAACCTTTGTTTTGTTCGGTACGCCGGAACCTGATTTGATGTTAGCTGCTTTCTTAAGAAGAACAGCTGCCGGCGGAGTTTTGGTTATGAAGCTGAAACTTCTGTCTGCATAAACAGTGATAACTACAGGAATGATAAGATCTCCCTGATCTGCTGTTCTTGCATTAAACTCTTTTGTGAACTGTACAATGTTTACACCGTGCTGTCCAAGAGCCGGACCAACCGGTGGTGCTGGAGTTGCTTTACCAGCAGGAATCTGTAATTTAATATAACCTGTTACTTTTTTTGCCATTTTTCGGCACCTCCTATGTGGTATTGGCGGGGGTTCTTCCCTCCCACTTGAATGTGTTACGCCTTCTTAATATCTGCGAAACTTATTTCTACCGGCGTTTCGCGGCCAAACAATTCAACATTGATAGTAACCGTCTGCTTCTGAGTGCTGATTGCAGTAATAACACCTGCAGTATCTTTCCATGCTCCAGCTGTTACAACAACCATATCACCCTCTGCAAAGTCTACCTGAATGTCATCATTCTTGATTCCTAACGGGAGCATTTCTTCTTCCGTAAGCGGAACCGGTTTGGATCCCGGTCCTACGAATCCGGTAACACCTCTGGTGTTGCGGACAACATACCAGGTATCATCATTCATGACCATGTTGAGAAGCACATAACCAGGAAACATCTTTTTCTGGACCTGCTTGGCAGCACCGTTACGCATTTCCACAACTTCCTGCAGCGGAACGCGAACCTCCAGAATCTGGTCTTCCAGGTGTCTGTTTTCGATTGTTTTTTCAATGTTGGCTTTTACTTTGTTTTCATACCCTGAATAAGTATGAACAACATACCATTTCGCTTCTGACATACAATCACCGTTATCCTTATTTCACTAAAAGATTTATTCCTTCCAGAATAGCTGAGTCAAATACACTGATGATCACAGCAAGTACAACTGTAATAATTGTAACTGCTATAGTCTGTTTTACAAGTGTAGCCTTGTCAACCCAGACAATCTTTTTGAATTCCGATTGAAGTCCCTGAAACCAATTTCTCTTCTGACCTTTGCCAGCAGATTTTTCTTTCTCTTGCATAGTCTAACCTCACAATCGTTTGTGATTATTTTGTTTCCTTGTGCAGAGTATGGGTACGGCAGAACTTACAATATTTCTTTGTTTCAAGACGCTCAGGATGATTCTTTTTCTCCTTGGTCATATTGTAGTTACGCTGCTTGCACTCCGTACATGCCAATGTAATCTTAACGCGCACAACTTCCACCTCCAGTGTTTTCATTTGCGTGGGCCTTTTTGCCTTTTTCGGGCATAAAAAAAAGACCTAACTTCCATGTCGCTCGTCTAGTTTAGCACAACCATACTATATAAGTCAAGCTTTTTCCTGCAAAATACAAGCTTTCTTGCAAAATAATAAAGAAAGAACAATAGATTTCTCTTGTCAACAAACCTTTGGTAGTGTATGATAAGTAAGGTCACAGCCCTCAGATTACTGGGGGTTCTATAATTTAATAAAGAAAATATAGGAGCGGATTTTATGTTTAAACGATTTAGGGATGACATGAAGAAGTACTGGAAGTATGCCATTTACTCTTCTAAAGCCCAGTTGAAAGCTGAAGTAGCCAATTCCTATCTGAACTGGCTCTGGTGGGTACTGGATCCTCTGTGCTTCATGTTGATCTATGTATTCATGTTCGGATATGTATTTAAGTCTAAAGAACAGTACTTTGCGATCTTCGTTTTTGTCGGCATCACTCTCTGGGACTTTTTTAACAAGTGTCTGTTGCAGAGTGTCAAGATCATCAAGAACAACAAACCAATCGTATCCAAAGTATATATACCAAAATTCATCCTTCTGGTTATCAGAATATGTGTCAACGGCTTCAAGATGTGCATTTCTCTGCTGATCATCGTTGCTATGCTTGCTATATGGCGCGTTCCGCTGACTCTGAATATCCTGTATGTGATTCCAATTCTGATCACACTGGTTACTGTAGTTTTTGGTATCAGTTGTTTTCTGCTTCATTATGGTGTATTTGTAGAAGACCTTGGCAATGTTCTGCGTATCGCACTTCGCCTTGTATTCTACCTGACCGGTGTATTCTGGAACATCATGAGTCGTCTGCCGGCACCATACAACAGCTACATCGGCAAGGGAAACCCGATCGCATTTCTGATCACATCCATGCGTCAGTGCGTAATCTACGGACAGGCACCTCATCGTAAGCTTCTGCTTCTGTGGTTCCTGATCGGGCTGGTACTCTGTGCCCTTGGTATCCGCAAAATCTATAAGAGCGAAAACAGCTATGTAAAGGTGATTTAATATGGAAGAAAAGCATGCAATCGAAGTCAAAGATCTGGTTATCAGCTACCAGAATCTGAAAAAAACTTCTATTAAGAAAACTCTGCTTCATCTGAAACGTCAGAAACCTGACCGTTTTGTTGCAGTAAAAGGAATTTCCTTCTACGTTCGCGAAGGCGAGATCCTTGGTATCATCGGTAAAAACGGAAGTGGAAAATCCACCACACTGAACGCACTGGCTGGTATCTTTTCTCCGGACAGTGGTTCTATTGACCTGAACGGACACAGTATTTCACTCCTGTCCATCGGTGTCGGTTTCATCCGTGAGATGACCGGCCGTGAAAATATCACTCTTTCCGGTATGCTTCTTGGTTTTACTGAAGAACAGGTCAAAGCCAAAGAACAGGAAATCATTGATTTTGCTGAAATCGGCGAGTTCATTGATATGCCAGTCAGAACTTATTCCAGCGGTATGTATTCCAAACTGGCTTTTTCCATCACAGCTATTCTTGAAACAGACATTATGCTGATCGACGAAGTATTGAGTGTCGGTGACCAGAAATTCAAAAAGAAGAGCTATGAAAAGATGAAGAGCCTGATCTCCAACAAAGATCGTACCGTAGTTATCGTCTCCCATAGTATCGAAACTCTGAAACAGCTTTGCGATACTGTTATGTGGATGCACGAAGGACAGATCAAGCGAATCGGTGATCCGGACGAAGTCCTTGATGAATATGTAGCTTTTATGGAAAAAGGCTGAAAAAAAGTCACGGGGTAAACCCCCGTGGCTTATTCTTTTTCTTCCGGATCCACCGGTTCTTTCTCAGAAAGTTCTTTTACCGGATCCACTGAATCCTTCAGTGCATTTGTCTGATTATCATTTACTCCTTCAGAAACTTCTTTCTGGAAGAATATCTTCACTGTCATCATAAGCAGTTTCAGGTCAAGTACAAAAGAGTAATTCTCAATATAGAACAGGTCCAGCTTCAGTTTATCATAAGGTGTGGTGTTGTATTTACCATATACCTGCGCATAACCGGTAAGTCCTGCCTTAACCTTCAGGCGATAATAAAACTCTGGAATTTCCTTGCAGTATTCGCGGACAAGCGTCTGTCTTTCCGGTCTCGGTCCAACCAAAGACATATCCCCCATAAATACATTAAATAACTGAGGCAGTTCATCCAGATGCAGATTGCGGAGTACTCTTCCTACCGGGGTGATCCTGCTGTCATGTTTGGATGCAAGTCTTGCACCGTTCTTCTCGGAATCCACGCACATACTACGGAACTTACAGATCTTAAATGGTCTTCCGCCCTCCGTAAGTCTTTCCTGTCGATATAAGACCGGGCCTCTGTCATAAAGCTTCACACACAATGCAATAATCAGCATCAGCGGAGATGCAACTATGATTCCGATGCCGGAAATAATAATATCCAACAGCCGTTTCGCTGCACGCTGCTCAATAGAAAGTCCCATGTTCTTCGCAACAAGAAGCGGTGTATCAAACAAATGAATGCGTTCGCTTCCCATCAGGATCACATCAGAAATCTTCGGACTGAGATAGCACCGGATAGAATGTGCAAAACAATGTTTCAGATAACGGTTACGGATATTCGCCGGAAGATCCCATATGATCACTCCATCATATTCCTTCATCATCCGATAAATTTCTTTCTCACCCACACTGATATGAACTTTTCCGCTGATATCATATTTATCACGTCTGGAATTCATTTTACTGATCAGATCACCAGGATCACGGTCTCCATAAATCACCAGAAGTTTCCTTGCCTGATATAATTTTGAATAAATATATCTGGAACCCCATATCCATACAAGGATGATCACAAACTGAATCAGTGTCATCTCTACCATTGGCCATGGTTTCAGGAACCATCGGTTGATCAGCGTAATCTGAAAATATGTCACGATATTTGTACAGATCGTAGCCAGTGTCAGAGAATAAAACACATCTATGCGCTTCAGATATCCTACCTTCAGTCCTCCATAAAGTCTGGAAAACAAAACATTGATCAATCCGTAGATCGCGATCAGAACCCAGTTACCTTTTCTCCAGAAAGGTTCAAAAATAAGTCCTCTGTAATAGTCATACCAGATATATGCAAAAACAGCTGTCTGTGCAATCACAACAAGACTTGCCAGACAAAATACTATAAAACGTTTAAAATCTTCTCGTCTGTTCACTATATCCCTCTCATCCGTCAAATAGCACTTTTATTTTTCCCTTTAACCTTGTCATTATAACGTAAAACATGCTTTTCGTCCAGTGATTGTCCGCTCCTTTCCAGTCTTGTATACAGTATTTCTCGCCCGCCCCTCTATTTTTGTTACTTTTTTATGTTTTTGTCGAACTTTTTCCATCAATTTAATACACACTTAACAATCATAAAAAAAATCATCAATTAAATAGCACTTTTTTGCTCAAAAATGTAGAAATGTTTTTGTAAAAAATGTATAATGAATTTATACAAGCAATTTAAAAGGAAAGTGAGGGTTCACTATGAAACAAAACAACATGTTAGCGATGATCCTGGCTGGCGGACGTGGAAGCCGTCTTCATGAACTCACCAACAAAGTAGCCAAGCCGGCAGTTTCTTATGGCGGAAAATACCGCATTGTTGATTTCCCGCTTAGCAACTGCGCTAACAGCGGTGTGGACATTGTCGGTGTACTGACTCAGTACGAATCCGTTCTTCTGAATAGTTATGTAGCAGCTGGCGGACGCTGGGGACTTGATGCCAGAGAAAGCGGTGTCTTCGTTCTTCCACCACGTGAAAAAGCAGACGCAGATCTTGATGTTTACAGAGGTACTGCCGATGCGATTTCTCAGAATATCGATTTTATCGATAAGTATTCTCCAGAATATCTCTTAGTTCTTTCCGGTGACCATATTTATAAAATGAATTACGACAAAATGCTGGATTACCATAAGGAAATGAATGCCGATGCAACGATCGCAGTCATTGAAGTACCGATGAAAGAAGCAAGCCGTTTCGGTATCATGAACACAGATGGCAACGGCCGCATCGTTGAATTCGAAGAAAAGCCAGAGCATCCGAAGAGCAATCTTGCTTCTATGGGTATTTATATTTTCAACTGGAAGCTTCTCCGCAAGATCCTTCTTGCAGATATGAAGAATCCTGATTCCCACCATGACTTTGGTAAGGATGTTATCCCGTGTCTCCTTAACGACAATAAAACACTTGCCGCATATAAATTCAAAGGTTACTGGAAAGATGTCGGAACCATCGACTCTCTCTGGGAAGCAAATATGGACCTCATTGATTCCAGAAACGAACTGAATCTGAATGATCCAACATGGAAGATCTACACGGAAGACACACCTGCTCTTCCTCAGTACATCGGACCAAACGCAAAGATCAACAAAGCATTCATCACACAGGGCTGTGTTGTTGAAGGTGAGGTAAGCCATTCTGTACTGTTTACCGGATGTACCGTAGGTGAAGGCGCTAAGATCATTGACAGTGTACTGATGCCAGGCGTAGAAGTAGCAGCCGGTGCAGTTGTACAGCGCGCACTCGTTGCCGACAATGTCAAGATCGGTAAAGATGCAGTTGTCGGCAGTGCTGACAGCGAAAACATCGAACTCGTGTCCAAACGTGTAAAGGGGGTAGAATAATATGGCAAGAGCATTTGGAATTGTCACATCTTCCGGAACCCATATTAAAGTAGATGGGATGCAGCAGTACCGTCCAATCGGTGCTTTCTCCTTCCTTGGAAGATATCGTGTCATCGACTTTCCTATTTCAAATATGAGCAACAGTGGAATTGACCACATTCAGGTATATGTACGAAACAAACCGCGTTCTCTGGCTGAACACCTCGGAACCGGCCGCCATTACAACATCAACTCCAAACGCGGCAAACTTCAGCTTATGTTCGCACAGAACAGTACTGAAAACGACGTATACAACACAGATATCGCTGCTTTCTACGAAAACATCGAATTCATCGAGCGTATGCATGAGCCATATGTGATCATCGCACCATCTTACATGGTATATGCGCAGAATTACGCCGAGCTCCTTCAGACACACATTGATTCTGAAGCAGATATCACTCTTCTGTATCAGTCTGTAGATAACGCAAGAGAAGAATTTATCAACTGTGATATTCTGAACCTGAATAAACAAAAAGGTGTTGAATCCATCGAAAAGAACCGTGGAAGCGCTCAGAAACGCAACATCTTCATGGATACTTACATTATGAAAAAAGAGCTTTTCATTGAGCTTATCAAAAAAGCCAGAAAGATCTCTTCCATGTACACTCTGCCACAGATTGTCAACAGTCTTGCAGGAGAGCTTGATATCCGTGGTGTTGCCCACAGAGGTTTCTTTGCTTCTATTACAGATTTCAACAGCTACTACAATGCAAATATCTCTCTGATCGACTTCAAGACAGCAGATGCACTGTTCAATCCTGATTGGCCAATCTACACAAGAACCAATGATTCCTGCCCGACTCAGTATCTGGAAGGTGCATCTGTCAAGAATTCTGTTATCTCCAATGGCTGTCTGATCGAAGGAACAGTCGAAAACTCCGTTATCGGACGTGGATGCCAGATCAAAGCCGGTGCTGTCATTAAAAACAGCGTTGTATTGTCTCATACTGTTGTCGGCGAGAATGCTCATCTTGAAAATCAGGTAATGGATAAATGGGCCAAGGTCATCCACGGCAATGAGATCATCGCAGAAGAAGGACATCCTGGATATATCCGCAGAGAAGATGTTCTTTAATCGCTTATTCTGATTCAGGTCGAACATTCTTTAACCTCAAAGAGGCTGCCGCAGATTGCGACAGCCTCTTTTATTATGAGCTACTCTTTATGTTTCTATTCTTCTTTACTGTTTTTTTCTACCATCGGAATATATTCGTATTTCGGAATCAGGCTGTCTCTTCCCGTCAGTTCGTCATACTGTGCAAAGATACGTTCCATGATATCCGAAATTTTTGATTCATCTGCCTCAAAAAGAATGACCAGATACTGCATGGAACTGTAGCGTGTACATGCATCAACACTTCTGATCTTCTTTCGGATCGCCTGTTCCATACGCTCCAGTGCCTGCTCAATATTCTCAATATGCATGACAGAATTTGATGTTGTTTCCAGTGTCACCATAACCAGATAGCATTGATATCTGTATCTGTCACCCAGATGCTTCATATATTCGTAAAGCTTGGCAAACTCACGATATTCCAGATTCAGTGCACCTGAATAATTTCCACTGTCACGAAGTGCTTTCGCGATAAGTGCAAGATCTTTGCCGGTACCGGGATCTGCCACCTGCTCATTCTCCATCTGCTGGTAGAAGAAATAGCTTCCCTTTCCATTCTGCTTTACATGATACAGAGCCTTGTCTGCTTTCGAATAACACTCTTCAAAAGGATCTCCTTTAATTACTTCACAAATTCCAACAGAAACAGAAGCACAACGGATCTCCGCATCTTTTTCTTTATTCTGTTCAAATTTTTCCTGAATTCCTGTGACGATCTTTACAATCTCATCCTTTGATACACCTGGCACAAACATCAGGAACTCGTCTCCGCCCAGACGGCAGACAACCGAATGCTGTGCATATTCCATCAGTAAAGAACCAAGCAGTTTCAGCGCCCTGTCCCCGGCCTTGTGTCCATAGAGATCATTCATCTTTTTCAGATTATCCATATCCAAGAATACCAGATATCCGTTATCCTGCTGTATAAACTGTGCTGCAAGCTTTTCTCCACGGTTTCTCATTGGCAGCCCCGTAAGGAAATCAAGACCCTCGCTGTCCTCCTGCGCCTTCATTGTGATCATAACATCGGAAATAAATTTTTCTATTTCTATTTCCATCTTCGAAAGATTGTCTTCTTTATTAACAAGTGCACACTCTTCCCTGATCACCACACGATTCTCATTCAACATTTTCAGAAATACCCCTGCAATTTGAGGATCAAACTGCGATCCACAGTTTCTGGCTATTTCATTATATATGATCTGATCATCGAGCGGATTTCTGTAAATTCTCCTTGACTTCATGGCATCGTAACTGTCCGCTACGGTTATAACTCGAGCATATAATGGAATTTCTTCGCCCTTCAGTCCATCCGGATATCCCATACCATCATATCTTTCATGATGGCTCCGGGCCACCTCTTTTACATGACTGATCAATGTAATATTTTTTAATATCTCTGCCCCGATGACGGTATGTTCCTTAATCACCTGGAATTCTTCTTCTGTCAGCCTGGTCGGTTTGTTCAGAATATTATCCGGAATACAGATCTTACCGATGTCATGCAGGTGTGCTGCATTTTTGAGATTTTTGATTTCTTTTTTATCCCATCCCAGCTCTTCTGCGATCAGAGCTGCATATTCTGCTACTCGATGAGAATGTCCTCTTGTATACTCATCCTTCGCCTCAATCGTTGTAGAAAGTGTCTGCATCATCTGAAGCGACATGGTTTCCATCTGTTTCCTGCGCTTATTCATCTCAGCTCTCTGACGCTGGCTTTCCATTTTCTGAATATTTCTGATCGTTTTCAACAGATTTGTACACAACAGTATGAGCATTCCGGTTCCTATAAAGATTCCCGATGTAGAAACTCTGAAATAAACCAGAAGCGACTCTGTTACAGCAGCCGCCATTGCCAGTATAATACTGAGAAAAGTATATTTTTCTGACACATATCCTCGTTTCAGATCACAGATCATAGTAATAAACACGATCAGAACTGTTCCCACAAGAATCATATGGGCAACCGGAAGAGACTCTATATAATCCACAATTCCCAAAATATGGAGCACTGAACAGATCAGGAGATTCAAAAACGCTATATTTTCTACTACTCCAAAGATTTTCCGATATCTTCCCTTCAGCAGCGTATCCATATAATATCCGATTGCAATCGGACTTAACATGATCATTACGAAACACAAAGTTGACAGTGCTGACGGATTTGGAACGAACAGCTGCCGCATTTTGGATTCACCAAGCATCCAGACTGCTGCCACAAAAACACACCAGCCCAGATATTCCATATCAAATTTCGTCTGATAGGCAATTCCAAGCGAGAATCCAAAAATGATCGTAACAATTCCCGCAAACAACAGAAAGAAGGCAATAATTGTCTCCAGTCCATATGTCCGAAACAGATATCCCCAGATTTCCACCGCATTTCCACAATAAACCGCATTTACTACACCGGAATATTTATTTGTATTCGTCTGTAATTCGATACGAACTTCTTTACCCGCATCCTCTGCAGATGTTGGACAAAATACATAACAACTTGCTGAATTCTTTCCGACAACTCTTTCTTCAGAAGTATCGTACTCTGCACGTAGCTCTCCATCCACATAAAATCGGACAGACTGAAGAGAAGAGCGAATTGCCAACATACTTTCCGTATAATTTTCCGGCAACTGTGTTATGATCGTCATTGTCGTTTTGGCAGGTACTTCGTATTTGCCTGGAACCTCGATCATTTCTCTGCTTCCATCTGTTTTCTCCCAGACAAATTCGCCCTGATAAAGGAGAGCATCTTCTGTCTTTGAATTATTGTGTTCTGTCGGTCCAAAGAACTGCAGGACACAGACACTTCCCAGACTCACTACCATCAATATATAAAACAGATGTCTCTTTATGCGATTGACTGTATAACCTTCTTTTGTCAAACCTTCTCCTCCTTTATTTTCTTCGAAATACCTCTGTTTCACCGAAATATAAGAAGTTTTATTTTTAGGTATAATCATTTATATTTTACTACATTCAGGCATTTATCTCAATCAATGTAAGCATATCTTATTTTATGTTTTAGCCGAAATGCAGAAAAAATATCACACAAAAGTATCTTTTGCCTTCATGTGATATTTAATATCTTATTATTATATTTATAGGATAATCTCGACCGTTAATCCATTTCCATTTTTGTTTTCTGCTGAGATTTTTCCCTTATGTGCCTGCACGATCGCTTTCGCAACAGAAAGGCCAATACCAGAACCGCCTGTTCCTGAATTTCTGGAACTGTCCAGTCTGCAAAATCGCTCAAACAGTACATCCAGTTTTCCCTGCGGCAGGTCCTCTGCATCATTGTAGACTTCCAGAAGAATCTTCTTTCCTTTTTTCTTCAATATCAGTCTGATATTTCCCTTTTCTGAAGAATACTTCACTGCATTATCCATCAGGATTCCCGTCAGCTGCCGGACAGATTTTTCATCTCCTGCATAAAAAATATTCTTCTCTATCTCAAGTACCAGTTTTTTCTCCTTTGTCTGCGCCAGAGCTTCGTATGGCTGTACACTGTCTGCAATCGCCTCAGAAAGATTAAACTCTGCAATATCCTGGAGGCCTTTTTCCTCATCCAGTCGACTCAGCGTCACCAGCTGCTGTACCAGTCCCGTCAGCCTCTGGATCTGCTTACGTGTGCTTTTTGTCCACTGAGATTCTCCACTTTCCATTTCCAGCACCTCTGTGTTGGCATCTATGATCGTCAGAGGTGTTTTCAGTTCATGACTCGCATCTGTGATAAAACGCTTCTGTTTCTGAATGCTCTCCTCCACAGGACGAAACACCATCCTGGAAAAGATCACCACAAGTACCAGAACTGCTGCCAGTCCAAGAAAGGAAACCGATACAGTCGTCACCAGCACCGTACGGAAATTCGAGATTTCCCGACGACGATCCAGAAATACATATTTTATGCCATCATCTGTCTCTGTCACCCGGTAGCGATAAATCCCTTCAAAGCCTGTTTCTCCGGACTTTGCGCTGATTTTTTTTGCATATTCTTCTGCCGTGTCTTCATCAACCGCCGCGATTCGCTTCAGATCACAGTCTGTGATCTCACCATCTCCATCTGCGGTTACCGTAAAATATCTGGTTTCAAATGGAGTTTCTACAGAATAATGTTCTCTGTCACCCTGCGGTTTTTCCGGTGGCGTCTGCGTATCTGTTCCACTTTTTGTTCTCTTTGTATTATCCGGTTTATCCGGAATTTCTGAATCTTCATCGACTGGTTCTTCTGGAAACTGTCCGTCATTCTGTATCAGCAGAGCCGTCATATCATCTGCTCTGTCAAGCATCTCTTTGTAATTGCTGATATTGATAACACCCATGATAGCTGTGAGTACTACCAGTGTAGACAGCATCGCTACCAGAATAAACTTTTTTCTTAAATCTCGTATCATGGCTGTATCTCCAGATAATATCCCTGTCCTCTGGCTGCTTTGATCTTTACATTAGCACCAAGTACAGTCAGTCTCTTTCTCAGATAAGAAATATAAACCCAGACAACGCCAACATCTGCCTCACTGTCATATCCCCAGATTTTTTCCATAAAGCGTTCTGTGGATATCACCTGTCCCGGATTCGCTGCCAGAAGCTCCATGATCTGGAATTCTTTGTTGGGAAGCCTTATCGTATCTGTGGAAGATTTTAATTCAAACGTTGTACAATCCAGAGAAAGATTTCCTACATTCAATACAGAACTTACCGCTTCCGTCCGTCTCCTTGTTACAGAACGTATCCTTGCCAGAAGTTCCTTTGCAGCAAATGGTTTGCTGAGATAATCATCCGCACCGCTATCCAGACCAAGTACACGGTCATCCACCTCAGATTTGGCAGTGAGGATCAGTATCGGAACATCATTGCCCTTTACACGGATATTTTGCAATACCGTGATGCCATCCATCTTCGGCATCATGATATCCAATATTGCACCGTCATAGTTATCTGCTTCCAGATAATGCAAGGCGTCTTCTCCATTATAAACTGCATCCACGGAATAATTGTTGTGTTTCAGAATTGCCACCAGTGCATCCGAAAGCTCTTTTTCATCTTCTGCAAGTAAAAGTCTCATACGTCCGCTCCTTTATGATCAGGCAAGTTCCTCCGGTTTCGTCACCTCATAATCAGACCACTGTGTTGTGGAAGAGGCACCGGACAGATCTGCTTTGTCTGAATAAGAATCTACAGTTACAGTATAATCGCTTTCGCCTTCTACGTAAACAGTTCCATCCGTTCCTTTTACAGTAACGGTGTTCCCTTTATCATCCACGATCGTTCCACTATTGGAAAGACTGGTAAGTGTACTGTCACCGGTTACCGTCCATGTACATCCTTCGCCAATATAGATGTTACAGTATCCGTCTCCGCCTTCTCCGGCGTTACTTTCATCATCTGTTACTGCACCGATAAGTATACTTCCATCTGTCATATAGAAATCAAGCTGACTGATGCTGTCCCAAACCACATCGCCCTGCATTTCCTGTTTGGCTGCAGTAAACAGGCAGTCCGCACCGTTCTTACCGTTTTCGCCCCAGCCTCTCTGGTTACTGTTTCCCGTGCATTTCAGGAAGAAATCATTCTCATCTGCATAAGTGATATCTACATCCGAAAGTGTAATGGTAGACTCTGTATTGGTTGTATAGAACATACCACCGTTCTTCGCGGTCAGAGAGCCTCCATTCATCTCGAAAGTACTGTTTCCGACTTCAGAATCACCGGACATACTCTGATAAAGAATCACATTCCAGGTGCAGTCATTCTGCTCATCATCACTCATATTTCCTGTCAGATCCGAATCAAACAGATGAATCGAATTCAGGCCTTCAATACAGATTGCTTCAGATCCGTTTGCAGTAAGCGTTGCATTGTTTACAGAAATGTCTGCGGTACTGTAGATTACCGGAGAACCAACACCATTGGAAGTATAAGTTCCGCCATCAACGACCATGGTTCCACCTCCGCGATCACTTCGGATTGCTGCGGAAGATTCACCATTTGTCTCAACCGTCATATCCCATGCATAAAACTTTCCACCACCCGCTGCATGAATTCCGCCTGAAGTATCCTGTTTGGTAGTGATCGTATCATTTGCCGCATAGACTGTTCCATCTCCGTAGGCAAACAGTCCGGCTGCTCCCTTGGAGTCTGTATCGATCGTAGAATTGCTTACATAAGCCTCTCCGTCTGTTGCAAGGACTGCTGCTCCAACACCATAAAAACTGGAGTTATCGCCTCCCTGACTGTCAGAAGATTCTCTTGTGATCGTTGAATTCTTGATTGATACCTTTGCTCCGTCCGAAATATGAGCCACGTTCTCGTCGGTTCCTGTGGAACTCAGTGTTTCGCCATCTACCGTTGCGTCTTCTGTGTAATCATTTGCCGCATCGTAGCTCTCCACTCCCTGGGACTGTCCGCCAGGTCCTCCCTGTACATCACCCTGCGGCGGTTCTCCATCCGGTTTCTCTCCTGACGGAGGTTCACTGTTATCTCCGTCCGGTTTGGCCGGCGGTTCACCGTCCGGTTTCTCTCCCTGCGGTGCATTCTTGTCATCTCCTGATGAATCGTCCGTGCTGCTGTCAGATGAACTGTCTGCAGCTACGGTCACTGCTGTACTTCCTGCCGCATAAACACTTACCGTTGACATGCTTAATACCAGTCCCAACATCACTGCTACATATTTTTTCTTCATAAAAAAGTTCCACCTTTCTATACTGTACTGCGGTTCTGATCCGCTTTGTTATCTCGTTTCGATAAGTACACTATACAGGTGGAACTTTAATTTTACTTTAAAGTAACTGTGAAGATTAGGTGTATTCTGTTTTCAGTATTTCTTTTTTATCTGTAATATTGTCTGCCGTCCAGCCCGGCAAGAATACATTCCACTCCCTCAATGATCAGGAAGCCCCCTACAAGCACACCCATGGAAAAGATCGTAATCATCGGCCGGAAGATCAGAAGGATTCCAACGAGCAGACCAAGGATATTCAGAATCAGTGAAATCGTATAATAAGTCATTCCGTAATGCATCTTCATATACTGCAGATGAGAAAGTCTGGAAATACAATGCGCAATAATCCAGATTGGAAGAATCATTGCAAGCGCCCAGTTTCCTGCTTCCGGATGTGCCGCGAGCATAAATCCGGCCATCACACTCAGGATTCCTGTGACAAGTGAAACGATCGGTCCAAACCCGGTAAAGTGTTCCATTTTGACATACAGAACAATATCTCCAATTCCACTTAAGATTGCAAGCACACCACACAGAATCACGATCCAGGTAAGTACCCCTACCGGCTGACGCATGATCACAACACCAAGTATAATCAGAATGATACCCACGATTAATTCAGGCCATCCAATATCAGATCGTCTGTTCATCTGCATCCGCCTCCTTCTTCTCAGCTCCTGATTCTATTTTCGTTTCTGTATTTGTATCTTTTTTTGCCTCGCCATTCAGGATTGCCATAAATTCATCTCCTGTGATCGTCTCTTTTTCATAGAGATAATTGGATAACTCATCCAGTTTCTGACGGTTATCAAGAAGAATTTTTTTCGCTTTCTCATGCTCTCTCTTAACCAGTTCCACAACCTTACGGTCAATCTCATTCTGCGTATCCGCAGAGCATGCCAGGGATGCGTCGCCGCCAAGATACTGATTTGTCACGGTTTCCATAGCCACCATATCAAAGTCATCACTCATACCATAGCGGGTGATCATGGCTCGGGCAATCTTGGTTGCCTGTTCAATATCATTGGATGCGCCGGTTGTTATCTCACCAAATACCACTTCCTCTGCAGCACGGCCACCGGTAAATGTTGCAATCTTATTTTCCAGTTCCTGCTTTGTCAGAAGATATTTGTCTCCCTGCTCTACCTGCATGGTATAGCCAAGCGCACCGGAAGTTCTTGGAATGATCGTAATCTTCTGAACCGGTGCAGAATGTGTCTGCATTGCTGCTACAAGAGCGTGTCCAATCTCATGATATGCGACTACCTTTTTCTCCTGATCTGAAAGTACCGCATTTTTCTTCTGATATCCTGCAATAACAACTTCAATACTTTCTTCCAGATCTGCTTCTGTGACTACTTCACGATTATCACGAACAGCACGAAGAGCTGCCTCATTTACAATATTGGCAAGCTCTGCACCGGAAGCTCCTGAGGCCATTCTTGCGATCGTATGGAAATCCACATCGTCAGAAAGCTGAACTTTTTTTGCATGTACCTTAAGGATTGCTTCACGACCTTCAAGATCCGGAAGTTCCACAGGTACACGACGGTCAAAACGTCCCGGACGAGTCAGTGCCGGGTCAAGAGATTCCGGACGGTTGGTCGCTGCCAGAATAATGACACCGTTATTTTCCTCAAAACCATCCATCTCAGTAAGCAGCTGGTTCAGAGTCTGCTCACGTTCATCGTTTCCACCTGCCATCTGTCCGTCTCGTTTCTTACCGATAGCATCGATCTCATCAATGAATACGATACAAGGTGCTTTTTCCTTTGCCTGTTTAAAGAGATCACGAACCTTGGAAGCACCCATACCAACAAACATTTCCACAAATTCAGAACCGGACATCGAGAAGAACGGTACATTGGATTCTCCGGCTACTGCTTTTGCCAGCATGGTTTTACCGGTACCTGGAGGGCCAACAAGCAGAACACCTTTCGGCATGGAAGCTCCCACCTTGGTGTATTTCTCCGGATTATGCAGATAATCAACGATTTCCTGCAGATTTTCTTTTGCTTCTTCTTCACCGGCTACATCACTGAAGCGGATACCTTCGGTTGATGGTACATAAACTTTGGCATTGCTTTTTCCCATTCCAAATGCCATGGAATTCTTACCGCCCATCTGATTCATCATTTTGCGGCTTAAGTACTGTCCCAGGGCGATAAAGATGATCAGAGGAAGTACTCCTGTCAGCAGAAAGCTTGCCACCGGTGACAGTTGCTGATCGATCTCTTTTGAGAATTTTGCACCAGCCTTGTAAAGACGTTCTGTCAAAGTCGGGTCTTCCATCACGCCTGTTTTATAGATGGTATTTTTATCATCTTTATCTGTAAAAAGGATCTGATTATCCTCAATCTGGACATCATCAATCTTTTTATCTTCGATCTTCGACATAAAAGTTCCATAATCGACTTCTTTGACCATTGTTTTTGTGAGCATCGGGGTTACAAGCACATTAAAAACAATTATGATCAGAAGCACGATTCCATAATAATAAAGTAACGGCTTCTTTGGCGATTTTACTTCTTTCATTCGTGTCTCCTCCGATTTTTCTTCTTTTTATATATTATAATTCCAGTTTCTGTCCTTTTGTATAGACAAAAAAAGAAAAGTGTTCGGTTTTTCCACACTTTTCCTTTTCTGTCCCAAATATTTTTCTTTTCCTGCGCTCCTTTTTCTATCGATAAGGATTCAATGCCTTTTCTGCAAGATCCGGAAAATTCCCGATGATCGCATTGACACCGATCTTTGTAAAATATTCCATACTGTCCCAGTCATTCACAGTCCAGGTATTTACCTTCAGGCCATGATCAGCCGCATCCTGTACATAACTTTCTGTCACCATTGGATATGCCGGATGCAGGAAATCCATCCCCAGTTTTCTTCCGTATTTGCCTGCTCCGACGATCCAGCTTTCTTCCAGAAGACCACATGGCATTTTTTCATCCAGTTCTTTCATTTTCAGACAGGAATAATGATTAAAAGATGAAATAATGATCTTATTTTCCAGTTCATATTCCCGAATCATTTCCAGTGTTCGCTCCTCAATTCCCGGATATGGAAAAATCCCCGTTTTCAGCTCAATGTTGGTAATGACCGGAAGATCTTTAAAATGCTCAAAGTATTCTCTCAATGTTGGAATCTCCATACTTCCATACCGGTCTCCCCATTTGCCGGAAACATCCATTGCTTTCAGCTGTTCCAGCGTATAGTCCTTTACGAAGCCATCTACACCGGCAGTCCGGTTCAGCGTTTCATCGTGCATGATCACCAGTTCTCCGTCCTTTGAAAACTGTACATCCAGTTCAATTCCGTCCGCGCCTGCTTCTACTGCTTTTTCAAAAGCAAGCATCGTGTTTTCCGGAAACTGTCCGGAAAAACCTCTGTGTGCAAAATTCAGTGTCACAGTTATCCCTCCTACAGCAAAATACAATCTTCTTTTCTGATACTCAGCCAGCATTCCGTAAAATCTCTGAGAAGTCCTGTCTCCTGAAACAGCACATCTGCATGAATCCTGACTCCTTCACAGCCAATACCATAACGGTAAACATTTCCCTGCGGAATACCATCCACAATTTTTCCACGGAATACATAGCTGTCCGTTTCATCCGGTCTTTCTTCAGATAATTTTACGCTCTCCGGCCGGAATGCGATTGTTTCAGACTCTGCTTTTGTTCCAGTCATCTTTTGAAATTCTTCAGATGATATTATATTATAACTTCCAATAAAAGATGCAACAAATTTTGTTGCCGGTCTTGCATACATCTGTGCCGGTTCTGCCGACTGTTCAATCTTTCCATCATAAAGAAGATGAATCATATCCGACATGACCATTGCCTCATTCTGATCATGGGTAACAAAAATGGCCGTAATATCTGTCTCCCTCTGAATTCTCCGGATCTCCATCTGCAAAGATTTGCGGAGAAGTGCATCAATTGCAGAAAGCGGCTCATCCAGAAGAAGCACCTTGGGTTCTGTGACAATTGCTCTTGCCAGCGCGGCCCTCTGCTGCTGTCCTCCGGAAAGCTGTGACGGATAACTTTTTCCTTTATCTCCCAATCCTACGATTTCCAGCATTTCCTTTACTTTTGTATCGATCTGATTTTTTGACATCTTTTTCAGCTGAAGTCCGAATGCCACGTTTTTTTCAACCGTCAGATTCGGGAATAGGCTGTACTGCTGAAACACCATACCAATGTCTCTTTTTCTTGGTTCTACATTTGTGATTTCTTTTCCATCTAGCCAGATTTTGCCGGAGGTTACTGTCTCTAGTCCTGCCAGACAACGAAGAAGTGTACTTTTACCACAACCAGATGGACCGAGAAGTGTCACCAACTGTCCTTTTTCTATATCCAGATTAATATTTTTCAGTACCTGTGTACTGCCAAAATTTTTTACTATATTTTCAAAACGTATATATCCCATAAATCATCCTGTCTTTCCTGTAATTTTGTCGCTGTTCACTTCGGTAAACGCATTTTCTGCTTCGTTTTATCGTACAGCTTTTCTGCCACGGTTTTTCAGATGCAAAGTAACTGCCGCAATGATGAAGGTAATCGCCATGATCACAACAAATACTGCACTTGCTTTCATACTGTCCGATTTCATGGTCTGGTACAGATAGATCTGCATATTCTGGAAGGAAGTTCCGGTAAGGTTACGTACCAGCACATAATCTCCAAAAATGATTCCCACTGCAAGAAGAGAAGAAACCACAACCGATGAGATCAGATTCGGAACCACTACTTTAAAAAATGCATAAATTCTGGAACAGCCCAGCATCTCTGCTGCTTCTACCAGTGTGTGAACATTCACTGCTGACATTCCGTTTTTGATTCCCTGGTAAATATAAGGCATGATGATCACGCTGTATGCACCAAACAACATCACCATACGATTGGACAGAAATGTTTCGGAGCGTACGTATGCGGCCAGAATACTGACCGACAGGATCACGCCCTGAATGGTATATGGAATCATACAGATGATCTGTACATATTTATCCAGTTTCGGGAAATACAAGGTCGTTACAAACATTGCCAGAAGAATGATCACCGTTGTCAATACGATCGGCACTACACAGATGATCAGACTTCGCAGAATACACATCAGAAACTCCGGATCCTGAAACAGTTCCACATAACTTTTTACAGAAAATCCCCTTGGTACGATTTCTGTCCATTTGTCGAACAAAGAATAGACGATCGTCACAATCAGGGGCAGAAGGAGGTATGCGATCAGCACCAGCATAATTGCTGCAGAACCTTTTTTGCTCTTTTTCATACTTTCTTAACCCCTTTCTGAAACTGTCTGCTGATTCCATTCGTCACAAAGATCATAATGACCATCATTGCCATCATAACTACAGAAAGCGCACCACCAAGCCCTGGTTTCAGTTTGACCTCTCCGACAAAGCTTCCCGCAATCTGGATCGGAAGCAACGAAATATTATTCATCATCAATGCATACACGGTCGCATATGCTGCCAGTGCATTTGCAAAAAGCACACTGAATGTTCCAAGGATTCCCGGCATCAGCACCGGAACTCCGACTTTTGTCCAGAAACAGGTCATATTTCCACCAAGAAGTGCAACTGCCTCTTTCCATTCTCTTCGTATTCCTTCAAACGCAGGAATCAGAAGGAGTGTTGCAAGCGGGATCTGGAAATACACATAGATCATACTCATGCCACCGGAGGTATACAGATTGTAGCCTGCCAGTCCCTCAATTCCAAACTTCTGTCCCACATGCACCATAAAACCTGCATTTCCGAGAAGTATCATGTAAGAAAATGCCAGTGGGACTCCGGCAAAATTAGATACCATGTTCAGAACAGTAGTAAATGCTGTGCTGAGTTTTCCTGTATGATTATGAATTGCTTTTGTCCCGAGAAAAGCAATAATGATTCCAATGATTGATGATGTCAGTGATATTTTCAGACTGTTAACGATTGCTTTCTGATAAAGAAGTTTTGTAAAAACCTTCTCATAATTTTCCAGGGAAAAACCTGTCCCTCCATCTGGAAGGAAACTGTTGCCGATCACACTACAAAGCGGCACGATCTCGTACAATATGGCCACTGCCAGAAAAGGAAGCAGTGCCAGCAAATAAACGTATTTTTGTTTTTTCATGAAATTCCTCATAACGAGATGAGGGTATCTGAATATACTTTAACTTCACATACCCTCATCGTCTCTGGTTTCGTAATATTTTGTTTAATATTTACCTGATTCCAGTACTATTGGTTACTGTACCAGAAGTGGTGTGATCTCTTCCTGCCATCTTTCAACAACTGTTTCACAGGCTTTTGTGTAAGCATCTGTATCTTCCATCGGAATGGCATTTGCATAGTCTTCGGATTTGAATGTAGCATTCTGGATGTCATCCGGAATCTCTACATCTGTTCTGGTCGGGATCGCACCTGCTGCTGCAAGATTTGCCTGTCCTTCATCACTAAAGATATATTCTCTTGCAAGAGCTGCTGCACATGGATGTGGTGCATATTTGTTGATCACGGATGCATATCCACTCATGATAGAACCATCTGTCGGGATATTTGCCTGAAGTTTGTATTTTGTGATCTGATCTTTGTAAGGAATTGCTGTGAAGCTCCAGATAACACCTACAGGAATCTCTCCTGTCTCAAAGTTCTGCTGAAGGATATCCAGAGTATTGATGCGTCCATCTTCTGCCATCTGTGTCCAGAACTCAAAAGCCGGATCCAGGTTATTCAAATCTCCGCCAAATGCATAGGCAGATGCGATAACTGCAGCCTGTGCGTTTCCACCGTTGATGTCTCCAAGTGCAACTGTATAATCACCATCTTTGATATCTGCCCAGGAAGTCGGTGCATTTTCCACTTCATCGGTATTGGTAAGGAAAGTAGTTGCTCCTGTGTATGCGATCATCCATTTTCCATCTTCGCCTTTTGCCCAGTCCGGAACGCTGTCCCAGTAAGATGTTTTATATCCCTGTACAAGGTCTTCGTCTACTGCCTGTGCACCAAAAGCCTGTCCGACATCACCGATATCTTTGGTTCCTTTTTCGCCCTCTGTCTGGAACATCTGCAGTTCTTCTGCGGAAGACATATCGGAATCTGCATGTGTGATTCCGTATTTGTCGTTAAGGTCCTGCCATGTCAGTCCCCAGTTAGCCCAGGAATCTGGCATACCAACGGATTCTACATCGCCTTCTTCTTTTGCCTTTGCGGTGATGTCATCAAGGGTCATGGAATTGAGGTCAACGCTGTCTGCTGCGAATGTCACCATCGGACATGCCGCTGTTCCTGCTAAGATTGCACCTGTCATCACTGCTGCTACAGCCGGTTTAAATTTTTTATTTATCATTTTTTTTCCTCCGTGAGTGGTTTGTTTGCTTAACTCTGAGGATTATTGTAGTGGATGTGGGTGGATAGAACTATCCCGGATGTGTGAAATAAATGTTAAATGTAGGAAAAGTGAAAGGGGGGTGGGTTGTGGGGGTGGTATTACGGCAGGGGCTTCCCGTGTATTATCGATACACAGACAGAGTAAGCCCCATATCCAGATGAAAACACTCGTGAGTACTGCGTTATGAGATGCAGGCTTAGCTTCCACCACCAAGCCCACTGTCTGAGCGAAGCGAGTTTGGGCGACTGGTGGATAATAAGCGCATGCAGCGAGTAGCAGACACAGCGGTGTTTTATATCCTGGATATGGGGCTTATTATGTCGTATGTATAGATATATCACATAAATATTATAATCAATATGGCGGAATCAGAACTTACGAAAACGGGCGTATCTTGTTTCGAGAAGCTCTTCCTCGGAAAGAGATGTATATTTTTGAAGGAAAGTACAAATTTTATCGTTCAGGCGTTCAGCCACCTGCCACATACTTTCCGGTGTCAGATTCTCCGGTTCAGGAATCACCTGCTCAATGATTCCTTTCTCATACAGATCCGATGCTGTCAGTTTCATGACCGCGGCAGCTTCTTTTGCCTTAGTACTGTCCTTCCAGAGAATACTTGCAAATCCTTCCGGTGAAAGAATAGAATATATGGAATTCTCCAACATCCATACCTGATCACCTGCTGCCAGGGCAAGTGCCCCACCGCTTCCACCTTCTCCTGTCACAATAGACAGAACCGGTGTTTTCAGTCCGGCAAGTTCCCAGAGATTACGGGCAATTGCCTCACCCTGTCCTCGTTCCTCTGCCTCGATACCACAGAAGGCTCCCGGTGTATCCACAAAACAGATTACCGGACGCTGAAACTTTTCTGCCTGCTTCATCAGGCGCAACGCCTTGCGATATCCTTCCGGCATCGGCATGCCGAAATTGTGTGCAATGTTTTCTTTGGTGTTGGTTCCTTTTTCCTGCACGATAACAGTGACCGGTTTTCCATGAAATTTTGCGATTCCACCGATGATTGCCTTATCATCTCCGTAATTTCGGTCTCCATGAAATTCCATAAAATCCGTAAAAAGTGCTTCTATATAATCACTGCCGGATGGACGGTCAATCTTGCGTGAGATCTGTACACGATCCCAGGCTGTGAGGTAAGGGTTGATGCCAGCTGGATTAGAATCTCCTCTATCCGAATCACACTTGTCATTTGTCAGATTTTCAGAATCTGATCCCGGATGATCCGCGTGATGTAATTCAGCTGCATCCGTTCTGATCCTGTTTTCTGTTTTCCAGGATACCGCATGTATCTCCAGGATCTTACCAAGTGTTTCCTTCAGATTCTCACGCCTTACAATATCATCTACAAAACCATGCTCAACCAGAAATTCTGCTCTCTGAAATCCTTTCGGCAGTTTCTGACGAAGAGTCTGCTCAATGACACGCGGACCTGCAAAACCGATCAGTGCACCTGGTTCCGCCAGAATGATATCTCCCAGCATCGCAAAGCTTGCCGTCACGCCACCTGTCGTAGGTTCCGTCAAAACACTTACATAAAGCAGTCCGGCCTTACTGTGACGTTCCAGCGCCGCGGAAGTTTTTGCCATCTGCATCAGAGATGTGATTCCTTCCTGCATTCTGGCACCACCGGAACAGGCAAAAATGATAACGGGAAGTTTTTCCTCCGTTGCACGTTCTACTGCTCTGGTGATTTTTTCGCCAACTGCCCAGCCCATGCTTGCCATCAGGAATCTTCCATCGCAGACTGCGATCACAGTATCTCTGCCATTTATTTTGCCTTTGCCTGTGACAACAGCCTCTTTGAGCCCGGTCTTCTCCTGAAGTGCCTGTACTTTTTCCGGATACCCTTTGTAATTTACAGGATTTCCACCGATCAGATCCTGATTCCATTCCTCAAAAGTTCCCTCATCGATCACCATCTGGATTCTGCGATATGCATGTACACGGAAATATCCTCCGCATTTCGGACAGATATAATATCCCTGTTTTACATCCTCTGCGATGATGGCAGCTCCGCACTTGTTACATTTACGAAGAAGTCCTTCCGGTACCTCCGGCCTGGAAGCACGGACCGCACTATGGCTCTGTATTCTGGAAACAATTCTTGTCTTTTTGAACATGTTATCCAACTTCATGATCGTTCACTCCTGTTAATACCAAAACTATACGTTACTGTTCACTCCGTTTACAGTAACACTTTATTTATCTGCTTCCATTCTTTCGATGAATTCTACATCTGTATTTCCTGACTGAAAATCCGGATGATCCAGGATTTCATACTGATAGTCTACATTGGTATCGATTCCCTCTATGATCACTTCACCAAGCGCACTCTGCATCTTACGGATTGCTTCGGTACGGTTCTTCGCCCACACGATCACCTTCGCGATCATGGAATCATAATACGGTGGGATCGTATATCCACTGTACACAGCGGAATCAATACGGATTCCTTTTCCTCCTGGAAAATACATGTCCGTGATCGTTCCTGGTGACGGACGAAAACCTTTGGATGGATTTTCTGCGTTGATCCGGCATTCAATCGCATGCCCTGTCAGCTGAATATCTTCCTGCTTACAGGATAGTGGAAGCCCGGATGCAATGCGGATCTGCTCTTTGACAAGATCCACACCTGTCACCCACTCCGTAACCGGATGCTCCACCTGAATTCGGGTATTCATTTCCATAAAATAAAATCTGCCTTCTTTATCAAGAAGGAATTCAATCGTTCCGGCATTTTCATACCCGGCTGCTTTTGCCGCTTTCACCGCTGCCTCTCCCATTCTGGCACGAAGTTCATCGGAGATCACCTCACATGGGGATTCCTCGATCATCTTCTGATGATTTCTCTGAATGGAACAATCACGTTCCCCCAGGTGAATTACATTACCGAATTTATCTGCCATGATCTGAAATTCAATATGTCTTGGATGACGTACAAAATGCTCCACGTACATCGTAGAATCGCCAAAAGCCATCTGCGTTTCTTTCTGTGCGGTACGGAAACTTTCTTCAAAATCTGCCGGTGTATCAGCAACTCGCATTCCCTTGCCGCCTCCACCAAGAGCAGCTTTGATGATGACCGGATAACCGATCGTTTCGGCTTCCTTCATTCCCTCTTCTACTGTATAGATTGGATTTTTGCCACCAGGAATGATCGGAACCCCTGCATTTGCCATTGTATTTTTTGCCGCCTGCTTGTTTCCAAGACTTGCGATCACAGTTGACGGCGGCCCGATAAATGTAATATTGCACTGTTCACAGAGTTCCGCAAAACGACTGTTTTCGGAAAGGAAACCAAATCCCGGATGAATTGCATCCGCACCTGTAACGATCGTTGCACTGATGATATTTTCCATGCTGAGATAGCTCTCGGATGACGGTGCCGGTCCGATGCAGACTGCCTCATCCGCAAGCTGAGTATGAAGTGCATCTCTGTCTGCCTCTGAATAAACAGCAACCGTCTCTATTCCCATTTCTCTGCATGCGCGGATGATCCGTACTGCAATCTCCCCTCGATTCGCAATCAGCACTTTTTTAATCATAGTGTGTCACCTATCCAATCATAAAAGTCAGTTCTGCATCAACTACCACTTTGCCGTCAACACTTGCAACTGCATGACCGACACCAACCGGTCCTTTGCATTTGATGATCGTTGTTTCCAGACGGAGTTTATCCCCCGGAACAACTTTTCCACGGAATCTGCAGTTCTTGATCCCGCCAAAGTATGCAATCTTGCCTTTGTTTTCTTCCAGGCTTAAGATTGCCACAGCGCCTGTCTGCGCAAGAGCTTCCACCATCAGGACACCCGGCATTACCGGTTCCTGTGGGAAATGTCCTTTAAAAAAGTCCTCACGGAAAGTCACACATTTATAACCGACAGCAAATTTGCCCGGCTCATAATCCTCGATATAATCCACAAGAAGAAATGGATGTCTGTGAGGAAGAATCTGTTCAATTTCTTTTATCCCTAATTTATTCATAATCTATACTCCTACAATGGAAACTTCGTTTATCCACACTAATTTCTCTGTACATTCGAATGATCCACATTTTTTCAGGTTTATACCCTGAATTTATACAATCCGGAACAACGGCTGTCCATACTCTACTGCCTGTCCGTTTTCCACATAAATTTCCGCAACTTTACCGTCAAAATCACTTTCAATCTCGTTCATCAGTTTCATTGCTTCCACGATGGCAAGCGTCTGACCTTTTTTGACCTGATCTCCAACAGAAACAAACGGATCTGCATCCTCGGCAGGTGCTGCATAAAAAGTTCCCACAAGAGGAGATTTTATAAGCATACCCTCTGGTTCACCATCTGCAATATCTTTCTCCATCTTTGCTTCTGATTCCGTGATCTGTCCCAACGGCTGCACTGTTTGGAGTCCCATAACCGGTACATTAGAAGAATTTCCCGTAACCACTACAGTTTCTTTTTTCTTCTTCAGATGAATGCTGGTTCCATTTTCTTCATAAGCAAAGTCTGTCAGATCAGAATCTGATACTGTCTTTATTAATGTAAGAAGATTTTCAAATTCCATAATTATCAGCCCTCATATTTCTTTACAAGAAGTGTTGCATTGTGTCCGCCAAAGCCAAGAGAATTGCTCATTGCATAATGGATCTCTTTTTCTACCGGAGCACCGATCGCATAGTTCAGATCACACTCTTCGTCCGGATCTGTTGTTCCAACTGTCTGGTGGATAAATCCCTCTTCCAGAGATTTAACGCAGGTCACAAATTCCACTCCACCGGCTGCACCAAGAAGATGTCCAATCATGGATTTTGTAGAATTTACAACCAGATTTTTTGCCGCATCTCCAAATGCTTTGTGGATCGCTCTTGTCTCAAACAGGTCATTGTGATGCGTACTCGTTCCATGCGCGTTAATGTATTCTACCTCAGATGGCTGAACACCCGCTTCTTCCATTGCAAGTTCCATTGCTCTGGCTGCGCCTGCTCCGTCCTCTGCAGGAGAAGTGATGTGGAAAGCATCTGCTGTTGCACCGTAGCCAACCAGCTCGGCATAGATTCTTGCTCCTCTTGCCTTCGCATGCTCCAGTTCCTCAAGAACTACGATTCCGGCACCTTCACCGAGAACAAAACCGCTTCTTTCTTTATCAAAAGGAATAGATGCTCTTGCAGCATCTTCGGTCTTGGTCAGTGCAGTAAGTGCGGTAAAGCCAGCCACTCCTGTCGGACAGATGCAGCTTTCGGTTCCACCTGCAAGCATAACTTCAGCATCACCATACTGGATCGCACGGAACGCATCTCCGATGCTGTGTGTTCCGGATGCACAGGCTGTCACAACATCTGTACATTTGCCGCGGAGTCCCAGCTGAATAGAAATATTTCCTGCAGCCATGTTGGAGATCATCATCGGAACCATCAGTGGATTTACTTTTCCAGGTCCCTTAGTGAGGATCTTTTCATAGTTGTTTTCTACCTGCGGAAGACTTCCGATACCAGAACCAACAATAACACCCACACGGAAAGAATCCTCTTTTTCCATATCAAGGCCAGCATCCTCAAAAGCTTCTTTTGCTGCTGTTACAGCATACTGACAGAACGGGTCCATACGTCTTGCGGCTCTCGGATCTATATGATCTTTTGCATTAAAATCTTTAACCTCTGCAGCGATCTTTACCTTGTAATCTGTTGTATCAAATTTTGTGATCGGTCCGATGCCGACTTTTCCTTCGCGGATTCCTGCCCAGAAATCCTCAACATTATTTCCAATAGGAGTAACGGCGCCAAGTCCTGTTACAACTACTCTTCTCTTACTCATATGACCATTCCTCCATCAACCTGAATTACCTGTCCGGTAATGTATGCTGCATCGTCAGATGCCAGAAAAGCTACTGTCTTTGCGATGTCTTCCGGTTTTCCAAAATGTCCCAGCGGGATCTGTGCCGCAGTCGCTTTTTTTACTTCTTCAGATAATACTGCTGTCATCTCTGTCTCAATAAATCCCGGTGCAACTGCATTGACCGTAACACCGCGGGATGCAAGTTCCCTTGCTGCACTTTTGGTCATACCAATGATTCCTGCTTTGGACGCTGCATAGTTTGCCTGTCCTGCATTTCCTGCAATTCCAACTACAGATGCCATGCTGATGATGCGTCCACTGCGCTGACGGAGCATCTGTCTGGAAACAAAACGCATCATGTTGAAAGTTCCCTTGAGGTTGACATCGATCACCTGATCGAAATCTTCTTCGGACATTCCCATCAGAAGACCATCCTTGGTGATTCCGGCATTGTTCACCAGAATATCAATACTTCCATGAGTTTTTACGATGTCCTTTACGGCACTTTCACAGGCTTTGTAATCCGCAACATTCCACTGTCTGATCTCAGCCTCTCCGCCTTTTTCCTCAATCTCTTTCTGCACTTCTCGTGCCCGTTCCTCAGAACCGTTATAATTGATTACAACTGCTGCACCTCTGGAAGCAAGCTCCAGGGCAATGGCTCTTCCGATTCCTCTGGAAGCACCTGTTACAACAGCAACTTTCTTCTTACTCTGCTCTGCCACTTATTTCTCTCCTCTCGGCATCTGCTGTGACCAGATGTACCTTTATCCGGTCTTATCAAATTTTATTTCAATTCCTCACACACCTGAACTGCTTCTTCCCAGCTGCCAATGTGATAAGCTTTTACATTTTTATCAATCTTACGAAGGAAACCTGTCAGGGTTTTGCCCGGTCCAATCTCAACGAAGGTGTCCACACCTTCACGAAGCATGGTCTCCACACTCTGCTGCCAACGGACAGATCCACTGACCTGATCCACCAGAAGCCCTTCGATTCTTCCACAGTCTGTGATCACTTCTGCATTAATGTTCGCCACATATGGGATCTTCAGAGGATTCATGCTGACTCTGGCAAAAACCTTTGCCAGCTCTTCTCCTGCAGGTCTCATCATCGGTGAATGGAATGGTCCGCTCACCTTAAGCGGAAGTACTCTTCTTGCTCCTGCTTCTTTTAAAGCAGTTCCTGCCTCAGCAACCGCAGCTGCCTCACCAGTGATAACGATCTGTCCCGGACAGTTGTAGTTTGCAATAGAAACGCCCTCTCGGCCATTTAAAACATCCTCGATCACCGCTGCATCCATTCCGAGTACTGCGGACATTGCGCCGCTTCCTTCCGGTGCTGCATGCTCCATAAAGATTCCTCTGGAACGCACTGTGCGGATTGCATCCAGATCACACATACCGCCAGCCACAGCAATCGCGCAATATTCTCCAAGGCTTAAACCTGCTGTCATATCTGCATGAAGTCCCATGGATTCAACCGCTCTTGTCATTGCCAGACAGGCAGTCACCATTGCAACCTGTGTATATTCTGTTTTATCCAGAAGATCATTTTCTTCAAAGCAAAGCTTCTTAAGGTCGAGATTCACTGCCTCAGATGCCTGGTCAAATATTGTCCTGGATAAAGGACTTTTCTCATAAAAGTCTTTTCCCATTCCAACTGCCTGCGCGCCCTGTCCCGGATAAATAAAAGCAATCTTACTCATTTACACTTACTCCATTCATCAGTCTGCATGCATCGGATACAGTAGATTTAATAATATCCTCACAGGAACGTTCCTCTTTGATCATACCTGCGATCTGTCCTGCCATCAGGCTGCCATTCTTAGCGTCACCATCCTGAACTGCTCTTCTGAGACTGCCAAGAGTCATCTTTTCCAGTTCCTCAAACGGTGCGCCCTCTTTTTCCATTTCCAGATATTTGCGTGCCATATCATTGCGAAGAACACGGATCGGATGTCCCGTACTTCTGCCTGTTACACGGCTGTCGATGTCTTTTGCTTTAAGAATACTGTTCTTATAATTTTCATGGATCACAGATTCCTTAGATGCTGCAAAAATAGTTCCCATCTGGATTCCTCTGGCTCCCAGCATAAAGGCTGCTGCCATACCTCTGCCGTCTGCAATTCCGCCCGCTGCGATCACCGGGATATTCACTGCATCGACAACCTGCGGAACCAGTACCATTGTGGTAAGCTCTCCGATATGTCCTCCGGCCTCTGTACCTTCAGCAACGACTGCATCTGCACCGCAGCGCTCCATACGTTTTGCAAGTGCTACAGAAGCAATGACAGGAATGACCTTAACTCCGGCTGCCTTCCAGTCTGCCATATATTTTTCCGGACTTCCTGCACCTGTTGTCACTACCTTGATGTCCTCTTCCAGGATTACCTTTGCAATCTTGTCTGCTTCCGGATTCATCAGCATGATGTTCACACCAAATGGTTTGTCAGTCAGCTTTTTTGTCTCGCGAATCTGTTCTCTTACCCACTCTGCCGGTGCACCGCCTGCGGCAATTAGCCCAAGGCCACCCGCATTGGATACGGCTGCTGCCAGATGATAGTCTGCAACCCAGGCCATACCGCCCTGGATCACCGGATACTCAATTCCTAATAATTCTGTGATCTCTGTCTTCATAAATTTATGTCCTCTCGATCAGCCAGGTTGACGATTACGCCTGATGCTCTGTCAGATAGTTCATTACATCTGCAACTGTTGTGATCTGCTCAAGATCCTCGCTTGGGATTTCTACAGAAAATTCTTCCTCGAATGCCATTGCAAGCTCAAAGAGATCCAGGGAATCTGCATGAAGATCATCTTTAAAAGATGTCTCTGCTGTGATTGTTGCTGCGTCTGCTCCTAAGTTTTCTGCTGTAAGTTCGATAATTCTTTCTAACATTTTTGTTTTCTCCTTTTTCTGTTTGATTAAATTTATATAATTTGGGTTTCAGATTTCACTTTTATGATGAAATTCTGTTCCCCTTTTTGCCAATGTTATATGGTCTCTATTCTTCTGTATCTATTTAATATTGAGATATCTGATATCTACGAATTGCTTCATCACTCCGTGATGTCCCACTCCAGCACGCTGGCTCCCCAGGATAATCCTGCTCCAAATCCTGCCAGGACCAGCTTCTGTCCCTTTTTCAGGACACCTTCTCGATTCAGTTCATTCAGCATAATCGGAATGCTCGCGGATGAGGTATTTCCATATTCCTGAAGATTCATTGGAAACTTCCCGATATCCAGGCGAAGCCGCCTCGCAACTGCATCCACGATTCTCGCATTCGCCTGATGAAGAACAAACCAGTCGATATCCTCAAGGAAAAGCTCGTTTCGCCCAAGGACTTCCTGTATCACCTGCGGAACCTTGCGGACTGCAAACTGGAAAACATCCTTGCCATTCATGGTAATGTATTCTGTTTTTGTTTCTTTTGGATCCTGATCAATACTGCGTGCTCTTCCAAGCACTCCCGGTCCGGTCAGTGCCGGTCCGCCTCGTCCATCGGAATGTGAAACCGGCTGATAGCTTTTTCCTTCCTTCGCCTGAAGAAGAACCGCTCCGGCTCCATCTCCAAACAAGATGCAGGTTCCACGGTCAGTCCAGTCAACAATGCGTGAAAGACTCTCGCTTCCAATGATCAGAATCGTACGGTAGATTCCAGATGCTATGTACGCCTGCGCTGTATTGTAAGCGAAAAGAAATCCACTGCATGCAGCATTGAGATCAAATCCAACGGCACCCAAAGCTCCAAGAGCCTCCTGTACCTGGCAGGCTGTACATGGAAAAACCCGGTCAGCTGAGCCGGTAGCCACCAGGATCATATCGATTTCTTCCGGTGAGATTCCGGCCTCTTCGACTGCCTGGCGACCGGCCTCAACAGCCATGGAAACAGTTGTTTCCTCTTCTGCTATATGACGCCGTTCCACACCTGTCCGCTCCCGGATCCACTCATCACTGGTCTCAACAAAACCGGCGATCTCGTCATTATCCATGACTCGCTTTGGAACACAGGCTCCCGTTCCCCGGATGACACCGGTTAAGGTCTGTTCTTTATTCATAATAATTGTTTCCTCATATTCCTGATTTGTTTTGAGTTTAGAATATTTTGATTATCAAAGTATATATCCAAAAAAATTAGTTGTCAAGCATAATTTCAACAATTATTTTCTCTTTCCTTTATTTCTTTTTCTCATTTGTACGAATCAGACCAAACTCCAGAAACATGCTGAAGATATATGAGATTCCAAAAATCTGCCCGATTGATTTTGGTCCGCGGTATTCCGGAGGAAGAAGATATGCTGCTCCATTGATTTCTTTGAATTTCATCTCGGCGAGGACTTTGTGGAATGCCAGCATCACGGAGCTTCTGGTCAGGGTCTTGCTTGTCTCCTTACGTGAGATCAACAGTTCTCCACTGTAGTCTCCGTTTTTCTTATGCTTTACCATATAGGAAAATTCCAACCCGGAAAGCGTATAAAAAGTTTTTCCCTGATATGCAAGCACCCCTGCCCAGAGAAGCCCCTCTAGCTCCTCCATATTCCTTTGCTCCACGATTGCCTGATGGAGTTCCTCAATGACTGCTGTATTTGCTGACATAACGCTCCGCCTCTTCCTTCTGAACTTTTTCTGCTCTTCTTCTGCTCTTTCTTGTGACATGCTCCCACCACTTAAATCTCTGATTTTGAAGTGGGGGCTTCTTGCTCAATGGCTCTACTGAGCCAAGTATCTACAAGCTATCCTCGCGTGCCCCGCGATTTTTTTGCCCGGACACGGGCATATTTTCTTTCTTATTATCCGGATACGGACAGTTTATGCTGCCAGCATCCTTCTTGCCTCTTCGCGGATGTTGATTGCTGCATTTCGATCTCTGTCCATCTCATTCCCACACGTACAGCGGTAAACTCTTTCGGATAATTTCAGCTCTTTTTTTATCTTTCCGCATTTACTGCATTTTTTGCTTGAAGGGAAAAAG
>OBAI01000516.1_pt1 | contig 41649 bp, 35 predicted proteins | sample 1517461 | NCBI WGS metagenome assembly OBAI01 (sample SAMN04571696, study PRJEB22368) | human gut metagenome | biome: human gut; material: stool | host: Homo sapiens | place: Luxembourg | collected 2012-06-29
CGTGAAAAAAGTAAAGAAAAACACGAAGAATCGCGCAAAAAAACGCCTCCCGGGCTTTCCGGGAGGCGTCGGCGCGTATAAGGGTTTACCGCTTGATATCGTAGTTCATGTTCATCAGGTTGCGGATGGAGCTCACATCGTCGGTGATGTTGGCATCGCCGTGGATGGTGTGCTTGATGGCGCTGCTTGCCACGGCGAAGTTGATCATGTCCATGGCGCGGTAGTTGTGCAGCATGGCGTAGATCAAGCCGCTGGCAAAGGCGTCGCCGCCGCCCACGCGGTCGAGGATGTTAAAGGTGAACAGCTTGCTCTCGAAGGTGTGGCCGTCGTACCACATAAAGGCCTTCAGGCTGTTCTCGCTGCCGCTGTGGGCGTAGCGCACATGGCGGGCGATGCACTTGAGGTTCGGGTAGCGCTCAATGAAGTGCTGGAAAATCTCATCCTGCTGCTCGTAGCTGGGCTGCAGGGGCACGCCGTCCTTCCAGTCGCCCTTGCTGTGGTCGTTCTCGTCCTTCCACAGGTGGTAGGGCTCGATGCCCAGCAGCACGTCCACATAGGGCAGGCACTCGGTGCAGAAGTCGCGGGCTTCCTCCCAGGTCCACAGGGTGGAGCGGAAGTTGCCGTCGAAGCTGACGGTCAGGCCCTTCTTCTTGGCCACCTTGAGCATATCCAGAATGAGGGTGCGGCAGTTAGGGGCCAGTGCCGGGGTGATGCCGCTCAGGTGCAGCCAGTCGAAGCCGTCCAGCAGGGCGTCCAGGTCCACCTGCGAGAAATCGTACTCGGTGATGGCGCTGTGCTTGCGGTCGTAGATGACCTTGGAAGCACGGATGCCGTAGCCGGTCTCGAGGTAGTAAGTACCCAGACGGTTCGAGGGGGTCTCGTCCGGCTCGGTGAGGATCATGGGCGTGCAGTGCACATCGTTGGAGCGCAGCCAGCGCACCGCGCTCTTGCCCAGACTGTTGTTGGGCACCACGCTGAAGAAGGTGCTGTCCACGCCCAGGTTTGCCAGCGCCAGCGCAATGTTGGCCTCGCTGCCGCCATAGCTGGCCTCAAAGCTGGACGCCATGCGGATCTTTTCATAGTTCGGCGGGGTGAGACGCAGCATGATCTCGCCGCAGGTGATGAACTTCTGCCCGTTGGGTTCGCTGCCAAGGATGGGATTGTAGTGTTCCATAACGCTCCTCCTGAATATTGATAAGCTCACGAGCTCTGTTAACACATCGTTGTATCCATTATAATCCGCCGCAGCCGGGATTGCAAGCACTTGCGCGGAAATGCAAGAGAAAATAATCGCCCTTTTTTGGGAGATTTGACGAATTATACCCCCGTCAAATCAAAGCTGGGCGTATACTCCTCCTTCGCGCTGCTTTTCTGCTGCATGTACCCCTGCACAAGCCCCTTGTCCATGGCGTAGTTCACCACTCGGCGGTACTCGTAGGTGGTGATGCGCCGCCCGATTCCGTGCTCTGCGGCCTTGTAGAAAGGGGTATACTGGCTCATGACGCTGGGCAAGAAGCACCCCGGGTCGGCGTCGTTCCAGGCGGCCATCTGGTCCAGCACCGCAAAGCTGTCGTCCACATGGCCCGGCAGGGCAAGGTGCCGCAGGATGACGCCCCGCTGCAGGATGCCGTCTGCGTTGAACACCGGGTGCCCGGCCTGCGCCATCATGGCTTCAATGGCAGGCTTTGCCTGCGCAAAGTAGTCCGGCGCGGAGGAAAGCTCGGCCGAGAGGGCGGAGGACACATACTTTAGATCGGCCAGCCAGATGTCGATGTACCCGCGCCATGCTTCCACGCTCTCCACCGTCTCGTAGCCGCCGGTGTTGCACACGATGGGCAGGCGCAGGCCCTTTTCCCGGGCAATGTCCAGCGCGGCGATGATCCAGGGCCGCCACTGGCCGGGCGTGACCAGATTGATGTTGTGGGCACCCTGCGCCTGTAAGTTCAGAAAAATCTCGGCCAGATGCTCCACCGTGATCTCCTTGCCCAGCCCCTCCGCGCTGATGGGGTAGTTCTGACAGAAGCAGCACTTGAGCGTGCAGCCGGAGAAGAACACCGTGCCGCTGCCTTTGGTGCCGCTGATGCAGGGCTCCTCCCAGTAGTGCAGGGCCGCGCGGGCGGCTTTCAGGGTGCCGCCTGCCCCGCAGAAACCGGTGCGCCCGGCGGCACGGTCAGCCCCGCACCGGCGCGGGCAGAGAGTGCAGTGGGTGGGAACGGAAACGAAATCGCTTTTCGGCATAATATCCAAAGTCCTTTGCAGAAAGTTTGTCAGCCCCAGTATACCACTTTTCGCCCCGGACGTGCTATACTATAAGATAAGGAAAAAATAATACATGAAACGCAACATCTTTGCAAGGCCCCTGCGGCGGGCCGCAGGCAGAGCGCTGTTGGCGATGGAGGAGACCATGCGCACCGAGACCGACGAGATTCGTGACAACCTGAAATACCTGACCCTGCTCTCGCGGGATTACCCATCGCAGGCGGCAGCGGCCAGCGAGATCATCAGCACGCAGGCCCTGCTCAAGCTGCCCAAGGGCACCGAGCACTTCATGAGCGATCTGCACGGCGAAAACGAAGCTTTTGTGCACATCCTGAACTCGGCCTCCGGCGTCATCCGCGAAAAGGTGGATCAGGTGCTGGGCGAGGCTGTGCCGGAACACACCCGCGCCGAGCTGGCGACGCTGATCTATTACCCCAACGAAAAGCTGCCCCAGCTCAAGGCCCGCTGTGCCGACGAAGAAGTGCTGGACCAGTGGTATACCGAAACATTGCTGCGGCTCATCGATATCTGCCGTCTAGTGTCCTCCAAACACACCCGGGAGCATGTGCGCAAGTGCCTGCCCGCCAGTTGCGGCTACATTCTGGACGAGCTGCTCCACGCCCATTTCGAGGACCACGACAAGGACCTGTACTATGGTCAGATCGTGGGCAGCATCATTGAAAACGGCCGTGCCGACCGCTTCATCGTGCGGCTGTGTGAGCTCATCAAGCACCTGGCTGTGGACAAGCTGCACATCGTGGGCGATCTGTTCGACCGCGGGCCGCGCCCGGATATCATCCTCGATCTGCTCATGCGCCACCATAACGTGGACATCCAGTGGGGCAACCACGACGTGGTGTGGATGGGCGCGGCGGCCGGCAGCCCCATCTGCATCTGCACCGTGCTCAAGACCACGCTGGCCTACCACAACCACGGCATGATCGAGGATTGCTACGGCATCAACCTGCGCCACTTGCAGCGTATGGCCGAGCAGTATTACGGCGAGGACGACCTTTCCATCTGGATGCCCCACACCGACGCTGCCCGCGGCCCCTATACAAAAGGAATGCTGCACCGCTGTGCCGTGATGCACAAGGCCATCAGCATCCTGATGTTCAAGCTGGAGTGTCAGGTCATCGACCGCAACCCGGACTTCCAGATGCAGGGCCGGGATTATCTGCGTCGCATCGACTGGTCGAAGCATACAGTCAGGATCGGGGAAAAGGAGTATCCGCTGCGGGATACCTCGTTCCCCACCGTAGACCCTGCCGCCCCGGCGGCGCTGAACGCGGACGAGCAGCTGGTGCTGCGCAAACTGGTGAGCTCTTTCCGCCAGAGCGAAAAGCTGCAGCAGCATGTGGAGTTCCTGTACGCCAAGGGCAGCGTGTACCACATTGAAAACGGCAACCTGCTCTACCACGGGGCTGTGCCCATGACCAGCCAGGGTGCCTTTGCCATGGAGCGATTTGAGGGCCATCGCTACTCCGGCCGGGCCCTCATGGACTACTGCGACGCCCGTGCCCGCCGGGGCTACTATGCGCCCGAGGGCAGCGCCGCCCGCCAGAGCGGACAGGACTTTTTGTGGTATCTGTGGTGCGGCAAGCTTTCGCCGCTGTTCGGCCGCAGCGCCATGACCACCTTTGAACGGCTCTATGTGGAGGACAGTTCCACCCACACCGAGGTGAAGGACCCCTATTATACATGGTACAATGATGAGGCCGTCTGCCGCCGTATTCTGGCCGAGTTCGGCCTGCCGGGCTCGAGCCACATCGTCAACGGCCATGTGCCCGTGCGCGAAAAGAACGGCGAGAGCCCCATCAAGGGCGGCGGGCGTCTGGTGGTGATCGACGGCGGTTTCTGCCGCGCCTACCACGAAAAGACCGGCATCGCGGGATACACGCTGGTGTATTCCAGCCGCACCATGTCCCTGCGCACCCACCAACCTTTTGAGAGCGCCGAGAAGGCTGTGAAAGAAAACTTGGACATTATTTCCCAGAAAAACATTCTGGAAACGGAAAATCATCGCATCCTCGTGGAGGACACCGACGAGGGCGAAGTGCTGCGGGAGCGGGTGCACGACCTCAAACAGCTGGTGACGGCCTACCAGCTGGGCTGGATCACCGAGACCCGGTGCGAGGATCATGTGTGGTAAAGTGTGACGGCAGCATACTTTTTTGCCCGTTTTTCTGTAAAATTTCTGAAAAAGAAATCAAATTTTCCGAATAATCGTCGTGATTATGGGCAAAACAGAAAATAATGAAACTTTACCAAACAGGACTTTGCTTTTTTGTGAAAGTTGTGTATAATAAGATAGCTGTAACTGCGCGGCGCTGTTTGCTGTGCCCGCGCGGCAGCCAACGTAAAAATGCTTTCACGAACCTTAACAGGCCTGCTGCGACCGGGCCTTTGACAAGGAGATCATAAAATTGGAGAAATTTGTTATTACGGGCGGCAAGCCCCTGCACGGCGAAGTTACCATCTCGGGTGCAAAGAATGCGGCGGTGGGCATTCTGCCGGCCACCATTCTGGCTGCGGATGTCTGCGTGATCGAGAACCTGCCGGACATCAGTGACGTGGCGGTGAGCCTGAAGATCCTCAGCGTGCTGGGTGCACAGATCAAGATGCTGAACCGCAACACCTACGAGATCGACACCACCCACCTCACCGGTACCAATGTGCCGGACAATCTGTCCCGCCAGATGCGCGCCAGCTATTACTTCCTGGGCGCACTGCTGTCCCGCTTTGGCAAGGCACAGGTGGCCATGCCTGGCGGCTGCAATCTGGGCCCCCGCCCCATCGACCAGCACCTGAAGGTGTTCAGCGCACTGGGTGCAGAGGACAGCGTGGACTACGGCATGATCACCGTGCGCGCCAAGGAGCTGAACGGTGCCCACATCTTCTTTGATAAGGTCAGCGTGGGCGCGACCATGAACGGCATGCTCTCCGCTGTGATGGCAAAGGGTCAGACCATTCTGGAAAACTGCGCCAAGGAGCCCCATGTGGTGGACCTGGCAAACTTTTTGAACATGTGCGGTGCCGACGTGCGCGGCGCAGGCACCGATGTCATCAAGGTGCGCGGCGTGGAAAAGATGCACGGCTGCACCTACAGCATCATCCCGGACCAGATCGAGGCCGGCAGCTACATGGTGGCAGCCGCGGCCACCGGCGGTGACGTGCTGGTGAAGAACGTCACCCCGAAGCACCTGGAGCCCATCACCGCAAAGCTGCGCCGTGCGGGCGTGGAAGTGGAAGAATTCGACGATGCTGTGCGCGTGCGCCGCACCGGCGACCTGCTGCCGCTGAAGATCAACACCATGCCGCACCCGGGCTTCCCCACCGACATGCAGCCCCTGATGGGCGTGCTGCTGAGCGTGGCGAAGGGCACCAGCACCATCACCGAGAGCGTGTGGGACAATCGCTTCCGCTATGTGGACGAGCTGCGCAAGATGGGCGCCAACGTGCAGGTGGACGGTCAGGTTGCCGTGTTTGAGGGCGTGGACAAGCTCACGCCCGCGCCGCTGCGTGCGCTGGACCTGCGTGCCGGTGCCGCCATGGTGGTGGCGGGCCTGATGGCCGACGGCACCAGCGAGATCGAGGAGATCGGCCACATTGAGCGCGGCTACGAGAACATCGTGGAGAAGCTGCAGGCTCTGGGTGCGGACATCAAGAAGGTGGACCGCACCCCCGCAGCGCTGGAACAGGCACTGTAAACCGTTCATAACAAAAACAAACAGCCTGCTGCATCACGCGGTAGGCTGTTTTTGAGTACATCAGAGGTCCTTCATGGCAGAATTCATCTCGTTATATTCCGGTTCCTCCGGCAACTGCAGCGTGGTGCGCTGCGGGCAGCGGTATCTCATCGTAGACATGGGCAAGGGCGTGCGCACCACTTCGGCGGCGCTCAAGGCGCTGGACCTTGCCATCAGCGACTGCGACGGCATTCTTGTCACCCATGAGCACAGCGACCATGTGAAGGGGCTTTCCACCTTCCTCAAAAAGAACCCGCTGCCGGTGTACGGTGCGGCGGCTACGCTGGATTTTCTGGACGCCAACGGCATCGTGCCGCCCAGCTGCGAGCTGAACACGCTGGAGGGCAGGGAAGAAGACGTGGGTGCCTTTGGGGTGCAGAGCTTCCCCACCAGCCACGATGTGCCCTGTGTGGGCTACCGCATCCACACCCCGGACGGCAAGACCATGACCATCGCCACCGACCTGGGCGTGCTGACCCCGCCGGTGCACGAGGCGCTTTCCGGCTGCGACCTTGTGGCGCTGGAAAGCAACTACGACCTGCACATGCTGCGCACCGGGCCGTACCCGTACTATCTGCGCAGCCGCATCGAGAGCACCCGGGGGCATCTCTCCAACGACGAGTGTTCGGCAAAGCTGCTGGAACTCATTCAGGAGGGCTGCAAGCGGTTCGCTCTGTGCCATCTCTCGCAGGAGAACAATACGTCGGCATTGGCGCTGCAGACCGTGTTCAACACGCTGGGCGCAGCGGGCGTTGTGCCGGAAAAGGACTGCATCGTGCAGGCCCAGCGGCGCAACGAGATCAGCCCGGTATTGGAGTTCTGAGTAAAAGAAAAAGCAGCGCGTATGCGCTGCTTTTTCTTTTACTCATTTGCCTTTTGGGTGCGGATATCGTCCCCCGCAAACAGGCAGGGGACAAATGCCGAAAGGCGGCTGGAAATTTTTTCGGTATACAGCTTTTCCAGCAGGGCACCGTCGGTGATGTTGGTGGTGACGATGGTGGGCAGCTTTGCGCCCAGACGGTTGTTGAGCAGGCTGTACAGGCTGCTGATGAGGAAGGCTGAGTTGAACTCCGAGCCGAGATCATCCAGAATGAGCAGGTCGGCATTTGCGGCAGTCTGCAGCAGCGTTTCTTCCTCGTCGGCCGGGTCGGAGCCGAAGTGCAGGCCTTCGAGCTTGGAGAAAAAGTCCGGGCTGGAAACGTAGATCACGTCATAGCCTTTTTCCAGCACGATGCCTGCAATGGCAAGGGCGGCGTGGGTCTTGCCGAGGCCCGCGTTGCCAAAGAGCATCAGGCTCTCGCTGTGGTGGTCAAAATCTTCTGCGTAGCTGCGCAGATCGGCCAGCAGGTCGGCCATGTATGGACGGATGGCACCGCCCACCTTATCGTCGGTGCGGCTGGGGTAGTAGCGTAGTTCCATGGTGTCGAAGCTGGAAATGGACAGGCTGGACAGCGCTTCGATCTCCCTGCGGCGCAGCTGCTGCATCACCTTGTGGACGCATTCGCAGGTGCGGCCGTTCACGCTGCCGGTGTCTTGACATTTCGGGCAGGTAAAGTGCGGTTCCAGCGCGTCAGCGGGGCGGCCGCTCTCGGCCAGCAGGGCGGTCAGTTTCTGGCGGGCGGCGGCCAGGGCGGCGGCGGCCTCGGTGCGGTCTTTGCCCGCAGCCCCGGCCAGTGCACAGCGGATGCCCCGGATGCGCACTTCTTCTTCCGCGTGGCGCAGGGCGGGCACAGCGGCTTCGGCCTGGGCGCGGGCGTCCTCGGCGCGGGCGCGAGCCATCTGCCGCCGGGCGGCTACGGTACGCAGGGCTTCCTGATACAGTTCATTTTTGGTACGCATGGCTTCTCCTTATTCCGGCTTCTTTTTCAGCGGACGGCGGCGGGCGGCGTTCTTGAGGAAGTCGTTGCCGCTGGGGGCCTCGCGGTCCACCCGGATGTTCCGGCTGGCCCCTGCGGCGGCCACCGGGGCACGCACATCGTGCACGGTGCGCAGCCCCTTGGCGTTCCAGGTCTTGAGGATGCTGTTCCAGTACCACAGGTCGCGTTTCGGGCCCGCCTGCACGGCAGCTTCCTGCACCATGGCGTCGTCGTAGCCGTACACCTCATACCACCGGGCAATGGCCTTGCGGCCGCCCAGAGTCAGCTCGCTCTCGGCGATGCCCAGCAGGCCGCTGACGTACTGCTCACGGCTCTGGCGCAGGGCCAGCAGCTGCAGGTGAGCGTCGGCCTGCTCGCCGGTCTCCACGCCCTCGGCACGCCAGACTTTCAGCTCGTGCAGCACCGAAGCCATGGTGCGCTTGCCCCGGCCCGCCATGTAGGCCACGCAGAGCATGACCGTCTCGGGCGCGTAGCCCTCCTGCACATAGAGATTGACCAGCTTTTCCATCTCGCCGTGGGTCAGCGGGCGGCCAAAACCGGCCTGCGCGCAGTCGATCAGACTGGAGATCATGGGGTCGGTGCGGCTGGCGGCGGCGATCTCGGCCCAGGTCATGGGTGCGGGGGCGCTGGGTTCCTCGCCCGGGGCGGCGTTCTCCTCGTATTTTTCCAGCAGCCCTGCGCCCGCCCAGAAGGAAAGGGCGCTTTCGGCGCTGATGCGGCTGCGCAGCTTGAGGTCTGCACAGATCTTTTCCGGGTCGGTGATGCCGGTGGCCAGCACATACAGCGCCACCCGTACATTGTATTCCTCGGCGATGCCCAGCTTGGAAAACACCAGCTGCGGCACGGCAATGGTGTCACCCTTGAGCTCTTTCAAACGATAGATCATTCTTTTATTCCTCTGCTTGTTCTTCGGCGGGCGGCTCCCACGGGTCGCAGTCCATCATGTCCGGGCAGTGCTTCCAGCGGTCTGGCTCGGCGTTGAAGGCGTCCTGCAGGCACTGGGCGGCAGCGGCGCGGCCCTCGTCGGTCAGCGGGAACACCTGCTGCATCCGCAGGGCTGGGTCGGTCTTTTCCAGCGTCCAGGGGTCCGGCCAGTAGTCCACGGTGAGGATGGCTTCGTCCTTGATGGCACCCTTGCCGCCGTCGGGGTCGGGCACGCTGCGCTTGCCCGGGGTGAGCCGGTAGCGCAGGCCGTATTCGTTGCCGCTGTAAGTGTTTTTGCATTTGAAGTAATGCAGCAGGGGAACAAAGATCATGATGCAGAAGGTCCTTTCCGGCAAAAGGCATGGCCCTTTGCGCAATCAATTCTATTATAAGGCCACCGGGCCAAAATGCAACTGCTTTTGTGAGGACGAGGGCAAAAAAAGAGCACCCGACAGGGGCGCTCCTGAAAATCAATAGCGGTTATAGATCTGCCCACGGTTGCCGATGTCGATCACACAGACGACCAACTTGCCGTGATCGACCGTATAAATGATCCGGTAAGAGCCGACGCGCAGACGGAACAATTCAGCGTGACCTTTCAGCTGCTTGATATCACCGCGCTCCGGCAGTGCATGGATGGCTTGCATGATTCGGCGCTGCTACTCCTCGGGCTGCTTTTTGAGAAACTTGACCGCTGCTTTTTCATACAGGATCATATAGCTCATAAAGCAATGCCGAGTTCCTTGCAGACCTCGTCCTCGGTGTAAGTCTGGCCCCGCTCCGGGTCGTTGAGATAATGCTGATAAAGCTGCTCGCAGTAAGCATCATCGGCATCTTCATCTGCAGTCAGGCCCTGTACATAGGCGAGAACATAACCCAGTTTATAGGCAGGTACTTCGTCCAGAAGCTGAGCGATGCGCTCTCTGTCACTCATAAAAACACCTCCCAAACGATGCTTGAACTCTACGCTCATTGTATTGTAATTTGCGCGGGATGTCAATATAAAAATCGTGAAATTTGCGATGCTTCGTCATGAATAGGTAAAAATAAAAAACGGCAGGACGTCTGACAACAACGTTCTGCCGTTCATTTGGAGCAGGGTACGGGACCCGAACCCGCCGCCTGCTGCTTGGGAAGCAGCCGCTCTACCGGATGAGCTAACCCTGCATTGCTCATTTATTGTAGCAAAGCAGGGCGGGCTTGTCAAGAGCGAAACGGGTCAGTTCTTCTCGGCAAAGGTCACATCCACCACCGGCGTGAAGGGGTCGAACACCAGCCCGGAGATGCCGTCCGCGATCAGCAGACGCTTTTGCTGGGCCAGCAGCGGCACCACGGTGCAGCCGTCCAGCAGCTGGCGCTCACACTGGGCAAGCAGTGCACAGCGGGAACTGCCGGTCTGGGCGGCGCTCTCCGAAAGCAGCTGGTCATAAAGCGGGTCGTCGCAGCCGGTCAGGGAAGTCTCCCCGCCGAACTGCTGCAGCATCTGGTACACGCTGCCGCCCTCGGCCTGGATGGGGGCCAGTGCAATGGTGTAATTGCCGGCGGCAAGGCGCTTGGCGAACTCCTCCTGCGGCACTTCCTCAATGGAGAAGAACAGGGAGCAGTCCTTCTGCCAGGCACCGTTGATCTGCTCGGCCAGTTCAGTCAGGCCCGCTTCCTTCGGCACCAGCAGCGTCACGCCGGAAAAGTCCGAGCTGGCCATGCCCTGCCGGGCGTTCAGGTAAAGCGTGCGCGGGTCGGTGATGGTGGGCAGCGGGTCACCCGCAAAGGTGCGGTAGTCGATGCCGTCCACGGTCAGCCCTGTGGGCACAAGGCCCTCGGCGGCGGTGTACAGGCCGGAAGACGGCACCGTGACCGTCTCCCGCGCGATGCCTGCCAGCGCCTGCCGCAGCTCGGTGTTGGAGAACACGCTGCCCTCGGTGCTGTTGAACAGCAGTGACCATGTGGTGTCGGAGTAGCTCACCGACTGCAGCGCGGTGGCCTCGCCGGTGTCGTCCAGCGCGGCGGAGCACTTTTCGTCCGCGATGAGCTGGGCCGCGCTCTTGCCGGAATTGCTGGTGTTCTGCACCAGACGCAGGCTGCCGATCTGGGGCGCGGAAACGTCCCGGCGCAAAAACAGGCCGCTGGCCGTCCAGTTGTAGAGGTAAAAGCTGCCGCTGGAAAGGGTGGTCTTGGCGGTCAGGCCGTAGGTGCCCCGGGTGCTGTCGAAAAATTCCTCGTCGCAGGGCATGGCACCGGGCAGGGTGAGCTTGGAAAGGAAGTTGTCATCCTTCTCGCTCAGGCGGAACACCAGTGTCAGCGGGCCGCTGGCCGAGACGCCCAGAGTGCTTGCGTCGGCTTCGCCTGCCAGCACAGCGGCACTGTTTTCAAGGGCAGAAAACTCCACGGCATAAGGGGAATTCGTCTGCGGCTGGAAGATGCGCCGGTAGGCAAATACGAAGTCCTCAGCGGTGATGGCGTAGTCGGTGGAAGCGCCCTTGACGGCTCGGTAGGTCAGGCCGTCCTTCAGCTGGAAGGTATAGGTCTTGCCGTCCGGGGAGACGGTCCAGCTCTCGGCTAGATCGGGCACGATCTCGCCGTCGGAATTCTTGCGCACAAGGCCGCTGTAAAGGTTCTCGCAGGCAATGACGTCCGACGCGGCCGACGCCACCTGTGGGTCGAGATTTGTGGGAATGGTATCCACGAACCATGTAAAGCTGGCGGCACTGGAACTGCCGCCGCAGCCCGTGAGGGAAAACAGAAACGCAGCAGCAAGCACCGCTGCGGTAAAACGGAAGAAACGCTTCAAAAGAGATGACCTCGTTCTATGGTGATGTTCAAAGGCAGACGTTTCTTGTATACAAAAAGCGCTCTGCTTCGACAAGTGTAGCAGAAACGGCGGCAAAATACAATTGAAGAATTATGAATTTGCCGCGCTTTTTGGTGCAAAAGGGCTGTTTTCCGTTGCCAATTGCGAATAAATGGACTATAATGGTACAGTGAAATATCTCAGCACCCACGGGTGCGTTACATATGACCAATACTACGCAAGGAGGAACTGTTTTTATGCAGAAGGATCAGCAGAAGCTTGTCGATCTGATCAAAGGCAAGAAGGTGGCCTTCATCGGTGCCGGTGTCAGCCACAAGACCCTCATCAAGGAGTTCGTGGAGCTGGGGGCACACGTCACCCTGTGCGACCAGAAAAAGAGCGTGGAGGACTTCGGCGACTACGCTGCCACCATCAAGGAGCTGGGCATCGGCCTGAGCCTGGGCGAAAATTATCTGGACGGCTTCAAGGGCCAGGACATCATCATGCGCACCCCGGGTTTTGTGGGCTACTTTGAAAAGCCCCTGCAGGATGCCATGGCCGCTGGTACCATGGTCACCAGCGAGGTGGAACTGTTCTTCGATTTCTGCCCCTGCGAGATCGTGGCCGTGACCGGCTCCGACGGCAAGACCACCACCACCACCCTGATCTCCAAGTTCTACGAGGCCGCAGGCCGCAAGGTGCATCTGGGCGGCAACATCGGCGCGGCCCTGCTGCCCATGCTGCCCGAGGTGGCCCCGGAGGACGTGGCTGTGGTGGAGCTGTCCAGCTTCCAGCTCATCAGCATGCACTCCAGTCCCAACATTGCAGTCGTGACCAACGTCACCCCGAACCATCTGGACCACCACAAGGACATGCAGGAGTACATCGACGCCAAGCGCAACATCCTGCTGTACCAGAAGCAGCCCTGCCGCGCCGTGCTGGGCTATGAGAACGAGATCAGCCGCAGCATGCAGAAGGACTGCAAGGGCAAGCAGGTGTGGTTCACCCGCCTGCACGACACCGACAACGGTGCCTTCCTGCGCAAGGAGGACAACATGCTCTGCATGGCCGAGGACGGCGTTGTGACCCCGTTCCTGGCCCAGAAGGACGTGAAGCTGCGCGGCCTGCACAACATCGAGAACCTGCTGGCTGCTGCCGCTGCCGTGTGGGGCGAGGTGCCCGTGGAAGCCATCCAGAAGGTGGGCAGCACCTTCACCGGCGTGGAGCACCGCATCGAGCCGGTGCGCACGCTGGACGGTGTGCTGTACTACAACGACTCCATCGGCACCAGCCCGACGCGTACCATCGCCGGTCTGCGCAGTTTCAACCAGAAGGTCATCCTCATCGCGGGCGGCTACGACAAGCACATCCCCTATGAGCCCCTCGCACCGGAAGTGGTGGCTCACGTGAAGAACCTCGTGCTGATGGGCGCTACCGGCCCCCGCATTGAAAAGGCTGTGCGTGAGGACCCCGGTTTCAACGAAGCCGAACTGCCCATCCAGCACGCTGACAACATGCAGCATGCCGTGGAGCTGGCCCGCGCCTGCGCAAAACCCGGCGACATCATCATCCTGTCCCCGGCCAGCGCGTCCTTTGACCTGTACCCCAACTTTGAGGTGCGCGGCCGCGAGTTCAAGAAGATCGTCAACGAGCTGAAGTGATCGCGCAGGTCAACACGGAAGAACGCCGTGCCCGCTTTGCAAACGCCCGCCGGGGCAAACCGGTGCTGGGGGCAACGCTGCCGCTGGACCTCGCGCTGTTCGGCAAAAGCCAGCCCTGGCGGTTCTACGCCGGGCCCACGCTGGCGCTGGAACTGAGCGGCAGTATGGCATGGCTTGCCGGGCACGCAAACCCCGAAGAACTGGCCAGCTTTCTGGCCTTCTGCGGGTGCGAGAGCGTGATTCTGGACGAAGCGGAATGCCTGCCGCCAAACGGCTGGCAGAAAGCCGAGACGCTGACCGTGTTCGGCCTTGCCCCCGGCAGGACGCTGCCGCTGCCCGCCGCAGAGGAAGCCCGCTGGGCGCAGCTGACCCTTGACCGGGAGCCGCCTGCCATGGCGGTGGCCCGGGCGCTCTACCCGGCGGATACTGCCCGGCAGGAGGATTTTTACTCCGAACTGTGCTCAAAGCGCACCCGCGGCAAAGCCCTTGTATGGGCACTGCAGCGGGGGAGCGAGACGGTCTGCACTGTGGGTGCCTATGCCCTCGCCAACGGGCAGGCCTACATGGCCTGCGGGCAGACGGCCCGGCCTTTGCGCGGCAAAGGCATCGGTGGGCGCCTCATCGTCCGGATGGCAAATGAGCTTGCTGCAGAAGGGTACCGCCCGGTTTTTCTCTGCAGCCCGGAACGAGTGCACTTTTATACCCGGCTGGGATTTGCAAAGCTGGGGGAGTATGCAAAATATAACAATTAAGGAACCACTATAATGTCAATTCTGAACCACTTTTTCGATTACAAACCCGAAGTTCTGGCGCTGGACGAAAAGGCCATGGAACTGTGCCAGCCCTACTTCCGCCATATGGAGGAGATCCGCGATTTTAACCAGCTCAAAATGCTGAAAGCTTTCGCGGACACCCAGATGTCCTCCACCGATATGCTGGGCACCACCGGCTACGGCCTGTGGGATACCGGCCGCGCAAAACTCGAGCAGATCTTTGCCGAGGTGATGGGCGCGGAAGACGCCCTCGTGCGCAGCCAGTTCCAGAGCGGCACCCACACGCTGGCCGTGGCCCTGTTCGGTCTGCTGCGGGCAGGGGATACCCTGCTGGCTGCCACCGGCCGCCCCTACGATACGCTGGAAGGCGTCATTGGTCTGGACGGCAAGGGCAAGGGCACCGGCACCCTGATGGATTACGGCGTGAAGTATGACGAAGCACCCCTCAAGGCCGACTTCACCCCGGACTACGACCTGATCGCCCAGAAAGCCCCGGGGGCCAAGGTGTGCCACATCCAGCGCAGCCGCGGCTACCTGCAGCGCAATGCCTTTGATCTGGACACCATCAAAAAAATCACCGACACCGCCCGCGCCGCAAACCCGGAGATTATCATCTTCGTGGACAACTGCTATGGCGAGTTCACCCAGACGCAGGAACCGTGTCAGGTGGGTGCGGATATCGCAGTGGGCAGTCTCATCAAGAACCCCGGCGGCGGCATTGCCCCCACCGGCGGCTACATCGTGGGCCGCAAGGACCTTGTGGAGCTGTGCGCCTACCGCCTGAATGCTCCGGGTTTGGGCAAGGAGCTGGGCTGCACGCTGGAAACGCCCCGTGATATGTATCTGGGCTTCTACTACGCCCCGGGCGTGGTGTGCGAGGCCATCAAGACTGCCATTTACGCCCAGTGCATGCTGGAACTGCTGGGCAAGAACCCGGTGCCCCGTTACTGCGACGACCACAACGACATCGTGACCTGCTTTGACGCCGGCACCGCCGATGCCCTGATCGGCTTCTGTCAGGGCATTCAGGCGGCCAGCCCGGTGGACAGCTATGCCGCCCCGGAACCTTCCCCGGAGCCGGGCTACACCGATGAAGTGGTCATGGCAAGCGGCAGCTTTACGCAGGGCAGCACCATCGAGCTTTCCTGTGACGGCCCGCTGCGTGAGCCCTACACCTGCTACCTGCAGGGTGGCCTGAACTTCGCCGCCAGCCGTGCAGGCGTGCTGCTGGCCATCCAGAAAGCGTATTTTAAGGATTGAGTCAAGCCGATCAGCTCTCCCCGGTGCGGGAGAGCTTTTTGCGTAAAACAGTAGAAAAGGGGAAAGTATATGCCTGTTTTAAGTGGCCGTGTGGGTACGTTTACAGATTCCGTCATCCGCCGCATGACCCGCATCAATAACCAGTACGATTCCATCAACCTTTCGCAGGGCTTCCCGGACTTTGACCCGCCGCAGCAGCTGCTGGATGCGCTGGCAAAGACCGCCTACAACGGCCCGCACCAGTATGCCGTGACCTTCGGCGCGCAGAACTTCCGCGAAGTACTGGCCAAAAAGACCAGCCCTGCCCTGCACCACGAGGTGGATCCCAACACCGAGGTCTGCGTGACCTGCGGCGGCACCGAAGCCATGATGGCAGCCATGATGACCATCTGCAACCCCGGCGACAAGGTGATGATCTTCTCGCCGTTTTACGAGAACTACGGGGCCGACGCCATTCTTTCCGGGGCAGAGCCCATTTATATCCCGCTGGTTCCGCCGACTTATGAGTTTGATATTTCTCTTATCGAGAAAGGCTTTGCCGAGGGTGCCAAGGCACTGATTTTGTGCAACCCCTCCAACCCCTGCGGCAAGGTGTTCCGCCGGGACGAGCTGGAAGCCATTGCAAAGCTGGCGATCCAATACGACGCCTTTGTGGTGACCGATGAAGTGTATGAGCACATCATCTATGCGCCCGCTGAGCACATCTGCATGGCCAGCCTGCCCGGTATGTTCGAGCACACCATCACCTGCAATTCGTTGTCCAAGACCTACTCTATCACCGGCTGGCGTCTGGGCTACCTCATCGGACCCGCCGAGGTCATCGAGGGTGCCCGCAAGGTGCACGACTTCCTCACCGTGGGCGCGGCAGCACCCCTGCAGGAGGCTGCTGTGGCCGGGCTGCAGCTGCCGGAAAACTACTATAAGGAACTGCAGGCCCTCTACACCGCAAAGCGCGACCACTTCCTGGCCGGGCTGGACCGGGTAGGGCTGAAGCACAATATCCCGCAGGGCACCTATTTCGTGATGATCGACATCTCGGACTTCCTGGCTCTGCCGCAGTTCAAGGGCTGGACCGACCTCGAGTTCTGCGAGTGGATGATCAAAGAGATCGGCGTAGCTGCCGTGCCGGGTTCCAGCTTCTTCCGGGAGCCGGTGAACCATCTCATCCGCATGCACTTTGCCCGCGGCACCGACGTGCTGGACGAAGCCATCCACCGCCTGGAAAAGCTGGCAGACCTGCTGAAATAAAAGTGGGCTCGCCCTCTCCGTCATTGCTTACGCAATGCCACCTCTCCCAGAGGGAGAGGCAAGAACGTAACGGTTAGGCTTTTGGCTTTTCCCGTAGGAGAGCCGTCGAGCAAAAGCGAGACTGAGAGGGCGAGGACGCGTACAATAAAACGTTGTAACAACACAACAGCGCCGCAGGAGATTCTTGTCTCCTGCGGCGCTGTTTCCTTTCCCTTACTTCTCTATACACAAAACTCAGGCCGTTACGCGGCGGGGCATGGCTGCGGGCATCGGCTCCACGAGAGCCGGATGCATCCCTTCGCGGTAATCCAGGTCGCCCTGATCCATGCCGCGCAGCAGGACCTCGGCAGTTGCAATGTTGGTGGCGATGGGCACGCTGTGCATGTCGCACAGGCGGAGCAGGTTCTGCTCGGTGATGCTGGCGGCATCTGCCTTCAGCGGGTCGCGGAAGAACAGCACCAGGTCCACTTCGTCGCAGGCAACGCGGGAAGTGATCTGCTGCACGCCGCCCAGTTTGCCGGAGAGATAGCAGTGCACGGGCAGGCCGGTCGCCTGTGCCAGCATCCGTCCGGTGGTGCCGGTGGCAATGACGGTATTTCTGGACAAAATGGCGCTGTAAGCAGTGCAGAACTGCAGCGCAAGCTCTTTGCGGGAATCGTGTGCAAGAATGGCGATGGTCATAATGCTCTCTCCTTTGTTCTCAGTATAGTGTTGTGAGCGGCGGACGGTTTTATACGATTGAATGAAAAGCAGGTGAAATCGTTATCAAATTTTCCGATATAGTTTTACCGCACCGATATAGGGCTTGTCAAGAGGTTTTTTGGCATTTTTACCGTGTAAAACCGTGAAAGTAATACTTTAACTTTGTGATAAATGCAGAATTGTTGGATACAATCCTCCATGCAACAGAGCAAGATTTTATAAAAAAGTGAAAACATGATCCAAAAATTGTTTTTCGGATGAATACAACTTGCACGCGAAAAACAAAAAAGCAGACCGAAGCGGGCTGCATCGGTCTGCAGGAGAAAAAACTTTTCAAAAAATTGTATCAAGAAAGGAACAAATGGACAAATGACGCACGCGCCGGTCAGCGAATCTGTCCGTTGCCGTGGATGACGTACTTGTAGCTGCACAGTTCTTCCAGCCCCATGGGGCCCCGGGCATGCAGCTTCTGGGTGGAGATGCCCATTTCGCAGCCCAGGCCGAACTCGCCGCCATCGGTGAAACGGGTGGAGCAGTTGACATAGACGGCGGCGCTGTCCACAGCTGTCGTAAACAGATCGGCGTGGGCAGGCGTCCGGGTCAGGATGGCTTCGCTGTGACCGGTGGAGTGCTCGGCGATGTGGCCGATGGCATCTTCTACACTGTCCACCACCTTGATGGCCAGGATGTAATCCAGAAACTCGGTGTCGAAGTCCTTCGGCCCGGCCGGGGTGCCCGGGATGAGGGCCGCAGCGCGCGCATCCAGCCGCAGTTCCACCGGGTGCAGGCCCCGGGCCGCGCGGTCCGGGCCGAGACGCTGCGCGAGACGCGGCAAAAACTCTGCGGCGATGGCAGAATGCACCAGACACACTTCCTCGGCGTTGCACACACTGGGGCGGCTGGCCTTGGCGTTCTCGATGATGTCCAGCGCCTTGTTCAGATCGGCAGTGTCGTCCACGTACACATGGCAGATGCCGGTGCCGGTCTGGATGCAGGGGACTTTGGCGTTCTCCACGCAGGCGCGGATGAGCCCGGCACCGCCGCGGGGGATCAGCAGGTCCACATAGCCCACAGCGGTCATCAAGGCGTTGGCCGAAGCGTGGGTGGTGTCCTCGATCAGGCACACCGCCGTTTCGGGCAGACCGGCCTTGCGCAGGCCCTGCCGCAGAGCGGTGACGATGGCGTGGGCACTGCGCCAGGCTTCCTTACCGCAGCGCAGGATGCAGGCGTTGCCGCTCTTGATGGCAAGGGCAGCGGCGTCGCTGGTCACGTTGGGGCGGCTCTCGTAGATGATGGCGATCACGCCCATGGGCACGGCGGTCTTTTCGATGACCAGGCCGTTGGGCCGCTCCACCCGGCGCAGCACCTTGCCCACCGGGTCGGGCAGGGCAGCCACTTCCCGGATGCCCTGGGCCATGGCCTCGATGCGCTGTTTGGTCAGGGCCAGCCGATCCAGCATCACATCGCTGATGTGTCCTTTGGCGGCAGCCATATCCTCGGCGTTGGCGGCGAGGATAGCGGCCTGATTCTGTGCCTCGCACAAAGCGTCTGCCATGCCCAGCAGGGCGGTGTTGCGTGCGGCGTTGGAAGCAAGTGCCAGCGCACCTTTGGCGCTGCGGGCGGCTTCCAAAATTTGCTGTGTTGTCATAGGTCAGACCTCCTTATGGCCTGCAAAACGGGTGCCTGCGGGCTTGCCTGCAGCGATGTCGTACAAAAGCTCCGGGTGTGCGCCGTTGGCGATGACCATGTCTGCGCCGCTGCCGGTCACCATGCGGGCGGCACGCAGTTTGGTGGCCATGCCGCCGGTGCCGAGGGCCGAACCGGCCCCATCGGCCAGCGCCATCACCTCAGGGGTGATCTCCTCCACCAGTGGGATGAGCTTTGCATCCGGGTGGGTGTGAGGATTGGCCGTGTACAGGCCGTCGATGTCGCTCAGCAGCACCAAAAGGTCTGCCTTGGCGCAGCAGGCCACGATGGCGGCCAGCGTGTCGTTGTCGCCGATGGAGGTGATCTCGTCGGTGGCAACGGTGTCGTTCTCATTGATGATGGGCAGGGCACCCAGCTCCAGCAGGCGGGAAAGGGTGTTCTGGAAGTTCACGCGCCGCTCGGTGTGCTCCACGTCCACGCCGGTGAGCAAGATCTGCGCCACAGTGTGGTTGTAGGCGTTGAACAGCCGGTCGTAGGTGTACATCAGCTCACACTGACCCACAGCGGCACAGGCCTGCTTGGTGGTGGTGTCCTTGGGGCGGGCAGGCAGCGACAGCTTGCCCACGCCCATGCCGATGGCACCGGAGGATACCAGAATGACCTCGTGGCCCTCGTTTTTCAGGTCGCTGAGCACTTTGACCAGCTGTTCGGTGTGGCGGATGTTCAGCCGCCCGGTGGCGTATGCCAGGGTAGAAGTGCCTACTTTCACAACGATGCGCATGTTTCCGTTAACCCTTTCCCATTTCCTTTGTTTTGTTGTACGATGCGATCACCGCATCCATCACCGCGCCCCGCAGGCCATGTTCTTCCAGCACGCGGACGCCCTGAATGGTGCTGCCGCCGGGGCTGCACACGGCGTCCTTGAGCTCGCCGGGGTGTTTGCCGCTTTCCAGCACCAGCTTTGCGCTGCCCAGCACCATCTGGGCGGCATATTCCTGTGCTTTGGCACGGGGCAGGCCGCAGGCCACGCCGCCGTCGGCCAGTGCCTCAATGAACTGATACACCCATGCCGGGCCGCAGCCGGAAACGCAGCTGGCCGCGTCGATGAGGCTTTCCGGCACAGCGTCCAGACGGCCTGCCGGGGCCATGATCTTCAAAAATTCCTGTTCTTCCTCGGCGGTGACATTGGCAGAGCAATACTGGATCATGCCTTCGCCCACCGAAGCCGGAGTGTTGGGCATGATGCGGATGACTGGGAAATCTTCACCGGCCATCTCCTGGATGCGGGCGATGGAAAGGCCTGCCGCCATGCTGCACAGCACGAAGCGCCCCGGGCGCTCGTCCAGCGTGAACTTGAGCGGCTGGAGCAGCGCTTCCATCATCTGGGGCTTTACGGCCAGAAAAATCAGATCGCACCCCCCGGCCACTTCGGCGTTGGTGGCTGTTTTGCAGCCCAGCTCCTTGGCAAGGGCCTGCGCCTTGGCCGCGGTACGGTTTGCCAGAAAGACCTTCTTCGGGTCAACGGCCTTGCACACGGCGCGGGCGATGGCACCGCCCATGTTGCCGCAGCCCAGAAAACCAATGGTATCCATCATAAATCATACCCTCCCTTATGGCAGGCATTTCACGTCTGCTTGCTCCCATTCTAAGCGCATGGAGGGGTAAAATCAAGGGCCTTTGCTGCATTTTTGCTCAGGCTCGTGGAATTGACGATTCCGGGGCCGGAAGGAAAGGCTTTATTTGGCTGAAGTGCCCTTTGCGGCGGCGGAAAACAGCATGGCAGCCATATCGATGCCGTATGGCACACTTCACGGAGGAACCCGACGTTTTGCGATGCAGGGTGGAAAATCTTACAAAGAATTCAAAAAACAGCCCAAAAGGACACTTGAAATACTGTGCACTTTTGCGGTAAAATAAGATATAGACAATCTTCTCACGGGATTCAACCGCACACGGCAGGGAGACACTCTGCCGGGAAAGGATGGTTTTTGTGTCACAGACAACCAAACGGGCACTGGAGGCATCGCTGAAAAAGCTGCTGCTGGAAAAGCCCCTGAACAAGATCACGATCAATGATATCACCGAGGACTGCGGCGTGAACCGCATGACCTTCTACTACCATTTCAAGGATATCTACGACCTGGTGGACTGGATTCTCGTGGAGGATGCCGCGAAGGCGCTGGAAGGCCGCCAGAGCTTTGAGACCTGGACGGAAGCTTTTCTGGACATTTTGCACCAGATCCAGGAGAACAAGGTGCTGGTGCTGAACGTATACCGCTCAGTGGGGCGGGAGCAGGTGGAACAGTACTTTTATAAAATGTTGGACCCGATGCTGAAGGACTTTGCCGACCGCGAGTGCCGCGATATCACCGTGCAGGACGATGACAAGCAGTTCGTGGTGGATTTCTACAAATACGCGCTGGTGGGCGTGGTGCTGGAATGGGTGCGCCGGGACATGAAGACCGACCCGGCGGTGATCGTGGAACGTATGGGGCGGATGCTGCAGGGCGATATGCGCCGGGCGCTGTGCCGTCTGGCCAGCAACAAAATACACATGGTGCAGGAGAACTGAACGAAGGCCTGCGCGGCAAAATTTTATCATAATCTGCGCCGTGATGGGTTTTCCATCACGGTGCTTTTTCTGTTTATGGCAGGTTTGCCTTAAAAATGGTATGATGTCAGCAATAAAAAAGGATTTCCGAACATATCGCTTGGAGGAAAAGGATAATGAATACTTCGATTGAGAATCTGACACATAAAATGCAGCGCGCCGCCGTCGGCAAGATGGTGGACGTGGTGCTTTCTCATGCCGATAAAGATCGTCAGAAGACCATGGGCCAGCTGGTGGACGTGGCAAAGCAGTTCTACGGCGGGGCCTTCAGCGATGAGACCTACGAGCACGCAAAGCAGACCCTGACCGACCCGGACAGCAAGTGGTCCAAACTGATCAACTGCGTGCTGGACCAGACCGACCCCAACGTGGCCCGCACCATGGCGCTGAACCTGGGCTACGAGGCTTTCTTCCGCGGCACCAAGATGATCCGCGAGAACCGCATCAAGTACCAGTGCAACATCCCCTGGCTGATCCTGTTCGACCCCACCAGCGCCTGCAACATGCACTGCGTGGGCTGCTGGGCCGGTGAGTACGGCCATAAGAACAACCTCAGCTTTGATGATATGGACAAGATCATCACCCAGGGCAAGGAGCTGGGCGTTTATCTCTACATGCTGACCGGCGGCGAGCCGCTGGTGCGCAAGGCCGATATCCTCAAGCTGGCCGAGAAGCACAACGATGTGCAGTTTGCCATCTACACCAACTCCACCCTCATCGACGAGCCCTTCTGCAAAGAGGTGGTGCGTCTGGGCAACATCGCCTTTATGCTGTCCATCGAGGGCACCCCGGAGACCAACGACGCCCGCCGCGGCGACGGCCACTATGCCGCTGTCATGCACGCCATGGACCTGCTCAAGGAGCACGGCATCGTGTTCGGCACCTCCATCTGCTACACCCGCGACAACATCGAGGCCGTCACCAACGACGAGTTCATGCGTTTCCTGTGCGAGAAGGGGGCTCACTTTGGCTTCTACTTCCACTACATGCCCGTGGGCAACGAGGCAGCTCCTGAGCTGATGCCCTCTCCCGAGCAGCGCAAGTACATGATCCAGCGCATCCGCTATCTGCGCAGTGAAGCCTGCGATATCCCGTTCTACCCCATGGACTTCCAGAACGACGGCGAGTTCGTGGGCGGCTGCATTGCCGGCGGCCGCAACTACTTCCACATCAACTCGGCCGGTGACGCAGAGCCCTGCGTGTTCATCCACTACTCCAATGCCAACATCCACGACCAGAGCATTCTGGAGATCCTGCACAGCCCGCTGTTCATGGCTTACCACAACGGCCAGCCCTTCAACAAGAACCACCTGCGTCCCTGCCCGATGCTGGAGAACCCCGAGTTGCTGCAGAAGATGGTGCACGAGACCGGTGCCCACAGCACCGACCTGCAGTCCCCCGAGACGGTGGAGCACCTGTGCGAGAAGTGCAAGAGCTACGCCGCTAACTGGCAGCCCACCGCCGACGAGATCTGGTCCCACACCAAGATCCGCGAGAGCCGCTACGAGAACTATAAGGATTGGAAGCCCTCGCAGCCCATTGAAAAGTAATCAGCAAGGCATCATATAGACAAGGCAAAGGCCCCGCGCTCGAAAGAGTGCGGGGCCTTTGTGCGCCGCGAACGCGATACACAATAGAAAAGCCCCGCGCCTTTTCGGGCACGGGGCAAGGAAGATGCAGTTACGGCTTCTCAGCGGGAGGTTCCGGGGCAGCGGGTGCTGCGGCCGGAGCATCGTCGTCCGGGTCGCCAAACTTGTCATGATAGGTGCTGAGCAGGTCCAGCTCGTCGTTGCGGCGCAGGCCGTGGATGACCAGCTTTTTGATCACATCGTAGATGACGGCGAACAGCGGCACGCCCACGACCATGCCCACAAAGCCCCACAGGCCGCCGAACAGCAGGATGGCGAACAGTACCCAGAAGCTGGAAAGGCCGGTGGTGTTGCCCAGGATTTTGGGGCCGATGATGTTGCCGTCCAATTGCTGCAAAACCAGCACGAACAGCACGAACCACAGCGCTTTGATGGGGTCCTGGATGAGGATGAGCAATGTGGCCGGGATGGCACCGATGAACGGGCCGAAGAAGGGGATGACGTTGGTCACACCAATGATGACCGACACCAGCAGTGCACTGGGGAACTTGAAGATCGAGCAGCCGATGTAGCACAGCACGCCGATGATGGCGGAATCCATGATCTTGCCGTTGATGAAGCCGCCGAACATCCGGTCAGCGTACTTCACTTCCTCGGTGATCAGCTGCGCCCAGCGGGGGCGGACGATGCTGTGCAGCACCAGCTTGCCCTGCTGCACGAACCGCTTGCGGCTGGCCAGCATATACACCGCCACGATGATGCCGATGATCAGGTTCTTGGCCACCGTCACTACGTTCAGCACACCAATGGCTGCGCCGCTCACAATGTTCTGCATGGAGGGCAGCAGGGTGTTCTTGATCCATGTGTCCAGATTGGTGGTCATGGTATCGTAGGCGGAGTTCAGCAGGCTCATGATCGTTTCGTTGTTTTCAATAAACTCCACATGGTTTGCCCACTGCACGAACTTTGCAAAGTTGCGCTGCGCAGTGTAGTACAGGGAGGTCACGCTGGTAATGAGCTGCGGCACGATCATCATGACCAGCGCGTAGATCAGCAGCAGACCAAACAGGATGGTGAGTGCTACGGACAGAACGTTGATGAGCCCTTTCATCTTTTCCGGGATGAACCGGCGCAGAAAGCCTTCAATGGTGTTGCACACCGGCTTGAGCAGGTATGCGATGACGGCACCGTAGATGAAGGGCATCAGGATGCTTGTCAGCGTCGAGATAGCGTCGCCGAAGCCGTCAAAGCGGTAGATCAGGAAGAAAAAGATGATGCTCAGGGAGATCGCTCCGAACCCGGCCAGCATCGCGTACAGATAGGGTTTGATGTGCGGTTTTTTGTCCATCATGACAAACTCCATTCCTGCCGCGGGAAGCAGGAATCCCCGCGACACTGATTAAACTTTGTTGCTCCTGCGCCAGATATGCATCTTTTCGGCTTCCTTGATCAGGTCCTCACGGAAGTCGGGATGTGCCACATTGATCAGGGCTTCGGCCTTTTCCCAGGTGGTCAGGCCCTTCAGGTTCACGCAGCCGTACTCGGTGCACAGATAGTGGATGTTGGCACGGGTGTCGGTGACGACGCTGCCATTCTCCAGGGTGGGACGGATGCGGCTCTCCAGCTGGCCGGTCTTCTTATTAAAGAAGGTAGAGGACAGGCAGATGAAGCTCTTGCCGCCCTTGGAAAGGTAGGCACCCAGCACGAAGTCCAGCTGGCCGCCTGCACCGGAGATCTGCTTGATGCCGGCAGTCTCGGCGTTCACCTGGCCGAACAGGTCGATGTCCACGGCATTGTTGATGGAGATGAAGTTGTCCAGTGCGGAGATGCTGCGGATATCGTTGGTGTAGTCCACGGGGGCGGACATGCACTCCGGGTTATCGTTCAGATAGTCGTACATCTTCTGGGTGCCGGCACCGAAGGCGTAGACCTGGCGGCCCTTGTCCAGCTGCTTGCGGGCACCGGTGATCTTGCCGGCCTTGGCAATATCCACGAAGGCGTCCACGTACATCTCGGTGTGCACGCCCAGGTCTTTCAGGTCGCTCTGGGCGATCAGGCTGCCGATGGCGTTGGGCATACCGCCGATGCCCAGCTGCAGGCAGGCACCGTTGGGGATCTGCGGAACGATCAGGTTTGCCACCTTCAGATCGACCTCAGTGGCAGCACCGGGTGCGGCCATCTGGCCGATGGGCGGGTTGTCGCCCTCCACGATGCCGGTGACCTGGGAGATGTGGATGCAGTTCTCCATACCGCCGAGGCAGCGGGGCATGTTCTTGTTGACTTCCACGATGATCTTCTTGGCCTTCTCGCACACGGCACCCAGGTGCGAGGCGCTGGGGCCGAAGTTGAAGTAGCCGTGCTCGTCCATGGGGGTCACCTGGAACACTGCCACATCCAGCGGATCCGGGCTCTCGCGGTAATAGCGAGGCAGCTCAGAGTAGCGGATGGGGCTGTAGAAGGAGAAGCCCTGTGCAATGGCCTTGCGCTCAATGCCGCCCATGTGCCAGCTGTTCCAGGTCATGTGGGCAGCGGGGTCGTCGATCTGGAAGATCGCGGGCACCCACATCAGGATGCCGCCGCGGAAGTTGACGTTCTCCAGCTCCGGCAGGCGCTTTGCAAGCTCGGCGTCCACGGCAACGGGGGTATTCACAGCCCAGCCGTAGTCCACCCAGTCACCGCTTTTGACCAGAGCGGCAGCCTGCGCGGCGGTCATCTTCTTCTGAGCATACAGTTCCGTAAAATCCATTATAAACCATCCTCTCCTATAATAACATAAAGGAATTGTAAATTTATCATTTACCCTTCCTGTTCGGACAAATCTTTGCAGGATGTTTACCATCTGTTGGCATTTCCAACACAAGGCTGACACAGCCGGATGCTATCCTGAACACAGCCGGGGAAGGCCGGGGACCAGCAGCAGACCTGCGTAACTTAGTTATAACATTAACAATGTGCAGAATCAATAGTTTATCGTGAAAATTTTGGCCGACTGGCAATATGGACAAAATTTGTAACTTTTTTGGACAATTGTTTGGTACGACTAAAACAAAAATCTTTGCAAAAAGACTTGATAAAATTTTGACGATGTGGTTTACTTATAGCGTAGCAAGCAGCTGCCAGGCAGTGCGGCGTCGATTGTTTAAAAATTAACGATAAGACGCGCTCCAAAACGGCAAGGCTTGCACCCAGAACTGGAAAGTGCTATCATGGCAGAACCAAAATGCGCTTTTCACAGCGCTCAAGGAGGAAACGCCGATGGCAACAGCAGTCTACCCGGGTTCGTTCGACCCAGTCACCAAAGGGCACCTTGATATTATCAAGCGTGCCGCGAAGATCAACGATCACCTGATCGTTGCGGTGCTCATCAACAGTGCAAAACACCCCCTGTTCACCGTAGAGGAGCGGGTGGCCATGCTGCAGGAGTGCTGCAAGGGCATCTCGAACGTCAGCGTGGAGAGCTTTGACGGCCTGACCGTGGAGTTCGCCAAAAAGAAACACGCTTCCGTGATGGTGCGGGGCCTGCGGGCGGTCACTGACTTCGAAAATGAGATCCAGCTGGCGCAGACCAACCACGCACTGATGCCCGGCATCGAGACCATGTTCCTGGCCACCAGCATCAAGTGGAGCTACCTCTCATCCACCATTGTAAAAGAGGCAGCGTACTACGGCAGCGACATCAGCAAGTTCGTGACGCCCAATGTGGAAAAGGCCGTCAACGAAAAGTATGCGCTGATCCGGCAGGGGAAAGACCCTGAAATCTAATTTGCAGAAACGCCCATCGGCGTTTTGATAAAATGGCTTACGAAAAGTAACAATACACAATTCAGGAGGCTATTCACATGAAAAAGATCGTTATCGCATCTGCATGCCGTACCGCTATTGGCAAGTTCGGCGGCACCCTGGCAAACGTTCCCGCAGCTGAGCTGGGCTCCATCGTCATCAAGGAAGCTCTGAACCGCGCAAACGTCAAACCTGAGCAGGTTGATCACGTTTACATGGGCTGCGTTATCCAGGCTGGTCTGGGCCAGAACGTTGCTCGTCAGGCTTCCCTGAAGGCTGGCCTGCCCATCGAGACCCCGGCTGTCACCGTCAACGTGGTGTGCGGTTCCGGTCTGAACTGCGTGAACATGGCTGCCCAGATGATCGAGGCCGGCGATGCCGACATCGTGGTTGCAGGCGGCATGGAGAACATGGACATGGCTCCCTTCGCACTGCAGAAGGCTCGTTACGGCTACCGCATGGGCGCTCCTATGGGCAAGAGCGAGATCGTGGATACCATGGTCAACGATGCTCTGTGGGATGCCTGCGGCTTCAACAAGCACATGGGCATGACCGCTGAGAATGTCTGCACCAACGAGACCTATCAGAAGAAGTACGGCTACAGCCCCATCACCCGCGAGATGCTGGATGATTTCGCTTACCACAGCCAGCTGAAGGCTGACAAGGCCATCAAGGACGGCGCTTTCAAGGATGAGATCGTTCCTGTTGTCATCAAGGGCAAGAAGGGCGACACCGTGTTCGATACCGATGAAGGCCCCCGTCTGAGCGCTCCTGAAGTGCTGGCAAAGCTGAAGCCCGCTTTCACCAAGGACGGCATCGTGACCGCCGGCAACTCTTCCGCCATCAATGACGGCGCTGCTGCTCTGGTCATCATGAGCGAGGAGAAGGCTAAGGAGCTGGGCGTGAAGCCTCTGGCTACCTGGGTCGCCGGTGCTCTGGCAGGCGTTGAGCCCGAAGTCATGGGCCTGGGCCCCATCGCCGCTACCAAGAAGGTCATGGCAAAGACCGGCCTGACTGTTGCTGACATGGATCTGATCGAGGCCAACGAGGCATTTGCTGCTCAGTCTGTGGCTGTCAGCCAGGCTCTGAACTTTGATATGAGCAAGGTGAACGTCAACGGCGGCGCAATTGCTCTGGGCCACCCGGTCGGCGCTTCCGGCGCTCGTATCCTGGTCACCCTGCTGTATGCTATGAAGCATCGCGGTGCACACAAGGGCCTGGCTACCCTGTGCATCGGCGGCGGCATGGGCTGCGCTACCATCGTTGAGATGGACTAAGCGTTCCTTTTTTGAACTTTGACTGAATGACAGACCCGGGGCAGGGGAGGAACCGGAGAGCCTCCTCTCCGTCCGGGGGCTGTTTGTGAGAAAACTGATACATTTGAATTGGAGGTTTTCACAATGGCATTTGTAAAAACCGAGGTGCAGGGTGCAGTTGAGATCATTACCATCGACCGCCCCAAGGCACTGAATGCCCTGAATCCCGAAGTTCTGGCAGACCTGAAGGCAGCTTTTGAGGCTGTGGATCAGGAGACTGTCCGCTGCATCGTTCTGACCGGCGAAGGCGACAAGAGCTTCGTGGCAGGTGCAGATATCGGTTCCATGAGCACCATGACCAAGGCAGAGGGTGAGGCCTTCGGCAAGCTGGGCAATGATGTGTTCCTGATGATTGAGAGCTTCCCCATCCCCGTTATTGCAGCCGTGAACGGCTTTGCACTGGGCGGCGGCAACGAGCTGGCTATGAGCTGCGACATCCGCATCTGCTCTGACAACGCTGTGTTCGGCCAGCCGGAAGTGGGTCTGGGCATCACCCCGGGCTTCGGCGGCACCCAGCGTCTGGCACGTCTGGTCGGCATGGGTATGGCAAAGCAGCTGGTCTACTCTGCACTGAACATCAAGGCCGACGAGGCTTACCGCATTGGCCTGGTCAATGCTGTGTATCCGCAGGCTGAGCTGATGGAGAACGTGCTGAAGCTGGCAAACAAGATCGCAAAGAACGCTCCCATTGCTGTGCGCAACTGCAAGAAGGCCATCAACGGCGGCATCAGCCTGCCCATCGAGAAGGCGGTTGAGGTCGAGGAAAAGCTGTTCGGCGACTGCTTCGAGACCCACGACCAGAAGGAAGGCATGGCCTGCTTCCTGAGCCGCGAGAAACCGAAGCCCAAGGCTGTTTTCACTAACAACTAAAAGAATGATGAAATGATGTGCGCGCTGCGCAGGATGTTTCCGCTGGCGCGGAAATGATGTTGTCGCAGAAGCGGCAATGCAGCTATAAGGAGAACATCTTCTATGTGTCCGCAGACACACATCATTTTGCAGTGAAGCTGCAAAACATCATTTGTCCGAAGGACAACATCGTATTTGATGCAAATCAAATACATAATTGATTAAGTAAGGAGAGATATCCTATGAAGATCGGTGTTATCGGCGCTGGCACTATGGGCCAGGGCATCGCAAAGGCATTTGCACAGGTTGAGGGCAACACCGTTGCTCTGTGCGACATCAAGCAGGAGTGGGCCGAGAATGGTCTGGCAAAGATCAAGAAGGGCTACGAGAAGCTGGTCGCCAAGGGAAAGATGACCCAGGAGAAGGCAGACGCTATCGTTGCTGCCATCACCCCGGGCCTGAAGGAAGACCTGTGCGCTGACTGCGATCTGGTCGTTGAGGCAGCGTTCGAGGATATGAAGGTCAAGCAGACCACCTTCGGCGAGCTGGACAAGATCTGCAAGCCCGAGTGCATCTTCGCTTCCAACACTTCTTCTCTGTCCATCACCGAGATCGGCAAGGGCGTTAGCCGTCCGCTGGTCGGCATGCACTTCTTCAACCCCGCAGACCGCATGAAGCTGATCGAGGTCATCGCAGGCTGCAACACTCCCGCTGAGACCGTTGAGAAAATCAAGGAGATCTCTGTTGCCATCGGCAAGCAGCCGGTTCAGGTCAACGAGGCTGCAGGTTTCGTTGTCAACCGCATCCTGATCCCCATGATCAACGAAGCAGCCTTCATCAAGATGGAAGGCGTTTCCGATATCGCCGGCATCGACACCGCTATGAAGCTGGGTGCCAACCACCCCATGGGTCCCCTGGAGCTGGGCGACTTCATCGGCCTGGATATCTGCCTGGCTATCATGGATGTGCTGTACAAGGAGACCGGCGACAGCAAGTACCGTGCATGCCCGCTGATCCGTAAGATGGTCCGTGGCGGCAACCTGGGCTGCAAGAGCGGCAAGGGCTTCTACGTTTACAACGCAGACCGCACCAAGACCCCTGTTGACCAGCTGTAAATTCTGATAAACGTTTCTCCCGACCGTGGAAACGCGGCCGGGAGGAATTTGTTTGCACCGGGCAATTCCGGTAAATGAAAAAGACCCGTTAGGAGGATATAGCGATGGATTTTACTCTGTCCAAGCAGCAGCAGATGGTACAGAAAATGTACCGCGAGTTTGCTGAGAACGAAGTCAAGCCCCTGGCAAAGAAGGTTGATGCGGAAGAGTACTTCCCCAAAGAGACCGTCGAAAAGATGGGCAAGCTCGGCATGATGGGCATTTATTTCCCGACTGAGGTCGGCGGTGCAGGCGGCGATGTGCTGTCCTACGTCATGGCAGTGGAAGAGCTGAGCAAGGTCTGCGGCACCACCGGTGTCATCGTCTCTGCTCACACCAGCCTGTGTGCTGCTCCTATTTATGAAAATGGTACTCCCGAGCAGAAGGCAAAGTATCTGCCCAAGCTGTGCAGCGGTGAGTGGCTGGGTGCTTTCGGCCTGACTGAGCCGGGTGCCGGCACTGATGCACAGGGTCAGCAGACCTTTGCAAAGCAGGACCCCGAGACCGGTGATTGGATCCTGAACGGTTCCAAGATCTTCATCACCAACGCCGGCTACGCAAACGTCTTTATCGTTATTGCTGTCACCGATATCGTGCCCGACAAGAAGGGCCGTCCCACCAAGCAGTGCTCCGCCTTTATCGTGGAGCGCACCGACCCGGGCTTCTCCGTCGGTAAGGCTGAGGACAAGATGGGCATCCGCGGTTCTTCCACCTGCGAGCTGATCTTTGAGGACTGCCGCATCCCTGCTGACCGTATGCTGGGTGTGCGTGGCCGCGGCTTCCAGCTGGCTATGGCTACTCTGGACGGTGGCCGTATCGGCATTGCTTCTCAGGCTCTGGGCATCGCCGAGGGCGCTCTGGAAGAGACCGTTGCTTACGTCAAGGAGCGCAAGCAGTTCGGCCGCAGCATTTCCGCATTCCAGAACACCCAGTTCGAGCTGGCTGAGATGAAGGCACGCGTTGAGGCTGCAAAGTATCTGGTCTACGCTGCTGCTCTGAAGAAGCAGGAAGCAATGGATGGCAAGAAGGTCCGTTACAGCGTTGAGGCTGCTCAGGCAAAGCTGATCGCAGCCCGCACCGCAAGCGATGTGACCCGCCGCTGCCTGCAGCTGTTCGGCGGTTACGGCTACACCCGTGACTATCCCATCGAGCGCATGATGCGTGATGCCAAGATCACCGAGATCTATGAGGGCACCAGCGAAGTGCAGATGATGGTCATTTCCGGCGCGCTGCTGAAGTAAGGGAGGCAAGAGTTACAATGAAAGCAATTGTTTGTGTAAAGCAGGTTCCTGATACCTCCGGCAAGGTGTCCGTCAAGCCCGATGGCACTCTGGACCGTGCTTCGATGGCTACCATCACCAACCCTGATGACCTGAACGCTCTGGAGGCTGCTCTGAAGCTCAAGGACGCTACCGGCTGCGAAGTCGTTGTTGTTACCATGGGTCCCCCGCCGGCAGAAGGCATGCTGCGTGAGCTGCTGGCCCGCGGTGCAGATAAGGCTGTTCTGGTCTCCGGCCGTGAGTTCGGCGGTTCCGATACCTTTGCAACCAGCCAGATCCTGGCTGCTGCCGTCAATAAGATCGGCGTCGGCCCCGAGGACGTTGTGTTCTGCGGCCGTCAGGCAATTGATGGCGATACCGCACAGGTCGGCCCCCAGATCGCTGAGAAGCTGCATCTGCCGCAGGTCACCTACGTTGCCGACATCCAGAAGGATGGCAACACCCTGACCGTGAAGCGTATGCTGGAAGACGGCTACATGATGGTCAAGGTGCAGACTCCCTGCCTGCTGACCTGCATCAAGGAGCTGAACCAGCCCCGTTACATGAGCGTGAACGGCATCTTCACCTGCTACGACAAGCCGATGGAAGTGTTCGATTACAACGCACTGAAGGACGATCCGCTGATCGAGGTCGATACCATTGGTCTGAAGGGTTCTCCGACGAATGTCTTCAAGTCCTTCACTCCTCCGCAGAAGGGCGCAGGCACCATGCTGAAGGGCGACGATGTCGCTGCCCAGCTGGCTGGTATCCTGGCCAAGAAGCACCTGATCTGATGAAAGGAGCATAGGATTACAATGGCTGATTTTAACGAATACAAGGGCGTTTGGGTCTTCTGCGAGCAGCGCCAGGGCGCACTGATGCCCACCGATTTCGAGCTGGTGAGCGAGGCCCGCAAGCTGGCTGACGAGCTGGGCTGCGAGGTCACCGGCCTGCTGCTGGGCGACAACGTGGAAGGCATTGCCAAGGAGCTGGGCGGCTATGGTGCCGATAAGGTCATGGTCTGTGACAGCCCTCTGCTGAAGGATTACACCACCGATGCATACGCCAAGGTCGTGTGCGACATGGTCAACGAGTACAAGCCCGAAGTCCTTCTGATCGGTGCGACCAACATCGGCCGTGATCTGGGCCCCCGCTGCGCAGCTCGTCTGCACACCGGCCTGACCGCTGATGCTACCCATCTGGATATCGACACTGCAAAGTATGTTGACTTCCTGAAGGAGAGCTCCACCATCGACCTGTCCAAGCAGAAGTTCGATTACGAGGACCGCAACCTGAAGATGACCCGTCCTGCTTTCGGCGGCCACCTGATGGCTACCATCATCTGCCCCCGCTTCCGTCCCCAGATGTCCACCGTGCGTCCCGGCGTTATGAAGAAGGCTCCCTTCGATCAGGCCAAGGCCGATGCCTGCCAGATCGTGAAGCCCGCCTTCGCCCTGACTGCTGACGACATCAAGACCGAAGTGCTGAGCGTGGAGAAGGCCGCTGAGAAGCTGGTCGATCTGATCGGCGCAGACGTGATCGTCTCCGTGGGCCGCGGCATCAGCAAGGATGTCCAGAAGGGCATTGAGCTGGCTGAGCAGCTGGCTGCCGCTCTGGGCGGCGGCGTCGTAGGTGCATCCCGTGCCGTCACCGATGCAGGCTGGATGAGCGCTGACCATCAGGTTGGTCAGACCGGCAAGACCGTGCATCCCAAGATCTACGTGGCTCTGGGTATTTCCGGTGCTATCCAGCACACCGCTGGTATGCAGGATTCCGAGTGCATCATTGCCGTGAACAAGAATGAGGGCGCACCCATCTTCGGTGTGGCCGATTACGGCATCGTGGGCGACCTGTTCAAGGTCGTGCCCGAGCTCATCAAGCAGATCGAGGCAGCCAAGGCTGCTCAGTGATCGCCTGACGCGGCGTCTTTTCAATAGCATAGCCTGAATTGTGGGAGGGCGGTTCTTCGGAGCCGCTCTCCTTTTTTGTGTGCGGCAAACCCGAACCGGGGCTTGCATTCGGCAGAAAGCGGCGGTAGGATAAAGGGGCAAAGAATGCTCAAAGGAGGGGAACGGATTGGAACAGCAGAAACAGCGGCCGAAGCAGGGCCGCTCGCTGACCCGGAAGATCATGGAAGCGCATTATGTGAAGGGCAGTCTGACGCCCGGGGAAGAAGTTTTTCTCCGGGTAGACCAGACCCTGACCCACGATATCAACGCGGTGATGACCTATCTGGCCTTTGAGGCCATCGGCCTGCCCCGGGTGCGCACGGAGTGCAGTGTGAGCTACCTGGACCACAACCTGCTCTACATCGACCATAAAACGCCGGACGACCACATCTATCTGCAGTCGGCTGCGCGGAAGTACGGCGTGTGGGTCTCGCGGCCGGGCAACGGCATCTGCCATGCAGTGCATGCGGCCCGCTTTGGCGTGCCGGGCAAGATCTGCATGGGTGGCGACAGCCACACGCCCCACGGCGGAGCCATCGGAATGCTCTGCATCGGTGTGGGCGGCATGGACGTAGCCACAGCCATGACCGGTGTGCCCATGCGGCTGAAGATGCCAAAGGTGGTCAACGTCCGGCTCACCGGCAGCCTGCGGCCCGGCGTCAATGCGAAGGAAGTCATTCTGGAACTGCTGCGCCGGGTGAGCATCAAGGGCGGCCTGGGCAAGGTGTATGAGTATACCGGCCCCGGCGTGGAAACGCTGGAGGTGCCGCAGCGCGCCACCATCGCCAACATGGGTGCCGAGATGGGCGCGACCAGCTCCATCTTTCCGGCAGACGCACAGGTGAAAAAGTTTTTGACCGCACAGCACCGGGCCGATGCCTACACGGAACTGCTGCCGGACCCGGATGTGGTGTACGATGAAGTGATCGAGCTGGATCTGTCTGCGCTGGAACCGCTGGCGGCCTGCCCGCATCAGCCGGACAACGTGAAGCCGCTGCGGCTGGTGGAAAAGCAGCCGGTGCAGCAGGTGTTCATTGGCAGCTGCACCAACACCAGCTATGCGGATGTGGCAAGGGCGGCGCTGGTGTTCCGGGAACATCACGTCAACGAGAATGTCAGCTGTACCTGCGGCATCGCGTCCCGCCAGACCTACCGGGAATTGATGCGGGACGGCTACATTGATATGCTGCTGGCGGCCGGGGTGCGGATGCTGGAGATCGCCTGCGGACCATGCTGTGCCATCGGGCAGACACCGGCCACTAACGGCATCGCGGTGCGCACCTCGAACCGCAACTTCAAAGGCCGCGCGGGCAACCCCAACGCGAAAATTTATCTGGTCAGCCCGGAAAGCGCGGCGGCCACGGCCATCTGCGGAACCTTTGCCTCGGCCGAGGATGTGATGGGCCCGGATGTGGCACAGCTTGCAGCGATCCATGAGCCGGAACAGTATCTGGTGGATGACTCCATGCTGCTGCCGCCGCTGCCGCCGGAAGAAGCCGCCCGGGTGGAACTCGTGCGCGGGCCGAACATTCAGCCGCTGCCTGTGCCGGAAGCACCGGAAGACCATCTGGAAGCGCCGGTCAGCCTGAAAGCCGGAGATAATGTTTCTACCGACGACATCACCCCGGCCAGTGCCGAATTTTCCAGCATGCGGTCCAACATCCCGCTGATGAGCCGTTACTGCTACCATCGCTACGACCCGGGCTTTGCCGAACGGGCCAAAGCCATGGGCAAAAGCATCATCGTGGGCGGCGAGAACTATGGGCAGGGGTCCTCCCGCGAACATGCAGCCATCAACCCGATGTATCTGGGCGTGAAGTGCGTCCTTGCCAAAAGCATCGCCCGCATCCACAAGGGCAACCTGGTGAACCATGGCATCGTGCCGATGCTGTTTGCCGACCCGGCCGATTATGACCGCATCGGGCAGGAAGATGTGCTGGAGATCGAGCACTTCCGGGCGCAGATCGCCGCCCGCCGGGTGACGGTGCGGGACAAGACCCGGGGGTTTGCGTTTGAAGCAGTGTTGGACCTGACCGACAGCGAGGTGCAGGTGGTGCTGTGCGGCGGGCAGCTGCGCTATCTGAAGCAGCAGCTTGCAAAGGAAACAACGGAAAACTGACCGGCTCCAAAACGCTTCTGCGCCGGACGCCGAGAAAAGCATACGCTGCAATAAGCAATGAGAAGAAACAGCCGGAAAGGGAAGCTGGGAAAGCATAGCCCCCTTCCGGCTGTTATTTGCCTTGCACAAATGGTGATTTATGTTATACTTATTCTGAATAAGATGCAGGAGGAACCACTGTGGAGGATTACCGCACCATCCGGGGCACGGCCACCGGAGAATATGAGGAGAAAAAGAGCCGCTTCATCGCGTCGCTCTCGTTTGCCGACAGCGAGGAAGCTGCCGTTGCGTTCCTGGAGCAGGTGCGCGCCGCCAACCGCACGGCGCGGCACAACGTGTATGCCTACCGCCTGCGGGAGGGCAACCGGGAGCGCTATTCCGACGACGGCGAACCGGCCAAGACGGCGGGCACCCCGGCACTGGAGGTGCTGCAGCACAGCGGCCTGACCGACCTGATCGTGGTGGTGACCCGCTACTTTGGCGGGGTGCTGCTGGGCACCGGCGGTCTGGTGCGCGCCTACACCACGGCCACGGCCCGGGCACTGGAAAATGCCGAGGTGGTCACGGTGCGCAGCGTGGTGGAGCTGCAGGTCACGGTGGATTATTCGCTGTACGAGCGTGCTTCGCTGCTGATCGACGCGGCGGGCGCAAAGCAGGCGGCCCCGCAGTTTACCGACCGGGTGACCCTGTGCTGGCAGATGCCGGAACACACCGAAGGCCCGCTGCTGGAACAGCTGCGGGAGCTGACCCGGGGCAGCGCACAGGTGACGGTGTCGGACCCGTTCTATGCGCCGTTCTGAGCGGCAAACTGAAAAAGCAAGCATTTTTTTGTGAAACGACAGACTGTTTCCCCCTTCGACAGACCGGATGTGCTACAATTGCCGCGGGCGCAGCAATTGGGATCGGCTGTGCCGAAATTGCGCGGAAGGGAAGGGGGGAATGCGGACGAAGGGAGGAACCTGCATGAATGTACGACAGCGGACCGAGGAGATCGAACACCTGACCTTTGCGGACTGGGCGACCTTCAGCGACGCCAGCCGGGGCCGTGCGGTGCCGGAGGAACAGGACCCTATCCGGCCTGTGTTCCAGCGGGACCGCGACCGGGTGCTGCACTGCAAGGCCTTCCGCAGGCTCAAGCAGAAGACGCAGGTGTTCCTCTCGCCGGAAGGCGACCTTTACCGTACCCGGCTCACCCACACGCTGGAAGTTTCACAGATCGCCCGCACCATTGCCCGGGCACTGCGGCTGAACGAAGACCTGACCGAGGCCATCAGCCTGGCCCACGATCTGGGCCACACGCCCTTCGGCCACGCGGGCGAGCGGGCCCTGAATGAACTCTGCCCGGGCGGCTTCAAGCACTACATGCAAAGCCTGCGGGTGGTGGACAAGCTGGAAAAGGAAGGTGAGGGCCTCAACCTGACCTGGGAGGTGCGCAACGGCATCGTGACCCACACCAAGGGCACCTGGGCGGCTACCCCGGAAGGGCGCATCGTGCGCATGGCAGACCAGATCGCCTACGTCAACCACGACATCGAGGACGCGGTGCGTGCCGGTGTGCTGGACCCGGCGATCCTGCCAAAGGACTGCACGGCCGTGCTGGGCCAGACGAAATCTGCCCGCATCACCACCATGATCAACAGCATCCTGAAAAACAGCGACGGGGATGTGAAAGTGGGCGCAGAGGAGAACGAAGCCTTCCTGGCCCTGCGGGATTTCATGTACGCCACCGTGTATGTGGACAAGACCGCAAAGCGGGAGGAGCAGAAGGTGGATAAGGTGATCGGGGAGCTGTACGATTACTACCTGAACCACATCGACCGGATGTCCAACTTTTACGTTCAGCTGGCGTACCAGGAGGGCCGGGAGCGCGCCGTCACCGATTATATCAGCGGCATGAGCGACGAATTTGCCATCCGCACCTTTGAACAGCTCTTTGTGCCGCAGAAGTGGCATGTCCTGTAAAATAGGAAAGGTCGTTTGAAAGATCCATGATCCCACACGAATACATTGAAGAACTGACCCGCCGCACCGATATTGTGGAGCTGGTGGGCAGCTATGTGCAGCTCAAGCGCAAGGGGCGGCTGTACGGCGGGCTGTGCCCGTTCCACAGCGAGAAAACGCCCTCGTTCTACGTCTACCCGGACACCCAGAGCTTTTACTGCTTTGGCTGCGGCGCAGGCGGCGATGCCATCGGCTTTGTGCGCAAGATCAACAGCATCGACTACACGGAGGCCGTCAAGATGCTGGCGGCCCGGGCCGGTATGCCGGAACCCCAGGACGACGACAAGACCGGCCGGATGCGCAGCCGCATTCTTTCGATGAACAAGGAAGCGGCCCGCTTCTTCCACGCCTGCCTGAACTCCACCGTGGAGGAAGCCCGGCAGGCCCGGGCCTACTGGCGGCGGCGCGGGCTGGACGACAAGACCATCGTCCGGTTCGGCCTGGGCTATGCGCCCGACGACGGCCAGGCGCTGTACCAGTACCTGCGCGATAAGGGCTACAACCGGCAGGAGCTGGACGCCAGCGGCCTGTTCAAGCGCAGCCAGTCCGGCCGCGTCTACTGCCTGTTCTGGCGGCGGGTGATGACCCCCATCTTTGACCTGCGCGGCAACATCATTGCGTTCGGCGGCCGCGTGCTGGACGACTCCAAGCCGAAGTACGTCAACAGCCCGGAAACGCTGGTGTACCACAAATCCGGGACGGTGTTTGCGCTGCAGATCGCAAAGCGCAGCGCGTCCCGGCGGTTCGTGCTGTGCGAGGGCTACATGGATGTCATCAGTATGCACCAGGCGGGCATCGACACGGCGGTGTGCGCCTGCGGCACGGCCCTGACGCCGGATCAGGTGCGGCTCATCAGCGAGTATGCGGACGAAGTCATCCTGAGCTACGACTCGGATGAAGCGGGCCAGAAGGCCACCCTGCGCTCGCTGGAGATGTTCCGCAACAGCCCGGTGAAGGTGGGCGTGCTGCAGATCCCCGGCGCGAAGGACCCGGACGAGTACATCAAAAAGTATGGAGCTGAGCGCTTCAAGGCGTTGCTGGACGGCGTGGGCAACGCGCTGGATTTCCGGCTCAAGCGCCTGCGGGACAAATACGATCTGGCGCAGGATGCCCAGCGGCTGGAATATGTGAAGGACGCCGTGGACATGCTGGCCGAGCGTTCCAGCCCCACCGAGCAGGAGGTGTATGCGGGCCGTCTGGCCGAGGAGACCAACATCTCGAAAACGGCCATCATGACCCAGCTGGCCGCCGCCGTGAAAAAGGCGGGCAGCAAGCGCCGGTGGGAGAAAAACAACGCGGTGCTGCGCTCCGGCGAGATGGACCAGATCAAACTGCCCTACAGTGTGGGCGGGGGCAAGGCGCTGGGCATTGCCAGCGCGCAGCAGCGGCTGCTGGCGGCCATTTTGCGGGAGCCGCACTATCTGGACCTGGTCAAGGACCAGCTGCCTGCGGAACGGTTCATCCAGCCGCAGCAGAAAGAACTTTACGAGGCTATGCTTCGCTGCAGGCAGGAGGGCATCGAGATCAGCCTGACCACCCTGCACGCCTTTGTCAGCGAGGAAGCTTTGAATGAATTGAGCCACCTTGCGGCACAATACAGCGACGTGAACTGCACGCCGGATGATATCCGGCTGTATCTGGACCGCATTGCCCGGGGGATGCCCCTGGCCCAGAAGGCGGCGGAAATGTCCGACGAACAGCTGAACGATTTTATCCAGTCGATGCGCGAAAAAAAGCAGGGAAATCTGCCGCAAGAAGAATGATCCCGGCTTTCCCCTCCGGCTGGAGCAGGAGAGGAAAGGAGCAGGAATCATGCAGAAATTGTCGCAGACAGAAGAACTGGCCCGGGAGCTGGCGGCGCACGCCCGGCGGCACACCGTGACGCCGGAGCAGCTCAGCCGTGCCATGGACGAACGGGACTTTGACGTGGCGCAGCTGGACGAACTGTACACCGCGCTGGAGGCCCGGGGCGTGCATCTGGCGGAAGCTGACGACGAGCTGCCGCCGCTGGACGAGGGGCAGATCGGCAAGCTGGAGCACGAGCTTTCGGCCGAGGGCGTGGCGCTGGACGACCCGGTGAAGACCTATTTGAAGGAGATCGGCCGGGTGCCGCTGCTGACGGCGGAGCAGGAAGCCGACCTTGCCCGAGCCGCGCAGGCCGGGGACGAACAGGCCCGCCGCGCCCTGAGCGAGGCGAACCTGCGGCTGGTGGTGTCGGTGGCAAAGCGCTATGTGGGCCGGGGACTGCCGTTCCTGGACCTCATCCAGGAGGGGAACCTCGGCCTGATGAAGGCAGCGGAGAAGTTTGAGCCGGAGCGCGGCTTCAAGTTCTCCACCTATGCCACCTGGTGGATTCGGCAGGCCATCACCCGGGCCATCGCGGATCAGGGCAGGACCATCCGCATCCCGGTGCATCTGGTGGAGAGCATCAACCGGGTGAAAAAGGCGGCGGGTGAGCTGCTGCGCAAAAACGGCAGGGAGCCCACCGCAGAGGAGATCGCCGTGCAGCTGGAGATGGAGCCGGACCGCATCCGGGAGCTGCTGCAGCTGGCGCAGGACCCCATCAGTCTGGAAACACCGGTGGGCGAGGAAGAAGACGCCCATCTGGAGGACTTCATCCAGGATGAGGAAGCAGGCGTCCCGGTGGACGAAGCCGGGCGGCAGCTGCTGCGCCGGGAACTGCTGAACGTGCTCAAGAGCCTGACGCCCCGGGAGGAGCGGGTCATCACCCTGCGGTTCGGACTGGAAGACGGCCGCGCCCGCACGCTGGAAGAACTGGGGAAGGAATTCAACGTGACGCGGGAGCGGGTGCGGCAGATCGAAGCAAAGGCTCTGCGCAAGCTGCGGCACCCCAGCCGGGCAAAGCGCCTGCGGGATTATCTGGATGAATGACGATTTTAATTGCCGCCGCGTGCGCTCTGGCAATCAATAGCGGAAAATTTATTTTTTATATTTGCAGCTCAGAAAAGCCTGCGGGCTTTTCTGAGCTGCTTTTTCACGAGAAGGGGCTGTAGGGGACAACGGCATATCCGGCCTGCGGGCTGTGGATGTCGGTAGAAAAGTCATACTCCAAAACACAAGAGCAAAGATAGACAAATTGCACAAGGCGATTATGAACAGGAACGTGCAAAATAAAAAAATCAAGCCCTAAAACGGCAATATACTACACGTTTCCGGGCGTGCGAAAATGAATGGAAAAATAAATTTATTTCGGTGAAAATCTGAAAAATGGCTTGACAGCAAGACTTTTAGGGTGTATACTGCATTAGTATCACATAATGGACTAGTGCGCCAAAAAGGGGAGTGCACAGGCGGCAGCTGGAAGGGTCAAACCGGAAAGTTTGTGAAAAACGCCGAAACGCTCCCTTCGACGCGGGTCGAATTATGTGTGTCTGCTCAAATTTGACCCGTGTATACGACATCCCGTAGAGTATAAAAGTAAGGAGTGGTTGATTTTATGATGAAAGTCAAGCCCGTCAAGCTCGGCAAAACCGAGCGCATGAGCTTCTCCCACATCGACGAAGTCATCAGTATGCCGAACCTGATCGAGGTCCAGAAGAACTCTTATCAGTGGTTCCTGGACGAGGGCCTGAAAGAGGTCTTCCACGACATCGGCACCATTGAGGACTACACCGGCAATCTGGCACTGAGCTTTGTGGACTTCCGCCTGGACAAGGAGCCGAAGTACAGCATCAAGGAGTGCAAAGAGCGCGACGTGACCTATGCGGCTCCCCTGCGCGTCACCGCCCGTCTGCTGAACAAGGAGACCGGTGAGGTGAAGGATCAGGAGATCTTCATGGGCGATTTCCCGCTGATGACCGATGCCGGCACCTTTGTGATCAACGGTGCAGAGCGCGCCATCGTCAGCCAGCTGGTCCGTTCTCCCGGCGTTTTCTACGGCGATGCCAAGGATAAGGTGGGCAACGACCTGTACAGCGCCACCATGAACCCCAACCGCGGTGCATGGCTGGAGTACGAGACCGATGCTTCCAACGTGTTCTATGTCCGCATTGATAAGAACCGCAAGCTGCCCGTCACCGTGCTGTGCCGTGCACTGGGCCTGTCCACCAACGAGGACATCCTGAACTTCTTTGGCGACGATGAGCGCATCCTCGCTACTCTGGAAAAGGATAC
>OBAI01000532.1_pt1 | contig 40534 bp, 29 predicted proteins | sample 1517461 | NCBI WGS metagenome assembly OBAI01 (sample SAMN04571696, study PRJEB22368) | human gut metagenome | biome: human gut; material: stool | host: Homo sapiens | place: Luxembourg | collected 2012-06-29
GGAGGGCAAATGTAATATGCACCTATCGGAAATCTGGCATAGCAAGAAAAACGACAGTCGCTTATCCCGAACTCAGGTTTTATAGGCTTTGAACAAAACTTTTATAGGCTCTGAACAGAACTTTTATAGGCTCTGAATGAAACTTTTATAGGTTATGAACAGAACTTTTACAGGCTCTGAACAGAACTTTTATAGGCTCTGAATGAAACTTTTATAGGCTCTGAACAGAACTTTTATAGGCTCTGAACAGAACTTTTATAGGCTCTGAATGAAACTTTTATAGGTTATGAACAGAACTTTTATAGGCTTAAGAAAAAAATTATAGTATAGGGAAAAAACCGACCTGTACGGACGGAATTACGCAGCACGCCCTGAAAGGGCAGAAGCTCTTAGCCCAGGGCAGCGCCCTGGGTATAATGTCAGTCAGCAATGCGCCCTGTAAGGGCAAAAGCTTTAAAATACACCTAATAAAAATGGAAAATCCGTTGCGATATGTAAAGCTTTTTCCCTTACAGGGCGACAGGTTTGCGCTCATAATAACCCAGGGCGTTACCCTGGGCTAAGAGCTTCTGCCCTTTCAGGGCGTGCTGCTTATAGGGGCTTTCAGCCCGTGCCGACCTTACACTTCGAATCATTTCTTTTATAGCAGCAAGGCAATTAAAGACAAAGAGGAAAAAGAACGTGTGTACAGGTCGAATCATTTCTTTTATAGCAACATATTACTGGTCAGGATTCTCGACGAAACCCTGGTACTCGGGGACGAGCCCAGACATGATTGCGTCGTAACTCTTTGTCATCTGGTTCTTGATATTCTCGGCACCCTTGCCTATCGGCTGGATGGGCTCGTGAATAGTAAGACGAAGAGGATGCCAGAAAATCCAATACATGTCCTTCATGCGCGGCTTCACATCGAAACTGCCGTTGATGGTGAGCGGACAGACGGGCAACTGCAACTCGTCTGCCAACATGAAGGCTCCTCGACGGAATACTCCCATGTGACCAGTGAAGGTGCGGGCGCCTTCGGGGAAGACTACCAATGACATTCCTTCCTGTAGTTCCTCGCGGGCCTTGTCATAAGAGGCGCGTATCTTGGAAGGGCCGCTCTTGTCGACAAAGATGTGATGGGCATACTGGCAGGCTATACCTACCAAGGGCACCTTGCGGAGCGCCTTCTTCATCATCCACTTGAAGTTACGGCCTAAGAAGCCATAAATCAAAAAGATGTCGAATGACCCCTGATGGTTGGCCACGAACACGTAACTCTGATTCTTCTGCAGATGTTCCCTGCCTTCTACCTTGACTGGCAGCAGGAGAAGACGGATCCACAACTGCGACCACAACTTGCCAGGATAATAGCCCCAGAAATGGCCATTACCCAACATACAGCCCAAGACTGTGATGACACTAGTCAAAATGCTTGCCACCAAAAGGATTGGAAGACAAATCAACAACTGATAAATGCGATACAGATACTTCATTTGTGGTTCAAAAATTTTTTGAATGATTTTATTCGTGGAAAGTTATTTTTTTGAGAAGTTAGAGAAGTTAAAGGAAGTTATCACTCCCTTCGGTCGTTCGAGGAGTTAAGGGATTTCAGTGTGATAACCACAATCTCGGCGGTGGAACCGACACGGATGGGAACCACACCACCTAAGCCGGCGGTGGTAAAGAGCTGACAGCCCTCGCGCTCATAGAGGCCATAGTCATAGGGAGCAAACATCGTGGGACGTAATCCGAACACGGATATTTGTCCGGCATGGGTGTGGCCGCTCAGAGTGAGCTGCGGCGCCACCAACACCTCGCCTTTCCTGCCATACACCTGGTTGATGCGCGAAGGAACCATGTCCTCCCACTGCGTGGGGATGTGCTGAAGCATCAGGACGAAGTGGCCTGGACGGATGCCCCGAAGCGCCTTTGCCACATTGGCATGAGCAGGTTTCTTGAAGTTTTCTGTGCCCGCAACATAGATGGAGTCAGAACCGCGATGCACCACGGCGTGCTCGTTGAGAAGCAGATGCCATCCCATCTGCCATTCCAGCCGGCGAGTCTCCTGCTCCTGCCAGAGAGAGGTGAGCGAATCGGCATTCACATAATAGCTGTAGTCATGATTGCCCAGCACACTGTATACGCCGTCCTTGGCACGCAGGGCGGAAAGCATCCTGACGTAAGGCTTGAGCTCGGACGGACGGGTGTTCTGAATGTCGCCAGTGAAACAAATCATATCGGGATGCTGGGCATTGATGCTGTCGACATCACGCTGTGGCAGATCGCTGCGCCAACTGTAATAGGATCCAGCATGGAAATCGCTGAAGAGGACTATGCGATAGCCGTCGAAACTGGCAGGAAGCTGGGGCACAGCTATGGTGACGCGCTTCACCTCCAACTCACGGAAGCCATAAGTGAAACCATAAAGGAAAACGCCAACGGACAGGAGGCCCATGACAAAACCTATGAGCCGTCCCCAGTTGCGCCTACCCTTGAGTGCCTTCATCACACACCAGCCTACAAAACTGAACAGGGCATAGACGAAGACGGGAACGGCAAACAGCGCCATAACGACAAACCACACGTCTACAAGCACCGGACGGTCGGGCACGAAGTTGGGCTGTAGCGCTAAATAGCCACTATAGCCAATGACGACGGATGCCGGAAGCCAAAGCAACAAGCGCCTCGCCAAACGGCAGCGGCGCAGCTCATGACAGAAGCACCACAGATAAGGCAAAAGGGTGCCCAAGAGAATCCATATATATATGCGTGCTATCATTTCTTAATCAAACTACTCTGTAAATAACGGCGCATCAACTCGACGGGGATGCCACGGCGACGCGCATAGTCGCGCAACTGTTCTTCGTCAATCTTGCCCAGATCGAAATAATGGGCCTGAGGATGGGCGAACATCAGTCCCGACACACTGGAATGGGGCATCATCATGCCGCTTTCGGTAAGCCGGATGCCAATCTGCGACATGGTGAGAAGCTGGTCGAGCTCGAAGTTGACGCTGACATCGGGCAACGACGGATAGCCCACGGCAGGACGGATTCCCTGATATTCCTCACGATGAAGCTGCTCCATCGTGAGATGCTCATGGGGAGCATAGCCCCAGAAGTGGCGACGAACCTCTAAGTGCATCTTCTCGACCGTGGCCTCGGCAAGGCGGTCGCTCAGCACCTGCGCCATCATCGACAGATAATCGTCGCCCCTGTAAGCCTCCAGCACTCCTGCCTCGACGGAGGCACAAAACAACCCTACCCTGTCGCGTACGCCGCCAGAAAGAGGACGCACGAAATCGGCAAGACAGAGATTGGGGCTTCCGGCAGCCACTGGATGCTGCTGGCGCAACAGAGGAATGCGGGTGAACCTGGCTTCGGCTGTGTCATCTGCATAAAGCAGCAGGTCGTCCATGTCGGCATTGGCTGAGTAAAGGGCAAAGACCGCATGGGTGTGATAACGCCCCTGCCACGACTGCATCATGGCGGAAGCCTCATCACGCAGCCGTTGTTTCTCGGCCAAAGGTTTACCACTCATGCCCCAGGCATGATAGAAATAAAGCCAGTTGATGTAGGGTACTACTTCGTCTATATCGTATGTGAGGACCTGCGGGTGCATTCTTTAAACTTTAAACATTAAACATTCCCTCAAGGCATTTGTATTAACTTCTTAACGCCTCCTGAATTTTGCTTCTGGATTTAACTTCTGAACAGAATGGGCTGTCCCTTAACAGAGGCATCGAAAGCACCCTTGTCGTAGACGAGACGGCCATTACAGAAGGTCTGCTCCACTCGCCACTGGAACTCGTGGCCCTCCATAGGACTCCAGCTGCACTTACTCTGAATCTGGTCGCGAGTCAGTATCCAGGGAGCATGGGGACGAACGATGACGATATCGGCCTGATAACCCTCGCGCAGGAAACCACGCTTCTGTACTTCGAAGAGACGAGCTGGCTGATGAGCCATCAGCTCTACCATCCGCTCAAGGGTAAGCACGCCCTCGTCTACCAGTTCGAGCATGGTGACCAAGGAGAACTGAACCATCGGCATGCCCGAGGCAGCCTTGGCGCAACCTCCCTGCTTGTCTTTCCACTCATGGGGAGCATGGTCGGTACCTATGGTGGCGATTCTGCCGTCAGTCAGAGCCTTGCGCAATGCCGTGCGGTCGGACAGGGTCTTGATGGCAGGGTTGCACTTGATGAGCGCCTTCTTGGTAACATAATCCGCCTCGGTGAAATAGAGGTGGGCAATGACAGCCTCGCCCGTCACCGAGGAACCTGGCGTAAAGAGGTCGAGCTCGCGAGCCGTTGTGACGTGAGCGATATGCAGACGAGTGCCATACTCATGGGCCAGCTGCACAGCCAGACGACTACTCTCATAGCAGGCCTGTTCGCTGCGTATCGCGGGATGAAACTCTACCGCGGGGTCATCGCCATACCGCTTCTTGAAGGCTGCCATATTGCTGTTGATGATGTCGGTATCCTCGCAATGAGCCATCAAGGGCAAGTCGAGATCGTGAGCTGCCTGGAAGATGCGGCGCAGCGACTCAGCCTTGTCGACAAGCATATTGCCAGTGCTGGAGCCCATGAAGAGCTTGATACCGGGAATGCGATGACGGTCCAACTGGGAGAAACTCTCCACATTGTCATTGGTGGCGCCGTAGAAGAAGGCATAGTTGACATGACTTTTTTGGCTGCCGAGAGCCGTCTTGTCGGCCAGGGCTTCGAGTGTAGTGGTCTGAGGCACCGTGTTGGGCATGTCGAAATAAGAGGTGACGCCGCCAAAGGCTGCGGCCCTGCTCTCACTCTCGATGTCGGCCTTGGCGGTGAGTCCGGGCTCACGGAAATGCACATGGTCGTCGATCACACCTGGCATAACAAAACACCCCGAGGCATCGACTGTATTGTCGAAACTGCCACGAGGTGCTTCTTCGCCATTATAAATATGTGTTATCTGTTCGCCATCGACAACGAGGTATCCTCGGAATGTCTTTCCCTCGTTGACGATAGTTCCATCTTTAATCAATGTTTTCATACCTGCTTATTCTTTTTTTTCTGGAATGGTAGGACGCGCCAGGTCGTTGGGTGTAGGCGCTGGCGCAGCTTCGGGCGCAGGCTGGGCTGACACGGCAGGAGCTCCGGGCTGCATATCGCGGGTTCCGTTCATGATCTGCTCGTTCTCCTGAGCCTTCTGATAATAGTCCTTTACATAAGAGTCGTTCTTGAAATGGTCGGTGGCCTTGCTCATGATGTCCTCTATCCATGGAGTGAGCATGGGATACTGATTGCCCATGGTGACGAGGAAGAAGACGCCTGCTCCGAGCACATTGTCGAAGTTGTCGGTCACGAAAGTAGTCACCAACTTGTCTTCCTGTTCAGCCAGGCGGTTGGCCTCAGCTGTGAGCTGACGGGTCACGACGTTCATGTCGCTTCCGTTCATGATGGCCTGGTCGTGCTTATGCACAAGTTCGCGCTGCTGGTTCTGCAGCTGCTGATATTTCTTGAAGAAGCCAAACAACTTGTCGTTGAGAGGGCTTCCGCTTACCACCTGCTGTGTATCGTCAAGCTTGACCGTGATGGCTCCGCTCTCCAGGACAAGGGGCAACACGGGCTCATCGTCCATAAAGATATTGGCCATTCTTACAGAATCAAGTGTGCCGTCGAAATGGAACTGCCCGTGAACGACGTCACAGGAGTCGACACTCTTGAACTCTGCGTCCTTCAAAACTTTCAGGTAGAGCATACGTCCGTCCAAGGTGCTCACATTGGAAGTTCCGGTTATGTCGTAACTGTTGGCACACGATGTCAACGCCAATAAGGAAATAAATGCGTAAAATATCTTGTTCATAAGCTGTTTCTATTTCGGCTAACAAAAGTACAATGTTAAATTGAAGTACGAAAAAAAATTTATGCTATTTAATTGAATATTGCATGTATTTAGGTTTTATTTGCATTCTTCCTTTTTCAATTCATGCGAAATACGGTGTGTGGTGTACAATTCGATGAGGGCTGCCACCAACAGAAACACCACCCACTTGTTGTAGAAATAGGTGATATAGGTCTCGTAGTTGGAAAACCAGTTGCGGGCAAAGGCATAGACTGTGTCTACCATCGAGATGCCCGACAGCACGAAGAAGATGTCGGCCACTGCCTGAATGCGCTTCAGACGGTGAACCACCTGCGACGAGCCTTCATAGAGTTGCATCGATTGCATCACGCTGAAAGCTACCGTGCCCAAGAGAAAAAGCCAGCTGGTGTAAAGGGTCAGCTGGGGATAAATCATATAACCGAAGGCGAAGCAGCCTGCGCCTATCACCATCAACACTCCTCCTAATATAAAAATAGATGTTTGAATCTTATTCAGTTGTTTCATTGTCTTGTTCGTTGTCATTATTCGGTAAATCTGTACTCAGCACAAAAATATCCTCGTCATCAGCCTTCATGAAATAGCGCTCACGGGCTATCCGCTCGTAAGCCCTGCCGCCATGGTTCATCTCATGCCACATCTGGATGTCATTCTGATAGAGAGTGGTGTACTTGTCTATCTCCAACTGCAGGTTATGGATCTGAACTTTATATTTTATATGCTGCATGATGCTGTTGTCGTCGATGAAACCGACCACCAGCACGCCCACCACAATCACTATAAGATACTTATAATGAGAGAGGTAGTTCCATATTATACTCAATCTTCTGCTCATTAATTTATGAATTTGTTTGCAAAGATAATATTTTTTTGTTATCTTTGCATCATCATTTAAGAAAAAATAATGGAAGAATATATTGTTTCTGCAAGAAAGTACCGTCCGATGACCTTTGATTCGGTTGTAGGACAGAGCGCTCTGACCACAACGCTCAAGAATGCCGTGAAGAGCGGCAAGCTGGCTCATGCCTATCTGTTCTGCGGTCCAAGAGGTGTAGGAAAGACCACCTGTGCACGCATCTTCGCCAAGGCCATCAACTGCGAGCACCCCAAGGAGGACGGCGAGGCATGCAACGAGTGCGAGAGCTGCAAGTCGTTCAACGAACAGCGGTCGTACAACATCTTTGAGCTCGACGCCGCCAGCAACAATGGTGTGGACCACATCAAGGAGCTGATGGAGAAGACTCGCATACCGCCACAGATCGGAAAGTACAAGGTGTTTATCATCGACGAGGTACACATGCTCAGCTCTGCTGCCTTCAATGCCTTCCTTAAGACACTGGAGGAGCCACCACAGCACGTCATCTTCATCCTCGCCACCACCGAGAAACACAAGATTCTGCCTACCATCCTGAGCCGATGCCAGATATACGACTTTGAGCGCATGACCGTGCCCAACACCATCAACCACCTCAAGATGGTGGCAGAGAAGGAAGGCATCAGCTACGAGGAGCAGGCGCTGGCAGTAATAGCCGAAAAGGCAGACGGAGGTATGCGCGACGCTCTCTCGATATTCGACCAGGCGGTGAGTTTCTGCCAAGGCAACCTGACCTATCAGAAGGTGACAGAAGACCTCAACGTGCTGGACAGCGACAATTACTTCAAGCTGATAGACTGTGCACTGGAGAACAACGTGTCGGAGATGATGCTCCTGCTGAACGGCATCTTGGACAAGGGATTCGACGGTGGCAACATGATACAGGGTCTGGCACAGCATGTACGTAACGTGCTGATGGCGAAAGATGCCAAGACGCTTCCCCTATTGGAAACCAGCGAGGCTCAGAAAGCCAAATATCAGCAACAGGCTCAGAAGGTGCCTACACCATTCTTATATAAGGCGCTGCAGATAGCCAACAAATGTGACATCAACTACCGACAGAGTTCAAACAAACGACTGCTGGTGGAGCTCACACTGATAGAGATCGGACAGATCACCCAGCCCGAGGACAAAGACATTCCGAGTGCGGGGCGTACGCCCAATAGATTAAAATCCCTGTTTCAGAAAATCATAGCCCAGCTGAAGCCTGCCATTCAGGGTGCAGGTGCTGAGCTTAAAGGCAACGGTGAGGAGAGCAACGAAAAAACTCCTCAGACTGCTGTCCAGCCCCTTCATGCTTCGGAAAACAAAGCCAACAACGAGGCTGCCGATAACAAACATCAAGTAAAACCCATCAGCAAAGGCGCCGTCAAACTGGGAACCATCGGCATGACCTTCAGCAACCTGAAGAAAAACATGGAGATGGTAAAACAGCAGTTGAACCCTACCGCCGACGTGAAAGCCATCAGAAGCACTGATGACTCCGAACAATGCGAATTCAACGAAGACGCCCTGCAGTATCAGTGGACGGGAATGTGCGTACGCATGGCACAGAACAACAAAGAACTCATAGGTCTGTCGCACCGTATGCAGGCCATCAAGCCCAAGCTGACGAAATGCCCCAACATAGAAATTGTCGCCGACAACCAACTGTTGCTCGACGACATGCAAAACATTAAAAACAGAATCAGAAACACACTGGTTCGGGGATTGCACAACACCAACATCGTCATCTCCTACCGACTTTCTCACAAAGAGGAAGTCAAGAAGATTCTCAACAAGAGAGAGGTGCTGGAGAATATGAGAAAGGAAAACCCTGCCTTAGACAAGCTTTGCAATACGCTGAAGCTGGTAATGACATGATGGTTTATCGGGAGTTTAAGGAGTTAAAGGAGTTAAGACAACACATTTCCTCAAATGCTATTGTCTTAACTCCTTTAACTCTTTAAAAAATATCCTTTAAAAAATCTCCTTAAATCAGCGACATTCCCGCTTTCTCACATTCCTCGCGCATTTCCTCAGGCCATATACTTGCCTGAATCTCGCCGATGTGAGCTTTATGCAACAGAACCATACAGAGACGGCTCTGGCCGATACCGCCACCAATGCTCAATGGCAACTTGCCGCCAAGCAACTGCTTGTGGAAATAGAGTTTCTCGCGGTCTTCCTTGCCTTCCAACTTCAACTGGCGCAACAGACTCTCCTTGTCCACACGAATACCCATGGAACTCAACTCGAAACTTCTGCCCAATACAGGATACCAGATCAGGATATCGCCATTAAGACCTGGCAAACCATTCTCAGCCACCGTACTCCAGTCATCGTAGTCGGGAGCTCGGCCATCATGCTTCTTTCCATCGCTCAACTTGCAACCGATTCCCTCGATGAATACGGCACCATACTTCTCGCAGATGGCATCCTCACGCTCCTTGGGAGTCTTGTCGGGATACATATCCAACAACTCCTGGGCATGAATAAAGTAAATCTCTTTGGGCAGGAAAGGCTTAATCTGTGGATAATGCTCACAGGTGAGATACTCAGTGCGCAAAATGGCAGCATAGATGCGACGAACCACATCGCGAAGGAAAGCCAACGTGCGGTCTTTCTTCTCGATCACAGCCTCCCAGTCCCACTGGTCTACATAGAGAGAGTGAAGGTTGTCCAACTCCTCGTCGGAACGGATGGCATTCATATCTGTATACACGCCATAACCAGGCTCTATCTCATACTCCGCCAAGGTAAGGCGCTTCCACTTAGCCAGCGAGTGAACCACCTCAGCCTGGGCGTCGCCCAAGTCCTTGATGGGGAAGGTTACAGGACGCTCCACACCGTTGAGGTCATCATTGATACCTAAACCTTTCAACACAAAGAGAGGTGCTGTCACACGACGAAGACGCAACTCTGTAGCCAAGTTCTGCTGGAAGAACTCTTTTATCAACTTGATTCCCATCTCGGTCTGACGCATGTCCAGCAATGCCTGATAACCGATAGGCTTTATTAGCTTACTCATTTTTTGCATTAGTATTTAAAATTCTGTGCAAAGATACAAAATTATTATCATACTGCAACTATTCCGAACAATATTTTTATATTTTGTTAATCATTTTATCCATTTTCCTTTCTTTTTGTATAGACTTTATGCACTTTTTACTAACTTTTCCGACTTTTCGGCTCTCATACCGCACCAAATGACGAAAGAAAGCAACCTGTACTCACTTTATTCATTCAAAATTTGGTCAATTCAAATAAAATCTGTATTTTTGCAAACGTATATGCCAACGTACAGCACGTTTCCTATACCTTATTATATATAAGGGCTCCGTAGCTTAGCTGAATAGAGCGTCAGATTCCGGTTCTGAAGGTCCTGGGTTTGAATCCCAGCGGAGTCACTAATTATAGTAAAAAACTGCAGTTTCACAAGGGAGGAAGTGAGAGAAGTTAGTGTCTAAACTCCAAAACTTCTGAACCCAGCGAAAGTTCTATTTTCAAAATTATGGACTTAGTAGAAAGATTTATCAATTACACCAAATTCGACACACAGTCGAGCGAAGACTCCGACAGTGTGCCCAGCACTTCGAAACAGTTGGAATTTGCCAAGTACCTGAAAAAGGAGTTGGAGGACGAAGGACTCAGTGATGTGGAGATGGACGACATGGGTTACGTCTACGCCACACTGAAAGGCAATACCAAGAAGGAAACACCTACCATTGGCTTCATTTCACACATGGACACCAGTCCTGATGCAAGTGGCAAGGATGTCAAGGCAAGAATCATACGCAACTATGATGGAAACGACATCGAACTAAGCCCTGGCATCATATCAAGCGTGAGCAAGTTCCCTGAGCTGAAAGCCCATAAGGGCGAAGACATCATCGTCACAGACGGCACCACTCTGCTGGGAGCCGACGACAAGGCTGGTATTGCCGAAATCGTACAGGCGATGTGCTATCTGCGCGACCACAACGAAATCAAGCACGGCGACATACGTGTAGGCTTCAACCCTGACGAGGAGATCGGTATGGGAGCTCATCATTTCGATGTAGACAAGTTTGCCTGCGACTGGGCTTACACCGTTGACGGCGGCGACTTGGGCGACCTCGAATACGAGAACTTCAATGCCGCTGGTGCAAAAATCAAGATTAAGGGTGTGAGCGTGCATACCGGTTATGCCAAGGGCAAGATGGTGAACGCCAGCCGACTCGCCGTAGAGTTCCAGAACATGATTCCCGAGGACGAGACGCCAGAGGCTACCGAGGGCTACCAGGGTTTCTATCACCTCATTGGCATCGAGAGCCGATGCGAGGAAGCCAAGCTCAGCTACATCATCCGCGACCACGACCGCAGCAAGTTCGAAGACCGCAAGAAATTCATTGCCGACTGCGCCAAGAAACTCAACGAGAAATACGGCGAGGGAACCTGCACGGCCGAGATCAACGACCAATACTACAACATGAAGGAGAAGATAGACCCCAACATGCATGTCATCGACATCGTGCTGAGAGCCATGCAGGAAAGCGGAGTTCCTCCTCGCGTGGAACCTATCCGTGGCGGAACCGACGGAGCACAGCTCAGTTTCAAAGGTCTGCCCTGTCCCAACATCTTCGCCGGTGGCGTCAACTTCCATGGTCCTCACGAGTTCGTCAGCATACAGGTCATGGAGAAAGTAGTTCAGACCATCGTCAAAATAGCAGAAATAACAGCAGAATACAACGACTAATCATAAGAAGTAAAGGAGCTTCATGATGCCAACAAAACCTAAACACCACATCAGGTTCTGGCTCATGAGCTCCTTTGCTTTTAGAAAGTAACTCAACTTTCACAAATGGGGAAGTTAAAGAAGTTAAATTAGAAAGTCATGGCAGAAATTCCATTCCTCGTAAAAGACCTCGCACTCATCCTGATGGTAGCAGGAATTGTTACCCTCTTGTTCAAGAAACTCAAGCAACCCCTTGTGTTAGGCTATATCGTGGCAGGTTTCCTGGTCTCTCCCCACATGCCCTACACCATGTCAGTGATCGACGACAACGACATTCAGACCTGGGCAGACATCGGCGTCATCTTCACCCTGTTCTCGCTCGGACTCGATTTCTCGTTCAAGAAGATCGTGAAGATGGGAGCATCGCCCATCATCTCCACCGTCGTCATCGTGTTCTGTATGATGATGCTGGGCATCAGCGTGGGTCATGGATTCGGCTGGAACAAGATGGACTGCATCTTCCTCGGAGGCATGCTTGCCATGAGTTCCACCACCATCATCTATAAGGCCTTCGACGACATGGGACTGCGGCAACAGAAGTTTGCCGGTATGGTGATGAGTGTGCTCATTCTGGAAGACATTCTTGCCATTGTCATGATGGTGATGCTTTCGACCATCGCAGGAGGAAGCACACCCAACGGCGAACAGATGTTTGAGTCGGTCATCAAGATTGTCTTCTTCCTCATCCTGTGGTTCATCGTGGGCATCTTTGCCATCCCACTCTTCCTCAGGTCTGTGCGCAAACTCATCAACAGCGAGACGCTTCTCATCGTGTCCCTCGGACTCTGCTGCGGCATGGCGGTGCTGTCCACCAAGGTGGGATTCTCCAGTGCTTTCGGTGCCTTCGTCATGGGCAGCATCCTTGCCGAGACCATTGAGGCAGAGAAAATCATCAAACTGGTAGAGCCTGTTAAAAACCTCTTCGGAGCCATCTTCTTTGTGTCGGTGGGTATGCTGGTTGATCCACAGATCCTGGTCGACTATGCCCTGCCTATCCTTGCCCTCGTGCTCACCATCCTGATAGGTCAGGCTGTATTGGGAACCTTTGGTTTCATGCTGGGCGGTGAGTCGCTCAAGTCGGCCATGCGATGCGGCTTCTCCATGGCTCAGATAGGCGAGTTCTCGTTCATCATCGCCTCGTTGGGATTGTCTTTGGGTGTCATCAGCAAGTTCCTGTATCCTGTGGTCGTGGCGGTTTCGGTCATCACCACCTTCCTTACACCTTATATGATACGCCTTGCCACGCCAAGCTACCAGGTCATGGAAAAGCATCTGCCCAACAAGTTGATCACAGCACTCAACCACCTGGCGACCAACCGCCCATCCACCACACAACAGAGCAAATGGAAGGCGCTCCTCAGACAGATGACTGTCAACACCGTGGCCTACTCCATCCTGAGTGCGGCTGTCATAGCCTTGATGTTCACGTTCGTACTTCCCTTAATGCGCAACCTACTGCCAGGCTGGCGACTCCACTGGTACGCCAATGCCATCACGGGCGTGCTCACCGTCATCTTCATAGCACCCTTCCTGCGTGCCATCGTGATGAAGAAAAACCACAGCAACGAGTGGAAACGACTGTGGGTGGAGAGCAGCATCAACCGCATACCGCTCCTCTCCACCATCGTGGTGAGGTTTATGATAGCCCTGGGCTTTATTTTCTATGTCTGCAACTTCCTGAGCCGGTTTACCGATGCGCTGATGATCAGCATCGGTATTGTGGCGGTATTGCTCATCATCGTTTCCAGAAGAACGAAGAAACGAAGCATCAAGATGGAGCGTCTGTTCATCCGCAACCTTCGCTCACGCGACATCGAGGCACAGGTGAAGGGCACCAAACGGCCTCTCTACGAGGGACATCTGCTCGACCGAGACATCCACATCAGCGAGTTTGAGGTGCCTGAAGACTCTACCTGGTGCGGACACACACTGAGAGAACTCAACCTGCGTCAGCGCTTCGGCATCGACATGAGCAGCATCTATCGCGGATCAAGAAGAATCAACATCCCCAACGGCGACACCACTATATTCCCCTGCGACAAACTGCAGATCATCGGCAATGACGAACAGACACAGAAGTTCAACAACGCCCTGCAGACTGAACTTGTACCCGAGGACTTGGATATAGAGAAAAGAGAGATGAAGCTTCGCCAGCTGGTAATCAGTGGAAAGAGTGAGTTCTGCGGCAAGACCTTGGGCGAAAGCGGAATCCGTGACAAATACGACTGTATGGTTGTCGGACTGGAAGAAGGCTTGGAGAGTCTCACCAAAATTTCGCCTTCCTACACCTTCCAGAAAGGCGACATCATCTGGATCGTTGGCGAAGAGGCGGCCCTGCAGAAAATCATGAATAAGAATTAGGAAGGGAGAGATTTCAGGAGTTATGGAGTTATGGAGTTAAAGGAGTTAAGGAGTTAAGACAATAGCATTTGAGGAAATGTGTTATGTTAAATGGGTAATGTTTAATTTTCAATCCACAAAGGCTATTGGTTATCACTTCTAACAACCGAAGGGAGTGATAACTTCTTTAACTTCCGCGAATTAAGGCTGTTGTCTTAACACCCTTAACTCCTTAACTCCTTTAACTCCAGAACAAATCTCCTTAATTTAGTAAATGCGTGGTCCAAATATAGCTGTACCTACACGAACCAAAGTGGCTCCATGCTGGATAGCTATCGGATAGTCATGACTCATGCCCCAGCTGCGCTCACAGAACGCTTCATCATCGGCAAAGTACTTGGCTTTCACCTCATCGAAGAAGCGAACTGCCGTGTCAAACTCGCGGGCTATCTGCTCGGTGTCATCCGTATTAGATGCCATCATCATCAGTCCACAAATCTGCACATGCTCCATTGAACGCCATTCTCCTTCTTCCAACAAGGCACGGCAAGCGTCCAATGTCAGTCCGTACTTGGTCTCTTCCGCAGCAATATGAAGTTCCAACAACACCTTCACCACCCTGTCGTGCTTGGCAGCCTGCTTGTTGATTTCCTTCAACAACTTGAGACTGTCCACAGCTTCTATCATACTGATGTAAGGCGCTATGTACTTCACCTTGTTGGTCTGCAGATGACCGATGAAATGCCATTCTATGTCTTTGGGCAGGTCTGCCACCTTCTTGGCAAGTTCCTGCTCATGACTCTCTCCAAAAATTCGTTGTCCCTCTGCATAGGCAGCCGACAAATACTCCTTGGGATGAAACTTGCTGATGGCTACCAGACGAACACCCTTAGGCAGCTGGTCTAACACCTCATGCAAGTTTTTTGCTACATCATACATTATATTATAGTATTATTGAACTTTAGCAAGTTTTTATGCCTCTTCGTACTCTGGCTTGTCGTTCTTCTCTTCCTTGTTTTCTCCAGGAACAGTATGTTCAAACACGTCCATCACCTTGGTCTCAGCCAGAGCCACAACATCATAATCGTTCATGGTCTTACCCATCACCTCGTCGATATAGCGCAGGGCACGAGCAAGCGACTTGGCCTGCACCAGGTAGTTGACGGTGGTACGCTTCTCCTTCTCGGTTTTGTCATCAATGGTGATAAACGACAACTTGGCCTTGTACCATTTGTCGTCGCCATCCATATCACTGAAGAACACCTCACCATAGGCAGCCTTGCTGATGCCCGACACCTTAAATTCGCCAGACACATAGACAGCCATCTCGTCGGTGATACGACTCTCAGCCTCGGTAAAGCTCAGCGCGTCTACTACATAAGCCTCGGTAACTGGCTTCTCGGAGCCATCCTCCTGTGCCTTGGTGTATCTTACTTTGGTTTCAAACCATGTACTCATTCTTGATCTCATAACGATTCGTTTTTAATTGGTCATTAATATTAAAATAGAACTCGCGCAAGTACAGAAACTATCTTCTTGAGAAGTTATTTTTTTAAGAAGTTAGAGAGAAGTTAAAGAAGTTATCACTCCCTTCGGTCGTTAGAAGTTATAGCCAATAGCCTTGGAGGAAATGTTAAACATTTTATTTCATGTCCACAAAAGCATTTGTCTTAACTCCAGAGATATCTCCTTAACTCCAGAGAAATCTCCTGGACTCCCAAAAGACTCCCTCTTGCGAAAATTCCGCATCTTTTTCGAGATGCAAAGTTATAAAAAAGAAAGCATAAGAACAACACAATGCTACAGAATTTAATAAAAAATAAAAAATCTGTCGTTTCTTTTCTCAAATATCACTGAAATTTCTTACCTTTGCATCCGAAAGCAAAACAAGCACATTTGTATTTGCAAAACTATTAATATAGAAAACTCAACTTTCGCGCGTGCGGGAAGTTAACTCCTGAACCTGCGAAAGTTCAACAGAAAGTATTAAAGATGCCTGAAATATCAGTACGTGGACTTGAAATGCCAGAGTCGCCTATCAGAAAGTTGGCGCCTCTTGCTGCCGCAGCAAAAAAACGAGGAGTCAAGGTGTATCACCTCAACATCGGTCAGCCCGACCTCCCTACTCCTCAGTGTGGTCTTGATGCACTGAAGCATATCGACCGCACCATCCTGGAGTATTCTCCCAGCCAGGGCTATCTTAGCTATCGCGAGAAACTGGTGGATTACTACAAGAAGTTCAACATCAACATTACTGCCGACGATATTATCATAACAGCAGGAGGTTCAGAGGCTGTGCTCTTTTCATTCATGAGCTGCCTCAATCCTGGCGACGAGATCATCGTGCCCGAACCTGCCTATGCCAACTATATGGCATTCGCCATCTCGGCAGGTGCCAAGATACGTACCATTGCCACTACGATAGAAGAAGGTTTCTCCTTGCCTAAGGTCGAGAAGTTCGAAGAGCTTATCAACGAGCGCACACGCGCCATCCTGATCTGCAACCCCAACAACCCTACCGGATATCTCTATACCCGCAGGGAGATGAACCAGATTCGCGACCTCGTCAAGAAATACGACCTCTACCTCTTCTCTGATGAGGTATACCGTGAGTACATCTATACCGGAAGCCCCTATATCAGTGCCATGCACCTCGAAGGCATCGAGCAGAACACCGTGCTTATCGACTCAGTATCGAAGCGTTACAGCGAGTGCGGTATCCGTGTGGGTGCCCTCATCACCAAGAATGCCGAGATACGCAAGGCGGTGATGAAGTTCTGCCAGGCTCGTCTTTCTCCACCCCTTATCGGACAGATTGTAGCCGAGGCCTCTCTCGATGCGCCAGAAGAGTACTATCGCGATGTGTACGATGAGTACGTAGAGCGACGCAAGTGCCTCATCGACGGACTCAACCGCATACCCGGTGTCTACTCTCCTATTCCTATGGGAGCCTTCTACACCGTGGCCAAACTGCCTATCGACGATTCCGAAAAGTTCTGCCGTTGGTGCCTTGAAGAGTTCGAATACGAGGGCGAGACCATCATGATGGCTCCTGCCTCCGGCTTCTATACCACTCCCGGTGCAGGCAAGAACCAGGTGCGTATGGCTTACGTACTGAAAAAAGACGATCTGGACCGTGCACTCATAGTACTTGCCAAGGCTTTGGAGGCTTATCCAGGACGCGTTGAGGACGAAGGAATATAATATGCATTTTCCAATATTATATGCATTTTCCATTACAACATGCATTTTCCACTTTTCATAGCTAAAAGATTATACAGCGAGCAGGGCGACAAACGAAAAGTTTCTCGCCCTGCCATACATATTGCCACTGCCGGAGTAGCCATCGGACTTGCCGTCATGATTATCTCCGTCTGTGTGGTGCTGGGATTCAAACACACCATCCGCGACAAGGTCATCGGCTTCGGAAGCCATATACAGGTGGCCGACTTCCTCACCCTGCAGCAGATGGAACAATACCCCATCGTCATCGACGACTCCATGATCGACGTCTTGAAACATATTCCCGATGTGGCTCACGTTCAGCGCTTTGCCATGAAGGAAGGAATCCTCAAGACCGACAGCGACTTCCTGGGCGTGGCATTCAAGGGAGTGGGTCCCGAGTTCGACTCCACCTTCATCCACAACAACATGGTGGAGGGAAGCATTCCTCATTTCTCCGACAGCGTGAGTCACAACAAGATTGTTGTCTCTCAGTTGATGGCAGACAAACTGCACCTGAAGTCAGGACAGCGCATCTTTGCCTATTTCTTCGACAACAACGGTGTACGCACGCGAAGGTTTACCATTGCGGGCATCTACCAGACCAACCTGAAGAAATACGACGAGACCATCGTCTTCACCGACCTCTATACGGCCGTCAAACTCAACGGATGGGAAAGCGACCAGGCGAGCGGAGCCGAGCTTTCCGTCGACAACTTCGACAACCTTGACATGGTAGAGAGTCGGGTAATCAGCAAGGTGAAAGGCACAGTAGACCATTATGGCGAGACCTACAGCAGTGCCACCATCAAGGAACTGAACCCACAGATTTTCCAATGGCTCGACCTCATGGATCTCAACGTATGGATCATCCTCGCCCTGATGCTCATCGTGGCAGGCGTGACGATGATCAGCGGCTTGCTCATCATCATCCTGGAACGCACCTCGATGATAGGCATCCTGAAGGCTTTGGGCGCACGCAATAAGACCATCCGCCACACCTTCATGTGGTTTGCCGTCTTCATCATCGGCAAGGGAATGCTCATCGGCAATGTCCTGTCTTTAGGACTCTTAGCGCTTCAGCAAGCCTTCGGCATCATCAAGTTGGACGCACAGACCTATTATGTGAGCACCGTTCCCGTAGAGATCAATGCCTTGTATATCGTGGCGCTCAATGTGGCAACACTCCTCATCAGCGTCTTCATGCTGGTGGCACCCAGCTACCTCATCTCACATATCCATCCAGCCAAATCGATGCGATATGAATAATCACAATAGCATTATAGCCCACATTCATGGGCTATAATGCAAGAAAAACCACTTTTTTTCCCTTTTTATTCATTTTGTGCACATATTTTTTTGTTGTGTGCAGAAATTAATGTATCTTTGCACAAAATTTTGTAAACTGTGCAATGAATTCAATACCAAGTTTCAACTCGTATATTGAGCAAAGCATCATCAATAATTGGCATTTGGATGCTCTTACCGATTACAAAGGAGCAACACTGCAATATCATGATGTAGCCAGAAAGATAGAAAAGCTCCACATCCTGTTCGAGAACAGCGGTGTGATAAAGGGCGACAAGATAGCTGTTTGCGGACGAAATAGCAGCCAGTGGGCAGTAGCCTTCCTGGCCATTGTTACCTATGGTGCCATCGTGGTTCCTATACAGAATGAGTTCAAGCCCGAACAGATTCACAACATCGTAAACCACAGCGAGAGCAAGATGCTCTTCGTGGGCGATGTAGTAGCCACAGAAATCAATGCCGAAGAGATGCCCTCGCTCGAAGGTATCGTCTATCTTCCCGATTTCTCGCTCAACCTTTCCCGTTCTGAGAAACTCACTTATGCCCGCGAACATCTCAATGAAATCTTCGGACACAAGTATCCCAAATATTTCCGCAAAGAACATATCAAGTATTATGTTGACGACCCTGAGGAGTTGGCAATGATCAACTATACCAGCGGTACTACAGGTTTCTCTAAGGGAGTGATGCTGCCCTATCGTGCCCTCTGGGGCAACTTAGACTATCTCATGGACACCGTAAAACCCAAGATAGGCAAGAACTGCAACATCCTCTCCACCCTGCCCATGGCTCACATGTACGGGTTGATGACCGAGTTTATCTTCAATATCGTATTGGGCAACCACATCTTCTTCCTCACCCGCCAGCCCAGCCCTACACTGATTTCCGAGGCTCTCAACGAGACGAAGCCCGACATCATCTTCGCCGTGCCATTGGTGATCGACAAGATCGTAAGAAAGCATGTGTTCCCACGCGTGCAGACCAACTGGGTCAGACTGCTTACCAACATGCCTGTACTGAGCAAGCGCATCAAGGAGAAGATACGCGAGTTTGTGCTGGGCGAGTTTGGCGAGCATCCTTACGAGGTCGTAGTAGGCGGTGCGCCTCTCAACAAGGAGATAGAGAACTTCTTTGTCAGCATCGGCTTCCCCATCGCCATGGGTTACGGAACCACCGAGACAGCTCCCCTCATCACCTTTGCCCATCAGGACGACTACGTGGCAGGAAGCTGTGGCGTGGCTGTGAAGCACATGGAGGTAAAGGTGCTGAGCGACGACCCACAGAACGTGCCTGGCGAGTTGGTTTGCCGTGGCATCAATGTGATGAAAGGATACTACAAGAATCCCGAGGCTACCCATGCTGTCATCGACAAGGACGGTTGGTTCCATACTGGCGACCTGGCCACCATGAGCGCCGACGGACATTTCTTTATCAAGGGACGCAGCAAGAATATGCTCTTAGGTGCCAACGGACAGAACATCTACCCCGAAGAGATAGAAGACAGACTCAACTCAATGGCATTGGTCAGCGAGAGCATCATTGTTCAACGAAACAACAAACTCGTGGCGCTGATCCACCCCGACTATGACGAGGCTTCATCCATGGGCTTTACCGCTGAGGACCTGGAGCACATCATGGATCAGAACCGTGTGGAGCTCAACTCCCAGATGCCATCGTTTGCCAAGATTTCCAGCATCCAGATACACGAAAACGAGTTTGAGAAGACTGCCAAGAAATCCATCAAGCGCTACCTGTATCAAGAGGCAGCCTCATAAACCACTTAGACAATTCTATTAGAATACAAGCATATGGAGATACCAAGCTTTAATGCACTTATCCAAAAGAGCATCATCGACCATTGGGACATGGATGCTCTTACCGACTACAAGGGAGCTACCTTGCAGTTTCACGATGTAGCACGCAAAATAGAGAAATTGCACATCATGTTCGAGAATTCTGGCGTAGTAAAAGGTGACAAGATTGCCCTTTGCGGCAGAAACAGCGCCAACTGGGCAGTGGCCTTCCTGGCAACTCTTACCTATGGAGCTGTCGCCGTGCCTATCCTGCACGAGTTTATGCCAGAGCAAATCCATAACATCGTCAACCATAGCGATGCCAAACTGCTGTTTGTGGGCGATGTCGTTGCCACACAGATTGACGCTACCAAGATGCCCGGATTAGAGGGAATCATCTATATACCCGACTATTCTCTGGTGGTATCACGTACCGACAAACTCACCTATGCACGCGAGCATCTCAACGAGATGTTCGGTATCAAGTTCCCTAAGTATTTCCGCAAGGAACACGTACATTATTATATTGAGGAGAACCCAGACCAGATAGCGCTCATCAACTACACCAGCGGTACTACAGGCTTCTCCAAGGGTGTCATGGTGCCTTACCGTGCACTCTGGAGCAACTTCGACTTTGCTATGAGTGTATTGCCCAAGGAGATCAAGGCGGGCGACCCTATCATCAGCATTCTTCCACTGGCTCACATGTATGGCATGGCGTTCGAGTTCCTCTTCGAGGTTCTTTCCGGTTGCCACATCTTCTTCCTCACCCGCATACCAAGTCCGGCTATCATCGCCGAGGCTTTCAGCCGCATCAAGCCAGCCATCATCATAGCTGTGCCGCTCATCATCGAGAAGATTATCCGCAAGAAGGTGTTCCCCAAGATTCAGAACAACCGCATGCGTATGCTTCTCCACATGCCTGTCATCAGCAAGAAGGTGCGCGAGAAGATATGCGAACAGGTGACACAGGCCTTCGGAGGCAACTTCTACGAGATTATTATCGGTGGTGCTGCCTTCAACAAGGAGGTGGAGAGCTTCCTGCATGGCATTGGTTTCAAATACACCGTGGGCTATGGTGCCACAGAGTGTGCGCCTATCATCTGCTATGAGGACTACAAATATTTCGTACCGGGTTCTTGCGGCAAGGCTGCCAAGAACATGATGGTGAAGATCGACAGTCCTGACCCCGAGAATATTCCTGGTGAGATCCTGGCAAAGGGTCCTAACGTGATGTTGGGATACTACAAGAACGAGGAAGCCACACGCAACACGATCGACAAGGACGGATGGTACCACACCGGAGACCTTGGCACAATGGATGGCGACGGCAATGTCTACATCAAGGGCCGCAGCAAGAACATGCTCTTGGGTGCCAGCGGTCAGAACATCTATCCTGAGGAGATTGAGGACAAGCTCAACTCTTTAGCACTCGTGAGCGAGAGTGTGGTGATACAGAAGGGCAACAAGCTCATTGGCTTGGTACATCCCGACTACGACGAGGCTCAGACACTCAACTTAGGCGAGAAAGAGCTGATGGATATCATGGAGCAGAACCGCCAGGAGCTCAACACCATGGTTCCTGCCTACTGCAAGGTGTCAGAAATAAGAATCCACAAAGAGGAATTCGAGAAAACTCCTAAGAAGAGTATCAAGCGATTCCTGTATACTGAATAAAGGAGTTAAGTTAAGGAGTTAAGGAGTTAAAGGAGTGAAGACAATAGTCTTCTCGCTAAAAATTACGACCTATACTTATCTTACAAAGCAGCACGCCCTGAAAGGGCAGAAGCTCTTAGCCCAGGGCAACACCCTGGGTTGTTATGTTCGCAAACTTGTCGCCCTGTAAGGGCAAAAGCTTTATTATTGCCTGAAGTTTTAAAGCTTTTGCCCTTACAGGGCGTCTTGCTGAATGCCTTTATACCCAGGGCGTTGCCCTGGGCTAAGAGCTTCTGCCCTTTCAGGGCGTGCTGCTTTTATGAGCTTCGATCATTCTGTTCAGGGCGTGCTGCTTCTGTGAGCTTCGATCATTCAGTTCAGGGCGTGCTGCTTCTGTGAGCTTCGATCATTCTGTTCAGGGCGTGCTGTTTCTATGAGTTTCTTACCTTTACCTTCGGTCGGTGGCCGTTGGTTCAGGGCGTGTGGGGCAAATATACGAAATTTCAATAACCAAAAAGTCCTGCTTCATCATTGTGAAGCAGGACTTTTTGGTTATTACATCTTTATAGCAACACACCCGAACGGATGCGGGACAATGTCTCGGGAGTCATTTGCAGATAGCTGGCAATGTATGTCAATGGAGCACGCAACACCACCTGAGGACTCAGTTCGCACAGACGCTTGTATTTGTTGGGCGCAGTCTCGAAACGCATCAGGTCGGCATGAACCTGCGACTGGATGAGACTCTCCTCCAGAATCTTACGATACAACATCTGAATGTTGACATTGCGGATGGCGGCAGCCTCCAGTTTCGACTTAGGCAAGACATAAACCAGGGTAGCCTCAAGAGCCTCCACCTGAAGACGAGAAGGCTCCTCCTTGAAAAGACTCTCGATACACATAAAGATGGTATGGTCGACGCCCAGATGCTCGGTCACCTCCTTGCCATTCTTATTATAGAACTGGCGCACAAGACCCTTCTCGATATAAGAGATACCACGACACACCTCACCTTCCGCAAGGATCATCTCGCCCTTGCCGTATTTCACAGGCTCCAGGATACCCTCCAGGATGTCGAGCTCGTCGTGAGTCATCGTACTGTACTTACGCGCCAACTCCCTGGCAATATCACGCTTGGGAGTAATCGTTCTTAAATCATTCATTATTCTGCCTCCTTGATTTATGTTGCTTGATAGCTTTTATCTTACTTGAAATGATTAGTCGAGTTTCAATACGGCAAGGAATGCCTTCTGTGGCACCTCCACATTACCGATCTGCTTCATACGCTTCTTGCCCTTCTTCTGCTTCTCCAACAGCTTGCGCTTACGGCTTACGTCACCACCATAACACTTGGCTGTAACGTCCTTACGCACCTGCTTGATAGTTTCGCGTGCCACAATCTTGGCACCGATGGCAGCCTGGATAGCGATGTCAAACTGCTGACGGGGTATCAGGTCTTTCAACTTCTCACACATTCTGCGACCAAAGGCAACAGCATTCTCACGGTGGGTCAGGGTACTCAGGGCATCCACAGGCTCACCGTTGAGCAGAATGTCGAGCTTCACCAGGTCGGAAGGACGGAAGCTGTCTATGTGATAATCGAAGGAAGCATATCCCTTGGAGATGCTCTTCAGCTTATCATAGAAGTCGATAACGATTTCGCCAAGAGGCAGCATGAAGTGCAGCTCCACACGGTTGCCACTCACATACTCCTGCTTGATGAGCTCGCCTCGCTTGTCGAGACAAAGTTTCATGATAGGACCAATATAGTCGCACGATGTGATGATGGTGGCGCGGATATAGGGTTCCTCGATATGGTCGATCTTCGTTGGGTCGGGCAGTCCCGAAGGATTGTGCACCTCTTTCTCGCCGCCCTGCTTGTCGTACACCATATAGGATACGTTGGGCACGGTGGTGATGACGTCCATGTTGAACTCGCGGTCGAGTCGTTCCTGTATGATCTCCATGTGGAGCAGACCCAAAAAGCCGCAACGGAAACCAAAGCCTAAAGCCACAGAGCTCTCCGGCATAAAGGTGAGACTGGCATCATTGAGTTGCAGCTTCTCCAACGAGGCACGCAGGTTCTCGTAGTCGCTGGGGTCTATGGGATAGACACCGGCAAAGACCATAGGCTTCACCTCCTGAAAACCGGCAATGGCTTTCTCGCAGGGACGTGCAACATGGGTAATGGTATCACCCACCTTCACCTCAGTGGCGTTCTTGATACCCGAGATAATATATCCCACCTCGCCTGTTCCCAGCTCGTTGCGGGCTATCATGTCCATCTTCAGCACGCCGATCTCGTCGGCATCATATTCCATTCCTGTGTTGAAGAACTTCACCTTGTCGCCCTTGCGGATGGTTCCGTTCTCTATCTTGAAGTAGGCGATGATGCCACGGAAGGAGTTGAACACAGAGTCGAAGATCAGTGCCTGCAAAGGTGCCTTGTTGTCACCCTCGGGATGAGGCACACGGTTCACCACAGCCTCGAGCACATCCTCTACGCCCTCACCTGTCTTTCCTGAGGCACGCAGAATCTCCTCGCGCTTGCATCCGATGAGTTCTACGATCTCGTCCTCCACCTCCTCGGGCATGGCCGAAGGCATGTCTATCTTGTTGATGACAGGAATGATTTCCAAGTCGTGCTCTATGGCCATATAAAGGTTGGAGATGGTCTGCGCCTGCACACCCTGTGTGGCGTCAACTACCAGGAGCGCTCCCTCGCAGGCAGCGATGGAACGTGAAACCTCGTAAGAGAAATCCACGTGTCCCGGAGTATCAATGAGGTTGAGGATATAGGTTTGTCCGTCATTTGCCTTGTACTCCATCTGGATGGCATGGCTCTTGATGGTGATACCTCTCTCTCGCTCCAAATCCATGTCGTCGAGCATCTGACCCTCAGTGATCTTGATGGTCTGTGTCTTCTCCAACAATCGGTCTGCCAGGGTACTTTTACCATGGTCTATATGTGCAATAATACAGAAATTTCGTATTTTGTTGATATTCTCCATAAAATATTTATACTTTAGGTTGCAAAATTACCTTATTTTTAGGAGAAAACCAATTTTTTCGCGCTTTTTTTTCGCATTTACTCAACTTTAGCAAGTTCAGAAGTTAGAGAAGTTAGAGCTTCTGACAGAAAAAACAGGATCAAATGTTGCAGAATTACGAATTTTGCAGTAACTTTGTGACAAAATTCAAAAACGAAGAAAAAAAGATGAAAAAGATTTTATTCGGTATCATGACTCTTGCCCTCATGGCATCATGCACTGAGAGCATGGAAGACAGGGCTGTACGCGAAGCCCGCGAATACACAGAGAAGGTATGTCCCACCCCTTACATCAACGACAGCCGTACCGACAGCGCTGTGTTTGACAAAGACTCACGCACTTATATTTATTATCTCAGCTTGCGCAACGAGGCTGACAATGCCGAGGCGATAGCCCTGAACCGTAACAAACTGCACAATCTGCAGAAACAGGCACTCGACAACAACCCGGCGCTCAAGAGCTATAAGGAAGCCCACTTCTCCTTCCGTTTCATCTACCGTTCGGCTTCCAATCCCCAGAAAATTTTGTTGGACGATACGTTCAAGTACTAAAGCTTGAACATATCGCCATGCTAAATTAATATCCCATTTGCTGAAGGGCAGTAGCCAACTGGTCTGGACAACTGGTTGGCTTGTTGCCGCAGGTGATGCCTTTCAGTCGGGCTATCACGTCCTTGGCCTTCATGTTTCTTATCAGAGCGCATACGCCCTTGGTGTTGCCGTCACAACCGCCGATAAACTCAGCATCCCTTACTGTTCCGTCCTCATCCACACTGATGCAGATGTACTTTGAACAGGTGCCGTGTGTCTGATAGGTCACCTTCTGCAACTTATCCTGATTTTCGTTGTTAGAATTAATCATAATGTTTTCTCCTTATTTTAAAGCTTTTGCCCTTACAGGGCGCATAGTGAAATAAACACAAAACCCAGGGCGATGCCCTGGGCTATGAGCTTCTGCCCTTTCAGGGCGTGCCGATAAAAGCAGCGCTGAATTGGGCTAATCCCTTCAGGGCGTGCCGATAAAAGCAGCGCTGAATTGGGCTAATCCTTTCAGGGCGTGCCGATAAAAGCAGCGCTGAATTGGGCTAATCCTTTCAGGGCGTGCCGATAAAAGCAGCGCTGAATTGGGCTAATCCTTTCAGGGCGTGCCAATAAAAGCAGCGCTGAATTGGGCTAATCCCTTCAGGGCGTGCCAGTAAAAGCAGCGCTGAATTGGGCTAATCCTTTCAGGGCGTGCCGATAAAAGCTGCGCTGAATCGGGCTAATCCCTTCAGGGCGTGCTCGTATGATTATTTAATTTTCGCCAAGCGCCCTGTAAGGGCAACCCCTCCTAGCCCAGGGCAACGCCCTGGGTATAAACGGCAATGCCCTAATCGCCCTGTAAGGGCAAAAGCTTTAAGACAAAACTTAAATATCATACGAAAAAGAATGCTTATTCTGCCTCCTCAGAGGCCTCTGGCTTCATGTTGGTATAGACGGTCTGAACATCGTCAAACTCCTCCAGCTTCTCCACCATCTTGTCGATAGTCTCACGCTCCTCAGGAGTAACGTCCTTCAGGTCGTTAGGGATATAGGTGAACTCAGCACCGGTCACCTCGAAGCCCTCAGCCTCCAAGTGCTTCTGGATGTCGCCGAAGCTTGTAGGAGCACCGTAGATAGTGACCTCGTTGTTCTCCTCATCCTCGTCGAACTCATCCTCTACACCATAGTCAATCAGGTCGAGAATCATCTCGTCCATATCCATGCCTTCTTTCTTCTTGAAGGTGAACACAGCCTTGTGGTCGAAGAGGAAAGAAAGTGAACCTGTGGTACCCATGTTGCCATTGAACTTATTGAACACTGAGCGCACGTCACCTACGGTACGTGTGGTATTGTCTGTCAATGTGTCAACGAAGATGGCAACACCGTGAGGACCATATCCCTCGTAAGTCACCTCCTTGTAATCGCTTGTATCCTTGCCACAAGCGTTCTTGATGGCACGTGAGATGTTATCCTTAGGCATGTTCTCACGCTTACAGTTGGCGATGATAGCACGCAAGGTAGGGTTGTTCTCTGGCTCTGGACCGCCAGCCTTTACTGCAATTGCAATCTGCTTACCTAACTTAGTAAATGTCTTGGCCATGTGGCCCCATCTTTTCAGCTTTGTAGCTTTACGATATTCAAATGCTCTTCCCATTGGAATAAAATTTTAAATGTTTATCGTTTGTTTATAATATTATCTTAATTCTGCACTGAGCTCCTTCTGCATTATCTCAATTCTGCATTGAGCTTGCTTGTAAGGTTGGCTATGAGCTTCTTCATCATAGCATCTATCTGCTTATCATTCAGAGTCTTCTCCTCATCCTGCAGGATGAAGTTAACTGCATAACTTTTCTTGCCCTCTGGCAAATGCTCACCCTCGTAAACATCGAAGAGGACAACGCTCTTCAGAAGTTTCTTCTCGGTCTGGTGGGCAATCTGCTCAATCTGAGCGAACTCTACATTCTTGTCTACGAGCAATGCAAGGTCGCGGCTCACTGAAGGATACTTGCTGATGTCGGTGTAAGTAAGGTTCACCTTCTTCACTGCCTTCATCAGGTTATCCCAGTGGATATCAGCATAGAATACATCCTGTTCAATATCGAATGCCTTCTTCAACTTCAGGCTCAGGATACCCAGTTCTACCAATACCTTTCCGGCACGGGTCTCGTAATTTACGCCCTTAGAGAAGATGTTATTGTCGCTGTGCTTGATAACCACGTTGTTCTGTGGCATACCCACACGGCGGAGAACATTCTCTACCACAGCCTTCAGCTCGTAGATGTTGCTCTGCTCATCAGCATGAGCCCAACTGCCCTCTACGCGCTTACCGGTGATAAAGAGTGACATGTGAGCCTCCTGAGAGTAAGCCTTGATAGGACTCTCCTCGCTCCACTTCTCCTTATTATATATATAGGTGTTACCCACCTCGAAGAACTTCAGGTTCTGGCTCTTATGGTTGATGTTGCGAACCACGCTCTCCAAACCACCGAACAGCATCGTCTGGCGCATCACACCGAGATCAGCACTCAATGGGTTCATCACCTTCACGGTTGTCTCGTTAGGATACTTGTTGAGGTCGAAGTCGGTATAGTAGCTGGCCTTGCTCAGAGAGTTATTGAGAATTTCCATGAAGCCCTCGCCTACCAGCTGCTCTGCCACGAGGTTCTGGCTGTGATAAGCCTTGTCCTCATCGCCCTGAACAGTCAGGGAGCTCTTCAACTGGGTTGGAATCTCCACATTATTATATCCGTAGATACGGAGAATATCCTCTACCACGTCGCAAGGACGCTGAACATCTACACGATAAGCAGGAACCAGAAGGTCGATACCCTCAGCATCCTCCTTCACAATCTTCATCTCGAGAGATGTAGCAATGTTCTTGATGGTTTCAGCACCAATCTCCTTACCGATGAGGCGATGCGCATACTCATAGTTCAAGCGAACAGGGAAATCCTGCATTGGCTCTGGATATACATCCTTGATCTGCATGGAAATCTTGCCGCCAGCCAACTGCTTGCAGAGGATGGCAGCCTGCTTCAAAGCATAAATCTGTCCGTTTGGATCTACACCACGCTCAAAACGGTAGCTGGCATCTGTGCTCAAACCATGACGGCGAGCGCTCTTGCGGATCCATGTAGGATGGAAGTAAGCACTCTCCAAGACTACATCCTTGGTTGTCTCGTAAGTACCAGAACCCTTACCGCCGAAGATACCGGCGATACACATAGGCTCCTCAGCATTGCAGATGCTCAGGTCGTGCTCACCCAAGGTATGCTCCTCGCCATCGAGAGTAACAAACTTGGTGCCCTCTGGTTGGGTACGAACTACAATCTTATGACCGGTAACCATGTCTGCATCGAAGCAGTGCAATGGCTGGCCGTATGCCATCATGATGTAGTTGGTGATATCCACGATATTGTTGATAGGGCGCAAGCCGATGATGTTCAGCTTATCCTGCAACCACTTAGGGCTTTCCTTCACATCACAACCGGTGATGCTTACACAGGCATAACGCTTGCAAGCCTCAGTATTCTGAATTTCAACATCGATAGGAAGATCCTCGTTGTCTACCACAAACTCATCGCAAGATGGGCGATGCAAGCTTGTCTTGTAGCCATTCTGCTTCAACCAGGCATACAGGTCGCGGGCTACACCCCAGTGACCGAGCGCATCAGCACGGTTGGCTGTGATATCAATCTCGATGAGCCAGTCGCTCTCCAGGTGATAATACTCAGCAGCAGGCTGACCTACCGGAGCATCTTCTGGGAGTACGATGATGCCGTCGTGAGAGGCACCTACACCAATCTCATCCTCAGCACAGATCATACCCAAACTCTCTACACCGCGGAGTTTGCTCTTCTTGATGGTAAAACTCTGGTCGCCATCGTAAAGCACGCAGCCCAAATCAGCCACGATAACCTTCTGACCTGCAGCAACGTTAGGAGCACCACAGACAATCTGCTGAGGTTCGCCCTTGCCCAAGTCAACGGTTGTAACATGGAGGTGATCACTATTAGGATGCTCCTCGCATGTCAATACTTTACCAACATAGAGACCTTTCAGTCCGCCCTTGACAGACTGAACTTCTTCCAAAGCGTCAACTTCGAGTCCGCAAGAGGTCAACGCGTCCGCAGTCTCCTGTGGTGTCAAATCGAAATCGACGTATTCTTTAAGCCATTTGTATGAAACGTTCATTATAATGATTTTTATTGTATTCTATAAAACTTTGCAAAATTACAAAAAAAACTACATTTAGACGAAAAAAAATTCCTATATTTGCAGAAATTAAAGATTAAATGAAGATTTCTGGCGCAAAGACAGTCCTCAGAAGACGAAAGTTCTTCAATTCGTGCCCCACTCAGGCTCTCTGCTTGATGCTTGTGTCGGGCATTGTCATTGCGCACTTCCACGTCGTCACCCTTCCTCCCTCCTACTGGCTGCTCATCATGCTCGCCGCCTCTGCCTTCGCCATCTTGGTGAAGAACGAGCTGCACAAATCGCTCCTCATCCTCACCGCCTTCCTGATAGCTGGTGCCCTGCTCACCTCTCTGCAGGAAGAGCAGAACCAGCAACCCGCAACGACGCATTCCTACAGCCATCTGTCGGCGCTCGACCGCACCCGCCTGAAGGCTCTCAGTCTGCGAAGCGAACTCACAGAACGCATTGGCAGCCAGCATCTTGCATCACAGCAGCAAGCCATCATCGCCGCCATGACACTGGGCGAGAAAGGCAGCCTCAGCAAGGACACCCGACACACCTTCAAGGCCTCGGGTGCCAGCCATATCCTGGCCATCAGTGGACTGCATATCGGCATCATCTTTCAGCTCTTCATCCTCCTGGCAGGAGGCAGAAAACGATGGCGGCTTATCGCCGTACCCATCAGCGTGACTGCCATCTGGGCATACGTGTTCCTCATCGCCCTGCCTGCCAGTGCCGTCAGGGCTGCCTCAATGATCAGCATCTACTGTTTCGCCCTGCTCACCAGACGCAACTCGACGGCTGTGAGCAACCTGACTCTCGCTGCCATCGTGATGCTCATCATCCAGCCTCTCCACCTCTTCGACATCAGCTTTCAGCTGTCCTTTGCCGCCGTGCTGTCCATCCTGTTGCTCTACAAGCCCATCTACAGTCTTCTGCCTGCCTCGGTCACCCGCCGCAAGCCCTTGGGCTGGGCATGGGCAATGGTGGCGGTATCGGTGGCTGCCCAGGTGGGAACCACACCGCTGGTGTGCTATTATTTCGGCAACATCGCCTGCTATTCCGTACTCAGCTCGTTTGTCGCCATTCCCGCTGCCACGGTCATCATCTATGTCAGTCTGTCGCTGCTGCTCTCGTTCTTCCTCCTGCCGGGATTCTCCCTGCTGCAGGGCGGACTGGCATACCTGCTGAGCCTCACCACCTCTGCCACCCAGCATGCCCTGCAGCTGATAGTCATGCTGCCTGGAGCCTGCATAGAGGGGATAAAAATAAGCATCCTGCAATTAGGCCTCATCTATATTGCCATCATTGCAGGATGCTTGCTTATTCAAAAACTTCATCGATGCCTTCTTCACCGAATTCATCTTCCGTCTGACTCGCACAGGGATTATAGTCAGCAGGAATGTCAAACTTCTCCATCGGACTGAAGCCCAGCGTTGGGTCGGCATAAACCTTCTTCATGAAGATGGCCCAGATGGGGAGCGCCATCGTGGCTCCCTGTCCCATACTCATGGAGTCGAAGTGGATGTCGCGGTCCTCGCCTCCCACCCAGCAGCCTGTCACCAACTGCGGTGTGAAGCCAATGAACCATCCGTCGCTGTTGTTGTTGGTGGTTCCCGTCTTCGCTCCTATCTGTCCCTCCATGTTGTAGCGGTATCTCAGTCGTCCCGCCGTACCCTGGTCTACCACGCCCATCAGCATGGTAAGCATCTTCATGGCGTTGTCGGCGCTGATCACCTCGCTCATGCGGGGCTGGAAGGTGGCTATCGTGTTGCCTTCGTTGTCCTCGATGCGGCTCACAAAGAGCGGCGAGGTCCTGATGCCGTGGTTGGCAAAGGCGGTATAGGCGCTCACCATCTCCGACACACTCACCTCGCAAGGACCCAGACAGAGACTCATCGAGGCATGGATGTCGGGATTGTTGATGCCGTAATCGCGCAGCAGCTGCACAAACTGCTGTGGGTTCAGCTTACTCATCAGATAAGCGCTGATCCAGTTGTTACTCTGTGCCAGACCCCACTTCAGCGGAACCATCTGTCCATAACGCGAATGGTTGGCGTTGCGGGGTGTCCAGCGTCTGCCTGCCACGATATAGGTCTGCTGACGGTTGGGCGCCATGTCGCAGGGGGTGAATCCGTTCTCCATCGCCAGACTGTAGAGGAATGGCTTGATGGTGGAACCCACCTGTCGGCGTCCCAGGCTCACCATGTCGTACATGAAGTGTGTATAGTCGAGACCGCCCACATAGGCTTTCACGGCTCCCGTCTTGGGATCCATGCTCATGAAGCCCGAACGCAGGAAACCCTTGTAGTAGCGTATGGAGTCGAGCGGACTCATCAGGGTGTCGATGTCGCCATGATAGGTAAAGACGGTCATCTCCACCTTCTTTCTGAAGGCATCGTGTATCTCCTCGGGCGAATAGCCTGCCGCCTTCATGGTGCGGTAGCGCTCGCTCTGGGTGATGGATCGGTTCAGGATGGAGCGTATCTGATTGGGCGTCAGCTTGTCGGAGAAGGGAGCACTGGGCTTGGGCTTGTTCTCACGGTCGAAGGCGGGCTGCAGATAGCCTGCCACATGCTTGTAGACTGCCTCCTCGGCATATTTCTGCATACGGCTGTCTATCGTGGTGAACACTCTCAGACCGTCGGCATAGACGTTATAGGGTGAGCCGTCCTTCTTGAAGTTCTTGTTGCACCAGCCATAGAGGGGATCTGTGTCCCAGGCTATCGAGTCGATGACAAACTGCACTCTGTTCCACGAAGGATAATCGGAGCGCACGGGGCGCTTGGCGGTCATATACTGGCGGAGGAACTCGCGCAGATAGGTGGCTGTGCCGTCCTTATGGTCGGTACGGTGGAAGTCGAGGGTAAGGGGTTCGGCAGAATACTTGGCGTACTCGGAGCGGTCCATATAGCCTGCCTTCACCATCTGCTGCAGCACCACGTTTCTTCGTTCCCGGCAGCGATCGGGATAACGCACGGGGTTGAAGAGCGAGGGGTTCTTACAGAGTCCAATGAGGGTGGCTGCCTCGCACACCGTCAGGTCTTTGGGCTCTTTGTTGAAGTAAGTGTTGGCAGCGGTCTTGATGCCCACCGCATTGTGCAGGAAGTCGAAGTAGTTGAGATAGAGGGCGATGATCTCCTGCTTGGTGTAATAGCGCTCCAGCTTGACGGCTATCACCCACTCTATGGGTTTCTGGAAGAAGCGCTGCACGGTGCTGCTGGCTGTCTCGCTATACAACTGCTTCGCCAACTGCTGGGTGATGGTGGAGCCTCCTCCGGCATTGGCTTGTCCCATGAGTCCTCGCTTCACGATGGCTCGACCCAGGGCACGGAAGTCGATGCCTGAGTGCTCATAGAAGCGCTCGTCCTCTGTCGCAACGAGTGCCTCTACGAGGTGGGGCGACATCTTGTCGTAAGGGATCACGATTCTGTTCTCCTTGTTCAGGTTCCAGGTTCCCAACACCTTGCCGTCAGATGAATACACCTGTGTGGCAAAGCGGTTGATGGGGTTCTGCAGATCCTCTATCTCGGGCATATAGCCTATCAAACCATTCCAAACGGCTACAAAGCCCAGGATACAGAACAGGATGCCTGTACCCAACAAAGCCCATAATATGTGGATGAATCGTTTTCTCATTTATTTCTTTATCAGTTTATCTTGCAAAGATACACAAAAAATATCGTAACACAAAAGAAATTAAGAGAAATCCGCATTTTCAAGAAAGTTTTTTGCCCTCTGCCAATACTGCCGTTATGCCGGCCAAAAAACAAAAATAGGGGATTTGAAGCACTTTTTCTAATCCATTTTTCTCGCATCCCCCTTATTATTAATACTTTATACCATTTTTCTCGCGTTGAGTATATATAAATGTTGAAATGAATCGGCACGGCAGCAGTTTTGGTAGTAATAACTGTTCAAAAAGGTAATATTTTTTGTTTTCATCCACTTTTTGTGTTGTGGATTTGGTCGGGTTTAGCGAAGTGCATCCACAGGAGATGCGCCCTTTTTGGGAGAGCCCAAATCCCCTGTTTTTAGCCCCGCATCCCCTGTTTTAGGGTAGCAAATCCCCCTCATGTCTCCACTTTTTTCGTTTTCTTTTACATCGCTTTTGTGTTTTTCTTCATGTTTATTCATGAATTATGCGCATTTTCCCGATTTTTTTGTCAAATTTTCTTTTCGCACCAAGCACGTATTGGCAGTTTTTCAGGGTGTGTGGCGCTTATTTGCGATTGTTGAGTTCAGCATAATAGTAACCATTTCCCGGTAAGTCACTGAGACGGCTCAATGACTTACCGGGGAATCTCTGTTAGTCATTGGCTGGTCTGAATAACCTATCGGGCGAGACCACAGAGTGACACCGTGAACGTCTATAATAATATATATATATTCTTTTTATATGTTTTATGGCATTACCCATACTGCTGTTTTCTTTCTTTAATTATTTTCTTTCGCGCATGCGTATAAAGCAAGAAACGAGGGTTCACCCTTCACATCTGCGCCGGAAGTCCGATAAACAGAGGGGATTCAGGGCGTGAACCCTCCCTTCACAGGTATTCACCAAAACGTCACAAATGGCGTACAACGGTGAACCCTTTGTGACAGAAAAGCCCAAAATGTGAACGCTTTTTCTATAGGGATTCTGTATTTTTTGATGATGTTCTCACGCAAATTTCGTAGTGGCAGCGAATGCGACAATCATGGGACCGAATGCGACAAACGTGGAAGCGAATGTGACAAACGTGGGACCGAATGCGACAACCATGGGAGCGAATGCGACAAACATGGAAGCGAATACGACAATCATGGGAGCGAAAAAAGAGAAAAAAACAGCAGAAAAAGGATAGATACTCAGAAAAAATGATTATCTTTGCAAAATGAAAGAAAAAAGCCTCAACAGAGCTTTCTGCACCGCTTGAAGTAGAAGTGACTGACCTTCTCAGGGAAGATAATATAGACTGATAAAATGGCAACAGACAATAAAGACAACAAGCTCTCAATAGGAGGTGGCGATTATGCAGAAATACTGCGACAAGCTGTCGCAGTAATTGGACATGATAAGAAACTGCAACGCTCCGTTGCACTTTTTCCGTGGTCACATAATATGTTGCTTCTAAGCAAAGGATTAGATGATGATGCAACTCTCTATTATGCCACAAAGACGGTGGAAAAGGTTGGAATCGCGACTTGTTGCTCAATGCCATCAAACTCAAAATGTATGAGACACAGGCATTGGCAAGAGTAGACAACAATTTCGACTGCACTCTTCCTGCCGAACAGGCGCAGTATGCCAACGAGGTGTTCAGCAGCAGCTACAATCTCGGTTTCTTAGGTGTCACAAGTCCTATCAGGCGCACCCAAGAAAGTCCTAACTGCTTGATAATAAGCGGTTATGATTTTTCGTTTCTAGAAATTGCCAACATTTTGCTAACATAATTTCAAACTAAATTGAATCGGTTGGCAAAAACAAGGCTCCTTTTACATTCTTTCACACGATTTCTTGCGATTACACACACCATACATTTGAGTAAAAGGAAGAACTAACTATTAGGCATATTAGCATTATCAGTAACTTATCATTTACGCTCTACCCTCTTCATTGGTTTCATGCCATAGTTAGGCGAACCATCCATTAAGCCTGTACAACTAATATTTAATTTTAAACCCCATACATAGAGTTTTTCACCAAAAACTAGAAAAATCGCAAAGAAAGCACACTTTCCTCCTGAATACATGCCCTATTTTCAAAGAAAAATATTATCTTTGTAGCTGTTTAAAGATTAGCAAGTATGAATATAATTGAATTATATGAAAGCTTGAAAGGCAGCTACAAAAGTTACCTGGAGAGTTTTGTTGCCATAAAGGATGAACGAATCAAGGAAAAGGTCAGCGACTCCATCAAAAATGAAAAGCTGTGGCCAAAGGCTTTGATTCAATTCAATCCAAACTTCAAGAAGGGAATAGGTGTACAGGAACTTATTGCCAAGGGGTTCCCTATTCATAAAGATTTGGAATTTTTCTTCGACAAGCCATTTTACATGCATCAGCAAGAAGCTATAGAGTTAGGCTGTCAAGACAAAGAATTCATCGTGACTTCCGGCACAGGTTCAGGAAAATCACGTACCTTCATGGCAACTATATTCAATTACGTTCTCCTTCACGAAGAGGCATGTAAGGATAAGACAATAGCTATCATCGTTTATCCGATGAATGCCCTCATCAACTCACAAGCTGAAGAATTAAGCCGATATAAAACTGAATTCGAAGAAAGAACAGGCCGTTCATGTCCTTTCACTTTCGGCAAATACACGGGACAGGAAAATGATGAAGCACGCAGAAAAATGCAGCAAACACCTCCTAACATCATATTAACCAACTATATGATGCTGGAATTACTCATGACTCGTGCTGGCAAAGAAGAAGACTTGCGCAAATGTTTCTTGGAAAACCTTCACTTCCTCGTATTCGATGAGTTACATACTTATCGTGGAATGCAAGGAAGCGATGTCTCGTTTCTGATACGCAGAATCAAATCTTTGGCAACAGGTCAAGTACTTTGCTTCGGAACATCAGCCACAATGGTTGCAGATGACAGTATGACTTATAGTCAGCAAAGAGAAAAAGTTGCCGAAGTTGCATCATGCATATTCGGAAGCTCATACACAAAGGAACAAGTAATAGATGAAACTCTTGCTATAGGACTATCTGACGATGAACCTTCTGATGGTGAATTGCGCATTTGCATCAACAACCCGGTTCCACATTCAGCAGACTTACATGATGCAATAAAATATCCTACAGCCATTTGGATAGAACAAAGTATTGCACTTACCTACAACAGAAAAGAAAACAAATATTTCAGAGGGAAGCCTATCTCTATAGAGGATATGGCTAAACAACTGAGTATAAAAACTGGAGAAGAAGAAGGAAAGTGCCAGAAGCATATCATAGAAGTGCTTAACTGGTGCAATTTTCTGAACCAACAGAAAGGCGTATCTGTACTTCCGTATAAAGTTCATCAGTTCATTCCTCAAACAGGAAACGTGTATCTTACTATAGGCGAACAAGACAACCGTCAAATCACAGTAGAAGAAAAACTCTATTGTGAAGAGCTATCACATGGCGACACAAAAGTCATGTACTATCCCGTCGTGTTCAGCCGTCTAAGCGGTCACGAATTCTATGTCGTCAAAATCAATGGCAGTCTGATTATGCCAAGAAACTTTGATGGCTATGCATCAGGTGATGGTGATAGCGATATCAATGATGGCTACATCATTCTTCCTCATAAAGGAGAAAATATAAATGATTATATCCTTGACGTAAATTCTGAGGAAATTCCTTCAGATTGGTATACAACAAACAAAAAGGGAGTACGAAAGCTGAAGAAAACATACGAGTCACGTATTCCACAAAAGGTTTATGTAACTCAATCAGGCACCTACAGTCCTGCCGAACCACTCAATAACATGGGTTTCATCGAGGCTATTTTCGTACCATCTCCACTCATGTACGACCCAACAGCTCGTGTGGTTTACAAAGGTAAGCAATCAGAATATTCAAAATTGTCAAGAATCGGTGGTGAAGGTAGAAGTACTGCCACAACCGTATTGTCATACGAGGATATTATCCTCATGCAGAAAATGGGTATTGAGCAAAACGACAGAAAGGTATTAACCTTTGTCGATGCTCGCCAGGATGCCGCATTGCAAGCAGGTCATTTCAATGACTTTATCCGCATTGGTAAAATACGCTCTGCCATCTGGAATGCAATCAAGGATTCCACTGAGCCTATAGACAATACAAGGATTGCCAGAATGGTGCTAGATAATCTTCATCTAGAAGTAAATGATTATTCTATAAGACAAGGACTTCGTGGTGGCCGTGCCAATGACATGAAGAATATCATGGAACGTTATCTCTCCACCATCATCTATGATGACCTTGCCGGCAACTGGACTGTGATTATGCCAAATCTTGAAGATTGCGCTTTACTGAACATCGGCTACAAATATCTTCATGATGAGATTACTGGTGAAAACAATTCAGAACGTCTATATGATATACCTGAACTGGAAGGATTGGATGATGAGCAAAAAGAAGAGTTCATTACTCAAATTCTCGACTATCTGCGCCACAAACTTTGCATATATAGCAGCGAGAGAACGATTCAAGCCGTAAAAGATACCAGCAAGGCCGTAAGAGAGAATCTGAAAGCCCCATGGACACTTGATGAAAGCGACACTATTGACGAAGCAAACGAGCTGTTTATCACCAATCCTCGCAGACGCAATGCATATAATCTGGAAAGTGGAGGCTATAGAAGCAAGCTTGGTTTCTTTATTCGTGACTACATCGAGAAGAATACAGGACGTACCATCAAGAATGAAGAAGAGTACACGCATTATATGACAAGCTTATTCGAAGCTTTGTCAAATTTCATCATACACGAAAACGGAACCTACCAGCTCGATTATGGCAGTATCCTATGGCAAGCTGGCGATAAGCAACATATACGCCGTGACTTGGTACGCTATCGCATCTTAGAGGGAGGCAATTGGCTTGATAAAGCACCAAACCATTACTTCCAGCAATTCTATCAAAGCATTCCTCTCAAAGATGTATGTCTTGAGGCTAAAGACCATACAGGACAGGTTTCCAAGGAAGACCGCGAAAATAGAGAACAGGATTTCCGGGAAGGAAAGTTTCCAGTTCTCTACTGCTCTCCTACGATGGAGTTAGGTATCGACATCAAGGATTTGTCTGTTGTAGGTATGCGCAATGTACCACCTACTCCTGCCAATTATACCCAGCGAGCAGGTCGTGCTGGTCGAAGTGGACAAGCTGCATTGGTTTACACCTATTGCCGTCCACGCAACTCACATGAGAATTATTACTTGACCCATCCAGAAAAGATGGTTAAAGGTGAAGTGAAGGCTCCAAGAATGGAATTAGTTAATGAAGAACTGTTCCGCACGCACCTCCACTCTACCATTCTCGCATTGTGTCCTATTACTGAGCTTTCTGATGGCATCAAGGATTTGGTAGATTATAAAGACATCAACAACATCACTTTAAAGGATGAGGTCCGTGTTGCCCTGCAACTTTCTCCTGAACGCAAGGAGCAGGTCAAGTCGGTTTTCAGACGAATCATGAATGATACCTTCCTGAAAGACCGGATGGAAACAGAACAACCCATCTGGTTTACCGAGCATTGGCTGGACAACATCCTCACTAACTATGAGTATGATTTCGACCAGGCACTCAACCGCTGGCGTTCTCTCTACAAGCAAGCCCAAACTCAAATAGAAGGAGCTAGTCTTGTCATCAACAACCGCGTCTATGGCGAAAACTCCAAGGAGAAACGTGAAGCCCATATCAAGCAGTTGCGTGGTGAAAGTCTCCGAGATATGCTGTTGGGAGTTAACCAAGGTAAGAATAAAGAAGAAAACGAGTTCTATCCATATCGTTATCTTGCCAGCGAAGGCTTCTTGCCGGGTTATAATTTTACCAAGTTGCCACAACGTGCACTGCTACAATACAAGTCGGATAAAGTGGAATATCTAGGCCGTCCAAAGCGTCTTGCACTAAGTGAATTCGGTCCGCAGAACATTATATATAATAATGGTGGAAAGTTCCGCATCAACCGAATGCAGATACTATCAGAGGTGATTCCTCACAAGTTCTTCTATAATCCTAAGACTGGGGTTGTATATAAGGACGAGGAAAACACCACCCATCACACAGATATCATCACAGGTGAGTCTCTTGATGGTGTGGCAAAACTAATCCCAGGCATGTGCATTGAGGCTCAGGACATGGTAGCTGCAGAAACGGAAAAGATTACTTGTCAGGAGGAAGAGCGTTCCCGCAAATACTATAAGACAAAGACCTATTTTGCAAGTGATGATCCAAGAGCTATCAGCGAGTGCGAACTGAAGTCACCTCATGGTGAGCATTTGGCAAATATTCGCTATATCCCTTCATGCCGACTTACCTATATATTGGAATCACGTAACGATGATAATGCCAATGGGTTTGCATTCGACACAAAAACAGGCGATTGGATTAGCAACGAACGTCTTTCACGCATTCAGGAAGAAGCAGACAAGAATTCGGAAGAAACAGACAGAATCAAGTTTGTCAAACTCTTCACAGAAACAACTGCCAATGCCATATATATACAACCGCTTAAAGCATTGCTTTTAGACCGGAAAGAAGCTATCCGCACCTTCCTCTATGCCTTCAAGCAGGCCATCGAGGATGTCTTCCAAATAGAGGGAAGCGAAATGGGCGCAGAAGTGATGGGAGAAGGAACAACCCCTAATATCCTCATCTATGAAAATGCAGAGGGATCTTTGGGTGTGCTTAGCCGTCTTGTACATGAGCCGGAAGCCTATAGGGATGTCGTAAAAAGAGCATACGAGATTTGCTTCAACAAACCGGAATTGACACAGGATGAGATTAACGAATTGACACCTGCCGATTATTCCAATCTGCTCAACTACTATAATCAGCCATATCATCAGCAGATAGATATCAGACTGATATATAGAACATTGAAGTTGATGCAAGAAGCTAAAGTAGAGACCCACCATGCAGGGCAATCCCTTGGTTACGACGAGCAGTATGCTGCTTTGGAAGCCGCAAGAGACCACAACAGCTCTACTGAATATGAGTTCTTGAAGTATCTTTACGACCATCACTTGCGCTTGCCAGACAAGGCACAGCCGATGTTCCCGAAAGAATATTACGTACAGCCCGACTTCATGTATGGCGAGCGTATCGTAGTATTCTGCGACGGCACCCCACACGATCGTCCTGAAATACAAGAGGATGACAGAGAGAAACGGGAAGTACTCGAAGATGCAGGTTTCGTTGTCCTAGCTTGGCATTATGCTACGCCACTGGCAGACTTCATCAATCAATATTCAGATATATTCACCCCAGTAAAATAAACGATAT
>OBAI01000535.1_pt1 | contig 40460 bp, 36 predicted proteins | sample 1517461 | NCBI WGS metagenome assembly OBAI01 (sample SAMN04571696, study PRJEB22368) | human gut metagenome | biome: human gut; material: stool | host: Homo sapiens | place: Luxembourg | collected 2012-06-29
GTAGCATTCCGCTGGAGAGCGGTCTATAAATACTACTATTTTATTATACGAGGTACGGTTTTATGAAGCGTGGTCTGAAAGGTTTTGCATTCCTGGTCTCCGGTCTGGTATTGGGCATCATCGGTGCAACGGTCTCTGCAACGGCTATTGCCCTGAGCGCTGTCGGCATGGCAAAAGTGCGCCGTGCCAGCAAGTAAAACGGAGGAAACAACATGAATCGTGAAGAAATTCTCTCCCATGTCGATCACACTCTGCTGAAGCCGGAGGCCACCTGGCCCCAGATCCAGACCCTGTGTGATGAAGCCATTGCAAACCACACCGCATCTGTCTGCATCAACACCTGCTACGTCAAGCAGGCTGTGGAGTACATGGCAGGCCGCATCCCGGTGTGCTGTGTGGTCGGCTTCCCTCTGGGTGCTATGGACACCGCCAGCAAGGCCTTTGAAGCCAAGACTGCCATCGAAAACGGCGCTGCCGAGGTGGATATGGTCATCAACATCGGCCGCCTGAAGAACAAGGAGTACGACGCCGTGCGCGAGGACATCCGTGCCGTGAAGCAGGCGGTGGGCGATAAGGTCCTGAAGGTCATCATTGAGACCTGCCTGCTGACCGACGAGGAAAAGGAAAAGATGTGCGATATCGTCTGCGAGGCAGGCGCTGACTACATCAAGACCAGCACCGGCTTCTCCACCGCAGGTGCCAACTTCCACGATGTGGAGCTGATGGTCAAGGGCGTGCATGGCCGATGCAAGGTCAAGGCTGCCGGCGGCATCTCCACCGTCGAGGACATGGAAAAGTTCCTCGCTCTGGGCGCTGACCGTCTGGGCACCTCCCGCGCCGTCAAAATTCTGAACGGCGAGCAGGCCAAGGGCTATTGATCGAATTTTATGGAAAAGGCACGGCGGAGGCTGTGCCTTTTCTTTTTTGAGGCCTCAAAAGCCGCAAAAGCTTCATCAATGTTGGAAGAATGTATAAAAAGAGTGCGACTTATCTTGACAATCTGACGAAGCAATGATAGAATACTCAACGTACCAACTGAATACCGACTTATCAAGAGCGGCTGAGGGGACAGGCCCTGTGAAGCCCGACAACCTGCGTGCAAACGCAAGGTGCCAAATCCTGCGGGAAACCGAGAGATAAGAGTGCAACGCTCAGAGCTTTCGGGCTCTGGGCGCTTTTATTTTTCGCGCACAAAAAGCTTGAACGGAATGTTGGAGCAAGAAATACACACCCTGCTGTAAAAAACACTAGGAGGCAAAACAAATGGCAAGACACCTGTTTACTTCTGAGTCCGTCACCGAAGGACATCCCGACAAGATCTGCGACCAGATCTCCGATGCCATTCTGGACGAAATTCTGACCCACGACCCCGACGCCCGCGTGGCCTGCGAGACCTGCGCATCCACCGGCCTTGTGCACATCATGGGCGAGATCACCACCAACTGCTATGTGGACTTCCAGAAGATCGTCCGCGAGGTCATCTCCGACATCGGCTACACCCGCGCAAAGTTCGGCTTTGACGCCGACACCTGCGCTGTCATCTCCAACATCGACGGCCAGAGCCCCGACATCGCCCTCGGCACCAACGACCAGGTGGGCGGTGCAGGCGACCAGGGCATGATGTTCGGCTATGCCTGCGACGAGACCCCGGAGCTGATGCCCATGCCCATCAGCCTGGCCCACAAGCTGGCAAAGCGCCTGACCGAGGTGCGCAAGAACGGCGAGATGGACTACCTGCGCCCGGACGGCAAGAGCCAGGTGACCGTGGAGTACGACGAGAACGGCAAGCCCGTGCGCGTGGACGCCGTGGTCATCTCCAGCCAGCACAGCGAGAGCGTGAGCATGGAGCAGCTGCGTGCAGACGTGATGGAAAAGGTCATCAAGGCCACCATCCCCGCCGAGCTGCTGGACGAGAACACCAAGTACTACATCAACCCCACCGGACGTTTTGTGGTGGGCGGCCCGCAGGGCGACACCGGCCTGACCGGACGCAAGATCATCGTGGACACCTACGGCGGCTATGCACGCCACGGCGGCGGTGCCTTCTCCGGCAAGGACCCCAGCAAGGTGGACCGCAGCGCAGCCTATGCGACCCGCTGGGTGGCAAAGAACATCGTGGCTGCAGGTCTGGCAAAGCAGTGCGAGGTGCAGGTGGCCTACGCCATCGGCGTGGCAAAGCCTGTGTCCATCATGGTGGACACCTTTGGCACCGGCACCGTTTCGGATGAGAAGATCGAGCAGGCTGTGGAGAAGGTGTTCGACCTGACCCCCGCCGCCATCATCCGCGACCTTGACCTGCGCAAGCCCATCTACCGCAAGCTGGCCGCCTACGGCCACATGGGCCGCGAGGACCTGGGCGTGAAGTGGGAGAACACCGACCGCGTGGATGCGCTGAAGGCTGCTGTTGCTGCCCTGTAAGCAAAAAAGTTCCCCTTTCGATCGAAGGGAAATGAGGAAAAGCCCCTCTGTCTGAAAAGACAGAGGGGCTTTTTTTGCAAAAGGGGACCTGCCCATCGGGAACAGAAGGAGCCGCTGTAAAAACTGCTAAATCACCAAAGAAACCGGATGCGTTTTGTGAATAAATACGATTTTTCGCAGAGCTCTTGCAAATGAGGGGGGGATGCAATGGAATAAACACATCAGAGGAGGTGACGGGGCGGGAGATCAGACCATGCAAGCGGATCAAAAACAGTGAGACGAAAGGAATGGATAACAGTGAAACAGAAGAAGCATAACAGGTTTCTTGCGGCATTTTTGGCTGTTGCCATGATGTTTCAGATGCTTCCGATGATGGCATTTGCGGCAGAGGATAAGCCTTTGGAAAAGGGACAGGCAAAGATCGGCAAAACCGTATACAACTCCGTAATGGAAGCGGTAAAAGCTGCCCCTGCGGATGGCTCTACGACGACCATTACACTGGGTGAGGGCAACTATACCCTGTACAACGTTGACGGCACCGGAACGACCGGCGATACGACCGGCAGAACGACCAAGGGCAAAAATCTGACCTTTGTTGGTCAGGGCACCGACAAAACGGGGTGGAACATCGGTGCAGAGGTCCCGGACCCGGACAAATTGGGCACCGAGTACAACGGTGACTACAGCTTTGACGGTGCGGGCACGGTCACCTTCCAGAACATGACCCTCCACTCCAGCAGCGCGGACTATCTTGGCTTTATCCGTGCAGACAAGACGGTCGTAGAGAACTGCGTCATCAACGGCAAGACGTTCTACTGGGGCTATACCAGTGCCGAGTTCAAGAACACGACCTTCAATGCGCCCAACGGCGATTATGCGATCTGGACGTACTCCTCGCCGGAGATGACCTTTGACGGCTGCACCTTCAATGCGAACGGCAAGGTGATCAATGTTTATACTGATTACGGTGCGGGAAAACACGATATCACGGTCAACTTCAACAACTGTACGGTAAACTCCAGCAGCGGCAAGACTGCGCTGAACATCAATGACAGCAACATGGGATCGTATAAGTACATCCTTAACATCTCGAACATCTCGGACAGTCAGGTCACAGCAGAACGGGACACTACGACCTGCACACAGCTGTTTGGATTTGGCGGTAAGGTTAATGAACTTTTTAAGAACAGCAACAGCGGACGCACAGAGGTGAACATAGACGGTAAGCGTGTGTGGGAGAATGGCAAAATGCAGACCCACGACTATACCGATGGCGAAAAGAAGCAGAACTTCACGAAAGACGAAGGCGACTGGACGGATAAGGGCGATCACTACGAGCGCGAAGTGACCAAGACGTGCAACTACTGCGGCTATAAAACAACGATCACGGAAAAGGGCTACAAGCTGGAATACGATCTGAACGGCGGTGATCCGGCTGAGGGCGCGGATGACGAGACATACAAGGAAAAGATCGTGCCGGAAAATGAAAAGGTAGAGCTTGCGCCTGCCCCGACAATGCCAGGTTATTTTTTCCATTACTGGGATGGTACAGAAGGCAATTTTTATGGGGATCCTGCCACCATAAAAATGACTGCTAACACCAAGCTGACCGCGCAGTGGGGCGAAGAGCCGCCTGAGGTGCCGGACACGCCGGAAGGGCCGGGATGCTGCGGGGAGGTCACAGCGGTGATCATTGCAGCCGGCACGACTGTGGTCGGCTACTATGCGGGCACCGAGCTGCTCAGGAATTGCTACGGGCTGCCCTATTGGCCCAGAAACCGCAGCGAGCTGGCTCTGATGCTGTGGGAGGATGCCGACCGCCCGATGCCGGAATCGACGCTGCTTTACCCTGACATTGGGCAGGAAGAGAAGGATATGGATCTGCAGCATGCTGCCCGCTGGGCAATGGAGAACGAGCTGATCCCGGATCTGAACTGGGATAGCAGAAAGCCGGAGGAAGAGCAGAAGTTCTTCCCGACTTACGCCGTGAGCCGTGCACGGGCACTTCACGCGTGGCAAAAGGCACAGCAGCTGAAACAGGACGCCTGAGCGGACCGGGATCGGCTGTAAAATAGAAAAAACGCTCCGCCGGGACCGTCCGGCGGAGCGTTTTTTTGAGGGAAAAATACGGGAGAACGACTGCAAAAGTATGGCTTTTGTAAAAAACACACATTCTCTTTGAGAAAAAAGAAAAACAGCTGTGCAAGGCGCAGAAAATCCTGACATGAAACAAATTGATATGGCAGAATCGACGAAATGTGATAGAATAAAACCAGATATGCGCTCTTGTGTGCATGATACGGATCGTAAACAGCAATAAGGAGTTATGACTATGTCTATTGAAATTTCCCCGAAGTCGTTCTTTGAGCAGCCCAGTGTGGCAGATATGCGGCTGATCTCCTGCCCCGGTGCAGAGGAACTGACCGGCCTGATCGACAAGCATCTGGTCCGCTGGGCCAAGGCTGCCGGAATTGACAAAGATACCTTCATTATTCCTTGCGACTGCCCCCGCTTCCAGAGCGGCGACGCCAAGGGTCTGGTGAAGGAGTCGGTGCGCGGTGATGATATCTTCATCGTGGTGGACCCGGGCAATTACAGCGTCACCTACAAGCTGTTCAACTACGAGAACCACATGTCCCCGGACGACCACTTTGCCAACCTGAAGCGCCTGATCCAGGCCGTTGCAGGCAAGGCACACCGTGTGTCCGTCATCATGCCCAGCCTGTACGGCGGCCGTCAGCATCGCCGCGTGGTGCGCGAGAGTCTGGACTGCGCTGTGGCACTGCAGGAGCTGCAGACCATGGGCGTGCGCAACATCATCACCTTTGATGCCCACGACCCCCGCGTGCAGAACGCAGTGCCCCTGATGAGCTTTGACAACGCCATGCCCACCTATCAGGTGCTCAAGAGCCTGCTGAAGAAGGACCCGGGCCTGTCCTTCGACAAGGAAAAGTTCACCGTGGTCAGCCCGGACGAAGGCGCAATGAACCGCAACATGTACTTCTCCAGCGTGCTGGGCTGCAATCTGGGCATGTTCTATAAGCGCCGCGACTACACCCGCGTGGTGAACGGTCGCAACCCCATCGTGGCCCACGAGTATCTGGGCGAGAGCGTGGAAGGCAAGACTGTCTTTATCGCGGACGATATCATTGCTTCCGGCGAGAGCATGCTGGAGGTCGCCAGCAACCTGAAGGAGCGCGGCGCTGCCAACATCATCGCCAACGCCACCTTCCCCCTGTTCACCAGCGGTCTGGACAAGTTCGACAAGGCTGTGGCAGACGGCATCCTGACCTACGTTGTGGGCACCAACCTGACCTACCGCAAGCCGGAACTGCTGACCCGCGACTGGTATGTGGACGTGGACGTGTCCAAGTACGCTGCCTACTTTGTGGTGGCACTGAACCACGATATGTCCGTTTCCAGCATCATCGACCCGCTGAAGAAGATCGAGAATCTGCTGGCAAACCGCAAGTAAGCCAAAATAAAGGAAATGCCGCTGCATCGAACGATGCGGCGGCATTTTTGCGTGATAGGGGATTTACAGATCGTTTTCGTGGCTGCGCAGGTAGCGCACCAGCATGGGCAGCTCGTAGAGCAGCATCAGCACCCAGCCCACAACGTAGCTGTAGGGCAGAGCTTCGATCTCCATCTTCCACATCAGCACGAAGACGGCGGCGGCAATGACGCGGCCGATCATGTTGATGGTGCTGGACACCAGCGTGACCTGCAGATCGCCCACGCCGCGGAAGAAGCCCTGGATGCCGTTGGTGGCAGCGGGCATCAGGTAGAACAGGGATACCGTCTGCAGAAAGCGCACGCCCAGGTGAATGACTTCCGGGTCGGTGACGAACATCTTCATGATGGGGTTGGCAAAGATGTGGACCGCCAGCGCGATGAGGATGCCGTAAGCGGCCTCGATGCGCATACCGCAGTGGTAGCCCTGCTTCACGCGCTCATGCTCCCCGGCACCACGGTTCTGGGCCATGAGGGTGGTCATGGCGTGGCCGATATTCTGCTGCGGGGTGTAGGCGAAGTCGTCGATGCGGGAAGCGGCGGTGAAAGCAGCCATGGCGTTGACGCCCATGGTGTTCACGATGGCCTGCACGGCGATCTTGCCCAGCTGCACGGTGGCCTGCTGCATGGCGCTGGCCCAGCCGTAGCTGACCGTTTTGCGCAGCAGGGAGCCATCGAACACCAGCCAGCGGCGGCCCAGCTGCAGCACCGGCACCTTCCAGCGGATGTACACCACGCACAGCACGCAGCACAGCGCTTCGCTGATGACGGTGGAGAGGGCGCAGCCGTTGCTGCCCCAGCCCAGCGCCTGCACAAAGAACAGGTCGCCGCCAATGTTCAGCACGGCGCTGATCATCAGAAAGTACAGGGCGCTTTTGCTGTCGCCCAGGGCGCGCATGGTGGCGGCAAGGAAGTTATAGAAGAAGGTGAAGATCAGGCCAGCGAACACGATGCGCAGGTAATCCGCTGCAATGGGCATGATATCGGTGGGCACCTGCAGCAGCCGCAGCAGAGGGTTCGCCAGAATGACGCAGGCGGCGGAGAAGGCCAGCGAGAACACCGTACCGGCAATGGCGGTGGTGGACACCTGGCGTTCCACCAGTTTGGTATCTCCGGCACCGAAGGCCGTGCTGACCAGAATGCCCGCACCCAGGCACATGCCGTTGATGAACAGGATGGCGAGGGTCATGAGGGGATTGGAGGTGCCGACGGCGGCCAGCGCCTCCTCGCCGACGAACTTGCCCACGATGATGCTGTCGGCGGCGTTGTAGGTGAGCTGGAACAGGTTGCCAAGTACCAGCGGAATGGTAAAACGGATCAGGAGCGGAGTAATGGCTCCCTTTGTCATGTCGTTTGTCATGGGGGTTTTCAGGGAATCCTTTCTTTATAGAATGCGGGTGTGGGCCAGTGTGCCGGTAGCTTTCTTCTCGGACACGAGTACGGGTTGTGGCACCCAGCATCTGCTTCACATTCGCTCGCAGCTTGCTGGCCACGGCCCCAACAACAGCTCCCTGTTTCCGCCACTGGCGGCGGTCTCTGTTGTTGCAGGCCATTCCATCGCCCGCCCTATTGCCCTTCGGGCAACAGGGTCCCACCCCAGCGGACGGTCCTCGGAGAAATTCCCGACCCGCTGGCCGGGAAAAGTACATATTATAATGCGTTAATGAACTGCCTTCCGGGCAGGATGGCGAGGGCCGCGCGGCTGGCACCTACGTTGATGAGCTGGGCCGCTGCCTGCAGCACGGCACCGGAAGCCACCGAAGCCGGGATGGCATCGGTGCGCAGCACCTTCTGGGCGGCACGCTGGGCGTCCGTGGTGTTCACGGCCACCACGTTGTCCACCACATAGGCGTTGAAGTTGTCCGGTACGAAGCCGTAGCCCATGTCTGTGATGCCGTGGGGACCGGTGAGCCCGCCGCCCAGCGCCTGGGACTCATAGGGCTCCACGGCGGCGATGCGCACATCGTTGGTCCAGGCCTTGATGGTCTCGCCCACGCCGGTCACGGTGCCGCCGCTGCCCACGCCGATGACGATGGCATCCACGGCGCTTTTGCCCTCGCGGGCAATGGCCTGCACGATGGCAGGCCCGGTGACGCGGCGGTGGTACTCAGGGTTATCGTCGTTGGCCAGCCAGTTCATATCGTACCAGTGGTTGTCGGCGGCCATCTGGGCGGCCAGACGGCGTGCACCGGCGGCACCGCTGCGGGAAGGGCTGTGCTGGATCTGGGCACCCAGCCGCAGCAACGTCTCCTGCCGCAGGGCGGGGGCGTCCTCCGGCATCACCAGCACCACCGGATGTCCGGCCGTCAGGCCTGCCAACGTCAGCGCCGCCGCAAAGGGGCCGGACGCCGCTTCAATGATGGGCTGGCCGGGCAGCAGCTTCTTTTTCTCGATGGCGAGGGCCAGCATCCCCTCGGCAAGGCCGTCGCGGGCGGTGCCGGTGGGGCCTGCAAAATCCAGATAGCCGTACAGCCGCCCCTTCAGCCCGCAGGCGGCGGCATAGCCCCGCAGCTCCACGATGGGGCAGGCGGTGAGCGTCTGATAAAAATTCGGGTAGATCGGCACAGAAGCCCTCCTCTCATGGGATACAACATTATTATCCTAACGCAGAAGCCCCTCGCGCGTCAAGCGGCATTTTGGCAAAAACAGCGAATTTTTGGCAGATTTTCTGGAAAAATCTCTGAAAGACTCTTGACAGCGGACAAGGGTTCTGGTATACTTCATCCGTAAAGCAAAAAGCCTTTACATCACTTCTCGAAAGCGAAGGCAGTTTACCGGGGGTCAGGCGATGGCAAAAGATCTGGAAATGGGCTATCTGCTCGACTTCTACGGCGAAGCGCTGACCGAGAAACAGCGCGAGATGCTGCGCCAATATTACAACGATGACCTCTCGCTGAGCGAGATCGGCGAGAACTTCGGCATCACCCGGCAGGGTGCGCGGGACACCATCAAACATGGCGAGAACGCACTGCGGGAGCTGGAGGAAAAGGTCGGCTTTGCGGCGCGTTACCGCCGCGTGCAGCAGAAGCTGGAAGAACTGGAGCAAATGGTGATCGATGCACGGTTCGAGTGCACCGGCCCGCAGGGCCTGACCACCACCGAGTACGAACACCAGTTGACCAAAATGTTAAAGCTCATCCGCTCCATCGACGAAGCAAACGAGAGCTGAAACCTGTGAAAGGAGCACCGTACAATGGCATTTGAATCCCTTACCGACCGCCTTGCCGGTGTGTTCAAAAAGCTGCGCGGTCACGGCAAGCTGACCGAGGCAGATATCAAGGCCGCGATGCGTGAGGTGCGCATGGCCCTGCTGGAAGCCGATGTCAACTACAAGGTTGCCAAGGACTTCTGTGCAAAGGTGTCCGAGCGCGCCATGGGTCAGGAGGTCATGGAAAGCCTGACCCCGGCACAGCAGGTGGTCAAGATCGTCAACGAAGAGCTGGTTGCTCTGATGGGCGGCAGCGAAGCGGCCCGCCTGAACATCAAGAACAAGGGCCAGACGATCATCATGCTCTGCGGCCTGCAGGGCAACGGTAAAACCACCCACGCCGCAAAGCTGGCAAAGTACTTTATCAAACAGGGCCGCCGCCCCATGCTGGTGGCCTGCGATATTTACCGCCCTGCGGCCATCGATCAGCTGCAGGTGGTGGGCAAACAGGCGGGCGCACCGGTGTTCACGCTGCCGGGCGCAAAGCCGCCGGAAATTGCAAAGAAGGCGCTGGCACACGCCAAGGATTACGGCAATGACATCGTGATCCTGGATACCGCCGGTCGTCTGCAGATCGACGATGTGCTCATGCAGGAGCTGGTGGACATCAAGGAAGCCGTTCCTGTGGACGAGACCCTGCTGGTGGTGGATGCCATGGCCGGTCAGGATGCCGTGAACGTTGCCAAGACCTTCAACGAGAAGGTGAGCATCGACGGCATCATCCTCACCAAGACCGATGGCGATACCCGCGGCGGTGCGGCACTTTCGGTGCTGGCCGTCACCGGGAAGCCCATCAAGTTCCAGGGCACCGGCGAAAAGCTGGACGATCTGGATGTGTTCCACCCGGACCGCATGGCAAGCCGCATCCTTGGCATGGGCGATGTGCTGAGCCTGATCGAGCGCGCGCAGGAGACGGCGGACGAAAAGGCAGCCGAAGAGACCGCCAAGCGGATGATGGAGAACAAGTTCGACATGAACGACATGCTGGACCAGTTCGCACAGATCCGCAAGATGGGCGGTGCAGGCGCGATGCTGAGCATGCTGCCCGGCGGCAGCGGCATCGATCCCAGTCAGGTCGATGAAAAGGCGTTCGACCGCATTGAGGCCATGATCTATTCCATGACCAAGGAAGAACGCGAGAAGCCCTCCATCATCAACCCCAAGCGCAAGCGCCGCATCGCGGCCGGCAGCGGTACCACTGTGGCCGACGTGAACAAGCTGCTCAAGCAGTTTGAAATGATGCAGAAGATGATGAAGCAGTTCAAGAAAAGCCCCAAGGGCTTTGCCCGCCGTCTGGGCGGCATGATGGGCAACCCCAATGCCTTCCGCGGACTGAAATAATTTTTGTGATACAACCCCCTTGCGGGTTTGTACAATATAATCAACATGCGCCCGCAAGGGCCGCACAAAACAATTTTTGGAGGATATTTACCATGGCAGTTAAGATTCGTCTGCGCCGCGTTGGCGCCAAGAAGGCTCCCTTCTATCGTGTTGTTGTTGCTGACAGCCGCTTCCCCCGTGACGGCCGTTTCATCGAAGAGATCGGCACCTACGATCCCAACAAAGAGCCTTCCGAGATCAAAATCGACGCTGAGAAGGCAAAGCAGTGGATCGCCAACGGCGCACAGCCCACTGATACCGTTCGCGTCCTGCTGAAGAAGTCCAACGTTCTGTAAGTAGGGAGGGCTGACTCATGCAGGAGCTGTTGCTGGCAGTTGCCCGCGGTCTCGTGGAGGACAAGGACGCCGTCAAGGTCACGGTGGACGAGCCCCGCGAGGACGGCACCATCGTCTACCACCTGAGCGTGGCAGAGGGAGATATGGGCCGTGTCATCGGCAAGCAGGGCCGGATCGCAAAAGCCATTCGTGTGGTGATGCGCGCGGCTGCTGTGCGGGTCGATGAAAAGGTCCTTGTTGAGATCGACTGAGCACCCTACAGGCCCTTTGCCCTTGCGGCAAGGGGTCTTTTTTGTTATAAGCAGGCTCGCCCTCTCCGTCATTGCTGGTGCAATGCCACCTCTCCCGAAGGGAGAGGCAAGGGCCTGATCGAAACGTTCTTGGCTCTCCCTTTGGGAGAGCTGCCGCCGAAGGCGGCTGAGAGGGCGAGGACGTGATACAGGGAGATTACAATGCAGCAATATCTGGAAGCGGGCAAGGTCGTGACCACCCACGGGGTGCGCGGCGAAATGAAGCTGGAGCTTTGGTGCGACGGCGTGGCTTTTTTGAAAAAGGTGGGCAGGCTGTACCCCTCGGCACAGGGCGGCAGAGCCTATAAAATCGTCTCCATCCGTGCGCAGGGGCAGATGGCTCTGCTGCAGCTGGAAGGCGTGAACGACATGGATGCCGCCCGGGCACTGCGCGGGCAGGTGTTCTACTTTGACCGCAATGACGCCACCCTGCCTGCAGGCCGGTGGTATGTGGCCGACCTCATCGGCTGCGAAGTGCGGGATGCCGACACCGGCAAGGTGTACGGCGTGGTGACCAGCGTGGACCACCCCGGCGCACAGGATATCTACACCGTCAAGGCACCCAGCGGCAAGGAGTATATGTTCCCAGGCGTGGATGCCTTTTTGAAAGAGCGCAACCCGCCGGAGGGCTATCTCCTCGTCACGCCCATCCCGGGCCTGCTGGACGACGATTTTGACAGCGAACGGGAGGAAAACTGAACCATGGGAATGCGTGTGGACATCGTGACCCTGTTCCCGGAGATGTGCCAGCAGGTGCTGGATGCCAGCATTCTGGGCCGTGCGGCGAAGAAGGGCTATATTGAGACCCACTGCCACCAGATTCGGGACTATACGAAAAACAAGCAGAAGCAGACCGACGATTACCCCTACGGCGGCGGCTGCGGCATGGTGCTGTATGCCCAGCCCATCGCGGACTGCCTGCGTGCCGTGCAGCAGGAAGTGGCCCAGCAGGGCCGCCCGGCTCCGCATATCGTGTTCCTGACCGCCGGCGGCCAGCGCTACACCGAGGAGCATGCCCGCCGCCTGGCCCAGTACGACAACCTGACGCTGGTGTGCGGCCACTATGAGGGCATTGATGAACGGGTCATTGAGGCCTTTGCGGACGAGGAGATCTCCATTGGCGATTACATCCTCACCGGCGGCGAACTGGCCAGCCTTGTGGTGGCGGACAGCGTGCTGCGCCTGAAGCCCGGCGTGCTGGCCGAGCAGAAGGGCTACGAGGAAGAAAGCTACTGGGACGGCCTGCTGGAATACCCGCAGTACACCCGCCCCGAAGTGTGGGAAGGCCGCGCGGTGCCGCAGGTGCTGCTGGGCGGCGACCACCAGAAGATCGACGCCTGGCGCGGCGAAAAGAGCCGGGAGCGTACCCGCCTGCGCCGCCCGGAACTGTACGAGCAGTGGTGCGTCAGCCACCCGGTGACCGAGCTGCCCAAGTGGAAGCGCGGCGAGAACGTGCGCCTGGTGAAGACCGACGAGCAGTTTGCCGCTGCCGCCCGCATCTTTCTGGAAGGTCGCCGCACCGTCTGCGCGGAAAACTGGACCGCAGAATACTGCGCGGGCATGACCGAGGAAGAATATCTGCTGCAGCTGCGGCAGGAAAAGGCCGCAGGCTGGGCGTGCTACCTGCACACCACGAAGGACGTGCCGGACGGTATCGTGAGCGTCAACCACAAGGTGGGCCATGTGGAACACCTGTTCGTCACCGAGAGCGCCCGGGGCAAGGGCATCGGGCAGAAGCTGTTGGACTTTGCCCGCAAAAAGCTGCCGGAGCACAAGCACCCGGTGCTGAGCGTGCTGAACACCAACAGCCGGGCCATCGCCCTCTACACCCGCATGGGCTGGAAGCTGACCGGGGAAATGGAACTGGAATTTGTTCCGGAGCAGTACCCCGCCGTGGTGAAGAAATGTGCCCTTGTCCTGATGCGGTATGAGGGCGCGGCGCAGGAGTGATTTTGGCCGCAAATGCGCGGGCGGCCGGGGGCGGAAAAGGGCGAAAACAGGCGGTCGAAGCCGGAAGCCCGGTGCCGAAAACGCACAAAAACGGTCGAGAATCCGCCCGACAGTCGAAAAAATGTTGAAAACTTTTGTATCTACCCTCTAACCTTCGGGGAATAATTTTATTATCTTTGTACAAATAATGAAAAATGGCCCCCTTTTCATTGGAGAAACCGCCAAAAATGCGCCGGAGGGCTGTACAACCGTTTCGACTTGCGCTAAAATAATCGTAACGCAACAGGCACACTCTACAAATTTTGTACCCAAAACGATATTAGATAGGAGCGCTTTACTATGTATGTGAAAGAAGTCACCGTTGAAAATCAGGTTGGTCTGCACGCTCGTCCGGCTACCTTCTTCATTCAGAAGGCTAACGAGTTCAAGTCTTCCATCTGGGTCGAGAAGGAAGAACGCCGCGTGAACGCAAAGAGCCTGCTGGGCGTTCTGTCTCTGGGTATCGTGGGCGGCACCACCATCCGCATCATCGCCGACGGCGCTGACGAGCAGGCTGCCGTGGACGGCCTGATCAAGCTGGTGGAGTCTGGCTTTGCAGAGTAATTCTGTGCATTAAGGAATCAAAAGCGGCGGGAAAGTCTCCTGCCGCTTTTTTGGTATTGGATGCGATGGAAAAGACACCGTAGAAGGAGGCACTTTTATGAGCGAGAAGAACAAGGAACGCATGGAAAAATTTGTGGCGCTGTGTGACAGCGGCAAGCCCTGGTATGTTTTCCTGGCCATGTTCAGCGCGCTGCTGGCAGCCAGCGCCCTGGTGGAGCTGTTCACCGAGCAGCACATGAAGTGGTGGACCTGGGTGCTGAATGTCACGGGCATCCTGGGGTGCCTGCAGAACATCCGCTACTGCAAAAAGCTCAAGGCAGAGCGGGCGACAGATGCCGAGGCAGACGCTGAATGACCAAGGCCGAGCTTTACCAGAAGGCCTGTATGCTGCCGCTTTTACCCGGCGTATATATCATCCGGGACAAAAGCGACACCATTATCTATATCGGCAAGGCAAAGCGCCTGCGCATCCGGGTGAGCCAGTATTTCCGCGAGGGCGTGCCCCACGACAACAAGGTCAGCCAGATGATCGCCCACGCCTACGCCTTTGACGTCATCGTCTGCCAGAGTGAGTTTGAAGCGCTGGTGCTGGAAGCCAGCCAGATCAAGGCCCACACCCCAAAGTACAATATCCTGCTGAAGGACGACAAGGGCTACAGCTATATCAAGGTGACGAAAGAGCCCTGGCCGCGTCTTTCTTTCGTGCTGCAAAAAGAGGACGATGATGCCGAGTATATCGGCCCCTATACCTCCAGCTTTGCGGCCCGGCAGATGGCAGAAACGGCCATGGATGCCTTTCTGCTGCCCCGGTGCTCGAAGCGCTTCCCGCAGGAGATCGGCAAAGGCCGCCCCTGCCTGAACGCCCACATCGGCAAGTGCATGGCCGTGTGCAGCGGCAAGATCAGCTGCGAAAACTACAACCAGGCCGTAAAAAGCGCCGTGCACCTCATCCGCTACGGCAAAAAGGACATTCTGAAAACGCTCAACGAGCGGATGCTGGAAGCCTCCGACCGGCTGGAATTTGAGACGGCCGCCCTCATCCGGGACCAGATCGCGGCCATCACCAAGGTGAGCGCCGGGCAGAAGGTGGTCGTGGACCCGGACGTGGAGATGGACGTGGTGGCGCTGGCGGGCACGCCCAGCAGCGTGTGCGCGGCGGTGCTGCGGTTCCGGGACGGGCGGCTTACCGACAAGCGGGAGTTTTTGTTCCACGATACGTCGGATATTGACGCCGTGCGGGAAGAATTTCTGCCCCGGTACTATCTGGACGACGAGCAAATTCCAAAAATTATTGCGGTGGATGAGCTGCCGCCGGACAGCGATGCTCTGCAGCAGGCGCTGAACGAAAAGCGCGGCAGCGAGGTGCAGCTCTATGTGCCCCAGCGCGGCGACAAGGCCCATCTGGTGGAGATGGCCCACACCAACGCGGTGGAGCGCCTTGCCCGGGAGAGCGGCCGCTACGCCCGGGAGGAAAAGCTGCTGGACGAGCTGGCCCAGGTGCTGGGCCTTGCAAAGCCGCCCCGCGCCATTGAGAGCTATGATATCTCCAACTGGGGCGACGGTTCCAGCGTGTGCGGCATGGTGACCTTCAAGGACGGCAAGCCCTATAAAGCAGGCTACCGCAAGTTCAAGATGAAAACCGTGGCGGGCACCGACGACTATGCGTCGCTGGCCGAGACAGTCTCCCGCCGGGCGGCGGAGTACGAAAAGTATGCAGAGCTTGCCAAGAACGGCGAGCCCAGTAACAACTGGTTCGGCCAGAAGCCGGACCTGCTGCTGATGGACGGCGGCCGGGGCCAGGTGAGCGCGGCGAAGGAAGCACTGGCGGGCACGGCTCTGGCTGATGTGCCGCTGTACGGCATGGTGAAGGACGACCACCACCGCACCCGTGCCATCGTGGACAGCGACGGGCGGGAGATCGCCATCAACATGAACCGGGGCACCTTTACCTTCATCACAGCGATTCAGGACGAGACCCACCGCTTCGCCAACGCTTACCGCAAACAGCAGATGAAGCAGAAAAGCTATTCTTCCACCCTGACGGAAATTCCGGGCATCGGCCCGAAGACCGCAAAGGCCTTGCTGGCGCAGTTCAAGAGCGTGGGTGCCGTGAAGGAAGCCACGCCCGAACAGCTGGAAAACACCCCCGGCGTGGGCAGACAGACGGCACAGACCATCTACGAATATTTTCACGCATAGAACCCTCTCAGGCGCTTTCGCGCCAGCTCCCCCGAAGGGGGAGCTTTTTGTATTTTGGAACAGTGAATGTGCAGGGATGCAGAAAATGCAGTGGATGCATCTGCCGGTCGCAGTCTCTCCCGTGAAAAGACAAGTCCCGGCAGACCGCAGTCTGCCGGGACTTGCAATATCAAAATCAATTTACTGCTGAAGACGCCCACGCAAAGCGGAGCGCATTCCAATGGTTAGTTCTCGGCGGAGATATCCTGACCGAAATACTTCTCGCTCAGTTCCTTCAGGGTGCCGTCTGCGCGCAGCTCGTCAATGGCGCTGTTGATGGCCTCCAGCAGGGTGGCGCTGGCGTCGCTCTTGCGCAGCGGGATGGCAACGTGGGAAGCATCCTCGGTCTGGGCCACGATCTTGAAATCTGCGTCCGGATGAACGTTCAGGTAGTCGTAGAAGGAGACATCAGCGTTCAGGGTGGCGTCGATGCGGCCGGCAGTCAGCAGCTGGATGGTCTCCTCCAGCGTGTCGATGCCCTGCACGGTGGCACCGTAGCTCTCGGCCAGCTCCATGTAGGTGGAAGCCAGACTGTTAGCGGTGGTCTTGCCGTTCAGGTCCTCAAAGGTGGTGATGTCATCGTTGTCCTTGCGGACGGCCAGAGCGGTGTGGATGTAGCCATAAGGGGTGGTGAAGTCGTAGGTCTTGGCACGCTCGTCGGTCACCTCGACACCGTTGCACACCAGATCGTAACGGCCAGCGTCCAGACCGGCAAACAGGCTGTCCCAGTCGCTTTCCACATACTCCGGCTCCACGCCCAGCTTTTCGGCGATGGCACGGGAGACTTCCACGTCATAGCCCACGAGGGTGTCGCTCTCGTCGTGGAAGCTCCAGGGCTGCCATGCGCCTTCCAGTGCAACGATCAGCTTGCCGCTGGACTGGATGTTGGACAGCTGGTCACCGGCAGCGGGGGCCACAGAGGCATCCGTGCCGGAAGCGGCGGTGCTGCTGGAGGAATTGGAGCAGCCGGCCAGAGTCAGCACCCCGGCAGCGGCCATGACGCTCATGAGAGAGATAAAAGTTCTGCGTTTCATAATTTGTATATCCTTTCGATGAAAAAACGATTTAGAATGGCCGCCGCGTTCGCTTTGGCCATGATTAGCGGAAAATTATTTTTAATTTTGCAATCGAGAAAAATCTGCGGATTTTTCTCGATTGCTTTTTCACGGAAGAAGGCCGTGAAGGATCGCAGCAAGAATGTTTGATTGGATGCTGCTGCCCGATACGGCCCCTCCGGTGAAAAATGTAATTAAAAACGACCGCAGTCGTTTTTAATTACGAATCAAGAAAATAGAATTTCCTATAAATATGGCCAAAGTGAAACGGAGGCCATTCCAAATGGTAAACTTATTCAGTGTGCGCAATTTTCCGCAAAAACTCGCGGGTGCGCTCCTCCTTCGGGTTCGCGAAGAACTCACGGGAAGCGGCCTGCTCCACCACCACGCCGTTCTCCATGAACACCGTCTTGGAAGAAACATTGCGGGCAAAGCCCATCTCATGGGTGACCACCAGCATGGTCATGCCCTCCTCGGCCAGCTGCCGCATGACGGAAAGCACCTCGCCGGTCAGCTCTGGGTCAAGGGCAGAGGTGGGCTCATCAAAATAGATGATCTCCGGGTCGGACGCCAGCGCCCGGGCAATGGCCACGCGCTGCTGCTGGCCGCCGGAAAGCTGGCGGGGGTAGTAGTCCGCCCGGTCGGCAAGGCCGACTTTTTCCAGCATCTTCCTGCCCACCGTGTCGGCCTGCTCCTTGGGCATCCTGCGGGCGACGATGAGGCCTTCGGTGACGTTCTGCAGGGCCGTTTTGTTGCGGAACAGATTGTAGTTCTGGAAGACGAAGGCCGTCTTTTTGCGCAGCCGGGCGATGTCGGCGCGGCTGGCCCTGGCGAGGTCGAAGGTCTCACCGTCGAAGGTCAGCTGGCCCGCGTCGGCGGTCTCGAGAAAGTTCAGGCAGCGCAGCAGGGTGGTCTTGCCGGAGCCGGACGGGCCCAGAATGGCCACCACATCGCCCTTTTCTACGGTCAGGTCCACGCCCTGCAGCACCTTCAGTTCACTGGTCACTTTGCGGGCACCGGGCCGGTGGAAGATACCCGCCTGCAGGCCGGGCTTCGCGTAGGTGAAAAAGGACTTGCGGACATTTTTGATCTCTAACATGGACATGGTTCCCACGCTCCTTTCTTACTGGAAGCCGTGGGCATTGAGCCGACGTTCCAGCAGCGCCTGCAGTTTGGTGATGACCGTGCAGAACAGCAGGTACACCACCGCCACCTCGCAGTAGATGGGCAGGAAGATGTAGGTGCGGGCGGCCACGCGCTGACCGGCCATGAACAGCTCGGCCACCGTAATGTTGGACGCCAGAGAGGTGTCCTTGATCATGCCGATGAGCGAGTTGGAAAGGGCAGGTACCGCCGTGCGCAGGGCCTGCGGCAGCACGATGCGGCGCATGATCTGCCACCAGCTCATGCCCACGCAGTAACCGGCTTCCAGCTGGCCCTGGGGCACGCTTTCCAGCGCACCGCGCATGGTCTCGGCACAGTAAGCGCCTTCGTTAAAGGCAAAGGCGATAACTGCCGCCGGGAAGGCGTCCAGCATGATGCCCACGCTGGGCAGGCCGTAAAAGATGATGAACAGCTGCACCAGCAGTGGTGTGCCGCGGATGACCCAGATGTAGAACCGGGCGATCTGCCGCAGCACCGGCACGTTGGCGTACTGCACCAGCGCCACCGCCACGGCGATGATCATGGCAAAGAAGAAAGAGACGAGGGTCAGCGGGATGGTCATGGTGAGGCCTGCCGTCAGGATGCGGGGCAGGGCTTCCGCCAGCACGCTGACCGTGCGGTTGGAAAGAAATGCTTCAAACATGGAAAATGTTCCCTCAGAACGGTGTTCAAATACTCTAAAAAGAACGAGAATAAAAGTATTATAGAACTTGAAGTATGGTCGAAGTCAAGACCTTTTTCAAAATTCCTACAAAACCTACCAAAATACTATAACATGAATCCAGCCCGAGTGCAAACGGTTTGAATAAAACGCGTGAAGTCCACAAAAAATGGAAAAAGCAGGTGTTAACTTTGTGCAATGCGGCAACCGGTTGACGGCGCACGGGCTTTCGTGTACAATGGACATAACAAAAGCGCCGCGGGCTTTGGCCCGGCGACGGCGCAAATCCACCGCCTGCGGGCTGAGCCTGCCGCGCGGTGCCAACGGAGGACCAACGAAATGAAACATAAAATCGGCGTTCTGGGTGCAGGCACCTGGGGCATGGCTCTGGCACGGATGCTGACGGTCAGCGGCAATGAGGTGCAGGTGTGGTCGGCGCTGCCGGCCGAGGTGGACAGCCTTTCTACCACCCGGGTGCACCCAAACCTGCCGGGCATGAAGATCCCGGCCGAGCTGCAGTTCACCAAGAGTATCGAGGAAGTGTGCACCGGCAAGGATGTGCTGCTGTTTGCAGTGCCGTCGGTGTTCGTGCGCTCCACCACCGCGAAGGCACGGCCTTACATCCCGGACGGGCAGATCATCGTGGACGTGGCAAAGGGCATGGAGCCGGAGACCCTCTACACCATGACGGAAGTCATCGCGGACGAGCTGGGCAAAGAAGATGGCCCGAAGAACGTGAAGCTGGTGGCCCTCTCCGGCCCCACCCACGCTGAGGAAGTGGCGCTGGACCTGCCTACCACCATCGTCTCGGCCTGCCCGGATGAGCAGGCGGCAGAGTTCGTGCAGGATGTGTTCAGCAACACCTGTATGCGCGTGTACACCAACGCCGACATCAAGGGCGTGGAGCTGAGCGGTGCGCTGAAGAATGTCATCGCGCTGGGTGTGGGCATCTCCACCGGCCTTGGCTACGGCGACAACGCCCGCGCGGCCCTTATCACCCGCGGCATCGCCGAGATCGCCCGGCTGGGCGTGGCCATGGGCTGCAACATCCACACCTTTGCGGGTCTGGCCGGTATCGGTGACCTGATCGTCACGGCCACCAGCATGCACAGCCGCAACAACCGTGCGGGCATCCTGATCGGCAAGGGCGAGAGCCCGGAGCAGGCCGTGAAGGAAGTGGGCATGGTGGTGGAGGGTATCAACGCCCTGCCCGCCGCCATGGAGCTGGCAGCAAAGTACAATGTGGAAATGCCCATCGTGCAGACGGTGAACGCCATCGTGAAGGAGGGCATGAGCGCCAGCGACGCGCTGCGCACCCTGATGGACCGCAACCGGAAGAACGAGATGCCGCAGGGCTACGAAAAAGTTTAAGGCATGACGATTTAAAATGGCCGACGCGTGCGCTCTGGCCATGAACAGAGGAAAGTCGATTTTTTTCGATTGGAGCTCCAGAAAATCTGCGGATTTTCTGGAGCTCTTTTTCACAAGTGGGGCCGAAAGCGGAGGACGCGGCTGGAGAAACTACCGGTCCGCTGGCCGAAAAGTGCAATAATCATTCAAACTTTTTACCAAAACCAGACACAAAGGGGTAGAAGGTGGGGAAACTTTCTGCTATACTAAAACAGAACGCGAAACCGGCGGGCGTTTTGTGCACCCTGCCGGAGGGAAAGGAAGGAATCTGCCATGCCGTCAACCTACGCGCACCGCCGCTTTGGTGCCAATGTTCTGGAACATCTGCCGGACGAAGTGCGGGTGCAGCTGGAAATGAACCGTGAACTTTACGATATCGGCCTGCACGGGCCGGACCTGCTGTTTTATTATCATGCAGCCAGCTCCAACCCCGTGAGTGCGCTGGGCAATGCCATGCACGACAAGCCCGGCCGGGTGTTCTTCGACCGTGCCCGGGGTGTGGTGAAGGCGGCAGGCGACCGCGACGCGGTGCTGGCCTATGCCATCGGCTTCATCTGTCACTTTGCGCTGGACAGCACCTGCCACCCCTATGTGGAGCAGTTCACCCGTTCCAGCGGCGTGACCCATTGCGAAATCGAGACCGAGTTCGACAACATGCTGATGCGCCGGGATGGCTGCGACCCGCTCAAGTTCTTCACGGCCAGCCACATTCATCCGTCGGAGAAAAATGCAAAGGTGATCGCGCCGTTCTACGAGGGCATCTCAGAGCAGGTGACGCTGGATGCGCTCAAAGGCATGATCTCGGTGCACAGGCTTCTGCAGGCGTCGAATCCGGTCAAGCGCTGGGTGGTGCTGACCGGCATGAAGGTGGTGGGCAAGTACGACATGCTGCACGGCCTTGTGGCGAACCCGTTGCCGAACCCGAAGTGTGTAGAGAGCGGCAAACAGCTGGAAGCACTGTACGCCAAGGCTCTACCTCTGGCAGAACGGCTCATTCTGGAATTTGTGGAAAAGCTGGACACGGACGAACCGCTGGATAAAGCCTACGACCATACATTTGGAGAGTTCTGAGTAAGTCGATGCAGGCCAGCAGGGAAAGATGCTGTTTCCTGCTACGACCCTTTTGGTGAAAATGTGTTTGGAGCGCTCCGCAGAGCGCGACAAACACGAAAATAAAAATAAAATTTCCGCTGAAGATGGCCAGAGCGTGAGCGGCGGCCATTTTAAATGGTGAAATCTAAAAAGAGGGGGCACCGCCCGGCGGTGCAAGAGGAAACAAAATGAAACATGAAAAATTCAAGGTGACGCCGCTGGAGCGCGCGTGGATCCTGTACGACGTGGGCAACTCGGCCTTTGTGCTGATGATCGCCACACTGGTGCCCATTTTCTTTAATGCGCTGGCCGAGGCCGGGGGATTGAGTTCGGTGAACTATCTGGCCTACTGGGGCTATGCAAGCTCGGTGGTCACGGTGATCACGGCAGTGCTGGGGCCGATTTTGGGCACGCTGGCCGATACCAGAGGCTTCAAGAAGCCCATCTTCATGCTCTGCCTGTTCGTGGGCGTGGCAGGCTGCTGTGCCATGGGCCTTGCCACGACATGGCTGCCGTTCCTGATCATCTTTATCCTTGCAAAGATCGGCTTTTCGGGCAGTCTGGTGTTCTACGACTCCATGCTGGGCGATGTGACCACCCCGGAACGCATGGATGTTGTGTCCTCGCAGGGCTATGCCTGGGGTTACATCGGCAGCTGTGTGCCCTTTGTGGTGTGCCTGGCGCTGGTGCTGGGCAGCGGGGCCATCGGCATGAGCCAGATGACCGCCCTTTCCATCGCGCTGTTCATCACCGCCGCGTGGTGGCTGGGCACCACCCTGCCGCTGCTGCGCAAATATAAACAGATCAACTATGTGGAGGTGGAGCAGCACGCCATCCGGCAGAGCTTTGTGCGCATCGGCCACACCCTCAAGCACCTGCACGAGGATAAACAGGTGTTCTGGTTCCTGCTGGCGTTTTTCTGCTATATTGATGGTGTGTATACCATCATTGATATGGCCACGGCCTATGGCACCGCGCTGGGGCTGGACACCACGGGCCTGCTGCTGGCGCTGCTGGTGACCCAGATCGTGGCCTTCCCGTCCGCATTGATCTTTGGTCGGCTGAGTGCAAAATACCCGTCCAGCCAGCTGATTCCGGTATGCATCGCGGCCTACACCGGCATTGCGGTGTTTGCCTTCTTCCTGACCAAACAGTGGCAGTTCTGGGTGCTGGCCGTCGCGGTGGGCATGTTCCAGGGCGGCGTGCAGGCGCTGAGCCGCAGCCATTTTGCCAAGATCATCCCGGCGGAAAAATCCGGCGAATACTTTGGTCTGTTCGACATCTGCGGCAAGGGTGCTTCCTTCCTGGGCACCATGATCGTCAGCGTGGGCAGCCAGCTGACCGGCAGCGCCAATGTGGGCATTGGCATGTTGGCTGTGCTGTTCGCGGTGGGCTTTGTGCTGTTCCGGGTGTCCTGCCGGACTGAGGGCGCAAAACAGGTGTAAAAAATACGATTTAAAATTGCCGACGCTTTCGCTTTGGCAATATCAGAGGAAATATTATTTTATAATTTTGCAAACAAGCCAGCCCTGCGGGGCTGGTTTGTTTGCTTTTTCACGGGAAGGGCGCAATGGCAAATGGCATATTGCCGCTGTCAGCCGCGCAGCAGATAAAGCACAAACTTATCCGTACAGCTCGTCGCGTAAGCGACTCGAAATCGGCGGAACACAAAAAATCCTTTAGCGAAGCGACTTGGATTTTTTGTATGGAGCCTAACTGCTTTGGGATTATTAAGGGCGAGCAGCCCTTAATTCGTGCCTCCCGCGCCTCGAAAGTAGCGGGTGCTTTTCTGGTTCTCTTTTGGCATGCAAAAGAGAACGTACCCGGCGGCAATGCCTTTTGCAAAAGCCATAGAACCTGCCCCACGCGAAAACGCCCTGCACGGGAAGCAAATGGTTGAAAAGCGTTCTGCCGGTTATAATTAACAAACCTGTAATTGTGTTTTTCGCCCTTGAATGATACAATAGTGTCAAACGATTTCAAAACCGCAAAGGAGAAAACGAAATGGAACGATTTCCCGGTTATACCGTCCTCCGCACCGAGGACTGCCCCGAACAGCACGGCACCCTGACGGTGCTCACCCACGATGTGAGCGGTGCCACCGTGCTGCTGGTGGAAAATGAAGATGTCAACAAGGCGTTCGGCATCGGCTTCGGCACCTTTCCGTCCGACGACACCGGAGTGTTCCACATTCTGGAACACTCGGTGCTGGCGGGCAGCGAAAAATACCCGGTCACTTCGCCGTTCCTGCAGCTGCTGAAAAGCAGCATGGCGTCCTTTTTGAACGCGATGACCTTCCCGGATAAGACCGTGTACCCCTTCGCCACCCCCAACGAGACCGACTTCAAGAACCTGATGGATGTCTACCTGAACGCGGTGTTCTGCCCGCTGGCCATGGTGGATAAGAGCGTGTTCGAGCAGGAAGGCTGGCACCGGGACGCCGACGGCACCGTGAGCGGCGTGGTGTACAACGAGATGCAGGGCGCGCTGGCTGCCCCGGACGCGCAGCTGCAGGACGCGCTGGAACGGGCCATGTTCCCGGACACGGCTTACGGCTTTGTTTCCGGCGGCGACCCGGAGAGCATCCCGGCACTGACCTATGAGAAGTACAAGCGGGTGTACCGTCGCCACTACAGCGCCGACAACTGCTGCATCACCCTGTACGGCAAGATGGACATGGCCGAAAAGCTGGCACTGCTGGACAAAGACTACCTTTCCAAAATGCCGAAGACCGGCACCCGCCCGCGCCTGACGCTGCAAAACGAGCAGCCGGGCACCTGCGTGGAGCTGCCCTATTACACCGAGAACCCGGAGCCGGACGAGGTGCAGTGCGCCCTGGCGTGGTACACCGGCGCGTTTGCCGACCGGGAGCGTCAGCTGGGCGTGGAGATTCTTCTGGACGCCCTGCTTGGCACCAACAATTCGCCGCTGAAAGCCGCCCTGCTGGCCGAAAATCTGGGCGCAGACATCGACATTGGCTTTGACGACAGCACCCTGCAGCCCACGCTGGAACTGGTTCTGCGCGGTGCCACCGAGGAGAGCGCCCGCAAGTTTGCCGCCGCCGTGCGCAAGGCCGTGGACGGCATTCTGGCCGAGGGCATCCCGCAGGAGCTGCTGCTGGCCTCGCTGAACAGCGCGGAGTTTGCATCCCTCGAGCGCCCGGGCAGCCTGCCGGACGGCGTGCTGGATGCCATCAACGCTTCCACTGGCTGGCTGCACACCGGCAACCCGACCCTGCTGCTGCACACGGACAAGCTGTTCGCGTCCCTGCGGGAGAAGATGGCAGGCGGCTGGTTCGACGAGCTGCTGCGGCAGCTGTTCGCCCCGGCCCCGGTGCAGGTGGTGCAGGTGCCCACCCTGCCCCAAAAGGACGAGGCGGGCGAGCCCATCCGCACCGACGGCAAGCTGGTGTTGGAACACCCGCTGACGGCCGCCGACCTCGGCGACGGTGCAAAGACTGCCGCCGGAGAGCGGGAACTGCTGGCCGGTGCGCAGCTGCTGCATCACCCCTCGGCGGGCAGCCTGTACCTGAACTTCTACTACGACCTCGGCCATGTGAAGCCCGAGGACATGCAGTACCTTGACCTGCTGACCGATGTGCTGGACGAGCTGGACAGCAGCGCACATACCGCCCAGCAGCTGAACACCCTGCGCAGCACCTGGCTGGGCGACAGCCGCGTGCAGCTGGATATCTGGACCGGCCGGCAGGAGGGTGCACCCTGCCACGCAAAGCTGAGCCTGTGCCTGAGCCTGCTGGAACGCAGTCTGGAAAAGGCCGTGGAGCTGGGCGGCGAGTGGCTGTATGACACCAGGCTCACCGGCCCGGCGGCCGAAGCAGCCTTTGCCCGGGTGCTGAGCCAGCAGAAGCTGAACATGGAACAGCAGTTCATCCAACAGGGCAACGCCTACGCGGCCACCCGCGCCAGCGCCCACTATTCGGTGGACGGCGCGGTGAGCGAGCGCTGCAGCGGAGTGAGCTACTACAAATTTCTGTGTGACCTGCTGGCCAAGGCCGACTGGGCCGCGCTGGGCGCAAGGCTGGATGCCCTGCGCACCGAAGTGCTGCAGAACGCACAGCTCACCGTGAGCCTGTACGGCAGCGAGGATGCCCTTGCAAAGCTGCACAGCCTGCTGCCGGGCAGCCGCTTCGCCGCCGAGGGCCGTGCGGCGGCGAGACCCTACACCGAGCCTCTGACTCCGCCGGTGAATGAAGCCTTTGTGATTGATGGCGGCGTGAGCTACGATGTACTGGTGTGGCCCATGGAGCGCCGCAGCGACCGCAAGGTGCTGGCCCGGGTGATGAGCTACGAATACCTGTGGCACAACATCCGCGAGGTGGGCGGTGCTTACGGCACCGGGATGCTTTCCTCCGACGGGGTGGAGTACCTTTACACCTACCGCGACCCCCATGTGAAGGAGAGCTACGACACCTTTGCCAAGGGCCCGGCCGAGCTGGCCGCACGGGACTACACCGAGAAGGACCTGAACGACTTCATCGTGGGCACGGTGGCAAAGCTGGATACGCCCCGCAAGCCCCGCGCCGAAGCCCGGGAGACAGACCGCCGGTTCTTCTGCGGCATCACCGACGAGATGATGACGGCCGACCGCAAGGCCCTGTGCGCTGTGGACGCTGAACTGCTGAAGGCGCAGGCCGCCGAGCTGGGTGCCGCCATGGCCACCGGCGTGCGGGTGACCTTTGGCAGCAAGGACGCTGTGGAAGCCGCGAAGGACCTGTTTGACACCGTGACGACGCTGTGAAAGCGAAAAAATAAAAGAAAATAAGCTTTGAAAATCACCGGGAAGGCACATGCTTTTCCGGTGATTTTTTTTTTTTTGCGCAAAGGGGAAAGAAAGGCGGCTGAGGGCTGCTTTTGTGGAAAATTGACAAAAAAGACACGAAAACTTTGGTGGGGTGAAAAATCCCGAAACTATTGCAACACATATAGGGGGAGGGGGTATAATAAAGATGAGGCGGCCTTCCTCCGGGGAGGCACCCGGACAACAAAGAGAGCGAGGGATAACCAGTGAGAAAAAAGAGTACGAGACTTCTCAGTGCAGCACTTGCGGTGTGCATGATGCTGTCGGTTCTGCCGGTGGGTGCATTTGCAGCACAGCCGGCTGCGGCCAGCGCAGAAAGCAGCGTGAGCACGCAGGCGGAGGAAGACGCTGTTGCTATTGATGCGACAAACTTCCCGGATGAAGCATTTAGACAATATGTAGCAGATAATTTTGACAAAGATAAAGATGGTGCGCTGAACCAAACGGAAAGAAATGCCGTTAAGGAAATTAGGATAAACAATAGCGAATGCACAAGCCTGCAGGGACTCAAATACTTTTCGAAGTTGACCGACCTATTGTGCGGTGACAATAATTTAACGGAACTGGACGTGAGTGAAAACCCGGAACTGGGGCGGTTGATATGCTATAACAACAGTTTGACGTCATTAAATTTGAACAAAAACACAAAACTTAGAAGCTTGAATTGCAACAACAACAAGTTGACAGTTCTGGATTTAAGGGAAAATAAAAGCTTGTCGTGGTTGCGGTGCAAGAATAATTGCCTGACATCGCTGGATTTGAGAAACAACCCCCAAATCGGGGATTTGCAGGTTGGTTCCCAACGCTACCAAATTCTGGCGAACGACGATCGGACATATGATCTGCATCAGCTGCCGGGGAAATTTGAGTTAGATGGCGTTACCACCGGCAGCTGGAAAGGCGGTACGGTTGACCCGGCAACATGGATTTTGAAAGCGAACAGCACTACAGTTACTTATAATTACGAAGTCGAAGATGATGGGTTTAATTTTCCTGTTACGCTGGATGTGCATTGGCACAACTACCAGTGAAAACATGACGACACCGAACACTGGAAGGTGTGCACCACCGCAAACTGCCCGGGCATGACGGACGAACAGAGGGCTGAGGGCCCCCATATCTACACCAACGCAAAAGACATTGACTGCAACACCTGCGGCTATGTGCGCCCGATGTACACTGTGACCACCGGTGAGAATGTTACCGCAGAACTTGAGGACGAAGTGCTGAATGCACCTGTAGCCGCAGGCACTGAAGTGGCTTTGATCGCTGGAAACAACCCCGAAGGTAAGGCATTCGCCGGTTGGAAACTGTATAAAGTGGAAAACGGCACCGAGACGGAAATTACCAGCTCGACAGAGCTTGCAAAGCTGCTGAAGAATGGCACTGAAACCACCGCGACCCTGACCATGCCCGCCTATAATGTTAAGGTGGAACCGTATTATAGCAATATTCCGTATAATATCACGCCTGTAGACTGCACTGTGGATAAGCCCGAAGCTGCTATGGGCGATACTGTAACAGCAACGCGCAGGGAGCCGGAAGCCAACGAGCACTTCACCGGCTGGACGGTGACGGTGGATGGTGTTGAGAAAGACCCGAGCACCTTCCTGACTCCGGACGCAAACGACCCCGCCAAGGTGAGCTTCACCATGCCGAATAAGGATGTGGAAGTGAAGGCAAACTTTAAGGAGGACCCCATTGACCCGATTGGACCCAGCGATACCGACTACGGCGGCGATATCGTAGCCGGTGTGGTCATTGGCGGCATTGCCGTGGTGGGTGCCTATGAAGTGGGCACCGGCCTGTACCGCATCACCCAGATGGACGATGTGGCCATGCCCACGAACCGCCTTGCCCTGGCAAAGCTCCTGTGGGAGCGCGCAGGCAAGCCGGAGCCAGAGAGCACGGCCCTCTACAGCGATATCAGCGCTGAGGACACCGACGCCCAGAAGGCTGCCCGCTGGGCCGTGGAGCAGGAACTGCTGAAGGACGACACCAACGAAGATGAGCAGAAGTTCCACCCGGCTTTCCCGGTGAGCAAGCTGCGCGTCTGCCTGACTTGGGAAAAGGCAAAGCAGAAGGGCCTGTTTGACACGGCCGCCGAATAACCCCTGAAAAACCACAAAAGTGCCTGATGATACGAAAAATATCGTCGGGCGCTTTTGCTTTTTGTAAAGAACCGGAAAAATTTTCGGCACGGGGTTGACGCGGTGCAAAAGCCGTGGTAAAGTAATGGGCGGAAAACACTGAAATGCTTTTCACAACACAGAAACGAGGTGGTCGTCATGGAACCTGCCGGTAGTAGCAGCACGTTATATCCCCGATCAGTGAACCAGACGGCAGCCTTTGGAAATGCCGGGAAATGGCCCTGCTGTGCGTGAACGCGCACGGCGTGTGTTCGTGTTCCCCTGCGTAGATGATTCAAGCTGCCGCCTGGAAAAAAGGAGGCAGCTTTTTATGTCTGAAATTTCGATCAACACCCTGAAGACCATGCTGGCGAACCTGGATGACGCCAAAAAGTACCAGAGCCTGCGGGACGTGATGGAGACCCTGCCCGCGCCGGACCTGGCCGCCGTGTTTGAAGACCTGCCCGCCGAGAAGCTCCCGGTGCTGTTCCGCCTGTGCCCGAAGGACCTGGCGGCAGACGTGTTCACCGAGCTGACGCCCGAGACCCAGCAAAAGCTCATCGACGGGCTGACGGACACCGAGCTGAAGGCCGTGGTGGACGAGCTGTTCGTGGACGATGCCACCGACCTTGTGGAGGAGATGCCCGCCAACGTGGTCAAGCGCATCCTGGGCCAGGCAGACCCGGCCACCCGCCGCATGATCAACGAACTGCTCAAGTACCCCGAGGACTCCGCCGGCGGCGTGATGACCACCGAGTTCATGGAGCTGCGGCCGGACATGACCGTGGCGCAGGCCATGGATGCTATCCGCAAGAACGGCTTTGACAAGGAGACCATCAACAACTGCTACGTCACCGACGGCAGCCGCAAGCTGATCGGCGTGGTGTCGCTGCGGGCGCTGGTGCTGGCCAAGGACACCGCAGAGTCCATCCGGAACTTGATGGACACCAATGTGGTCAGCGTGGGCACCACCACCGACCAGGAGGATGTCTCCAATCTGTTCGAGAAGTACGGCTTCCTGGCCATCCCGGTGGTGGATGCCGAGAACCGGCTGGTGGGCATCGTGACCATTGATGACGCCATCAGCATCCTGCAGGACGAGGCCAGCGAGGATATCGCCAAGATGAACGCCATCGGCCCGTCCGATAAGCCCTACTTCAAGCAGAGCATGTGGGACCTGTACAAGAGCCGCGCACCGTGGCTGCTGTTTCTGATGATCAGCGCCACCTTCTCCAGCCTGGTCATCCGGGGCTATGAAGATGCACTGGCCGCTGTGACCGTGCTGACCGCCTACATCCCCATGCTGACCGACGCAGGCGGCAACGCGGGCAGCCAGAGCACCTCCACCATCATCCGCGGCATGGCCGTGGGCGATATTCGCCCCCGCGACCTGCCCCGCATCCTGTGGCGTGAGAGCCGCGTGGCACTGCTGTGCGGCGGCACGCTGGCCGTGTGCAACTTTGCCAAGATGCTGCTGCTGGACCGCGTGGCGGCCCCGGTGGCACTGGTGGTGTGCCTGACCCTGATCTGCACCATCCTGCTCTCGCAGCTGATCGGCGGCATCCTGCCGGTGGTGGCCGAAAAGCTGCATGTAGACCCCGCCGTGATGGCCTCGCCCCTGATCACCACCATCGTGGATACCACCACGCTGCTGGTGTATTTCAACATTGCAAAGGCACTGCTGAAACTGTAAAAACGCAAAGAACGAACTCCCTGCGCCCGCAAACGCGGCACGGGGAGTTTTCTTTTTATGTATTCCTGAAAAAACTTTTCAAAAAACACAAGGCAGACCTCAAAGCGCCGAAACCGGAAATGCAACAATTTGTAATCCTTTTGCAAGAATTCTGACACGTTTCCGGCACATTTGTCTGTTGGTTGCAAAAGCATGAAAAATTGTGATGCTTCAAGAAAAGCTTTTGTCAGAGTAGGCTTCCTTTTGTTGAAACCTCACAAAAAATTTCCTTCAATCTTGTGAACTTGTTCTCTTGTCATTTTGCCCCGTGCGAAGGTATAATACACACAGGAATTACAGGTGTGTGCGACAATTACGCCTGTAGAAAATGCTGTGATACGAATTGAAGGAGAACACTATTATGAAAATGATTTCTCGTCGTGACTTCCTGAAGGCTTCTGCTGTTGTCGGCGCTGCTGCTGCCATGACCGCCTGCGGCGGCTCTGCCTCCAGCACTGCTGCATCCAGCGTGGCTTCTTCCACTGCTGCTTCCGCTGCTGCCACCAACGGCTCCGCTACCGTCGGCGTGTGCATCTATCAGTTTGCTGATAACTTTATGACCCTGTACCGTGCCGATCTGGAAGGCTACCTGAAGGACATGGGCTATGCTGTCACCATCATGGACGGCAAGAATGACCAGAACACCCAGACCGAGCAGATCAACACCTTCCTGCAGCAGGGTGTCGATGTCCTGATCATCAACCCCGTGCAGACCACTTCCGCACAGACCATCGTGGACACCGTTTCTCCTTCCGGCACTCCCATCGTGTTCATCAACCGTGAGCCCGACAAGAGCGTTCTGGATTCTTACGCAGACAAGTGCTGCTACGTCGGTGCTGACGCACGTCAGTCCGGTACTTACCAGGGCGAGCTGATCCTGGAGACCGAGACCCAGGGCGATATCAACGGCGACGGCAAGATCACCTACATCATGTGCAAGGGCGACCCCGAGAACATTGATGCACAGTACCGCACCGAGTACTCCATCAAGGCTCTGGAAGATGCCGGCAAGAAGGTGAACTGCCTGTACGAGTACCTGGACAACTGGGACCAGACCACCGCTCAGCAGGACGTTGCAAACGCTCTGTCTCAGTACGGCGATCAGATCGAAGTCGTCTTCTGCAACAACGACGCAATGGCACTGGGCGCTCTGCAGTCCATCCAGCAGGCTGGCCGTACTGTCGGCAAGGACATCTATCTGGTCGGCGTCGATGCACTGGCCGAGGCTGTTCAGGACGTTCTGGATGGCAACATGACCGGTACCGTTCTGAACGATGACGTGGGTCAGGCTACTGCAGCTGCCGAGGCTGCCAAGCTGTACGTCGAAGGCTCCGCTGTTGAGCAGTACTACTGGGTCGACTACGTCAAGGTCACCAAGGACAACGCTTCTGAGTATGTGAAGTAAGACCAAAGTTCCCCGATCGCAAATGCAAGGTGCGCAGTGGACCTTGACAGCTTGAACAAAGCTATAAAGCGCGTGCGTGCGAGAAAATTTCTCCGCGCACGCGCCTTGTTTTGAAAAAAGGTTTTTCTGCGGCCTGAAAAAAGAAAAGGAGGCTTCTGCGGAATGTCAGAATACCGTCTGGTAATGAAAGGCGTGGTCAAGACCTTCCCCGGCGTCAAAGCGCTGGATCACGCACAGCTGGAGCTTCGCCCGGGCAAGGTCATGGCGCTGATGGGTGAAAACGGCGCCGGTAAGTCCACATTGATGAAATGTATGTTCGGCATTTACAAGATGGACGAGGGCGAGATCGAATACGAAGGCGAAAAAGTCACCATCCCCACCCCGTTGGATGCACTGAACCGCGGCATTGCCATGGTGCATCAGGAGCTGCAGCCCATCCCGGCCCGTACCGTGGCCGAGAACATCTGGCTGGGGCGCTACCCCACCAAGAGCTATGGCCCCATCACCGTGGTGGATCACCCCAAAATGTACAAGGACACCGAGGAGCTGCTCAAGAAGCTGAAGCTGGACATCAACCCCCATGCAAAGCTCGGCTCCCTGAGCATCGCTCAGATGCAGATGGTGGAAATCGCCAAGGCCGTTTCCGCAAACTGCAAGGTGCTGATCCTGGACGAGCCCACTTCCTCCCTGACCGCAAACGAAGTGGAATCCCTGTTCCGCATCATGCGGGAGCTGAAGGCTCTGGGCGTCGCACTGGTCTACATCAGCCATAAGATGGACGAGATCAAGGTCATCGCCGACGAAGTCACCATCATGCGCGATGGCCAGTACATCGGCAAGTGGGAAGTGGCGGACATGACCAAGGAGCAGATCATCGCAAAGATGGTCGGCCGTGAGCTGTCCAACCTGTATCCCCCGCTGGAGAACCACCCCTCCGACGAAGTGATGATGAAGGTGGAGGACTTCACTTCCATCCACCCGCGTTCCTTCCGCCACTGCAGCTTCGAGATCCACAAGGGCGAGATCCTTGGTGTGGCCGGTCTGGTGGGCGCACAGCGCACCGAGCTGATGGAAGGCATCTTCGGCCTGCGTGCCCACACTTCCGGTAAAGTGTGGATCAAGGGCGAAGAAGTCACCATCAAGCAGCCCCGCGACGCCATCCGCAAGAGCGTGGCTCTGCTGACCGAGGACCGCCGCGCCACCGGCATCATGGGTGTGCTGAGCGTGGCCGACAACATCTCCATCGCTTCGCTGGACGCCCTGCGCAAGGGTCCCATCATGCTGGACAACAAGAAGATCCTGGATCTGGTGGCCACCAACAAAGAGAAGATGGCCATCAAGGTGCCCAGCCCCAAGACCCAGATCAAGAGCCTGTCCGGCGGCAACCAGCAGAAGGTGCTGATCGCCCGCTGGCTGGCCAACAACCCCGATGTGCTGATCCTGGACGAGCCCACCCGCGGCATCGACGTCGGTGCCAAGTACGAGATCTACTGCATCATTGCCGAGCTGGCCAAGCAGGGCAAGAGCATCATCATGATCTCCTCCGAAATGAGCGAGATCATTGGTATGTCCAACCGTGTCATGGTCATGTGCGACGGCCGCATCACCGGCTTCATCGACGGCAAGGACGCCACCCAGGAAAACATCATGGCTCTGGCCACTCAGTTCGAGACCGCACCCACCGCTGCGGCGAATCAGTAAATAAGGAGGCTGTCTATCGTGGAAGCTACCAAAAAATTGAATGGCAAGGCTGTGGCCAAATGGTTCAGCAACAACGCCATTATCGTGATGATGCTGGCCGTGTCCCTGATCGTCGGCATCATGCATCCCAACTTCTTCTCGGGCACGAACATGATCAACCTGTTCAAGAACGTGTCCATCCGCTACATCATCGCACTGGGTATTTCCGGCTGCCTGATCACCACCGGCAACGACCTGTCGGCCGGTCGTCTGGCTGGTTTTGCCGCCTGCCTGGCCTGCATCTTTGCGCAGACCGAGGGCGCAGCCGGTAAGTTCTACCCCAACATGCACACCCTGCCCACCCTGGTGGTGTTCATCCTGGTCATCGCCATCTGCGCCATCATCGGCCTGTGCAACGGTCTGGTGGTCAGCTACCTGAAGGTGCAGCCCTTCATCGCAACCCTGGGCATGCAGCAGGTGGTCTACGGTATCTGCCTGGTGTACACCGGCGGTACCCCCATTGGCTCCCTGAACAAGAACTTCACCTCCCTGGCCTCCAACACCATCATCGGCATCCCCGTGCTGATCTGGATTGCTCTGGTCGTGGCCGCGTGCTTCTGGTTCCTGTACAACAAGACCCGTCACGGCAAGTACATGTACGCCATCGGCGGCAACGAAGCTGCTGCTGAGGTGGCCGGTGTCAACGTCAACGCCACCAAGATCCGCATCTACATCCTGGCTTCCTGCATGTTCGGTCTGGCAGGCTGCCTGCTGGCTGCAAAGTCCGGCGGCGCATCCGTCAACACCGCACAGGGCTATGAGCTGGACGCCATCGCAGCCTGCACCATCGGCGGTGTTTCCACCACCGGCGGCGTCGGCACCGTGCCCGGCGTTCTGGTCGGCGTTCTGGTCTTTGAGCTGATGAAGGTCGCTCTGCAGTTCATGAACGTCAACTCCTCTTACACCTACATCGTGCAGGGCCTTGTCATCATCGTGGCTGTGGCCATCGATATCCGCAAGTACCTGGCAAAGAAGTAAGACCTCTTTCCGGCGGGCTGTCTGCTTTCGGGCGGGCAGCCCGCTTTTTGGTTTATTTGTTCATGATCGTGTGGTATCATAAAAGAAAACACCATCAGGAGGTGCAGGATGGCACAGCAGACACAGACCCCGGAGCAGCGCGAGGAAGAACTGGCCCGGCGCGAGGCCGCCCTCGCGGCACGGGAGGCAAAGCTTGCGCAGGAGCAGGCTGAACTGGCAGGCCGGAAGGCCGATCTTGAAGCGGGCAAAAAGAGCCTGCTGGACAACGGCGACAAGAACTTTGTGAACGCGAAGGAGAAAATGTACGATAAATTCCCGCTGACAGTGCACCAGATGGATATCATCATCGGGGTGCTGTTTGCGCTGATCGCACTGTTCCTTGTGCTGGGCGTGACCCACACCAGCTTCTTCGGGCTGTTTGGAGGGTGAAGCGCTTTTCGGGTGGAGCGGTAAAATGGCCTTGGCCGTTTTGCCGCTCCTTCTTTTTCTTTGCTGCCGATTTGCGGGAAGTGATTGCATTTCATCTGCAATATGCGTATAATTTATCCTGACAGCTCTGCCGCATTGCGGCGGCAGGGAGAGGAGTGGAAAACGAATGAAAAAGAAATGGTTTGCAGCGGCGCTGGCCGGGACATTGCTGGCGGTGCTGCTGCTGAACGGATGTGCGTCGGCACAGACGGCGAAACGGCTGCGTTTCGGCGTGGCCGGTGAGGGCGGTGTGTACCACGCCTTTGGCGAATTGTATGCCGCACTGGAAAACGAGACGGATAACGGTACCGTGGAGCTCAAGACCACGGCCGGTTCGGCGGCAAATCTGCGCCTGCTGACCGGCGAATACCTGCAGCTGGCCATTGCGCAGGGGGACCTTGCGCAGGACGCCTACGACCAGACCGGCATTTTTGCCGATGAGGAGGAGACTCGCGGCTTTGGCGCGGTGGCGGCGCTGTACACCGAGGCCTGCCAGATCGTGGTGCGGGCAGACGCGGACATCCAGTCCGTGGAAGACCTGCAGGGCAAGACCGTGAGCATCGGTGCGGAGGAATCCGGCTCGGAGCAGAACGCACTGCAAATTCTGGCGGCCTACGGCCTGAACGACAAGCTGGTGGACACCGTGAACCTGAACTATGAGGACGCTGCCGCCCAGCTGAAAGCGGGCAAGGTGGATGCCATCTTTATCACGGCAGGCGCACCCAGCCCGGTGCTGACCGAGCTTGCCGGGGAGTGCGGCATCCGTCTGCTGAATGTGGACGGTGCGGCAGCCCAGCGCCTGACGAGCGCTTACAGCGCCTACAGTGCGGTCACACTGCCGGCAGGCACGTATCCCGGCCAGGACACGGATGTGCAGACCGTGGGCGTGAAAGCCGTTCTGCTGGCCAGCGACGAGCTGCCCGCAAAGCAGGTGCAGAAATTGACCGAGCTGCTGTTCTCCGGCCGGGAGGGTATGGAAGAACAGCTTGGCATTCCGCTGGACGCGGAACAGGACGCTGTAGAGGGCGTTGGCATCCCGTTCCACGCGGGTGCGGCCGCTTACTATAAGGCGGCGGGAATTACGGTCGATTGAGCGGCCGGGAACAGAGGGAAAGCGAAGAATGAAGATCGAATTGGATATGTATCAGACGCTGGCCATTGCCGTGCTGGTGCTGATGCTGGGCAAGTTCCTGCGGGAGCGGGTGCGGCTGCTGGAGCGGTTCTGCATCCCGGCACCCGTCATTGGCGGCGTGCTGTTCGCCATTTTCACCTGCGTGTGCTATGTGACCGGCGTGGCCGAGTTTGCATTTGACGACACGCTGAAGGAAGTCTGCATGGTGATGTTCTTCACCTCGGTGGGCTTCCAGGCAAACCTCAAGGTGCTGAAAAGCGGCGGCAGGGCTATGATCGTGTTTCTGGGCGTGGTCATCGTGCTGATCGTCAGCCAGAACTTTATCGCGGTGGGGCTGGCGAAGCTGCTGGGCGTGGATGCCCTTGTGGGCCTGTGCACCGGCTCCATCCCCATGGTGGGCGGCCACGGCACGGCCGGTGCCTTCGGCCCGGTGCTGGAGGACTTTGGCATCAAAGGCGCAACCACCCTGTGCACCGCAGCGGCCACCTACGGCCTGATCGCGGGCAGCATGATGGGCGGCCCGCTGGGCAAGATGCTCATTGAGCGGCACAACCTGCTGGCCACCGTGGTGCCCGAAGACGACAGCCTGCTGGTGGAGGAGGAGATCAAGCACGAGCGCCACACCACCATGTACCCGGCGGCAAGCTTCCAGCTCATCATCGCCATGGGCATCGGCACGGTGCTTTCCAAGGTGCTGAGCCTGACGGGCATGACCTTCCCCATCTACATCGGTGCCATGATCGCGGCGGCGTTTATCCGCAATGTGGGCGAATACGGCGGCGGCTACACCGTGTATATGGGCGAGATCAACGACATCGGCGGCATCTGTCTGTCGCTGTTCCTGGGCATGGCCATGATCACCCTGAAGCTGTGGCAGCTGGCAGAGCTGGCCCTGCCGCTGATCGTGCTGCTGGCGGGCCAGACCCTGTTCATGATCCTGTATGTGGTGCTGGTGGTGTTCAACGTGATGGGCCGCGACTATGACGCGGCGGTCATCGTGTCCGGTACCTGCGGCTTCGGTATGGGCGCAACGCCCAACGCCATGGCCAACATGCAGGCCATCTGCGACCGGTATTCACCCTCGGTCAAAGCCTATCTGCTGATCCCGCTGGTGGGCAGTCTGTTTGCGGACTTCCTGAACAGCCTGGTCATCACGGTGTTTATCAACTTTATCTGAGAACGTTTTTTGCGGAATTCGGGCGGGGAGCCCCGCACCGGGAAAGGAGACGTGCAATGTCGCTTCATCACCATCTGAAAATGTGGCTGCAGCAGAAGCTGTGGAAAAAACAGCCCCATGACCACGAGGAGGAAACTGTGGCTGTGCCGGAGGTGCACACCGGCAAGGTGGCGCATCACGCGGATGCGGACGGGACGCCTGCGGCGGACAAGCCCATCCATTACGATAACGTAGCCATCCCGGAGATCCATATCCACCCGAGACACAAATAATTCCTATCGTGAAAAGTCGTTTGGAGCGGTCCTGCGGTTGCACAGCAATAAAAGCCCCAGTGGGGCTTTTAAGCAGGCGAGTGGTCTGCGTTAGCAGATGGAAGGGCTTTGCCCTGACAAACGTCGGGGTCGCGACAAACGCGAATAAAAAAGAATGCTTCCGCTGAAGATAGCCAGAGCGAACGCGGAGGCTATTTGAAATCATAAACAACGCAAAAAGCTCCCGTCCATCGGACGGGAGCTTTTTGTGTGCAATAAAATCCAGCGGCTTAGAGGAAGACGTACTTCAGGATGAACAGCACGGTCAGCACGTACATGAGCGGGCTGATCTTCTTCTCCTTGGCCTTGCCGGTGATCACATTGATGAGGGTCCAGGAGATGACGCCGATGGCGATGCCCTCAGAGATGCTGTAAGCAGTGGGCATGGCCAGGATGGTCAGGAAGGCGGGGATGCCCTCGCTGGGGTCGTTGAAGTCGATCTTGACCGCGGAACCCATCATGTAGAAGCCCACGATGATCAGAGCCGGAGCCGTTGCAAAGCTGGGGATGGTCAGGAACAGGGGGCTGAAGATGGTGGCAAGCAGGAACAGCACACCGGTGGTCATGGCGGTCAGACCGGTGCGGCCGCCCTCGGTAACGCCGGAAGCGCTCTCCACGAAGGTGGTGGTGGTGGAGGTGCCCAGAACGGCACCGGCGCAGGTGGCGATGGAGTCCGCCAGCAGTGCGCCCTTGATGTGGGGCAGCTTGCCGTCCTCATCCAGCATGTCGGCCTTGGAAGCCACGCCGATCAGGGTGCCCAGGGTGTCGAACAGGTCCACGAACAGGAAGGAGAACATGACGGCGAAGAAGTTCAGGAAATCAAAGCCCGAGAAGTCGGTCTTGAACACTTGACCAAAGGTCTTGCCCAGGGCGGAGAAGTCAAAGCTGACGAAGGCGGTGGGGATGACGGAGTACATGCCGGCATCCGGGTTCGGGACGTAAAGGCCGGTGAGCTCGCAGAGGATGCCCAGCACCCAGGTGATGAGGATGCCGTACAGGATACCGCCCTTGACGCGCTTGACCAGCAGGATAGCGGTGATGACCACGCCGATCAGGGCCAGGATGGCGCCCACGCCAACGCTGTGGAAGGTCTCGCCCTTGAAGTGCTGGTAGGTGACCAGGGTGGAATCGCTGTTGACGATCAGCTTTGCGTTCTGCAGACCGACGAAAGCAACGAACAGGCCGATGCCCACGCTGACGGCGCTTTTCAGGGTCATGGGAATGGCGTTGAAGATGCCCTCACGCACATTGGTGAGAGACAGCACGATGAAGATGATGCCTTCCACAAAGACGGCCATCAGGGCCAGCTGCCAGCTGTAGCCCATGGTCAGGACGACCGTGTAGGAGAAGTAGGCGTTCAGGCCCATGCCGGGAGCCAGGGCGAAGGGGTAGTTGGCCAGCAGAGCCATCAGGGCAGTGCCGACGAAGGATGCCAGTGCGGTGGCGATCAGAACAGCCTCGGAGTCCATGCCCGAAGCGGACAGGATGTTGGGGTTGACCGCAAGGATGTAGGCCATGGTCATGAAGGTGGTGATACCAGCCATGATCTCGGTCTTGACATCGGTGTGGTTTTCTTTCAGATGAAAGACATTTTCTAACATGAAGAACCTCCTGATTCCAAATAAAATATCCCGCCAGTGGGAAACAGCGGGAAGAACAGTACCTATTGTAGCATGTTTGAAGGGGCGTTGTCCACGAAAAAAACACAGTTTTTTCATTTTTTGTCCAAATTTCGCAAATGAGTATGACTATAGAGAGCGTGCAGGAAATTTTGCCCGGGCGGGAAAATTACTGCACGTTTTTTTCTTTGCAAAAATCAACGCTTTTCAAAAAACAGCGATGACAGATGATAAAAAATGAGCTGATTTTATACAAACTGAATAATGGCTGTGAAAAAATACTCTGTGGGCCCGAAAAAGTACACCCTGTCGGGATGCGGGAAAGGGTGGTATCCTTTTGCCATGGACAGGCGGAACGCCGGAAAGGAGATGACCTGAACACGATGGGGCAGACAAAACAGGCAAGAGGCCTGGCGAGCCTCGGCCGCGCCACCGACACCCTGAGCACCCTGCTGGCACAGCAGGTGCGGGAGCTGAACGACCGCCAGAAAGCCGCAAAGAGGGAAGGCACGGCGGACCCGGGCACCATGAAGGGACTGAAGGAGGCCACCGCCGTATTGAAAGATCTGGCCGCTGTGGCAAAGACCCTGAACGAGCAGGGCACCCAGACCGAAGGGGCCGAGTGCGGCGTGGTGCTGCTGCCGCAGGTGGAGGAGGAGATATGAACACAGCAGAAAACAGAACGCCGGTGGTGTGGCGGCCCCAGCCCCGGCAGGCCGAATTCATGCGCCGCCCGGAGCCGGAAGCACTGTACGGCGGGGCAGCCGGCGGCGGCAAGAGCGACGCGCTGATCGTGGAAGCGCTGCGGCAGGTGGACATCCCACACTACCGGGCGCTGATCCTGCGCAAGACCTACCCGCAGCTTTCGGACCTGGTGGACAAGAGCCAGATGTACTACCGCAGGGCCTTCCCGAAGGCACAGTACAACGCCACGGCCCATGTGTGGACCTTCCCCAGCGGGGCCAAAATTTACTTTGGCTCCATGCAGTACACAAAAGACCGCACGAACTATCAGGGCAAAGCCTTCGACTTCATCGGCTTCGACGAGCTGACCCACTTTGAGTGGGAAGAGTACAGCTACATGATGAGCCGCAACCGCCCCACCGGCCCGGGCACCCGGGTGTACATGCGGGCCACCACCAACCCCGGCGGCATCGGCCACGGGTGGGTGAAGGCGCGGTTCATCACGCCCGCCCCGCCCGGCACGCCCATCACCGAGGAATATACGGTGAAGTGCCCGAACGGCACCGAGCAGAAGCTGCAAAGGGCGCGGGTGTTCATCCCGTCCAGCATCTTCGATAACCCCGCCCTGCTGGCCAACGACCCGGGATATCTGGCCAGCCTTGCCAGCCTGCCGGAAGCGGAAAAGCAGGCGCTGCTCTACGGCAGCTGGGACAGCTTTTCCGGGCAGGTGTTCACTGAGTGGCGCAACGACCCGGCCCATTACCAGGACCAGCGCTGGACCCACGTTATCGCACCCTTCGCCATTCCGAAGCACTGGGCCATCTACCGCGGGTTCGACTTCGGCTTCTCGAAGCCTTTCTCGGTGGGGTGGTATGCCGCCGACGAGGAGGGGCGGCTCTACCGCATCAAGGAGCTGTACGGCTGCACCGGCCGCCCCAACGAGGGCCTGCGCATCGACCCGGTGGAGCAGGCCCGCCGCATCCGGGAGG
>OBAI01000538.1_pt1 | contig 40328 bp, 30 predicted proteins | sample 1517461 | NCBI WGS metagenome assembly OBAI01 (sample SAMN04571696, study PRJEB22368) | human gut metagenome | biome: human gut; material: stool | host: Homo sapiens | place: Luxembourg | collected 2012-06-29
TACGGGGCTTCGGGGAGGATTTTTATGCTCTTTTGTGTTTTACCGGACAGCAATATCTGTCAATGAAGAGTTGCCACGTATGGTTATCTTTGTCGAACCGCCCAAGCCGGTGCTTGCGGTGTTCATCTGCAAGCCAGCCACCTTGCCGTCCAATGCGCCTACTACAGACGGGTCGCCGGTTACGTTGAGCTTGTCTGCCTTCACCTCCTGCACCGAGTAGCCGAGCATCTTCTTCTCGCGCTTGATGCCGAGCGCCGTTACAACCACCTCGTCAATCGACTGCTGGTCGAGCTGCATCGTAACGTTCAAGTTGGCAGCGCCGTTCACCACTTTGTCCTTGTAGCCCATGTACGAGATGCGGAGCATAGCGGTAGCCGGAGCCTTAGAAAGATTGATAGAGAAATTGCCGTCGATGTCGGTAACAGTCTTCACGTTAGTGCCTTCGACAGCTACAGTTGCGCCAATAAGCGGTTCGCCGGTCTCGTCAGCCACATGTCCCTTCACGCTGTGTGTCTTGTCGGTCTGCACAACAGAAGCCGGGGCCTGATTGTTAAAAGGAGAGTTCAGCGAAAGCGCCGACGACTGCGTAGCCGAGGCGAACGCCCACTGCAATGGTGCTGCGGCAACGACAAGTGCCATTGCCCTCTTCGACCACTGCGGTCGGAATGATAATTTTGTATTCATTTTATTATAGATTGGTTTTTATCGTTAGAGAGTCTGCATCGCATAACATAATGCAGCAATGTTAGTTGTGCAAAGTTACTGCAAATCGAAGACAATACAAAATAAATGGATTTATTTTTATTGTTGAGATGCAGCGTAACTTATTTAAAGTTACTGCAAAAGCCCAATTGAGCTTATACAAACAACCGTAGCGGAGGTCTCCGGCCTCCGCAGCACCAAGTTTGGATTAGATTTATTAGTTGCTGCGGAGGTCGGAGACCTCCGCTACGGATAATAATTACGGATAATAACAATGTCACTTTCTATCCATCACACGCCACACGTACGCGATATATGCGAACACGAACGGCACGAGTAGCGACACATAGAACATGGTGCGCAGAGTGAACTCACTGCTGCAGCTGTTGCTGATGGTGAGCGAGCTTTGCAGGTCGGCGTTAGAGGGATAATAGGCTGTTCCACCGAGTCCGGCGACGAGCAGAAGCGAGAGAACCACCAGCACCACGCCGATGCCTGCCGGCCAGATGCCTTTAATGTACGAGTTGCTGAAAACCGTGCGCCCTACTCCATACAGCAGTAGCACAACGCCGACGAGCGTGAGCACGGCGAGCAGCGGCATGGCGAGATAGTTGTGCAGGTACTTCATCGGCTCCATGAACACCACGCCCTGAGCATCTACAGCGTAACCGTCTTTCAGCAGAAGGCGCACGAAGAACGCGAGGAAGAACACAAGGAACAGCACGGTGCTGCCTACGAGACGCACACTGGCACGCGAACGGATATCCTCATCGTCCACATTATTAATAATATAGAGCGCGCCGAGCATTTGTGCAAGGAACATCACGGCGAGTCCGAACGCAAGGTTCCACGGGTCGAGCAGAGCGTCGAGTCCTGCCGAAGCGTTAGCCCAACAGCTTATCACTGGCGACCCGATCTCCGTAAGCGAAGCCTTCTCTACAAGGAAGTTCGACCCGTCGAAGAACGTAGCCACAGCACCGCCGAGCAACAGCGGACCTACGATGCCGTTCAGCATGAGGAACCAACGATAGGTGCGCGTGCCGAGCAGATTGCCTTTTTTCAACTGGAACTCGTAGCTCACGGCTTGCAGCACGAACGAGAAGAGGATTATCATCCAGAGCCAGTAGGCGCCGCCAAAACTGGTGCTGTAGAACAACGGGAACGAGGCGAAGAAGGCGCCGCCGAAGGTGACGAGTGTAGTGAACGTTATCTCCCACTTCCTGCCGGTCGACTCAATCACCTTGCGCTGACCGTCTTCTGTTCTGCCTATACTGTGAACCATTGAGTTGGCGCCCTGCACGAACAGCAGGAACACGAGCAACGCCCCGAGCAACGAGACGATGAACCACCAATATTGTTGCAAAAATTCGTATGTCATAAGATTGTTTTCTTTATATGTATTGAACATTCGGGTTATAGGTCTCTGGGTTTACTGTTGCTTCTCGGCGTTATAGTTGCGTATTACGCGGCACATGATGCTCACCTCTGCCACCAGCAGCACCGTGAAGAGCACGAGGAAGAGGAAGAACGTGAAGGCAACGCTGCCCGACTTCAGGTCGGAAACGGCTGCCACCGTAGGCAGCATGTCCTGAATAGCCCAAGGCTGTCTGCCCAGCTCGGCTACTATCCATCCGGCTTCGCTCGCCAGGTATGTGAGCGGTAGCATCACAAGCGCCGCAACATACAGCCAGCGATACTTCGAGGTGATGTTCTTGCGCCATGCTACGTGTCCGATGACGAGGAAGAAGAGCATCAGCAGCGTGCCCACGCCCACCATGACGCGGAACGCGTAGAAATTGATGGGGATATACGGCACCAGTTCGGCACGATCCTTTATGTAGCCGTAGCCGAAGTAAGGCATGTCGAGCTTCAACTGCTCTGCGAGTTCGGGCAGGCGCTTGTCGTTAGCGTCAGCAGCCTTCAGCTTGCGATACTCGGCAAGCGTAGAGATGGCTCTGCGTCCACGCTCCATCTTCTCCTCAGCCGAGAGTTCGCGCGTGCCGTCGGCACGTGTGTAGCCGTTGAGCAGGTCGTTCACGCCCGGCACGAAGCCGTCTGCCTTATGCGTAGCGAGCATAGAGAGGCCGTTAGGTATGGCTATGCGCAGCGGAGCCTCCCCACCCTTGGCATAGTCGGGCTGTTGGAACGGATTGACAGCTGCAACGGCTGTGAGCGCTACGCCTTCGCCTCCGTCGTACAGAGCCTCCATTGCGGCGAGTTTCATAGGCTGCGTCTCAGCCACCTTCACAGCCGAGAAGTCGCCCGTAGCCATAGTAAGCACCGAAGCCACGATGCCCACGATGCTTGCTATCTTTATGCTCTGGCGCGCCATTTCCTGCTCGCGGCGCTTCAGCAGATACCAGCCGCTCACGGCACACACGAACACGGCACCTATCACCCATGTAGAGGTGACGGTGTGGAAAAACTTGTCGATGGCGAAGGGCGAGAGCGCCACATCCATGAAGCTCGTCATCTCGTTGCGCACGGTGTCGGGGTTGAACTCGCAGCCCACTGGGTACTGCATCCATGCGTTAGCCACGAGAATCCACCAAGCGGAGATGGTTGCGCCGAGTCCGGTGAGCCACGTCGACGCCAAGTGAAAGCCGCGCGACACCTTCTGCCAGCCGAAGTACATGACGGCTACGAAGGTGCTCTCCATGAAGAACGCCACGATGCCCTCGATGGCGAGCGGCGCTCCGAAGATGTCGCCCACGAACCACGAGTAGTTGCTCCAGTTGGTACCGAACTCGAACTCGAGAATGATGCCCGTGGCTACGCCCATGGCGAAGTTGACGCCGAAGAGTCGCTGCCAGAAGATGGCTGTATCCTTCCAGAATTGTTTACCCGTGCGATAGTAGCACGTTTCCATGATGCCCATGATGAGGGCAAGACCAAGCGTGAGCGGCACAAAAAGCCAATGGTAGATGGCTGTGAGTGCGAACTGAGCACGCGACCAGTCGATAAGTGTGGGGTCGATTGTCAAGAGATGTGTCATTTTTTGATGTTTTTTTATTATTGATTAGGTTTATATTTAGTTTCTTTCGGGCTACAGAACTTATACATCTATCATCTGCGTCGACCGATGCGAGTGGCTATCTGTCAACCCTATCGCCCGTCAACTCCCCTGCTACATATGATGCTTTGTCGCCATTCGACTTCTGGTCAAGCACGTTGGGGAAGAAGAACAGCTTCAGCACAAAGAATATAACAAACAGTTTTATGAGGATAACTGTCCACAAGACCTTGCCAAGAGTCATACTGCGAAAACCTTCAACATAGAAGTGGCACACTCTGTATAATACATTGTCTTTACTCATGTTATGGTGACTTTTAGCGGTTGTAATAATTTCACTTTAACAATTTGTTTGCAAACTTATATAAAAAAAGCGAATTATACGCCAGTTTTATAAAAAAGTTGAGACCACAGCCATACATAGCCTTCAGACTATTCATGCTCTACGCATTTTTTTCAGTAACTTTAGAGCGGAGTTTCCTCCAATGAGTTAATAAACGGGCTCTTGATCCCAATGTTTTACCTAAATCCCAAGTCTATGAGAAATGTCTGTGGTCTCGATGTTCACAAAGATAATCCCAAATCGGTCATTAGAGATTTTCTCGTACAAAAAGTCAGATTGTAGTAGACTATACCATCGTTATAGTATCTGTATACTAACACAATATGCATCTTTTATTCTGTTTTAAGACAAAATGAAAGCGATTTTTTCTAATGACCGATTTGGGTTTAAGGAATCTGGGAAAAACTAAGACATTAACACTATATAAGGTGGAACAATCATACGTATTGTTCCACCTTTTTTCGTACATTAGCCCTATAAAAAAAACGGCTATCAAGAAGCTATTACACTTCTGATAGCCGTAATATTCTATAATCACGAATTAATAATAAGCAATCACCAATTAATAATTAATAATTACCAATTAATAATTTACTTCACGAGTACCTTCTGTACCGTGCCGTCAGCGAACTTCACGATGTTGATACCCTTCTGCAAAGCGTTGAGCTTTGTGCCGTTCACTGTGTAGATGCCCTTAACAGCGTTCTGCACGGTAGCGTTGTTGATTGCTGTCGGGTCAGCAAACTGCTCAAAAGCCGAAACCTCAGCGAGCGACGGGTAAGAGTAGACATAGAGGTTGCAAATCACAGCGAGATACTTAGTCTTTACGCTCTCTGGGAAGATGTAGCTAAGCTCCGAAACCTCCTTCAAGCCAGAGAATGTCTTCGCCGTATTCATGCGTGTGAGGTCGTCGCCCACAGCAATCTTCACGTCCTTGTTGACGTAGTTCATCTCGTTGTTGTCGTTCTCTGCGTAGTTCTTGTTCGGAATGTTCACAACAACCTTTGCAAGATCCCACTGCTTGCCTTCCGGAGCTGTGAAGATAACCCACACGTCGTCGCGGTGTGTAGACGGCGCCTCGATATCTCTGAGAGCCTCGTCAGTCTTGTTGCCGTCGGTAAGACCGCTGATGTCGTATGTGTCGTAAGCAGCCTCGAAAGAGTAGTCGTTCTTGTAGTGGCGCACCTCTGCCTTCTTGCCCTTGAGCACGTTAGGCTGTGTTGTAGCGTCAACCTCTACCTGCACAGTTGCCTCCTCGTAGTCGTCGCCGTTCTCAACGCGAATTGTAACGATGTCGTCGCCCATGCGCTGCTGAGCAGTCAGCGGGATGTTGAATGTCGACTTCTTGGTGTTCTCCTCGATTGTGCCGATCTTCACGTTGCCGTTCTTGCTTGTAGCAGTACACTTGAACTGCGGGTCCTTAGCCACCTCGCCGAGGTCGTAAGTTACGTAGATGTTGTTGGTCTCGCCAGCGTTGATAGTCATCTGCTCAGGCGATGCCGAAATCTTCATGCTGTTGTCCTTCTTGCCGTAAACCTCAAACTCCCAGATGCGGAGGATGCCGTTGACGTGCGGAACGAGCTTCACGTAGCGAGCGCGAGTCGGAGCGATGAAGTCGGTCTTGATTCTCTCGCTCTGACGGTTGTATGTGTCTACAACAGTTGTCCAGTGCTCGTTGTCCTCAGAGAGCAGAATCTGGTAAGAGTCGATCTGGTCTACGCCCGACTCCGGACCTGAGTTGCCGTCGTATATCTTGAAGCTATAGATGCGGTAAACGCCCTGGAGGTCGAATGTCACCCAGTTGTCAGCGCTCACGTTACACCACTTGTCGCTTACAGAATAAGGATTTGTCACACCATCGATAATCTTATCTGGCACCTCCTGATTGTTTGTCGAACCGCTGTAGCCGAGCACCTTCTTCTGATATACAACGTTGAAGATCTTCTTGTACTCCTCCTCGGTCATTACGTCGAGGATGTTGCTTGAAGTGGTAGATGTGCCGATGGCGTTAGTCACCTCTACACTCACGCGCTGCTTGCCCACCTTCTCAGCAACTACGATGATAGTCTGGTCGGTGAGAGAGAAGCCGTTTGCAAGCTTCAGACCCTCAGGCAGAGTCCACTTGAAAGCAGTCGGATTACCCGTACCGTTGGCTGTGATAGTAGCGCTCTCGCCCACCTTCAGATAGCTGTTGCTGATAGTGAACGAAACAACCGGAGCGGTAGCCTGCGGGTAGTCGAGCACGATGCTCTTGCCCTTCTGCTGGCGCATGTCCTTCATAACCGGAGTAACGATGAACTTAACGTAAGCCTCGTTGTCCTTACGCTGGAATGTAGGAACGTAGAACGCCTCGTCGCGAGTCTGTCCAACCATTGTCTGTGTTCCGTCCTCGTTCTCCTTATAGATATCGAAGTGGTCGAAGTCGGCTGTATAGTCGAAGTCCCATGTCAGACGAGCGTCGCCCTGCACGTTGCCCAGCGTGCTTGTCGTAGCGAGGTTCTTCACCTCGACAGCCTCGGGAGCGTAGTTTGCAGGCAGAACAGAGAGTTCGCCGAGCGAGAGTTCGTAGTTGTATACCGTGAACTTAGCCTTAACGTTAAGACCTATCATATAGATAGTCTTGCCGTTGAGCGAAGAGAGGTCGTACTCAGCTATTGTCCAACCGTTCTTTGTCTTAGTAGTCGGATTAGAGAGCGTAACGTCCGGATTTACCGAACTTGTTGTAGAGAGCTTCACCTCTACAGAAGCATTTGTCGTGTTCGACGACTTGTAAACCAGACGCAATGTGCCGCCGCCGTTCACGGCGAGCTGAGTCTTGTACAGACGCCAGAGGTGGTCGCCGGTGAACGCAGAGCCGCCCTTCAGCTTAAGGCTCGAACCGAAGTTCCAAGCGTCGTCCCAATCAATCTTGATAGAACCTTTGCCCTTGTTCTCCATCCAGTAGCGCCATGTAGGCATGATGCTCTGCACGCCAGAGTGGTACCAGTCTTGCGAAGCCTTCACCTCGCCCTCTACGAAGCGGTGCTTGCCCACACCTACGCAGAACGACGTTGTGAACGGCATAGAGTTGATAACCGAACGCTCGAGCACGTGACCCGAAATGGCTGACCAAGCATCTACAGTAACAGTGGGGTCGCCGGCATAGTTGGTCCACATCTGCATCTCGTTCTCGAAAGTTTTCGTTATAGCGGAGTATGCGTCAGGACCCGTATCGTTCTTGCCGAGCAAGTTGCGCACGTTGTCCTTCCATGTCTTCTCCTCAGGGCAGAAGAGGTCGAGCGAACCAACGTGTCCACTGGTAGGCATTGCTCTATTGAGCGCGCTTTCAAAGCCTGTATGTCCGCTTGCAGCCACCTGCACACCACCGTATATCTTCGAGAATGTCTCCGCCTCTGTGCAGCCAAGCTGGCTTGCATAGCTGCGATAGTCGCCCGGTGAGCCGTACTCGAGGAACTGCGATGTATTCTTGTGCGACTTCAGGATTGTAACGTTCGGAGAGTATTTAGCGTTGTACCACTGAATCTCCATCTGTGTGTCGCCGTTCTCATCAGCAATCTTGTTGAACTCCTTGATGAAACCAACCCACTCCGAATCGGTACCGCCGCCGGTCTCCTCGTTGATGAACCATCCGTCGAAGCCGATGTACTTAGCAATCTCGTAGAGCTTCTTAGCGTAGATATACACACCGTTTTCCTTAGTAAGCATCTGGCGCACCCAAGCCTGGTTGCCACCATAAGCGAACGGCGGGAAGAACACCTGACCCAACACCTTCACACCGCTCTGGTGAGCAGCGTCGATAGAACCTGCTGGCGGCGGGATGATGATACCCTCAGAAGCCGAACCTGCCCAATAAACGAGCTTGTCCATATACTGCCAGTAGGTAGGCTGATAGCCGAGGAAGTTGTAAGCGCCCTGCGACGGACACATCGAACATGTCGGGAAAAGGATTGGAGCGTTGCAGATCTGACCTTCATAATACTGATTCTGGTTAGCCTTCATCAGCGTTGGCTCCTTGAAACGCTTTGCCAATGGCACACGCGAGCGGTTGAACTTTGCGTCCTTGTCGGTCTCCGGCGACCAGTTCTTGATGTCGTCCGGATGCCAGCATCCGCCGTACGGCTGCTGTGCGTATGCTCCTTCTACGAACATCGCTGCTACAGCCGCGAGAATTAAACGATTAAGTTTCATTTCGGTTTGTTTAAGTTATTGACTAATTATTAATAAGCAGGTTTTCGTCTGGCTTTCCTACGTGTCGAGCCGGTTTTCAGGACCTTTATACCAAGCCCTTCTATTGTTATTAATGAGTTTACAAGGCACAAAGGTAGTGCAAATCGAAGACAATACAAAATAAATTCATTTATTTTTATTGTTGAGATGCAGCCAAACTTATTAAGAGTTTGCCTTAACACCACAAATTCTCATCGTGCACCGTACGCCGTCCGATCGGACACCGAACGCGACCCAATCGGGCGGCGGACGGAATCTGATCGGGCGGCGGACGGAATCTGATTGGACGGCGAACGCAGAACGATGACTTATTGCATGAAACTACATATCACACGATACCAATAATCCCACGAATAGCCTACGGAAGGATGGTTCACCGCCATCGCCTTCACACGCCTGCCGTTGTTCAGGAGATAAGCGCCCGTCGCCGTGCTGCACCCGTCCACTACTATCGGCTCGCCGTCCTGCCATCGCTCGCCCGGCATCTTGTCCCAAAGGCGCTTGCCCCATACGACGACATACTCGGGCTGATACTTGTCGAGCGCTTCGAAGAACGCCTCGCCGGCTTGCCTATACTGAGCTGACGTGCCAGCCTCGCGCGGACCGCCCATCGCCACCTGCAGATAGTTGAAGAACACCACCGAGTCCCATATCTTCTGCCTCAGCACTTGGTCGGTCTCCTCGCCCACCAGCGACCGCTCGAACTTCACGAACGTACGCATCCAGTCCTGCCGTTCGTTCGTCTCGTCGAGATAATCAGCGAGCACATTCTGCGTAAAGCCCATGCACTCGCGATGCAGACGGCAGTCGCCACAGTCGGCACACCCCTCGTCACAATAGTGGCTCTCGCCCAATATCATGATGCGCTTGCCGAACATACCTCCGTCGGCATAATGCCTGCCGACGAAGGGCTGAAAGAATATGTTGTTTGCTATCTCACTCATAACATTTGTTGTTTTCAGAATGAATGTCTGTTTATTCACTCCGCCAAAGGTATTGGTTATTTGTGAGCTGTACAAGTCCATAGCGGTTCAAACATCATGATAATCACGTTTTATCTCCGTTGACTACAATAAAATCTTTATAAATTCTTACAAAAGTTTGGAAGATTTCGATTTAAAGCGTATCTTCGCAGATATAAGGCAAAAACAAGATAAAAATAGGAGAAGGAGAGATATGACAGACAACAGATATAGAAGACTGCCCGTAGGCATTCAGTCGTTCAAAGTAATCAGAGAGGAGAACTATCTCTACGTAGATAAGAGCGACATCGTATGGAACATGGTGAACTTGGGAGATAAGTACAACTACCTGAGCCGTCCACGTCGATTCGGCAAGTCTGTACTTGTCGATACCTTTGAGTCGTATCTTGAAGGAAGAAAAGACCTGTTTGAAGGACTGAAGATAATGCAGATGGAGAAAGACTGGAAGCAATATCCAGTCATACGTCTTGACATGAGCCGTGGAGGAGCCAACGAGGAGACTCTGCGCTCTTACCTGAACCTGCGCTTTAAGGACTACGAGGAGAAGTACAACATTACTCCAGACCCTACTGCCATGCTTGCCGACCGCTTCCATGCAATTATAGCCACTGCATATAAGCAAACCGGACTGAGAGTGGCTATCCTCATAGACGAATACGACTCTCCCCTGCAACATTCATGGAGAACACCCGAACATGAGAAATGCACGGGCGTTTACCGTGAAGTGTTCGCCATACTTAAGGCGGACGACGAGTACGAGCATTTCGTTTTCATCACTGGCATCACTAAGTTCACCCAGCTCTCTCTCTTCTCAGTCCTCAACAATCTGTCCAACATTAGCTTCACGCCCGAATATGCAGCCATCTGCGGCATCACCGAAGAGGAGATTGAAGAGAACTTCATGCCTGAGATCAGACAAATGAGCGAAGCTAACAACTGGTCTGTACAGGAAACTCATGACCGACTGAAGGCATATTACGACGGCTATCACTTCAGCGATGACAATATGGTGGATATCTACAACCCATATAGTATTTTCTATGCGTTGAAACAACGCAAAATTAAAAATTTCTGGGCTTCTTCCGGCGCAACATCACTACTCCCAAAATTTGTTGACAATGCAGAACTTCGCCTCAGCAACTTTGAGAATATCCGCATCATGCGAAACACTTTGGAACTGTCTGATGTCTCTGGGGGCGGTGCCGAACTGTTCCTATATCAGTCGGGCTATCTCACAATAAAGGACAGTGATGAGTTTGGCTATATCTTAGGATTTCCGAATGAAGAGGTCAAACAAGCGCTGTACGAATATTACGGTGAAGACCTCACGGCTGGAAGATGACTGGTAGATGGCTGGTAGATATCTGTTATACAGAAGCCATCTACCAGCCTATAACTCACTACCAAACAATGCGTTACACGCCTGCTGGGAGATATGGTGGATTTTTTCGCATTAATTGTTCAGCTACAGAAGAGTAGCTTCGACGCCATATTTATTCACTATAAAAGATATTTTCTGCAAAAATAGTAAATTTATCTTTTATAAAAGACAAAACAACTAAAAATTCGTTTTTATCTTTTATATTGAATAAAATGTTGTTCGACACATTTATTATACGTAAATTTTGATTACAACAAAGCGATTTCCGCTTCGATGTTCTCTGGGGTAAAGCAGATGGCTTTCAGCTCCACCTTCTCAAACACTTTCTGCAATTTGTCAATATCTCCAAGGCGCAGCTTAACGACGTTGCCAGGCATCTGTTCCACCCAACCAGCTTTCTCCGGCACAAGTTTCTTGGCATAAGAGATAGCGGGCGAAACAAGCAGGTCGATACCCATCTTGCCGTCATACGACAAGAACAAGTCGGTGCCCTCAATCTTCTTCACAATAAGGTTTATGCTTATAGACTTTGTAAAGCCCAGCACCTTAATGGGCACGGAGACAGACACCGTAGCCCCGTCAACATACCCCAGATTAACAGTCTTCTTAAAATGACTGGCTACATAATCCTGCAGCTCAGCATAAGTAATAGATATCTTCATATTATTTAGTTTATCTGACAGTAGCGGAGGTTTCCAGCCTCCGCCTCACCAAGTTTTTCACAATTCAAGACTTTTTCTTCGAGAACAAGTCTATCAGTTTACCTATAAAACCCTCAGACTTCGGACAAGGATCTTCAAAGATTGTGCCACGGCGTCTAAGCTCATCCAATATTTTGTTTTCTTTGTTTGCCATACTTGTCTACATTTTACTGAAATTGTTAGTTAATAATATTCTGAATATATCAATAAACTATATGTGGGTATGACTTAGAAGCCATACCCACTTTATCTAAGAACATTAGATTGCATTCTTTAAAGAGGTCACCTCTTCTAACTGCACTTCCAATATTGTCTTCTGCTCAAGCAAACCGTCTAAGGCAGCCTTGGCTTCCTCCAATTTAGCCTCCTTGTTTGCTTTATCGTTTCGGATTTCTTCCACCTTTTCTTGGAGAGGATTTAACATACCTTCAATTAGTTTTTGCCTTATTGTATTGATGACTTTATCCTTATTAGCAAAAGCACCTTGCAACAAATCTCCGCAATCAAGACTGTCACGTTTACTATTAATAAAATTCAACAAGTCTATCTTGGTTGAGTTATGTGTAAATGCTCTTCCTATCGCACCAACAAGACCCAAACTTAAACCATCAAAGAAGCCACCTAGAATACCACCGATAATATCCAACCAGCCTGCATCTGTCACCTCCTCACCTTCTTTACTGAACAAAGAAACATTTTCCATATCAAGTTTAATCTTTCCTTGTAAATCTTTGATGAAATCTCGGGTATCAATGTCAGGAAGATACTTTAATAAGATATCTTCTGCATCAGTAAAGAAGTCTTGAATTGATGACAAGAACTTGCGACGACCTTCATCTTGCAGATTCTTCATCTTTCTCTTCACGTCACGATTATCCAAATTCGAATATATCTTATCGAATTTAGGTTGTAACGATTCAACTTTAGAGAAACGTCCAAAATCTGTCTCTACAACATTTTCCATTTTGTTGAAAGCAGAATCCACCAAGTCCTCAAGAATGTCTTCACCATTATTCACCAGAGTTCTTACGTCATCATTCAAAGAATCTTCAAGAAAGCCCAGTTTTTTCTCCAAACGTCTACAAGCCTTTGATAGATTGTACTCTCTTTCCTCCAAATCATCATCAGGACTTTGCAGCATTGTTATTTCTGCCTTTTTCTGATTGAGAGCATTCTCATTATCCATCTTAAGCTTTCCGCCTGCTGCATATATAGCATTCAATGGCTTAGCAAACAGAATTTGACTCTTTTCCTTATCTATCAGATTACGAATCGCATTGACCAAATCATCGATATGGCTCCACTTGCGCATTTCAGGCTGTGAACCTATACCAAAATTCGAACAATGACGATTCCATGCAAAACTCAAAGCTTCTTCTGAGTTCACTTTTGACATTGGCAACTCTGACAACAAAGCCATTTCTGCCGACAAAGGAATAGGTTCTGCCTCACTCAGAATATCAGACAACGTATTGTCATTTGACTCACGACATGCCTTAGCAATCTCAGACTTTACATAGTCCTTGATTTGCTCTTCATCCTCAGGATTTACATCGCTACAATACGGTATATCATACTTGTTTATACCAATGAGCACCTTACCAATGCCACATTGACTAACATTCTTGAAGATAATATCCCTGTCGGTTGCATCGAACGGACGACCGGCATAAAGCATCATCAATACGACATCTGCCTTTTTAAGGAATTCTTTAGTACGTTCTTCACGAGAGACAATAGGGTCATTGAATCCTGGAGTGTCCACAATTTCAACTCCCTTGAGATATTCTTTAGGATAGTAAATCTTTACTGATTTAGTGATAGAAACATATTTACCGTCTGCTCCTACATATTCTATTATATTTTCGAAGGAATCCTCTTTTGTCTTACCCAAATAATCTCTAAGATTAGAACCAAGTCTTGAAGCTTTAGATACAAGTTCTTTTGCTGCCTTTATTTTGGATTCAGCCATAGTATCCCCAGCTACATCATCCAACGAACGAGCAGCTTGAGCCTTCTGCTCTTCCCATTCATCATTGGTATAGAACTCAGCAACCACCTTCTTCTGTTCTCCGTATGTTATCACAGACAGAGCAGCTGTCATAGGAGTTGTTGCAGCTGGTAATACCGTATCCTCAAAGACAAAAGAATTGAGGAACGTAGATTTACCACACTTCATCTGACCGATAACACCGATCGTCAAAATGTCTTTCTCCAATTTATCGATGAGTTCCTTACAACGATTTTCATCAATCCAACCAAAGTCCTTGGCTTTCAATGCCAAGGACTTTAATTTATTCTTCTTATTTTGAAATTCTTCAAAAAGATTTTGTTCCATGTTTATTTAAACTTTTGAGTTTCTTTTTTATAAGATTCAAGACATTTTTGCACTTGAGCAAACTGCTTCTTACATTCATCTAAAGAAATATATGCTTCGTCTCTTTCACTTTGAGTTTCCTGCAAATCCTTAAAAGCCGAGACAAGATCGTCCGTTTGTTCACCAGCAATATCTGATAAAATACCAATAAGGCGTTCTCCTTCATCTCCGGACATTTCATATCTATCTTTAGAAAAAATATGCTCCTTCCATTGTGGAATATCTGCAGCTTCGGCACAACTATCGCATATAGCAGAGAGACAGCTATTCACATTTTCAACCTGCTTGTCGTATGTTTTAGTATGCCCATCATATTCGCGAGAAGCATCTTGAACTGCACTTTCGTATTTTTTTAACAAAGCTTTCAAATCGTTTTCAACATCCTCTACAAAAGTGTCACTTTCTGATGTAGAACCAACAGACTTGATTGGTGCCATTATATCCTCCAAAGGAGCCTTTGCCGAGAAGCGGATATATTGTTCCACTTTTAAGCCAGCATCTTTCAATGTCTTGCTTATCAGAGCTTCCACCTTATCAACCTCCGACTTTGGCTTAGTATCCACCTTATTAATTACTACATACAAAGGCTTGTTCAGCTTTTCCTTGATTAGTGATATAGAGCTGCGATTCACAGTTCCTGCATTAACATCGAAAACCCAGAACAAAGCATCACATTCATTTATAACCTCAATGGTACGCTCCTTATCCTCACTATCGTTAGAATTAAAGCCAGGAGTATCCAATATACTCAAGCCATCAAGGTTAGGATTCTTATAAGTCATCACAAAGTACTTTATCAGCGAAGATACTCCCTTAACTTGATCAAGAACCTCCTTTGACACTTTCTTAAATGTGGATTCAGACAAATTCTTCTCAACATTATCAGGAGTAACAAAGCGATAAGCAGTTGATACACCACCTGCAATATATGTAGGAATAGCAGTCGTTGCTTTTGTGCTAACAGGCAATAGCGGTATTGTCTTATCGTCTTGCGAAAGGATTCTATTCACGATAGAAGTTTTACCTGCCGAGAACTCACCAACAAAGGCAATAGTAGTCTTACCATCAAGCCAATGTTTTTTCTTCATAGCAGCCCAATGGAAGAAACTTGACATTAAAACCTCTTTCTTTTTATTGTAATTGGTAGTTCCAACTTTTATACCTTTCTCCGCCCATGCCATCTCATAGCAATCAAGAACCTGACCACGTATAACTGATTCCAAGAAGTTTATATTCTTATACAGCTGTACAGAACTATCAGCTTTTGTCTGCTGAGCAGAAAGAATCTCTTGAATAAATTCCAAAGACCCCATCTTTAATTTAAGTTCTTCGGTTTTCTCATCCAATTCTCTCTTTACCAGTCCAAGCTCCTCGCTCATCTGCTTTGAAGCCTTGCATTCCTTGTCATAGTTTTCCTGCAATTCAGACAATTCAGAATCCTTCTTCTTCAACTTTTTCTTGTAGTTGTCAATATCATCCTCATTGTCTTCAATCTCATCCTCAAGGTCTGTAATACGTTTCTTAAGTTTTACAACCTCATCAAGTTGAGCTTTAACAGTTTCATCGCAATTACCACTTATTGCATTCTTAAGCTGTTCATCAAGTTTCTTGCATTCTGCTTTTGCTTCGCTCAAAAGTTCCTTGTACTTTGACTCTATATCCTTAGCCTTTTGAACATTTTCGAGACCAGCTTCCGCATCCTTCAACTTAGAGCAAACAGCCGAATATTTATCCTTCAGCTGTTTGTTCTCCTCTTCAAGATTTTTGGTATCATCCTCCACAATGGTAGCAGTTCCTTTTTGTCGTCCCAAAAAGAAACCAATAACGAGAGCTATAATGATGCCCACCAATAAGACTATCCACTCTGTCATAATCAACCTAATTTTTCTTTCAAGTTTTTGATTTCAATCTCATAAGAATCACAAGCTTGCTTATACTCCTTAAGAGAACGCGACAACTCTTCATTTTCTCTCTTTAACTTCTTAAGTTCCATGCGAGCCTTCATCAAGTCGTCTTCCATATCGTCCTTGTCGTCCTCATTATCCTGTGAGGCCTGACGTATCTTTTTCAGCTCAGAGAGCAAGTCTTCAACCTGTCGTGAAAGTTTCTTTTTGTCTTCACGTAGGTTATTGTTTTCTTTGTAAATACCCTCAAGCTCACGAATCTTAGCTTGCAACTGTGGATTACCTATAAGTTTGTCTTTTGCAATAGCGCCAGTAACACCACCGACGACCAATGCGCCTAAAATTTCTATCATATCCATATTATTAAATTGTTGATAATTTTTCCTTGTATTGCTTCAGAGTTTCTTTTCTACGAGCAAACTCAGCCTTATGCTGCGAACATTGCTCTTTAAGTTCATTCAACATTGCAGTCTTCTGTGCTATCATTTCGGATGCATCATTCTGCAAACCACCTCTAACCATGTTCACAACACTCTGGCTCAAGTTCTCCATTTGAGACTTGAATTCAGGCGCCAAAGTACCATCAACATAATTTCTGACAGCTCTTACACGTTGTGGTTTAGAAAGCAATTTTTCCGTGGCAAAGCCAACCATAGAAGAAAGAATGCCTTTCTCATCTGCCTTCTCTATCTTATTATACTTATCAACAGCTTTACCAGCAAACTCCTCTGTCTTGGCAATACGTTTCATCATCTTGCGTGTATATATGATACTACCAACATCGGTTGCAGTATCTACAATATCTACAGCCTTAGATGCGGCAACTGTTGTTGCTACAGTACCTGCTGCGCCAGCAGTTCCCACTGTACCCGCAGCTGCAGCTGTTCCTGCTGCACCCGCTGTTCCTGCTGTTCCTGCTGCACCCGCTGCTGCTCCTGCTGCTCCTGCTGTAGCAACTGCTGCCGCAACGGTAGCAACTGCCGCAACAGCAATGACACCTGTTTTGATTATACCGTCATACTCATGTCCCATTGAATTCAAATCAAGATCATAACTCAGCCCTGAAATTTGGATTCCAGACAGATCTATAGACATCAACGACTCAACGGGGATTTCGCTGTCAGATCCTTGTGCGCTTTGTACCTTTGACTTCAAAATACCCATAATGTTATTCTTATATTCCGACAACAGCAATGAAGCGGTATTATTTATAACAGAAAGAGCATCATTGTCCATATTTGCACTACCACCTGCAACAAGAGCACCTAACTTTTCATACATAGAATCTTCAAATCTGCGTGATATCTTAGTTCCATCCTCACAAATATCACTTGCCATAGAGTCTATCAATCTATTGATATTTCTCTTGATTTTATCCAAATCAAGTTGCTGACGTCTAATTTCCATGTCAAGATTCTCGTCCGAAGAAGATGCCGTTAACATCTCATCTACGCGATTTACAAGTATTTGAGCTAAATCCTTGATACGCTGACCGTCAACTTTTGCTAAAATCTCATTTTTAGACTTTTGTATTGTCTCTAAAAGTGCATACAATTCCGACATATTGTCTTTGGCAGCACTGACAACAACCACTTGTTGTACAGGCAACTTACAGTTATCTGCAATATACTGCTTTGCAGCCTCTATCTCAGATACAGACTTTGTATCAGACTTTGTCAATACAATATAAACAGGACGCTTTGACAGCTTTATCATATCTATGAAGTCTGTCAACGAACGAGTTACCTGCTGATTAATATCAACGACCAACAAGATGGCGTCAGCAGACGGCAAAAAGTCAACCAATACCTGACGATGTTTTACAACAGGAGAAGACAATCCCGGAGTATCAACCAAAATAGTTGATGATGGAACTTTCGTTGATGTATCGAATACTGTCACAATTTGTGCATCTGAGAGCTGATCATTTTTAAGTTCTCCCAAATCATCAAAATGAGCAACTTGTCCGTCTGACAGGACAACATTTGCCTCACACTTATTACATCCAAAATGGATTTCGTAAATTGTGGCAGTTGTCGGTTTGGTTGCTGTTTCAAGTTTCTTGCTATCTGTAAGAGCGTTCAATAACGTTGTCTTACCAGAACTGAACTCACCTACCAATGGTATCAACAAACTTGCATTTTGTTGAGATGCTCGTTCCTGAATAGCATTTAAACTATTCAAGATATTTTGCTGGCCAAGTTCCTGAGCCACTTCTTTTAAAAATTCAATATGTTCCATTTTTATATTATAAATATATTATAAAAAAGATCTTCTAACTACTTTTTTCTCTTTTGGTTCCTCGTTATTCTGAACGACTCGCTCATCTCTGTTGGGAAATTGCTTAAGTTCTTCTACAATTCCGGAAATTAATTGTTCTTTGACTACTTGCTTCTCATTAGTAGACAATTCTACATTTGAAGAAGTCTCTTTATTAGTTGCGTAATTTCCATTAGATGCATTACCTGCTAAACCTGTTAAGAACGCAACAACTGAGCTCGAGTTTTCAACTTTTTTGTCGAACAATGCGTAGTCGCTAATCTTCAAGTCATAGGATGTAGTAGCTAAAGATTTTTGAATATAGAAGCTATTCATCATGTGCTTTATAGCTGCGACCTCACTCCACTCTACTCTAAAGTTTTTTTTCTTATCATTCAAATTGAAATAGCAAATGCGTTGGTCTGTGATGATACAACCAGAAGGGGTTTTCACATCATCGTCTTTCGCCTTCCAATTAGCTTTATGACGCGACACCCATAACAGATGTTCATCTCTTCTCAGTGTAATCTCATTAAGAAGTTTATTTGAAATAGCATCTACATTGTTCAATCCCAGGTGTACACAATCAGGCCACGAAACAAACGGTTTGAACAGCTGTTTGTTTGACATGAATTCTGAATATATGTTATTATTTTCCACAGGCTCTTGTTTTATTGGATTATTAGCCTCACGGATTGCGTCATTTAAAAAGTCAATCCACAGAGAGGATATTTTCATATTGTCATAACGACCTCCTAACAACTGCGCATCTAAAAATCCAACTTCTTCATTTTCATTATCAATTAATCTGATGATATCATCAGCATCAAATTCATCTTCATCCTTATCTATTTTCTCTTTTCTTGCAGAAGCCAGTTGATTCCATTTACAATAGTAACGATACTCAAAATCATGCTCTTGATCATCTGTAACATACAAGCAAACATAAATACGCTCATCAGTAATCAACAGACCTGTTACTAATTGCGAATCAGTTTCTTGATATGGTTGCAAACAAACTGCACCATAAATAAAAGTCTGATTTAAGATTTCATCAGGATTGATATATAAAAGAATGAGATCTTCGTCCTCATCAAGTCTATCTTCATTCAGATAATTAGCACAATATACTGTATACCACTCATCTGTATTATGGAAATATGCTTGAGTTTCTTTTACTATGCTCTCTATAAAGCTATAGTAACGTTTAGAGGATAGAGCTAACTTATTTATTTGCTTATTCATAAGAAATTTTGTTTATCATTGTTGTTTATAACAAACAACACATTAATATGTATTGTTTAGTCCAACTTCACAAACTCAAAGTCATTCTGATTGCAGCATGCCTTCTTATAGTCGAAAGCATAGATGCGCTGATAGGTCTCTTGCAGTTCCTTCGCACCATTGTAGAATGGGTTGGTGGTGTGCTGCAGAGTCGTAACGGTCACAACCATGTCTGGTGTGAGAACGGTGCCATTGGAGCGCTTGATACGTTTAGGCTTCACTTGAAAAACCCTACTCATAGTAATTCGTTTTTTAGGTTATACTATAAATACCGTTTGCACGGCATTACCTGTCAAAGGGCAAAGATAGGGTAAAGTGACGAGCTGTACAAGTCCATAATGGTTCATAGGTATAAAAAAGAATGGTATGGTTTCCTTCTTTCACCACTTTCTTGTAAATTAGGCTCGGATAAAGCCCGTAGAAAAGAAAATAAGAAAGAGAAAACCATACCATTTGTCTATTTTTCTGATATTGTTTTTCCGGCAAGTACCAGGGCACGCTGGCGCAGATAGCTGTGCAGAGTGAAGCCGTCAGCCTTGACACAGTTGAGGAGGGCGCGCTTCTGCATCACCACCTCTTTGAGCGCTGGGAACACATCGTTGTAGCGCTTCTTCACGTCCTTGTTCTCAGTCTTCACCGACGTCTTCTTCACAAGCTCCTCCACATCGGTAATCTTTCGAGCGAAGTAGTCGGCGCCCTTCTTCAGACGTTCCTGCAGCAGGGCGTTGGTCTGATAGTCGGCAGAAGCGATAACAATCTGACTGTACTGCAACTTGAAGCGCTCGGCTACATCGAACAATTCGCTTTTTATAGTACCCGTGCGTGCCTTGTATTCGGCAATGAGCTTCGGGAAGGAACGGCGGAAATGTCCGTCGAGCAAGTCGAGCACACGGTTGAAGGCATCCATCAGCGGGCGAAAGTCGAACAGTTCGCTCACCACCGACAGATAGTAGTCACGCTGCAACTGTTCTATCTGTCCCTCGCTCGGCGTGTGCTCAATGGCGTGCGTGGCGTATTCGTCTACAGCCTCATCACGTATGATAGCCGACTGCGGCAGTGGCGCACTCAGCACCATGCCCTCCAGAGTGCGGCAACGCGAGAGCGCCACGTATGTCTGTCCGTGGGTGAAGGCGCGCTGCACGTCGATGATGGCGTGGTCGAACGTAAGGCCCTGACTCTTGTGAACGGTGATAGCCCAAGCCGTCTTCACGGGAAACTGCGTGAAGGTTCCTTCCACCTCCTCGCTTATCTCGTTGGTCTTTTCGTTGAGCACGTAGCGCGTGTTGTCCCACTGTTCGGGCTGCACACGTATATTCTCGCCGGTGTCCTTCGCCGTAACGGTGAAGCCCTCGGCGTCTATCGCCGCAATGGTGCCAATCATACCGTTGTAGTAAGCCTTGTCTGCCGACGAGTCGTTCTTCACGAACATCACCTGCGCACCGGTCTTCAGCGTGAGCGTCTCGTCGGTCGGGAAGAGCATCTCTGGATACTTGCCTTCGATGGTGGCAGTGTAGGTATAGGGCTTGCCGGGAAGCAGTTCAAGCTCGTAGTCGTTGATGCGCTGCGCCTGCCAGTTGTGCGTCGTAAGACGTATGTAGCCGTCTTCTTTGAGCGGCTTGAAGTTGGGAATGTAGCGCGAGTTGAGCGCAGAGAGCACCGCAGCGTCAGCACGGTTTTCGCGCACCTTATTCAGTATGTCGAGGAAACGCTTGTCGCTCTGGCGATACACCTTCGTCAGTTCGACGATGGCGTAGCGTGTGCGTTGCAGGGCGAGCGACGAGAAGAAGTAAGGCGTGGCGTAATAGCGCGAGAGCATCTGCCACTCGTCGTCCTTAGCCACCGGAGCAAGCTGACCCAAGTCGCCGATCATAACCATCTGAACACCGCCAAACGGAAGGTTGTTCTTGCGGAAACGGCGCAGCACGCTGTCTACGGCATCGAGAAGGTCGGCACGCACCATAGAGATCTCGTCGATGACGAGCGTGTCGATAGAACGGATGACGTTTATCTTCTGTTTGGAGAAGCGGAACTGCTGTTCCTTGAGATTATAGTTGGGTATGAACGGCGCAAACGACAACTGGAAGAACGAGTGGATGGTCACACCTTCGGCATTGATGGCAGCAATGCCCGTAGGCGCTACCACCACGATGCGCTTCGACGACTCCTCCTTCAGTCGGCGCAGAAAGGTGGTCTTTCCCGTGCCAGCCTTACCGGTGAGGAAGAGGTTGGTGTTCGTTGTCTCTATTATGTCCCAAGCGAGTTGCGTCTGCTCTGTCATTTCCTTTGCTGATTAATGGTTGTTTAATGTGTGTTCCGTGTGAATAATGAATTACAAAAGTAGTAATTATTTTTTGATTTTGACATCAATCAAGTAGTATAATTTTCGGCTTCTGCTTTTTCTGCGTACCTTTGCAATGTTTAGGAGGTATGGGCTTTCCTGCCCGTATCACACAATAGGGCTACGGCAAGAACTGAAAGTCAGCGGCGCGTAGCGGAAAGCTAATGCCATAGCCTCCTACTGAATAAAAAACGAAATATGATAAAAGCTTTATTTTTCGACGTCGACGGAACGCTCGTCAGCTTTAATACGCACAAGGTGCCGGAGTCAACAATCGAAGCGCTTCGCGAGGCTCACAAGCGCGGCGTGAAGCTCTTCACCGCCACGGGTCGCCCACGCCAGTTGCTCAACAACATCACGGAGGTGGAGGACATCATGGACGGTTTCATTCTTGCCACTGGCGCTCAATGTGTATATGGCGAAAAGGTAGTGCGCCAGGATCTCATCCCTACTCACGAGGCAGAGGCGATAGTCGACTTCTGCAACCGTCTCGACGTGCCGGCGGTGATTGTAGGCACAAAGGATCTGCAGATTATCAACCGCAACGACAGCGTGAACCATGTATTCTACGACATGCTGAAGGTGACGTACAACAAGTTCGACGTGCCGGTTGAGGAGGTTATAAAGCAGGGTGTACTGCAGATTACGCCATTCCTCACCGAGGACCAGGAGCGCACTATCCTACCCCACATACCAGGCACAACGTCTGCGCGCTGGCATCCTGCGTTCTGCGACCTTACGTCTGCCACTGCCGACAAGGCGAACGGCATCCGTGCCATTGCCGAGCACATGGGCATCGACATCAGCGAAACGATGGCGTTCGGCGATGGCGGCAACGACCTTACGATGTTGCGTGCGGCTGGCGTTGGCGTGGCTATGGGCAATGCGCTCGACGAGGTGAAGGCGCACGCCGACTATGTGACGAGCAGCGTAGACGAGGATGGCATCGCGAATGCGCTGAAACACTTTGAAATCATTTAGGATATGTGGTGAGATGGTGAGGTGGTGAGATGGTGAGGTGGTGAGGTGGTGAGATGTTGTTATGTTGAGATATGTTTCATTTGTCAACATAACACCATCTCAACACATCAACATCATATTTTACAACAATGGTGAGAACACTCTAACAAGCGACTCCGCCAGACGGTGCATGAACGGGCGCTTTCGCTCGCTGTACACGCTCAGGAAGTCTACACATTCTTGCTCATCACTGATAAAGATTTCCTTCATGCGCAGCGCCGTTGTGCGGTCGTAGATAAAGACGTTGGATTCGAAATTGTTCTCGAAGCTACGGAAGTCGATGTTCGTAGAACCGCAGGTGCAGAGCGCATCGTCAGCCACAAGCAACTTGCTGTGGTTGAATCCAGCCTCGTAAAGCATTATCTTAACGCCTGCCTCAAGCACCTCCGTCACGAACGACATTGACGAAAGTTCAAGCAAGCGAGAGTCGCTATGGTGCGGAATCATCAGTCGCACATCTACGCCGGCAAGTGCTGCCGTGCGCATGGCGAAGAGCACCTGCTCAGTAGGCAGGAAATAAGGCGACTCCATGTATACATAGTTCTTCGCCTCAAGCAGTATGCGCACATATCCCTGCATGATGTCCGGCCATTTGGCAATCGGACTGCTCGTCACGACCTGCATCAGGCAGTTGTTGTCTATGCGCCACGGCATCGGCGGATAGTATTTTGAGTTGGTGACGAGTGTGCGGTCGACGAAATACCAATCGACGAGGAACGTGCGCTGCAGGGCGTACACCGCTCCACCACGTATACGGAGATGGGTGTCGCGCCAAGGCAGACGCCCTTTGTATATTCCTTTCACATAGCGCAGGGCGATGTTCATGCCGCCAACAAACGCCTCAACGCCGTCTACTACGCACACCTTGCGGTGGTTGCGGTAGTTCACCTTACTCGTGAACGCCGGAAACTTAACGGGCATAAAGGCATTGACATCTATCCCGGCACGGCGCATACGCTCGAACAACTCGCGGGGCACCCGCCAGCAGCCCACATCGTCGTAGATAAGTCGCACCTCTACGCCCTCTCTCGACTTGCTGATAAGAGCATCAGCAACCAGCCGTCCGAGTGCGTCGTCGGCGAAGATGTATGTCTCAAGATGTATATGCTTGCGTGCCGAAGCTATCGACTTCAGCAATGCGGGGAAGAACTCGTAGCCATCGGTGTAGAACTCCACCTCGTTGTCCTTGAACGGAAGAGCAAGACTTTGGTTGGTAAAGAGTTGTATGAGCGAACGGTAGTCATCGGGCAACGTCAATTGGCGTTGCTCCACAAACTCCAGCATCGAACGCTTCGACAGTTGGTCGAGCGACCGCTGTGATATGAACGTCATCTTGCGGGTGTTCCGTCCGAAGAAAACGTACAGTATTATTCCGACAATGGGCATAAAGAGCAGCACCATCACCCAGGCTATCGTCTTTGCCGGCTGACGGTTGTCCATCAGTACTGCCAGCATGATGCTGACAATAATGAAGACGTAAGCTAATATGAATGCCCAATGGATGTAGAACATATTATTTGTTGTTATGTTGAGATGGTGAGATGGTGAGATGGTGAGGTGGTGTTATGGTGAGGAGTTGAGATTTGCAAGACTATTGTCACCATCTCACCATCTCACCACTTCACCCCCTATCATGCTATAATATTACTTCCCAACAACCGGGCGAGCTTCGAGCGCAGTTCGTGCGCCGTCTTATACTCTTCCATCAGCTGCTGCAGTCGTTCGGGTTCGTTCACCGCAAGCGAAATATCGCGTTTCAGGTCGCGCAGACGTTGCTCAAGATAGTCCATACGGAAGTCGTTGAGCAGGTGTTCGGTCTGTTGGCGCAGAGCCTCTATGCGGTTCTCCTCTTCGACGCGCAGTTCGTCGGCGTTCTTCTCCTCGTCGGCACGTGCCGCCTTCTGTTCGTCGAGCAACTGATACTTATCCATGCAGAGGTCGGTAGCTATGCGCGATATCTCGATATCCGAATGGTGAAGAAAGAACTGCTCGGCACAGAAATTCTCGTCGCCGGCGTGGTTCACAGCCTCGTCAAGGATGCGCGAGTTGAGCGGATTGGCTAACTTCAGTCCGTCCACACCGAGGTTGTACGCTATGTATTGCGCCACATTCAGGTTAACCGTCGTGCCGTCCTCCGTCTCTACATTATTATATATGATAGTGTCGCCGTTGCGCACAACCAGCTCCACAAGCATCTGCTCAACCTTCGACGCCTGCTGTAGTGGGGAAGGAGAGTTTTGAATTTTGAGTTTTGAGTTTTGAGTTGCCGTCTGCGTCGATTGTGAGTTATTCAATGAGGAAGCGGTTTCCTCGCGGTTGCTGCGAATGAAGTTATTGAGCGTATTGATGAGCGTAGCCTCGTTGATGCCCATACGCACCGAGCAGTCGTGCAGATATGTGTCGCGTAGAATCGGGTTCGTCACGAACGATATGCTGCGCACCACGGAGTTGATTGCCTCCGAACGCTTCAGCGGGTCGCGTTCGTTGCGCAGCAGCAAGTCGGTCTTGAACTCGATGAAGTCGGTCTGATGTTCCTCTATATACTTTCGGAAGTCCTCAGCCGAGTGCTTGCGTGCGAACGAGTCGGGGTCGTCGCCGTCGGGCAGCAGCAACACCTTGAGATTCATGCCTTCAGAGAGCAGCATGTCGGTACCGCGCAGCGCAGCGTGTATGCCTGCCGCGTCGCCGTCGTAAAGCAGGGTGATGTTCGACGTGAAGCGGTGCAGTATGTGTATCTGATGCACCGAAAGCGCCGTACCCGAGTTAGCCACTACGTTCTCTATGCCGCACTGGTGCATGGAGATGACGTCGGTGTAGCCCTCCACCATGTACACACGGTCTTCCTTGGCTATCGCCTTCTTAGCCTGATAGATGCCATACAGCTCGCGGTCCTTGTGGTAAATCTCCGAATCGGGCGAGTTGACGTACTTCTGGTTCACGCCCTTTGTGCGCGAGTCGAGCAGTCGTCCGCCGAAGCCCACCACCTTTCCGCTTATGCCTATCCACGGGAAGATAACGCGTCCGGCATAGCGGTCGATTAGTTCGCCACGATCGTTCTTGTAGCAGATGCCGGTCTTCAGCAGGAAGTCTTCCTTATAGCCCTTGCGCAGAGCCTCCTGTGCCAAAGCACGGCGGTCGGTGCTATCGAAGCCCAACTGGAACTTGCTCACGATGTCGTCGCGGAACCCACGGCTGCGGAAATACTGCATGCCGATGGCTACGCCGTCGGCGGTATCGTGCATGAGGTGCTGGAAGTAGGAGGCAGCCCACTCGTTCACGATGAACATACTCTCGCGCTCGCTCTGCTCGCGCTTCTCGTTGTCGGAGAGTTCTCGCTCCTTTATCTCGATGTGATACTTGCGTGCGAGCCATCGCAACGCCTCGGGATAGGTCATCTGCTCGTGCTCCATAATGAAGCCAACGGGGTTGCCGCCCTTGCCGCATCCGAAGCAATGGCAGGTGCCGCGTGCCGGCGACACATAGAACGACGGGGTCTTCTCGTCGTGAAACGGGCATAGGCCCTTATAGTTGCTGCCGCTCTTGCGAAGCGTCACAAACTCGGACACTACCTCCACAATGTTGGCAGCGTCTTTTATCCTTTCTATCGTTGCATGGTCTATCATCAACTGCGAAGTTACACATTTTTTTCCATTCTGCCCTCTCTGTCACGCACGTTTTAGCTCCTCACGTACTAAAATTAATTAAAAGAGACCTGCCTATTTTACCAATCAACACAAAATCACTAACTTTGTACTTGTTTGTATGCACCACTGCATACACCGACCTAACGACTTTTACTAAAACAAACATAACAATGATTAAAAACAACCTCCTTCTCACAGCTCTCTTCACAGCTGCTTGTACCAGTGCGTTTGCGCAGACCGAGACATTCGACCTCAACTCGCAGCGTGGTGAAAAGCAGGATGTGAACATGGTGCCGGGCAAGAAGCTCGACCACCACGGCATCGTCGTAAACCCTACGCCGCACAACTTCAACCTCGACTTGCAGACATGGACCGACCTCAGCGCTGGCGTTAAGCTCATCGACAAGTCGGGCAAGTTTGCCAACGACGTCAACTTCCTCAAGCAGAACGCTAAGGGCACTCCGCTCAACATCACCTTCGGCGAGAAACCGGCAAAGAAGGCTGGTCTGAAGAAGATGGTATCGGGTGCTTATCTCCTCACCGTCGACAAGAAGGGTATCAACATCGTGGGCTACGACGAGCGTGGCGCGTTCTACGCTCTTCAGACTCTGCGCCAGATTGTGGAGAGTCCGGCTGCTCAGGGCAAGGTGCCTTACCTCACATGCAACGACTATCCCGACCTGCCGCTGCGCGGCGTGGTAGAAGGTTTCTACGGCGAACCGTGGTCGCACCAGGTGCGCCTCTCGCTCATCGACTACTACGGACGCAACAAGCTCAACGAGTATGTGTACGGACCGAAGGACGACCCTTATCACAGCTGTCCTAACTGGCGTCTGCCCTACCCGCCCGAGCAGGCTAAAAACATCCACGAACTCGTGGAGGCTTGCCGCCGCAACCGCGTCGACTTCGTGTGGGCTATCCACCCGGGTCAGGACATCAAGTGGAACGAGGAGGATTATAACAACCTCGTAAACAAGTTCAACCTCATGTACGAACTCGGCGTGCGCTCGTTCGCCATCCACTTCGACGACATCGATGGCGAGGGTACAAACCCGAAGAAGCAGGTGGCACTCGTAAACCGTCTCACAAAAGAGTTCGTGAAGGCGAAGGGCGACGTTGCTCCGCTCGTTGTCTGCCCTACCGACTACTCACAGCTTTGGGCTAAGCCGGGTCCTGACGGACCGCTCGCTATCTACGGCAACGAGCTCGACCCTGAGGTGCAGGTGTTCTGGACTGGTGCTGTAGTTTGCTCTGACCTCACCAAGGAGACTCTCGACTTCGTAGACTCTCGTATCAAGCGTCCGGCTTACTACTGGTGGAACTTCCCCGTTACCGACTATGCCCGCCACATCATCATGCAGGGCCCGACATACGGCTTGGAGACCGACATCACAGATAAGATGACTTCTGGCGTACTGTCTAACCCGATGGAGCACGGCGAGGCTTCGAAGCTGGCGCTCTACGGCGTGGCTGACTACAACTGGAACGTAGCCGACTACAATGCTATCGACAACTGGGAGCGCGGTCTGGTTGACCTCACACCAGAGGCTCACGAGGCTTACCGCACATTCGCCATCCACTCTTGCGATACAGAGACGGGCTACCGCCGCGCCGAGTCATGGGAGACAAACACCTTCCGTCTTGCCGACTACTCTGACAAGGCTTACAACGACCTCTATGCGGAGTTCGACCGCGTCGAGAAGACAAAGAGCACTATGGAGCGCGACTGCAAGAACCCGCTTCTGATGAAGGAACTGAAGCCGTGGCTCGTAGAGTTTGAGAAGCTCGGTGCTCGTGGCAAGAACACTCTCAAACTGATGAAGACATTCCGCAGCGGCGACGCTTCTAACTTCTGGAACGGTTTCGTAGCTAACCGCATGACTAAGGAGGCTCGCGCCGCTTACGAGAAGCACAAGCTCGGCACAATGAAGCTGCAGCCGTTCTACGAGAACGCTATGGACGACATGGCGCAGGAGTTCTTCAAGAACCTCACTGGTGAGGTGCCTGCTTTCTATAAGGGCATGGGCACTTACCCGACGCTCGCTACAACTCAGAGCAAGCTGATGTTCGACAACGACTCTACTACATACTACCACTGCGGTCAGAGCCAGTCTACTGGCGACTGGGTGGGTGCCGACCTTGGCACTGTTCGCGACGTTCGCGAGGTGAAGATTCTCCAGGGACGCAACTCGGTAGACGATGTCGACTACTTCGACAACGTAGTGCTCGAGGCTTCTGAGGACGGCAAGTCGTGGACACAGCTCACCGGCGAGTTGCTCAAGACCTACATCATCCATTGGAAGGGCGAGCCGGTAAAGGCACGCTACGTCCGCATCCGCAAGGCCGTGTCTGAGAAGAAGAGCTGGATTGCTGTGCGCGAGTTCATGGTTAACCCCACAACTCCAGAGAGCCTCAACTTCAAGGTTGAATCAGCAGATCTCGACGCTGCCATGTTCGGCTTCGACAAGAACCCTGTAACATCGTTCCGCAACAGCGGCAAGACTTCGTTCTCTGTCGTTCCTGGCACAAAGGCATACACCATGCTCCTCAACGTAGAGCAGAACGGCGCCGTTAAGTTCAACCAGTACAACAAGAAGGGCAAGCTCCTCGCTTCTACCGACGTCAACAACTCGTTCTTCAACGTACAACTCAACAAGAAGGCTGTGAAGGCTGAGATTGAGGGCAACGTAGAGGTGTTCGAGGTAATTGCGAAGTAAAAACGACGTCATAACTGTAAGACAACGCATCGCCAACAAGCGACGCTAACATAACCGACAAAGCGGATGGCAAGCTACAAACGGCTTGCCATTCGTTTTTTTGTTGCAACTTTTTGCAACAATCCAAATAAAGCCTTACCTTTGCACTCCGAAAAAGATTAAGGGATAATAATATTATGGATTTTAATTTCATCGGGACTATATGGTCTCTTCTTCCTCCCGTCGTGGCAATTGCGCTTGCACTGAAGACCAAGGAGGTATATTCTTCGTTGTTCATCGGCATTGTGCTCGGCGCTATATTATACAGCATGTCGATGGGCACAGGTTTTGAAGGCTTCTTGACTCATCTGCTCAACGACACCGTTGGCACGGGAGCTGACGCCAAGCAGGACGGTCTTATCTCCTGCCTGTCCGACCCATGGAACGTGGGCATCATCGTGTTTCTTGTGGTTTTGGGTTCCATTGTGTCGCTCATGAACAAGGCTGGCGGATCGGCTGCTTTCGGACGCTGGGCTTCCAAACACATAAAGACAAAGATAGGTGCGCAGATTGCAACTATCATTCTCGGTCTGCTCATCTTCATCGACGACTACTTCAACTGTCTCACAGTAGGCTCTGTGATGCGTCCGATAACCGTGCGCCATGGCGTTACAAAGGAAAAGCTCGCCTACCTCATCGACTCTACCGCTGCTCCGGTCTGCATCATATCGCCCATATCGAGCTGGGCGGCTGCCGTGTCGGGTTTCGTGTCGGGCGGCGAGAATGGCCTGGCGTTATTCTGCCAGGCTATACCGTTCAACTTCTACGCTTTCTTCACCATCATCTTCATGTTTATGATTGTCGTGTCGGGCTTCGACTTCAAGGCCATGAGCAAGTACGACGCACGTCTGCAGGAATGGTACGAGCGCACCGGCGGTCAAGTGGATGAGGTGATTGACACAAAACTGCAAATCGTAGAACACGGTGTGGGTGCCAAGCAAGACAGCAAGAAGCCTGCAACGACAAAGGGTTCGGTTGCCGACCTCGTAGTGCCTATCCTGATGCTCATCGTGTTCTGCATAGCTGGCATGGTTTACTCTGGAGGATATTTCGACGCAACGAGCACTTGCTACCACAACTTCGTAGATGCGTTTGCAGCAAGCAACGCTTCGGTAGGCTTGGTTATCGGTTCGCTTGCAGCTTTAATTCTTACAATAGCAATGTTCGTAGCACGCCGCACACTGAAGTTCGACAATGCCATGAGTTGTCTTATCAAAGGCTTCGAAGCCATGGTGCCTGCCATACTGATTCTCACTCTTGCATGGACACTGAAAAGCATGACCGACTCACTTGGCGCTGCCGAATACGTGTCGGGCGTTGTGGCAAGCACGGCTTCTGGTCTGCAGATGCTGCTGCCGGCTATAATCTTCATCGTTGCAGCATTGCTCGCCTTTGCCACCGGCACCTCTTGGGGAACATTCGGCATACTCATCCCTATCTGCATTGCCGTATTCCCTGCTACCGCACCGCTGCGCATCATCTCCATCTCGGCGTGCATGGCAGGTGCAGTCTGCGGCGACCACGTATCTCCTATTTCCGACACCACCATTATGGCATCGGCTGGTGCCGAGTGCAAGCACGTCCACCACGTGTCGTCGCAGTTACCCTATGCCATAACTGTCGCCGCCGTGTCATTCCTGACATTCGTTATCGCCGGCTTCACGCAGCAGCTCGGCATCGTAGCCAGTGCTGCCATTTCCTGGATCTTAGGCATTGCAATGCTTTTCTCAGCATTGTGGGTGCTGAGAAGAATCAGTTACAAGCAATAACTCAGTTGCTATAATATTTCCAGCGCAATAGCTGCACAGGCCTCCGCATCTGCGAGGGCGTGATGGTGTTGTGTCAAGTCATAGCCACAGCGGGCTGCTATAACGTCAAGCGTATGACGACCTTTGGGCCAGACCTTGCGCGAGGCGATGCAGGTGCAGTAGAAGTCGTAGTCGGGATAGTCCATCTGATAGACACGGAAGACGGCTTTCAGGCAGCTCTCGTCGAACGCCTTGTTATGAGCCACAAGCGGAAGCCCCGCTATCTTCGGCTCTATCTGCTTCCACACTTCGGGGAAGACCGGCGCATCGTCTGTGTCTGCAGCGCAAAGGCCATGCACCTGACTGCACCAGTAATTGTAATACTCTGGCTCTGGCTTGATGAGCGAGTAGAAACGATCTACCACCTCACCTCCTCTTACAATAACCACGCCAACAGAGCACACCGAAGAACGCTCATTGTTGGCGGTTTCAAAATCTATAGCTGCAAAGTCTTTCATTGTTGCAAGGTCGTATCAATTATTTGTTCTACGTTAGTAACGAAATACAAATATACAGTTTTTTTGTTAAAAGCAAAAAGGTCTCGACTGTTAATTTTATTCAATATCGCATTGTCTCGTGCGAATAAATGTAAGTACAGAGCGAATATTCGTGCAAAAAAATGTACCTTTGCCACAGATACTCGTGCAAATAAATGTAACAATATCATATATATTCGTGCAAAAAAATGTAGATATGAAGAGAAATATTTTATCAAAGCTCATTGAATGGAAAAACAAGAAGAACCGCAAGCCGCTGATTGTCAATGGCGCAAGACAAGTGGGCAAGACTTACATATTAAGAGAATTCGGAACTTCACAGTATGAGAAAATGGCGTATATCAATTGTGACAAGAATAAGATGTTGGAGAAGATATTCTCGCAGGATTACAATATCAGCAGAATATTGCTTTCCCTTTCTGCCATTCTGCATGTAAACATCGAGCCGGAAAACACCCTTATAATCTTCGACGAGATACAAGAAAGTCCGATTGTACTAAACTCCTTGAAATATTTTTGTGAAGATGCGCCTCAATATCATGTAGCTGTAGCAGGTTCGCTACTTGGCATTTCGCTTCATCGTGACACATCGTTCCCTGTGGGTAAAGTTGACATGATAAAGATGTATCCGATGACTTTCGACGAATTTCTTATGGCCGTTGGCGAACAACCATTAGTGGATATTCTCGCCACAAAGGATTTCTCCATTATCGATTCTCTATCGATTCGTTTGATTGATTGTCTGCGTCAGTATTATTATGTAGGAGGCATGCCAGCTGCTGTGGCTGAATTTGCAGAAACAAAGAACCTGCAGGAAGTGCGCAATATACAGAAGCAGATACTTTTCGATTATCGGAGAGACTTCTCAAAACATGCTCCGATTCAAGAAGTTCCTCGCATCAACATGGTGTGGGATTCTATCCCTGCGCAACTTGCCAAAGAGAACAAGAAATTCATCTTCGGTGCTCTAAAGAAAGGAGCAAGAGCTTCTGAGTTCGAAATTGCAATACAATGGCTGTTGGATGCAGGACTAATATATCAGGTAAACCGTATTTCGACACCTTCTGTACCATTGAAATTCTATGAGGAGATGTCCGTATTCAAGCTATTTGTGCTTGATATAGGATTGATGGGCGCAATGTCAGATGCTCCTGCAGAAAGCGTCATTGTAGCCGATACACTATTTAAAGAATATAAAGGTGCATTTACTGAATTGTTTGTCTTGACACAACTGATGACAGAGGACTTGCCTATATATTATTTCAGCAGCAATGATTCGAGGGTTGAGATCGACTTGATAGTACAAAAAGGTACAGCTGTAGTTCCTATTGAGGTCAAAGCTGAAGAGAATGTGCATGCCAAGTCATTGCGGACATTTATTGGCAAACACCCAGAACTAAAAGGACTACGCCTTTCAATGATGCCATACCAAAACCAGGGATGGATGGAGAACCGACCGTTGTATGCTGTCGGCAATTGGGTATAGACTTATCGCCTTTATTATGAAAATCATTAGTGTCCCGATTTTAAAAGGACACTAATGATTTTATTTAATTATGCAACAAAACGGAAGCCATGTTGCCCATGATTTGCAACAAAAGAGATAGCTATTGCCACTGATTTGCAACAAAAATTTATAGTTTTTGCCACTGATTTGAGACAAAAAAGTTGTATCTTTGCCCATGAATTAAAACAAACGCTATGTTCAAACGCAAGATATTAAGCAAATTAGAAGCATGGAAGCAAGACGAAAGGCATAAGCCACTCATCTTGAGAGGCGCCAGACAAGTAGGCAAGACAACTGTTGTCAACGAATTTGGCTCCCAATTCGACAACTACCTATACTTCAACCTTGAAATAAGCGAGAGCGTCAGATTGTTCGAGATGGACATTCCATTAAACGATCTGGTCAATATGCTGTTTGCCAGTTTAGGGAAGTCGCAAAAAGAAGGCAGTACGCTTATCTTTATTGACGAGATACAGAACTCTCCCAAGACAATCGCTCTGCTCAGATACTTCTACGAGCAGAGGCCCGACCTATATGTCATAGCCGCAGGCAGTTTGTTGGAGAACCTTGTAGACGTCAATGTCAGTTTCCCGGTAGGAAGAGTTATGTATTTGGCATTGCGTCCTTGCTCTTTCTATGAGTTTTTAGGTGCCATAGGCAAAAACAATCTTCTTACCATTCTCTCACAGAAAGCTGAATATTCCATTGCTTTTCACGAACAGCTCATGCACCAGTTCAATCAGTACACCATTATCGGCGGAATGCCCGAAGCTGTTCAGCATTACGCAGAGACACAAGACATCATAGCCATAGAAGATGTGTACGAGACTTTGGTGCAAGCTTACAAGGACGATTCGGAGAAATATGCCAGAAGCAATAAGCTGACAGATGTAGTGCGCTTCATATTATCGTATGGCTGGGCGTTCTCGGGTGAGACTATCACCTTGGGCAACTTCGCCAACTCTGGCTATAAATCACGAGAGGTAGGCGAAGCATTCCGTCTCTTGGAGAAAGCCATGATTCTGGAATTGGTCTATCCTGTATCTTCCACACAGATGCCTATCATCCCCGAAACCAAACGAATGCCAAAACTCATCTGGTTTGATACCGGCTTGGTCAACTATCAGGCAGGCACCAGAAAGGAAATCATCGGTTCTACGGAGATGGTTGACAGCTGGCGAGGTCATATTGCCGAGCAAATCACGGCTCAAGAACTCCTATCGATGGAAGACCGAGTGGGGCAGCATCGTTCGTTCTGGGCAAAGCCCAACAATGGTGCCGAGGTAGATTTCCTGTTCGTTCACAACTCCAAACTCTACCCCATAGAAGTAAAGAGCGGCACCAATGCCCATCTGCGTTCACTCCAGGTTTTCATGGACAATTCGGATATAGACATAGCCATCCGCGTTTGGTCGAACCCATACTCTGTGAATGTTGTAAAGACGCCTAAAGGCAAGGAGTTCCGTCTGATAAACCTGCCTTTCTACCTGATCGGCAATCTGCATCAGGTCTTGGACGAAGTGATATAATACCCACCGTAAGGCGAAATATCATTCTGCAGAATAATACTATACCCTAATTACTTAACTTCAAAGATAGAAAAAATTCGAATTATAAGCTAATCTCTCCGAACTTTTTGTTAGCGAAAAAATCCCCCATATCTCCCAGCATCGCCGTAACCTGCATAGTATAAGTACAATAAAGGCTGGCAGATACGCTTTCCGAAAGCGATATCTGCCAACCTATCTTCCAGGCGGAGAGTGGTATCTACCAGCGTAAGCTTAGTCCTAACTCGGTCCCAGATCAGTTCACGCCAGCTTTTAATCAACGTCTATTTGGTACAAATAGTGAAACCATAGGCATTGCCATCCACGGAGACGTCAACAACCACATTCCCTTTCTTCAGCGTTGTCCACTTGCCATCGACCTCCGCGGTTTTGAAATGTTTTTACAAACGGAATTCTTGTTGCCATATACCCATAAAAACAAAAACGACCCGCACATTTGAGCATCGTTGAGAGGCTTGGCGGGTTCTCGTGCTGCAAAGATACGAACAATCGTTGATAATGCAAACTATTTGGCATAGTAAAATACCGGCCTCCCCTATTATAACCTACATAATCTACGACAGTAGAAATTATCAAGTCCTTATGTAATCCACATCACCACACTCCGCAAAATCCTCTCCAGTCCCGAACCCATCAACATCCGTCTATGGACTCGCAGCGATGAAATCCAGTCCTGGCACCGCTGCATCTCACTCCGCTACGACTTCTTCTGCGGCACAAGAAGAATGAAGCTGCTGGATTCTAACGAAATCCGGCAGCTTCGAGACGTGTGCATATTTGAAGTGAATGGGATTGAGGTGTATATGTAAAAAGGAATGCCCTTGCGAGCATCCCCACTTTACTAAATCGCAACTATGTACTTTTCGTAAACTTCGCTAAATTTCTTTTATACCTATTTCTTTCAAATAATTATAAATTCCATCATACCATTCTGGTTTTCTGGTTTCATCTGGTGGGACTCCACAATCTCCGTTTGGAACCACAAGAACCATTCCTTGACGAGCACGAGTGAGTAATACACGATATGCATTGATTTGATATTCCCTGTTTATGGGCTTATTTATGTTCTGCCACTTTGTACCACTACGAAGTTGGTAGTGTTCCCATTTTGTGTGGTCTTTGCTAAGTCTTAAATCGGCATCCCAAGCAACACAAGCCCAATCAATCTCCAGACCTTGAACCTTAAACTCTGTGAGTGTATCTTCTAGGGCATTTGAAGAACGAATATCATTTTCATCTTCCAAAAACCAATGCACGAAATCAGGCTGATAACGCACGTTAATGCTAATAGCTTTCAGTCTCTCTGCTTTACTGCTTGCTAGCAATCCGTATCTTTCACTACCTCTTGCATGAGATTTCAACCATTGTTTAGCTTTATCGAGTGACCTTGTAAGAACTATTGGATAGTTTTCAAGTTCCTTCAAAGTTAATGCGGCTTCTTCCTTTTGTAAACTAAGAAGTTGATGAACAAATAGACTAAGCTTTTCTGCACGAAACGAACGCATACTTACAGATAAGTGCAATGCTGAATTTACATGAATTTGGCTTTCATTTAAATCTAATGACTCAAGTGCTTTGCCATCAGCATACTCTTTCTCTGTGAGTTTGTCACTCATATAAACATGCCAGTTGCGGAAACTTCTATTTAGTGACGCAATCCATTCAGAAATGCCGGCTTCACCTTTATTAATCTCCTGTCCACCACCAATCAAACAAACTACTAATCCCCAGTCTCTCTGTCTGTCCATGCATGACATCAGATATTCCGGCTCACTATAAGGAAAATCTTTGATAGATTTCTTTTCCTTCATAAATCGAGCAAGTTCCTCTTTTGTCCATGCTCGCTGTGCTTCATCGAAAATGGCAACGTGTTCAGCAGGAATATATGCCTTATCTGTATGACTTTGAAAAAAATCTTCTATCGGCAATATTTTTCCATTTCTTACTTCCGTCCCTTCAAGATACAAATCTCTATAATGATGGACCATCTGAATGAAAGCCTTCACTTTGCTCCTGGCTTCTGCCTTGGTACATCGTATACCTTCATCCTTTCTTCTTTTAACATAGTCACGAGCTAGTGCTTCTTGCAGTACCTCCACCAAAGGGAAATTTCCAGACAGATAAACTGCTTTTTCATCTTTCTCAAACTGGCTGATAGCTGTTTGCAGTCCGATGAGAGTCTTTCCTGCTCCAGGAACACCTGTCACAAAACAAATCGCCTTCTGCTGTTTCTCACGACAGTTTCTTATTATTTCATCTAAACTTGTTGCTGTAGATTCAATATTTCCCTCATGCTTTGTTATATCTTCTACAGAGTTTTCTTCATACAAAGCAATAGCCGCTTCTATTATTGTAGGAGTTGGCTCATAACCGCTCTTCGCCCATATATAATCCTCGACAGAAATGCATGACTCATGTGGAATCGTTTCTAGAGCATTTTTTAATACGACAGAAAGATATCTTTCATTGACCTGAATTGGCTCATAAACTTTATCTTCATAATACTTTAAAGCATATCTACAATGTTTATCTTTCTCGTTTGGAACAACAAGAATTGGAACTAACGATCTATTAAAGCTACCTTCTTGAAAATTCTTTAAATCAATAGCATAATCCCATGCTTGTATCAATCCTTCACGGCTAAACTTTTGACCTGCTGTTTTAAACTCTAAAACAAAGACAATACCATCTATAAGTACAATAACGTCCGCACGTCGTCCCATTCGAGGAATGTTGTATTCAAAGAATACTGTTCCACGATCAGCATAAGGCAATAGTACAGATTTCATCAACTCTATTTCAGCTACCCATGACGATGAAGTTTCCTCATTTATATCATGTGTATATGCAAGAGTCAATTGTCCTACTATATCCATCTCCGGTTTCTTTAAGAAATCGGAGATGTGGTCGCTGTAGTAATATCTCTTTGTCGCCATCTTTTTTTAATATTCTGGCATTATATATCCAAAATCTTCTGCCTTTGTTATAATTTTAATTAGACGTTTGCACTGTGCTGTTGTAGGTAAAGAACCTTTAGCTATATATTGTGCAATACTAAGTATGAAATCCAACTCACCAAAGCTCAAAACATTTTCCTTTGAAAGTTGACTATAAACCAACATCCAGTATTCTGATCCCGCTTTAAATATTTCGACAGCAGCATCTATCTGCGAATTAAACCTATGAGCTCTTTTTGCTTGTCTTTCATCTGATTTACGCTGTTCTGCAGATACGAGGGAATGAATAAAACTATCAGAAAGTTTGTATTTTTCTGACATAAAATCCTTCCACGTTCTTTCCAAACGAGACATACTTCTGACAAGTCCACCATGTGCTTCTCTTTCAAGGTACTTATGAGTAAAATAAGCAAGCCTGTTCATCTCCTCTGCCATTTCTGAAGTGATCCTTTGCTTCTGCCAGATTGATCGCCAATCAATGTCACTTCCTTCAGGGATTAGAGAAAACATTTTTGCTATCGTATAAGGTATAATTTGTGCTTTATTACCACCTTTTGGATACCATTCTGCCTTTCCGATAATCTTGTCTAACTGATCAAAGATAATCACGGCACAAACACTTTTCTTAAAGAACTCTTCGTTTATACTGTCAATAGATTCATCATACAGCTTTTCTATCTTATCTGCAAACTTGCTGAAATTAATTGCAGCACTCTGACAAACCTGGTGAGGGTTCATATACACAGAGTTCAAGCATTTTGCGAGTTTTTCCTTCTTTATCACTTGTGCCTTTGGATGCATTTCACAGAATTTCTTTCGTTGAGCTTGAGTCATTTTCATCTGTTCTTGCTCCCACTTTCCTCTTGAACGTTCATAGAACCATGTCGTCTGATATGGGTTGCCGTCAACAGGAGGCGCCATTACTTTTGTAGACAATTGTTCCATTAACACATGGAAGGGATGATTAGAGAAGAAATCTGCATCGGTAACTGGGTTCTGACAGTTAGCACATTGTGAAATTGTCTTAGTGATAAGATTGTAATTATCTCTTTGTTCTTCAGACATTTCATTTTCTACATTGAGAACTGTTAGCTTCATAGGAACAAATAATGTATCCATTCCATTCTTGTCCTCTTTCTTAATTATAGCATTCGCCAGAGAAGCCGTTGTCTGGCCACCGTTTATAATCTGAGGATCAGAAAAATGAGTTATCTTACCATCTGACGAAAATGAAACAGAACGAGCTACTATAGCAATTCCGTTATTATACGTAAAGAAATTGCTTGGCTTATTCATTATTGTATCCCTTATACCGCGATTGACTTTACCTCGCACACTTAAGAATGCACGAACATTACCTTGAAGTAGCTTGCTTCCGTATTTCAGATAAATATCAGCTAGAAATCTACCAGGCAATATTCCAAGATATGCATCATATTCTGTTTTTCCTCCAAGATCTGCTTTCAAACATTGAATTCCATCACAACCGAAATCTTTAGTTTCAATTTGAATAATTTCACTAGAATCTGATGCAAATGTTTGGAAAATTCTTTCTAAAGTCCAAATACAAACTTCGACCGGACGATCAAGCAAATCTTCCTTTTTAATGCTTTTGACCGATTGGCTGAGAATTGCATCAGACAATATGTAAAACTTAAATCTGCTAATTTCTGTATTCAATGTTCCCTTACCAATTTTCTTGGAAAACTCCTTAGCTAAATTAATAGCATTATCTGAAGCATCACAATAATCACTAACCCTTCCATTTACGGATTCATCTACGAAATAAGCCATATGCTTGTACATATCGTCAATTAGAGTGTTTGTCAATGTAGATGCTTCATCACGCTTATTAGTAAAATAGCTAGAAATAAGAACAAGAGATCCATCTGCTTCGTCGTAGGCATATGCGTCAAATGACATTTTTCTGCCATGTTTACCCCTCATATCCACAGCTACTGGATAGGGGTCATTTAACTCTCCTATTTCTTCCAAATTATCCAACATTTTGGAAATAAATTGAGTTTCAGGTTCTGTTCCATCATGCTCTGCATTAAAGCGTAGCTCATCAATGAAATCTTCACGAAATTCTTTAAGTTCCATAGTTAATCGATTTTTATTTTAAACGGAGCCAATTCTGATATTATTATATCATAAATGACTTTTGATATCGGTAAAGGGACATTAGTACGTTCTAATCTTGGAAATCCAGTCCTTACAGAGAAAGAAGACAAATCTGTTACTGCATAAACATAATTGTCATTTGCTGGTTCAAAATCATATCCAAATAGAACAAGCTTATTTAAAAGTTCATCTTTTTGACAAAGCGATAACTTAGAACAAAGCTCTCCAACTAAGGCGTTCAGTTTTATACCATTAAAAGAAGGACTCATTTTTTCTAAAGAATATATACACAGAACGCCATCTACTTCACTATCAAGTTGTTCTATAGATGATATTCTAACCGTTTCTTTACCAGTCGTTATAGTCTTTATTTCAAACCAATTATCTCCATTTGAGAAGTCTTTATGAGTATTCTCAGGTCCAGTCCAACTTTCTAAAGCAACATCAATTCCCCAATGAGGAATTCCATAATCGCGCATGAAAAGAAGCTCACCAATCAGTCCTTGAATTTCAAATTCTGATAGATTTGTTCTGTTTGATTTAAATAGTTTTCTCCACGCCTGATACCTAGAAACTAACGTTTTATATGTCGCATTACCATCTGGCATATCTTGAACAGACAAAACTAAATCCTCACAAAAAGCGCTAAAACAGCCTATTAACTCATTATAATCTAACGAGAATCTTAGAATCAAGTTCTCATCTTCTGTTTTGTACTGATTAACAGCCAAAGGTTTTGATCCAATAACTTTTACAGGAGAAAAACTTCCCCGGTATTCAAAACAATATCTACCTTCATCATCTTTACCAATAAAGATATCATGTTTTTTAGAGCCGACTCTAATGAAGTATCCCTCTTTGAATCCGGCTATAAACTTATTTAACTCAAGTTTCGGATTTAGACTTCAAGCCGTTTGAGCATACTCTCTAAGTGC